>Ga0210400_10000056_pt1 | contig 184751 bp, 143 predicted proteins | sample IncBWH26MmetaG_FD_155456 | JGI IMG/M metagenome (GOLD analysis project Ga0210400, IMG submission 155456) | Forest soil microbial communities from Barre Woods Harvard Forest LTER site, Petersham, Massachusetts, United States - Inc-BW-H-26-M | ecosystem: Environmental > Terrestrial > Soil >... | reverse complement strand
TTAAAAAAAGTATCGCCCATGTGAATCACGTTGGCCTTCTGGAAGTGAATGCAGATGTCCGTGTCGGTATGCGCCGGCTGGAAATATTGCAGCATCACGATTTCACCGTTGGCTTGCAGTTTTTGGCTGGTGCTGAATGTCTGCTGCGGCAAAGCATCCGCAGGCGATGCCGGAAAGTGCAAACCGAAAAGTGCACTGTCGTGTGGCTCTGCCATGCGCGTCTTGGTGTTTTCGTGGGCCAGTACTGTGGCGCCCGCGGCGTGCAGATTGGCGTTATTGTCCGTGTGGTCGACATGCCAGTGCGTGTCGATCACCGTCTTCAGCGGCGCATTGCCGAGCCCATCGAGCGTTTCTTTCAACTTCGGCCAGGCCGGCATAAGAAACGTGTCGACCACGATTTTGCCGTCAGGCCCGTTCAACACCACAACATTTCCCCCAGGCCCGGAAAGTAAGGTGAGATTTTCCGCCAGCGGTTGGGATTGGATAGGTGCACTACCCATCTGCGCCCGCATGGCCGCCAAAGAGTCAGTTGGAGGCGTTGAGGCCTGCTGCCCGAGGCCAGGAACGCCGGCGCTCAAAAGACTTGCCGGAAAAAGTTGCGCCAGCAACGCGCTTCCCGCAAACCCGGCGTAATTCCGCAACATTTCGCGCCGTGTGCTTTGTTTCTCCAAAAATTTCGGGCTCATCTTTTTTCGCCTTTCCAATGTGAATACGTGCCTGACATTCTAGAAGGCAAGCAGCAGAGCGTCGCCGATATTTCTGTCATTGTTTCAAGTAACGATGCGCAACAAATCCTGACCTAAAAATCCTGGACTCAACAAGTTTTAATCGTAATTTCTCTTGCAGGCTAATACCTTCCAGCAGCCGTCTCCCTGCTCCTACAATTATTGGCATAATGACAAAATGATACTCATCAACTAGGCCAAGCTCTATCAGTTGTGAAGGAATGCTCACACCGCCGACTAAAATATATTTGCCTTGCTCGTGTTTCAGTCTGACTATTTCGTCTTGAAGGTTCGTACGAACAATTGTCGTATTTTTATCTTCAGCGTTCTCTAATGATTGTGAAAAAACAATTTTGTTTTTGGAGACAAATGTGTCCGCAAATTCGCGATCTTCTTTTGTCTCGGAAGGATTTTTTGCGACATCCGGCCAATGAGGAACCATCAATTGATAGGTTTTACGCCCAAAGACGAGCAGGTCAGCACCTCGAACCAGGTGCGTAGAATATTCAAACAGTTCGTCATCGGGAACCCCGTTGGTGTGGTCGCAGCCGCCATCCAGGGTAAGGTTGATTGCGTAGATTAGCTTTCTCATTGATTGTCCTGACCTCCTCTAGGTTCCAGGGCTTGTGAGTTGAAAGTAGTGGCGACCACCGATTCACAGGATCCCCCTCACGTCGATTAGCCACAGCCGGCGTAGCGGAGAACGACCGCACGCCGCACTTTGTGATTATTTCCCCGTGTTGTCTTTCGTTGTTCTGCCGCGTACTCTAGCTGGGTTTCGGTTGTTCCGCTAACGGGAAAGTGGCGATATATGTCGGAAAAGGGTCAAGTTCGTAAATCCATGTTCTCGGTGCAGAATATGGAAGAACTGAGGCGTCTCTACGAGAGCGATACGCCCGTGCTGGCATATGACTTCAAGAGGCGGATGGTCGAGGGCTGGACGCCAGAGCACAGTCACCACCGCGGGCAACTCGTCGCACTGACCCAGGGGTTGCTCATCGTGGAAACAGGAAACGAACGATGGATGTTTCCCTCCCAGCGTTGCGCATGGACTCCACCAAATTGTAAGCACGCGGCGCGTTCTGTCGGCGGTGCTGCTGGCTCGATGGTCGACTTGTCTCCGGAGATGTGCCGCGGACTACCCAAGACGCCCTGCATGTTCAACGCATCGGAGCTATTGTTCGCCATAGTTCATCGTATGGTCGATTGGGACCTCAGCCAACCGCTCAACACGGCGAAGAAACACCTAATCACAACGCTTCGTGATGAGATTCGACAGCCTGATCAGCAGCCCTTGCGTTTGACCATACCAAGAGAAGAAAGACTGGCCAGAGTTGCAGATGCTCTGCTGGGTGATGTTGGTGATGACCGTACCTTGGACGATTGGGCGCATGTTGCCGGAATGGCCCGCCGTACTTTCATGCGTGCGTTTTCGGCTCAGGCAGGCATGTCATTTGGCCGTTGGCGACAGCAGGCGCGGTTGTTTGCTGCCCTTGAGATGCTGGCACAAAGGAAATCTGTCACGGAGGTGGCCATCACAGTCGGTTACGACAGCGTAAGTGCCTTCATTGAAATGTTTCGGACGATGCTCGGAACCACACCACAAACATACTTTCGAGGCAGGCGTTCGTAGCCACTCGGTAGGGCCATGGGCGCAATGGCGCGCCTTCCTTGACGCTGTCGCGAGGATCCACCGGAATTCTTGCTGAACAATAGACTGCAAATGAGCGCTTGTGGCACAACTGAGGGGCTTGTAACGCTAACAAAACAATTGAAAATCGGCCCGTGCAAACAGCTCGGGGTGATTTAGCAAACCGCCGCCGCTCCATTTTTCTCTCTCTCAATATCGCGGCTCAGATGCGGATGAAGGCAGGCCCACCTGACGTGCTACCAATTTTGCTACCAATTTTCTGCGATTTGCCGTGCTTTACAGCCCGCATAAGCACTGGCGATTCCGCCTACTCGAAAGACGGCGTTGAAAACAGGAGACATACCAACGCTCACCTCTCTCTCAACAACAACGGTTGCAATCCCCCCTCTCCGCCAGATTTTCTTATTCTCACCTTCAGACAACAATTCTTTCATTCACAAATTGCTGATTGTCGCTCGCCTCGTATGCGCAGTTGTGGAATTGTGTTTTGACGAAGCGGTTGCCAAGACCGGGCGGGTATTGTCATTGGCTGTATGCGCTGCCAGGTAGTTTCGTAAAGACCAATCGGACAGTGTAAAGAAAGCGACACGGTGTGTACTGGAACACACTGTGACTTGGCCAAAGATTGAGAAGATTGTGGGCACTTATCGATAAAACCGAATGGAACATTTCCTGCAATAACCAGAATCGACTGGGACTCGTGGGAAACGCGGGCACTTAAAAAAACCGGCTGGAAGTGCAAGAAGGAATGAACATGGAGCGTACCGTGAAAAAACGGTTGTGTTGGGCAGCCGGAATCGCTCTTTCAACGCTCGCATTGGGCAGCACGGTGGTGATTTGGCGGGCCTCGCAAGCACTTTACAGTTCTAAAGAAAAGTTGCGGGCAGAGCGGGAAATCGAATTTGTGCAACGTCCATTTCTTCCTCCTCAGAATGTAGGCTTCGAAACCGTGCGTTCGACCGAAGCGTTCGTACAGGCCGCGCGCTTTCGAGACAGCCTCTACGTGGCCGGCTCAACGGGCCTATCGGAATATGATTTGCGCGGAAACCTCGTCCGCGAGTTCCAGACCGGCAGGGAACTACCGGGATCGCCCCTGGTGGCACTAGCCGTCGGACAAATTGCCGATGCCACTGAGCCTGAATTGATTATCGCCACCTCTGACCAGGGAATTCTGATTTTCGACGGCCGGAAGTTTCGCCAAATCTACCCCGCAAACGCCGAAGTGCGATCCATAACCGCCATTCTGCCAGTTGCGAGTGGCCATCTGCTCATCGGCACGAAAAAGCGCGGCGTGCTTTTGTGCGATGGAAAGACCATCCGCGAACTGCACCCAACGCTGGGTCATTTATATATTCAGGCCCTTGCAGGCAGCGAAGTGGATTTGTGGGTCGGCACCCTGAACCAGGGCGTCAAGCATTGGCACGCCGGAACCACAGACACATTTACAGAAGCTCAGGGCCTTCCCGACCGGCAGGTTCAGGCGATCGCACTGGCTGAAGAAAAGGCGTATGTGGGCACGCCGCTGGGTGTGGCCGAGTTTGACCGCGGAAAATATTCCAGAGTTTTGGGTGCTGGAATTTTGGCGACTGCACTGCACGTTGACGGAGATGAACTGTGGATCGGGTCCGAAGATCAGGGAGTCGTGCGTGTGCCGCTGGCAGCAAAACGCTCCGTGCGAATTGCTGCCCGGGACAACTCTCAATCCGGAAAAGAACAAGAAGTACGTCAGTTACTTGGAACGGAAGATGGAGCCCTGGTCCTGACGCCCAGCGGCATTTTCGAAATGAAACCGAGCGCCCTCGGATGGAAAGAAGTGCTTGCATCACGCGTAGCGGCGCTGACCGATCGGAACATATCCGCGCTCGCGGCGGACAAAAGCGGACAACTGTGGGTTGGCTATTTCGATCGGGGCTTGGACATTCTGCCGGGTGGGCCTGGACGAGTTATACACATTGAGAATGATCACGTTTTCTGTGTAAACCGAATATGGCCAGACGATCATGGACAGACAGTGGAAGTCGCAACCGCAAACGGTTTGGTGCGATTCAGTGCAACCGGAAAACCAATGCAAGTATTGGGACAAACCGATGGCTTGATCGCGAATCACGTAACGGACGTAGCGCCCTATCAAAACGGTTTAGCGATTGCCACGCCGGCTGGGATTACGTTTCTTGACGCTGATGGTGCGCGCAGCATGTATAGCTTCCATGGCCTCGTGAATAATCACGTCTACGCTCTGGGCGTTTCAAACGAAGACTTGATGGTGGGAACTCTTGGCGGTCTTTCGGATGTGAAAAAAGGGCTCGTCAAAGCGAATTACGTCGCAGGAAGCTCTGGGCTCAAACAGAACTGGGTTACTGCAGTCGTACGCGTCGACGACGAATGGATGATTGGAACCTATGGCAGCGGCGTGATGGGATTGGACAACGCTGGAAAATTCCACGCTTTTGAAAAAGCCACCGCGGCGATGGAAATTAATCCCAACGCGATGCTGGTCACCAAAAACCACGTCTTCGCGGGAACTCTCGGAAATGGACTGTACGTCTATGACCGCGAGAAACACAGATGGAATTCTTTCATTGAAGGATTGCCTTCAACAAATGTAACGGCGCTGGCGGAAGGCGGAGGCTACATTTACGTCGCCACGGACAACGGATTGGTGCGGATTGAGGAGAAAAAACTGCAGCCATGAATCGCGCTCTTTGGACGTTAGTTTTGCTGCTTTTCACGCCGCTTGCCGCTTTCCCGGATGGAGGCGTGCTCATCCCGCGAGACAAAACGCAGCCCGATCCATCCATTCTTTCGCTCGAAGAGATGGAGATCACAATTCAGATCGACAACGGGGACGCGCGTGTGTTTGTCCGTCAGATATTTGCCAACCACACGGTGGGAATTCAGGAAGGCAACTACGTGTTCGCGCTGCCCAGCCGCGCAACGGTTTCGGACTTCGCCGTCTGGGACGGACCGGTTCGCATTCCTGCCGTCATTCTGGAACGCAAACGTGCGGGCGAGATTTACAACGAATTAAAGCAGCAATCGATCGATCCCGGCCTGCTGCAGTTGGGTGAACGGGACGCGGAGAACGCCAAACGCAGCGCGATTTTCAGTGCGCGCATTGTCCCCATTCCTGCATACGGAACAAAGCGGCTCGAGTTCGAATATCACGAGACGATTCCCGTTGAAAACCTGAAGTCGTACTTCGCCATTCCACTGCGTCCCGATGCTTATCAGGCCCAAGCGGCGCGGCATTTTCGCATCAACTTTGAATTGAAGTCGGCTCATACAATCGCCAATTTCCAGACCTCCGCGAAGTCGTATTCGCTGAAACTGGAAGAAAAGTCAGCGCATGCAGTGAAGGGAATTTTCGATGGAGAAAACGTCAACCTGACAGAAGATTTTGTAGCTACCTTCGAATTGGACAAGTCTGGAAGCGATACTCTTGCCATCCTTACACACAGAAATCCAAGCAGCGGCCAGCCTTCGCCAACCGAAACGGCCCCCGTTCGAAACACGAACGAACCGGGGTTTTTTGCGGCGGATGCGTTGCTTGGGACAGGTCAGACCGGCAATCAGGCAGCCCGAAATCCCAATGGGATTCCAGGCACGGCGAAAACCATCCTCATTTTGTTTGATACTTCACTTTCAATGCAGTGGGAGAAGCTGGAGCGCAGCTATCAAGCGATGGAAACGCTCTTGCGTACGATCAAGCCTACAGACAAGTTCAACGTAATTCTGTTCAACAGCCAGGTCCAAACATTTCAGCCGTCACCTATTCCAGCGGATAGCGCGGCCGTCCAGCGCGCTCTTGATTTCGTGCGCGCTAGCCGCTTGCGAGGCGGAACATCCTTGCAGAAAGCATTGCAAGAGGCGCTTCAGGAAAGTAAAACCTCAAACGGCAATTCGTATCTCGTGCTTTTGAGCGATGGCGAATCCACCGAAGGCGTCATTCGAAACGCAAAACTCGCCACATGGTACGAAACAGAATGGAAAAACTTATCGGAAGCGAACCGGCCCAGGACGTATATCTTCGGCGTGGGTGACGATGCAAATCTGCCGCTCTTCAAGCTGCTGGCTCGACAAGATGGCGTCCTCGAAAATGTGCTGTCGACCGAGCCGCTCGACTTTAAGCTGAATTCGTTTTTGTCCAAGATTGGTCGCAGCCCTCTTGGACAATTGGGACTGAGCGTTTCTCCAGACGCGACGGTAGATTCCGTTTACCCGTTGCAAGATGCGGCGTTTACCGGATCGAGAGCAGTTTGGGTCGGGCGTTTTCAAAAACCGGCACAGGATGTCAGCTTCACCTTGCACGGTGTAAGAGACGGCACGCCGCTGGCCATCACAGCTAAAGCGAATCTGCCGCGCGAATCGAATGATCACCCGCAGCTCCCTCGGCTTTGGGCGCGGGCGCGCGTTGACGCATTGCTGGAAAAAATTGAACGTGATGGCGAAGACCAAGCGTCGATCGATGAAATCATCCGGCTTTCACGCCAGTACAAATTTGTTACGCCGTACACGTCGTTTCTCGCCGCCCCTCGCGCCTTGCTGCGGCCGCGCGTAATACGACCAGGCGATCCAATCATCCGGGTAAAAACAGATTCGTCCATTACTTCAGTTATTGCGTTGTTCCCTTTTGGCTTGGTGAAAAAACTGAAATACCTGTCCGGCGAAGATACTTGGCAGACTCGATTCTTTGCGCCGACGGATTTGCAGGATGGGACGTATCCCGTTCGTTTTGTGATGCGCGACCGCGCCGGGCAAACCTACAACGAATCAAAAACATTTGTAATCGCCAGCAAATCGCCCGTGGTTCAAATCAAACTCAGCAAGAAACGCTTCCATCGTGGCGAACTGCTGGATCTAAAAGTTTCTGCTTCTCAGAATACAAGAACGCTTGTGGCGAGACTGGAAGGTGCAGCGCCCGTGAACTTGAAATGGGACACAAAAACGGGAGCAAACACCGGCGCGCTGGCGATACCCGAACAGATGATTCCCGGAACATACATTTTGACGGTCACAGCAGAAGACATCGCGCACAACATGGGTTCTCAGGGGGTGGAAATTGAAATCGTTCCGTGATTTCGCGCCCAAAAAGAAGTGGCTTGCCGGCAGCGTAGCGCTGGCAGCAATTGCAATGGGATTTGTCGTGACTGCAGAAGGCGAATTGCCAAACTGGATTAGCAATATCGAAGCCACTACCGAACTCGAGCGAGCGTTCTTTCGTTCAATGCCGCTGCCTTATGGCGACGTGCTCTTCCGCAGGCCGCCAGCGGAAACACGCCCCGAACTAAACAGTTTGATTCAACAGAAACCAGCCAGCGCCGACCTGTATGCTTTGCGAGCACTCGAAGAGGAAAGACTGCTCGATTTCGTCAACGCGGAAAAAGATTGGAAGACCTACAGCGACAAAGCGGGCAACAAGAGTGCCGCACAATGGGATCTTGCGGATTTTTATCACCGCAGATTGCGTCCGCAAGATGAAATCGCAACTCTGCGATTGATCGGCACCTCGCCGTCAAATCCAACCGAGAAATTCACGTCCGCCAGCGAACAAAGCTCATGGAAAGCGTTCGAGCGCATCCTCGGAATCATCCAATCGCAAGCGCTCGGCAAAGAACCAACGATAGCCACGTATCGCGATTGGCTGATGCGTTACCCAAAACAAGATGATGTCTACGCGCGATTCCTAGATTATTTCCTCAGCCAAAAAGAGTTCGACACTGCGAAGCAGTTAATCGCAAATCATCAAAAAGAGTTCCCAAACGACGACATTTTCCCGGTAAAGGCCGAAGCGCTCGTCGAATACAAGAAAGGATCGATTCAGCAGGGTCTCGCCGTTTACGAGAAGAGTTTCCAGCCGCTGTGGCAACCGGAACTGGTAAAAAGTTATTTCGACCTTCTTGCTCAAACTCAGAGTCTGCGCAAGTTTCTGGATGAATCGCGGGCCGCTCTGAACAAGAATCCTGAAGACCTCAAAGCAACCGCGCGCGTTTTCTACTACTACCAGCAGCAAGGCAAGATGGACGCGGCAGAACAGTCCATCACAAGCCTGCGCTTGCACAAGGAAGCCGTAAATTCGGCGTGGACACCACAAGAGCTATACACATGTGGCCGTTTACTGGAAGAGATTCACGCTTACCCCGAAGCAGCGCGCTACTACTTCGCTCTTTATAACAGCAAGGGTGTCGTGGATTCACAAGAGCGGGCGCTTACTCGCCTTACCGACATGCTCCTCACCGCCCCGGAAATGCCCATTCGCCTGGGAACTGGCGAACTCTCAATGTACAAAGACATTGCGACCATGGATCAGGGCCCCGGCTATTTGAATGGGATTCTTTCCCTGATTCTTAACACCACTTCGCCCGAATATGCCTATCCCGAAGAAGAGCAGCGCGCAATTTCCTATTTTCACCGCTCGCGCGCAGCCGAGTTGCTAACGATGCTCGACAAGAATTTCCCCAACTCTGAAGGTCGGGCCAGTCTTCACGCAAAGCTGCTCGACTTCTATGCGGAAAACGCCCAAAGCGAAGCGGCGCTGAAAGGCGGAAAAGAGTTCCTGACGTCATTTCCAAAATCGGAGGAACGCACACACGTCGCACTCTTGATGGCTGACGCAGATGCTCGTTTGAACAAAACGCAGGATGAATTTGCAATCTATGACGCGATCCTGCAGGAACTCGCCACGCAAGCCGACAAAATGCCATTGGGAGAACATTTTGAAGAGAATAGCAGGTTCAATCCGGTACGAGGAACCGGTCGATTCGAAGAAAATGTGCCTTCATTTAATGAAAATGAAGAAACTCCCCGGGAACAAGAAGTATCTTCAGCGGAGGCACCGGCAAACAATCCAGCCCTGCAGGTAAACCGTGTTGAAAATACATCCGAGAGAGGTCCGCGCTCGCCGGAATATTCGCGCGTTCTTGAACGATATCTGGCTCGCCTTGTGGAGCTAAAAGAAGTTCCGCGCGCGCTCGGAGTTTTGCGCCGTGAGATCGATCACAATCCCGACGATCCTGGGCTTTACGAACGGTTAGCTAGTTTTTTGCAGCAAAACAATCTCACCTCGGAACAGGAAGAAGTCTATCGCCGGGCGTTCGCTCAATTCGCGGACACCTCGTGGTACAGCAAACTCGCGCGTTTTTATCTGCGGTATCGAAAATACCAGGAGATGGAAAAGCTGACCCAAGATGCAGTAAAGCAATTCGAAGGCAGCGAACTGCAGAAATACTTTTCGTCTGTCTACGGCGGCACACCTGTAATGGAGATGCGGCTGAATCAATACGCGAATGCTCGCTTTCCGCACAACTCCTTTTTCATCAGGAACCTATTAAGCGCGTATCACTCGAAGCCAACGTATGACCATGCCGCTTGGCTCCAGCTCTTGCGCTCTCATTGGTTCGAAGAAACGGATCTGCGCGGCATGTACTTCGAATATCTTTCCGCTAGCGGAGAACTGGAACGCGAGTTGAGCGTACTGTCACAAGCACCCTCAGGAGCCTCGATAGACGAATTCGCGAAAAAGAATCCCGCAGCCGTAATGGAACTGGCTCAAGCTCAAGTTTGGCGCTCGCACTTCGAAGAAAGCGCGCCGGCCTTCAAAGCCTTGGCGGAGATATACCCCTCCCAACGAGAACTGGATCGCACGGCGTCTTCAATCTATCGTTCCCTCGCTTACTTCGACGGCAGCAAAACGGCAGTCGCCGTGAAAATTGAAGAAAACCTTCTGGCCAAAAATCCCGGAGACACGGAAATTCTTGCCCGAATTGGTGATATCTACTCGGATCGTGAACTGTTCGCACAGGCCTCACCCTATTGGGAACGCATCCCGAAGGCAGCACCCGGCGAGTCCGCCGGATATTTGGAAGCAGCCACGATTTACTGGGACTACTTCGATTTTGAAAACGCGCTGCGTCTTCTGGACGAAGGCCGTAAAAAATTGAATAATCCCGCGCTCTACGGATACGAAGAAGGCGCAATTTACGAAACAAAGCATGACTACGATCGCGCGATTCGCGAATATTCGGCAGCCGCTGTTGCGTCGGGCACGGACTCTCCCGCGCTTTTGCGGTTGCTGGAGCTGGCGCGACGCCCGAAATTCCGCGACGCAATCAACAGCGCAACCGTAAAGCTCACCGTGGATTCTAGCTATTCACAAGCCGCAATCAATCTGCGCGTCCGCGTCTTGGAAACGCAAAACAACAAGCAGAGTCTGACGGCTTTTCTTGCTGCAGCCGTGGAACATGCCGCGACCATCGAACAAGCAGCTGAGCTCGAATCGATGGCACAGCAAAGGTCGCTCGAATCCGTTCGCGAAAGAGCGCTCGAGAAACAAGCAGACCTGGCGAACGACCCCGTCACTCGCCTTCAACTGCGTTACGCGCTCGTGCGTTTCTACGAAGACAAAAAGGATTTTTCAGGGGCACAGCGAAATATCGAAGCGTTATATCGTTCAAATCCCAAAATTCTCGGTGTCGTTCGCGCAACCGCTGACTTTTATTGGCGCACAAAGCAGTACCCACTAGCAATTACCGTACTGCGGCAAGCGGCGAAAGACGCTTACCCCCAACTAGGCAAACAGTTCACTTTCGAAGCCGCAAGAAAATCTACGGAAGCGAGAGATTTCCAGCAAGCCCGCACCTTGCTCGATGCGCTTCTAAAAGACTCGCCCTACGACAGCACTTATCTCGCTGCCATGGCTGACACTTACGCCCAATCGGGCGACGCGCAAGGATTGAAGCAATTCTATCTCGACAAAATCGCGTTGTTCCGCGCCGCGCCGCTCACCGTAGAAGAACGAAAGCCGCTTATCGCAACGCTTCGGCGCGGATTGATTCCAGCGCTCACGCAGTTGAAGGATTATCCCGCTGCCGTCGATCAATATATCGAGCTAATCAACAATTTTCCCGAAGACGAGAGCCTTACGTCCGAAGCAGCGCTTTACGCTTTGCGTTATCAGCGGGAGAAACAGTTGCTTGATTTTTACACTAAAACAATCGGGCAATCCCCTCGCGATTATCGTTGGCCGATGGCGCTCGCGAGAATGCAAAGCAGCCAGGAAGACTTTGCCGGGGCGATTGATTCCTACGGTAAAGCACTGACGATTCGGCCGGATCGCACGGACTTGCGCATCGCACGAGCGACGCTGGAAGAGCGCTTGCAGCGCTTCGACGATGCAGCCAGTGACTACGAACGTCTATACCAACTCGCGTACAAAGATCCGAAGTGGATGGAAAAGCTGGCGGAAGTGCGCGCGCGCCAAGGGAGAACCGCCGATGCCGTCGCGGCGCTGAAGACTGCGCTGATTGACCCCGGCCCAGAGCGAGCCGGAAACTACTTCGAGGTTGCGACACGCCTTGAGTCCTGGGGCATGTTGGAACAAGCAAAAACATTCGCAGAGCAAGGTCTGAACGTTGCCGGCGGAGAATTGCTCGCAACCCCTGAAAATCATCAAGGAGCAAGACTCTTCTCCAGAGTCATGACCCGGCTCCGTAAGCAACAGGAAGCCTACGAAACGTTACAGAACGCGTTGAAAGCAGCTTCTGACACACTGCCCGTTCTAAAAGAGCAAGTAGCAAAGCAAGGGCTGGCGAGCGCCACAGACAAGGAGTGGCGAGAGCACCTCTTGGCCACGCGTCAGCAAAACGCAAAGAACGGCATGCGGAACGCTCTGCACGAAATGGGCGCTACCGTGGCGCAGTATTTCACGCCGGAAGAAAAAGCCACATTCGTCGAATTTGCGCAAAAGCTCCGCACCCCTATGTCGGATTCGGCGGCTACAGAATTTGCAATCCCGCTCGTTCAGACAGCTGGTTTGGCGGACCTCGAAACAAAATGGCGGTTCGAAATCTTAATGACCACCCCCCAGTCGCAGCCAGCTTTGTCTGCCCAGCTTTCCGAATTCGTTCAACTTCAGCGCCAGCGGCTGAAATTTGCCGAACTAGCTGCACAGCTCGAACAGTTCAATTCACACGCTATCCCACAAATGCGCCCCAGTGTGATCCACATGGCAGCGGAAGCCTATCGTTCAGCCGGCGACACCGAAAATGAGCTTCGCCTGCTTTCTAGCCTCGGCCCGGCAAACCTGGGCGGTGAAGCTGAAGCGAGATGGTTCTCGTTGTTGTTGAAGAAAAATCCTCAACAGCTCGTTCAGCTCGCCGCCGTGTGGAATGTATATGGGCAATCCGCTGCCGACTTTGTCATTGCAAACGGCGATGCAGAATTGGCACAGGCCGTTGTCAACGCACGCAGCCACGGCCGTCCGCCTGTTTGGGACAAGTCATATACAGCCCTCGTTGGTCTGTACTTTGCGGAGACTCGCCCCACTGTGAATGGGGCGTTTGAAGAAACGCTGGGAGATCAAACGATCGGCGATCGAATCGGCAAGCCTGTAGATCGCAACAAACAACTTGCGGGAGATTTGTGGTTTTATTACGGCTCGCGTTATGGCGAATACCTTGATCGCATCAAGCAAGGCTCGCCGGACGAATTTCTCGCCGCGGGGCCGGAACACAACCCGACCTCTTCCGAATCGTATCGCTCCCTCGGCGACTACTACCTCGACCAGGGCAACACACAGAAAGCAATAGAGGAATACAAGTACACATTGGAACTAAATCCCGATCGCGCCGATATCCACGACAAACTTGCGCTTGCCTACTTAAAAGAAAAGAATCGCGCAGAAGCCGTCGCGCAATGGAAACTTTTCTTCGCTGCACAACTAAATCAGGTAAACAAGTCACGCCTCCCCGAAAGTTTCTGGTCGGATTTCGGCGCCGCTTGCGACCACGTGCGTTCGCGCGCTTTGTTTGCCGAGCTCAAACCTCAAATCGACCAGCTCGTACGCACCTATTTGCGGATTAACGGAAACTACCGCTCTAACGCTATATTGCATAGCGCCTTTGCGGCACAGAAAGACTCAACAATAGCCACAGCCTGGCTGGTTGATGTTTCGACTTCTGCTCCGGATCCGGTCGTCGTTCTTCAAGACATCGCCGAAATTTCTTGGATTCCTGTAGCCAATCGTGGCCCCATTTTTCAGCGAATTTTGGAAGGTCTCCAGGCTGGCGCAGAAAAAAAGCAAGGCATGGAACAGGAATCCGCGAAAAGCACATTGCGTGATTGGCAGATCCGTTGGATCGGTTATCTCATCACAACAAAGCAGTACACGCAGGCAAACGAATTGCTCGCGGCAACACGAAAGGAATCCACTGCAAAAGACGCGACCGCTCTGGTTCCTTTCGAAATGCAGTGTGCCGCAAAGTTGGGAACCTTGGACTCGGTTCTCAGCGGCTATCGAGTTGAACCGCTTACTGCTCCGCCGGCGGACAGCCTGCGTGCTGCGGCCCGGCAACTCTTTGAATCTGGCGATAAACAATCCGCCCGAAAAATTCTGGAATTTGTCTTCGCGCAGGCTCTGGAAGAGCATCAGCTTGTTGCCACAAACTTCCTCGGCCTCGCGGAAATTCGTCTCGCTGACGGAGATGTCGAGGGGGCAACAACCTTGCTCAAACGGCTGGTACTCGTAGTCGGCGACCCCTATCAAAATCAAGATTCGGCCGCAGCATTGCTCGAAAAAACGAGCCACTTCGCCGAAGCAATTGCGTTTCTCGAACCGCTGTCAAAATCAACGCCGTGGGATTCGCAAGTTCGGCTCAGACTGGCCAAAGCCCGGCTCGCTACAATCCAGAACAAAGATACTGTTGTAGGAGATCTCGCGAAAATTGCGGCGAACCCGGAAAATTCCTACGCTACCCGCGTGCAAGCCGCCAACGTACTGGGAACATTGCGACAACCGAGAGAACTGGGCAACGTCGAACTGAAGCTGCTTGCTGCTGGACCAAAAAACATCACCGCAGCTGCTGCTGATCAACCGTTCTTTTATGCCGCGCGGTTGGCGGCGGCCGAAAACTCGCCAAGCGCCCGCGCGAAGATGCAAATCCTTGCGAAAGCACTGGCCGATCAGCCATCACGGGACGACGCGAGACTGCCATTCTTCCATGCGGCTGTGTCCGTCACCGACGACGAACTTGCCCTTGCTGCACTTGAGCAGATTTTGCATGGACAACTCTTCCTGCGAACTTCGCCGGATATTCCAAACGACCAGGAAATCCTGGCAGACGATGAATCTTCAGGTCCGGAAGTCGCAGTCGAAGAGATTTCGCCAAGTAATGTCCTTTCGCCTGCGCAACAAGCGCAAACTGCCCGGGAAGTTGGGCTCGCTTTCTTGAGATTAAACCGTCCGAACGAAGCCGTCGGCTATCTGCAGATGGCCGCGAAGCTGGAAAGGTCTCCCGCAGAGAAAAAACAAATCACCGCTCACCTCCAGAATGCAAGGACATTGATACGCCGTCAGCGCGAAAACGCGGCTCGCCAACCGATCCTTCACGCTGAGCTGGAGCAGGATCACGTTGTGCGGCCACGGCTTGTGGCAAAGACTCTAAAGCCCTCCACCGCACCTGCGGCCGCAGGAGAAAAGCCATGAAGCGAATAGTCGAACTCGCATTGCTCGTTACATGTTTGGTGGGCGTAAGCTGGGGTGGTTACCGTGCGGCCCTGCCACCCGAACCGGAATTGTCTCGCTTCGCCCCTGCCGGCGCACTCCTCTACTTGCAAGCGAAAGACTTCTCCTCGCTATTGTCGGACTGGGACAAATCTTCTGAAAAAGAAAAATGGGTGAGGAGCAAAAACTACGATGTCTTTGTCGAATCACGCTTGTTGCTCAGACTGAAGGACGCTGCAGGAGAGTTCTCAACCGCTGCTGGAGTGCCCGTGAACAACAGCATCTTGCATCAAGTCGCGGGCAAGCAGTCGGCTCTCGCACTCTACGACATTGGCAAATTGGAGTTTCTCTACATCACGCGCATTTCGTCGGGAGATGCGATGCAATCCGCGTTGTGGCAAGGCCGCTCCAAATTTGAAACGCGCAACGCAGGCGGCGTGAACTTCTTCTATAGAGCGGAACCCGATTCCGGCCGCGAAGTCTCTTTCGCGGTCACAGGCGACTACCTTTTGCTCTCAACACGGCAGGACTTAATGGCCAGCGCCTTGCAACTCATCGCTGGAGGAAACGCACATTCAGTGGAAGAGGAAGCCTGGTGGCAGAGGCCAGTCGCGGCAGCCGGTGCTCCCGGTGAGCTCCGCATGGTCTTAAATCTGGAAAAAATTACTTCTACGCCCTATTTTCGCTCTTATTGGATTCAGCGCAACATCACGGACATGAAGCAATACAACGCGGCAATTTCAGACCTCACTCGCTCTGGCAGCGAATACCGCGAAGAACGTCTCTTGTTCAAAAAGAACGCAGCGCCTCAAGATCCTTCCACAACAAAAGATGCTGCTGCAGTGGCCGACTTGTTGCGCCTCGTGCCCGCAAACACCGGTATCTATGAAGCAAAAGCAAATCCAAGTCCAAAAGACAATCTCGAACTCCTCACCGTCAAAATCCTCGCGCCGCATCTCGGACCTGCCGCAGTGCAAAAGCTCGCCCCGGAAGTGAATCTCGGTAACGGCGAAACCGGATCAGCTTCTGACCTCGAGACGCGAATCGACGAAGCGCCTTCGCAAAATCCCGTGTCTACGGACAATCGCAGTGGATTGGAGAATGTTCTTTCCCGGCACAAAGTGCTCGCACAGCTTCAATTGCAAGGAACGGAACGCGACGCATCGGGCGTTTTCGTTCGCATTCATTCCGCCATTGCATTTGCAAGCGACGCGAATTGGGATGAGAAAGAAATTCATACGGCACTTTCCGAGTTTGTCCGCCCCGGCCTCACTTCAGGGCAATTGGGGGTGGAATGGAAGTCTGCTTCAGGGTACAGCGCGCTTGACGGGCTTTGGCCGCTCGCAGTCGCCGTTAGCGGTAAATATCTGATCATTTCAGACAATCCTGCGCTTCTCGCAAACGTGCTTGCGAATCTGAATCAGAATCTGTCTGCTCCCGCGGCCCTATTCGCAGCAGGTTTTGATCACCGAGGCGAACGAGAAAACTTTGCAGCGCTCACCAAATTTCTGAATGTAGGAGCGCAGTCCGGAGGTGCGGGAGCGACTCCGGATTTCTTTTCGGAGAACATAGCAAGCCTCAGCTTTGTTCTGCAGAATGTTTCTTCGGAGAAGATTGTGATCCGTGACACCACTGACCGCCAAACACAAACAGTCACGTACGAATGGGCCCGGTGAACATCAAAAAATACCTGTCTTTGCTGCTCGCCTTGCTGGTTCTGGTGGAAATCGTGTGCGCGCAATCCAGCTCGCCAAAAAATGTCGCATCACACACGCTCTTTGCACAATCCGCCATCAGAATTCTCGAACGGGACTTCCCAAAAAACGATGCGTCCTTTCTATTGCTTGACGCGAAGTCCGGAGCACTGCTCGCACAACGCTGGGATAACTACGAAAAACCAATTCCGCTCGGCTCTCTCATAAAACCCTTTACGGCACTGGCATACGCATCCGCGCACGATTTTCGTTATCCAAAATATGAATGCAGAGGAAAGATAAGCGGCTGCTGGCAGGATCGTCCGCACGGCATTCTCGATCTCATCGCAGCAATCTCTGTTTCCTGCAACTCCTACTTCCGGCAGATGGCACAGAATGTGACCGAGGATCAAATCAATCAGACCACACGAGAATTCGGGCTGGAATCACCCGATACAAATTTCGAAAGCCAAAACTTGGCTGGACTCGGAGATCGATGGCGTCTTTCACCACTCCACACGGCGCAAGCGTACATTGAGTTGTACCGCCGCAAAGAACAGCCAGGCGTGAATGAGATTTTGCAGGGGATGCGGCAGTCTGCGCTTCGCGGCACAGGCATGGCAGTTGGCCGCCAACTCAAACACACCAAAGCTCTCGTAAAAACGGGTACTGCGCCGTGCACGCACACTCCCTGGGCGCCCGCAGATGGGTTTACGATGGTCATGTTGCCTGCGGAAGATCCGGAAATTCTGCTCATGGTTCGGATCCACTCCGTCACCGGGGCAACAACCGCAGAAACCGCGGGAAAACTACTTCGTCAGATGGAGGAGTAAGCTCTTGCGCTGGTTTTGTGCCGCACTGCTTTCCCTTGCGTCTCTTTTATTTCCACAAACGCAAACTCGTACTGTTCGAATCGGCGTGCTGGGAATTTTTCATCCCCGGCAAATGACGCTCTCCGCGGACCGCGATGGACAACTGCTCGTCTTGATAAACGGCCGTCAGTTTTTCCTGCAATCCCGTTCGGCTTGTAGCATGATCTCGATTCGCTTATCCGGAGACAAATTCCTTGTCAACAGTTGCGGAAATGAAATACGTGCCGATCTGCTACGGGCGACGGGGCGCAACCAACAACCTGCCGGATTTGTCATCGCTATTCCCGGAAAAATTAGTCGCAGATACGAGGGACTTCTTGAAGTAACTGCCAAGGGCGGCGAACTGATTCCCGTCGTCACGATGAATCTTGAAACCGCTGTCGCCTCTGTCGTTCAAGCAGAAGCCAATCCCGGAACTCCAATTGAGGCGCTCAAGGCACAAGCCGTCGTGAGCCGTTCCTATCTCACCGCAGGCGCCGGCCGTCACAAAAATTTCGATTTCTGCGATCTCACGCACTGCCAGTCTCTCCGCGAACCGCCCTCAGCGGAAAGCCCGGCAGCGCAAGCTGCGTTTGCAACGCAAAGTCTCGTCCTCACTTTCGATGGCAAACCTATTGCGACCATGTTCGCACGCAGTTGCGGGGGCCGCACTCGTACACCGCTGGAGATTGGTTTACCGCAGGCGGACTATCCTTATTTCTCTGTTGCTTGCGACTACTGCACAAAGGACCCCGCGCGATGGACGCGCAAGCTATCCGCAGAAGATACTGCGCTTCTTACGGCTAAAGGAGAAAGTGGTCGCCTTACCATTTGCCGCAGACTGGGCTGGAACGCAGTGCCAAGCAACAACTTCACCACTCATAACGCTGGCGATGAATTCATTCTGGAAGGCACAGGCCAGGGACACGGTGTCGGTCTCTGCCAACGTGGCGCAAGATATATGGCGGATCAATCCTCGGACTTTCACGAAATCCTCAGCCACTACTTTCCAAGAACAAAAGTAGAAGCTCTCGGTTCCACATCAGAAACTCCTCACTAACGCTTGTGGACCTCAAGCGGGATGGGTCTCGCAACGGATTTCACGTCGGGATCGTAGTATTCATAAACTCTCGACTGAAAAGTTCGCGCACGAATGGGATATTTGGCACGAAGGCGGAACTTAAGTCCCACCGTTTCTCCAGGAGCGAACGAATTGAAGTACAAAATCGCCTGAGTCGCGGTCAGATTGAACTTCTCTAGACGCCCGCTCTTCATGCTCGCAGATTTTTCCTGATAATCCTGCAAATCCTCGCTCAACAAATCGAACCCCGGTGGGATTCCTAAATCCACCATCACCATGTTTGCGGATTTGTTCAGATTGTTTCTAACGGTCGCGGTCGCGGTTACGATGTCATCTTGTGCGAGCTTTGTGCGGTCATAACCCACAGAAATGGAAAGAGGCTCGCTCTCAGGTTTCTCATCCCACGGAATAAAATATTGTCCTGCAGCCTGATACCCAAGTGTCCCCTTGCCGTCATACCGAATTTCCACGGTATTTGCACCCTTGCCGTCGATCTCTTTAAACACAAATTGGTGAAGCAGATCATTGTTTTCTGGAGTCAGCGTAAGTTTTTCCGCAGATTTTCCGTTAATCACGATCTCGACCGCTCCACGAAGATCTGCAGTCCCTTTTTCGCTGGCGAGCAGCAAAGCGCGTAGCGCCATGATCGTAGCTTGCGTGCTTCCCCACGCGCCACTCGCATCTTTCTTCGCCGTGATGTAGCTCAGCGCCTTTCGCGTTGTCGCGGCAGCCTGACCCCACTTCAGCAGCGCTTGCACCGCAAGTCCTGTCGTCTCCACGCTGGCGCTCGTCCCCGTCGCGTAAACGCTGGTCTCCTCCGCGCTCCACCACACTTGTTCATCCTTCTCCGTACGCGCGTCTAAAAGCATCTGCATCACTTGCCCTGTAAACTCCCGATCTTTTCCGGAATCCACCGCAAAATTGGCCAGAACCGCCAGCGTATACGGATCGGTTTTTTCCGAAAGATGTTTCTGAATATATTCGCTCGCCTTCTGGACGGCCGGTCCCTGATATCCAGTGTTTCCCAGTGACCACGCAATGTACGCGGTAATTCGCAGTACGTCCTTGTTGTACCGGTTTGTCGCCCCTTCGTTAATAAACGATATATCCGGCTTCCAGCTTCCGTCCGGCTGCTGCTGCGACACAAGCCATTGCTGCGTGCGCTGAATCACCCGCTGGTCCACGTCATGCACTTTGGACATATCGTAGAACTCCATCAGCCCGTAAGAAGTCAAAATTTTGTTTGCCGGCGCCTCACCGAACCAGGAAAATCCGCCGCTCTTCACTTCAAAGGTCAGCAGCCTTTGATATCCATTCGCTATATAGCCCTCTGCCTTTGCATGCACTTCCGGCGTCAGCTTCTTCGTGCGTTTCATGTAGTCCAGTGCGAGCACATTTGGGTAAGTGCTCGACGAAGTCTGCTCAAAGCATCCGCCTGGCATACGAAGAATCGCGTCCATTCCTTCCATGATCTGGCTTAACGGCCCGGGATAGAGCCGCACAAAGATCTTGCTTGCCCCCGGTATCGAGCTCGGCGGAAATTCCAGATTGCGCCTTATCGCCGATTCCAACTGCCCATTAAATACAATGCTCTGTTCTCGCCCATTAGGAACCACTTCAATTTCGCGAACGACAATATCCGCACGCTTGGCGCTTCCTTTCAACTGAGCGGAAAGAGTCAATTTGAATTTCCCTATCTGCTTCGCCTCCAGCGTGAACTGCGACCCGCCAACATGCCCTGCATCCACATCTACGGATTTCTCCGCCGTATCATCCACAAGCGAAAACCAATTCTCTTCTTTCAACTGAAGGCTCACGTCGCCCTTCGCATCCGTGTAGTTATAGATCGCGACCGGCAACGACACCTGATCGCCTTGAGTCAGCACCACGGGCAAATCCAAATCCACAAAAAAGTCCTGAAAAACTTTCACGCTCGACGTCGCCGTGCCAAGTGTGCCGTGTTGCGTGGAAGCGATCATCGACATGCGCCAAGTCGTGATGTTGTCAGCCAGCGGAACGGAAATCTCCGCGTTGCCGTTTCGATCCGTGATGATTTCCGGATTGATATACAACGTCTCCGGAAAATAGGACCGCACATGAACGTCCTCCGTCTCTTTTTCATTGGGCGCAAGCGCCGCTACCTGCATGAAGTTTCGCCCGTTAAGTGGCAGTTCTTTGAGTAGCATCATTGGTTTCGCAGGAGCCGGAAGAGCCCACATCCTCCCATTTGCATCGGCCACTCCTCCAACCACACCCCCCATGGCTCCGCCCGCAACTCCTGCCCCGAAACCCCGGCCTATGCCGAATCCGGCTGAATCCGTACTCATCACAACAACCGACTGTCCCGTAACTTCCACCGCTTCCGATACCGATCCAACCTGCAATCGTGCGGAAATCTCCGCCCGATCTCGTGCTTCCAGCTGAAACGAATCCTCCGCTTGCTGAAATCCTGGGCTACTCACAGTCACTTTGTATATCGCCGGACGCAGTGACGTTGCCCGAAATCCTCCGGCCTGATTTGTGTGAACAACTCTCGAACTCCTCGTGGACATATTCGTAATCGTGATCACCGCATCAGGAATCACCGCACCGGTCGGATCGATCGCAATCCCCGAAATTTCCGCGCGATCGTTGTTCGGCCCGCGATCGTGCTCGATGTTCACGTGCAGTCGCGTGTCCCCATCCGCAGCGGTCGTCACTACTTTGCTCCGTCGAAAATATATGAAAGCCCGCAGGTCGTCACCAGTATCGAAAGCTTTGTCCACGCCCGCGCCGTGAATCACATACATCATCTTGCTGTTGTCGTAGGGCGCATGCTCGACCTTGAGTTTCGTTCCCCACGCATCGCGAAACTCTGGTTTACCCGACTCCGCCAGCTTCTTGTATGCCCTTTCCAAATCATTCTCATTGGGATCGCTCGCCAGAGCATGCCCTAACTCTGCCGCTATCTTGTTTGCATTCTCTTGGAATCGCGCTTGATACCGATTCCAGTATTCGTAGTATTTCGTTTGAGGTACTTCTCGCCCCGTTTCAGCGTCAAATCTGTTCTGTCTCACAACCTCTGTCGCCGAAAAAAGTGCTCGCGCTGCGAGATCTCGTTGTTCTTCCTTGGACTCCGGCTCCGGTTCCACAATCTCTGGCAGCCCAACCGAATGGATTTCATATCTCGGCTTCATAACCTCTTGTTCGAGGTAGAAAAACACCTTTGCGAAGCCAGGCTTCTTTTCCGCAAGCGCAAAAACCGCTTCGTCCACAATTTGCAGTCCCAATGCGGCGCGCACACCCTGCCCATTCTTGTCTGTAATGTGGAAACGAATGTGCGAATCATCTCCCGGCTTATAAACCGCCCGGTCCGCCACTGTCTCCACTTTCAATTCATCGGCGGGCTGAACAAACACAAGCCTGTGGTCCGCAACTGGCTGCGCATTCTGACCGAACATATAGGCATTCACGTCTACCGTGCCGGCCAATTCCGGCCCCGCAGCAAGCGAAAGCTCTGCCTGACCGTCGTTGATATCCAGATCGCGTGTCTGGATCGTCTGCCCTTCTTTCACTACATCCACATAAACTGTCCCGCGCTTCTTCGTCGTCAAAACTTTTACGTGTATCGAATCTCCCGCGCGATAGACAGCTTTTTCAGTTCGCAGCAGCACCTGCTCATCCCCCGCGCGAACTTGCAATGGAACCGCCGTTGAAACGCTTTCTCCATCCTTGTCCGTTCCTTCGATCTGCAGCGCCTCTTCCCTCTGCGGTGTCTTCACCTTGATCACCGCCACGCCGCCGGCGTCGGTCTTCACGCTTTGTTCGCCGCCGGACTTCGTCCGCACCTTTAGATCCGCTTCCACCGGCGAACCATCCGGATAGGCCGCCAGCAGAAACACTTGATTCTCAAGTCCTGGGATCAATGTTCCGCTTTCCGGAATTGCAGTTAGCAAAAACGCGGATGCACTCACCGTGATGGGTTCTCCCCGAGTTTCCGAATGCCCCGCGGTGTCTTTGACAGTCGCCTCAATCAGAATCTTCGCGGCCCCTTTGTCGAGCGGTCGACCTGCCAAATACGGGGGAAGTTTCAAATCGAAGCGATAAGCGCCATCGCGATCAGTTTTGCCTTCAACGGAAGCGGCTTGAAATGTAGTGACGTCCATTCCTTCCGCTTTTACGGAAACGTCCGCCGTATCCAATGCTTTCCCAAAAAAATAGTTCGCCTGGACTGTGCCGGTCACATGGTCTCCAGGTTGATACCCATGCTTTTTCTTTCCTTCCGTCGAAGTGAAATTCAATTCCACCTTGAATTTCGGTAAAACATATTTGCCCACATTCAACGCAATCTCCGCCGTATTCGTCGAATCTGTTCCAGGCTCTCCCAATATCGCGCGCAGATGATAAGTGCCCAGGTTCACTTCGCTGGCGAGTCCAAACTCCGCCGCTCCGATTCCAAACTCGTCCGTTTGCGTCGCCTTCTTGAAAACTTTGTTCCCATGCGAATCCTCTATTTCGAACAACAAGTCCCGCTTGCCCACGGCTCGATGGTCCGCCCTGTCGAGCGCTAGCGCCCGCACATGAATCATCTGTCCCGGCTGATAAATCGTCTTATCCGTCGTCAGCAGGATGCCTACTTTGTCCTGAAGCCGGATTCCTTGCGTGTATTCGGTCGTCCCAAGGGACGTCTCCACCGTGTAGTGCAGGTTGTAATTGCCTGCGAGCCCTTCCGGAAATTGGAACTGAGCTTCTGTCGTGTTGCGATGGTTCAAATACCCTGTGAAAAGCTTCCGCCGCTCTTGCCCCTGCGTCTCTAAATCGATTCGCACGGAACTCCGCCCCGGGATTACTTCGCCTTTCGAATCGCTCACGATCACCCGCACCGCCGCGCGGCTTCCGGACAAATAAGTTTGCTGCCCAAGAATCCGCAACACAGGCAGCCTCAAAATATTGGAAATCGATTCCGTTCCCTGCAAATCTTCGATTTGTGCGTTGTCATAGTGAAAGCTGTAGCGCACGCGATGCCAAACCAGGTCATCCAGCGTTATAGGTTTATCCAGCTTAAGTTCAGCTCTCCATTCGGAAGATCCGTTCACCGCCTCTGCCGCTTTTTCATTCCGCCCAAGTGCATGATCCTCCGGGTCCAGAACTTCAAGGTTGAGCCGGCCTGATCCACCGTGAGTCGCGCGATAGGGAATCACTAGCCGCAGCATTCCGTGGGAATAGGTCGCCGAACCGGTCGGATTGTTGCTGCCGGCAAAAGTCGGTATAAACACAACTACAGTCAATACGAGCAATGCCAAAACTGTACCGGCAAGAATTCGACCTGGGATTTTCTTACGGAGGCTGGGCTGCATCGGCTTCTCCTCAAATAGTCTGACTAGGAATACTGGTTACCCACGCTGCATTCCTAAGCGCTTAGCTTTGGAACGAAAATCTTTTCATCTCTTGCACGGGTTTTTTCGGGGTGCGGGAACCTGCCCTTATTCATGGACACCGAACCAGAGAAAACGGTTCCCCTCTTTGTGTGTTTTCTGATGTCCGGTCGCTTGCGGCTAGTTGCTCCACAAATCGATGTTTGAAATAAGCAGCTCGATATTCCAGAACGCATATAACTAAATCAGCGGATTCTTTCTAACAACCATTTTTCAAACCGATGCAACTAACTCCACAATTGAAGTTCGCACGCATTCGGCTCAGGGGTGGGGCAATGCGAAGTCTGCTCAACCGAGTGGTTTTCTTGTTGTGTCTATGTGCTGCCGGTTTTCCGGTTTCGGCGCAAAATTCACAAACTTTTGATTCTTCGTCAGTATCCGTCAACGAAAAGTCCGCTCGACTCGTATTGCAAGAGAAAACCTCTACTTTTCGATCCTGTACGATTATTACAATCCGGAAGCGCGAGCCTCGGTCCCGCTCGAACGTTTCCTCGTGCAGTGACCTATGCGCTTCGTTTGAATTTTGACCCGGCAAACTATTCCTTTTCTGTGAATTACGGCGGGCAACTGTTTTCCGCTTCTCACCCTTCCAATTAGTTCCCGGCGTGAGGTCCCATGCACCTCAGTCCGTAACTCGTTCCTCACAAGTCCTCAAATTGCGAGCCGGCGGCTCCAATTGGGATGCATCTAATAAGGTATAGACTTTAAAGCATCGGTGCTGCCGGCATTCGGGCTCGCACCTCAAAAGAAAGCAGGAAGGTCACAAAGAAACCACCGTGATTTCCCAAAAACTTGCCCAATACAAGCGTTTGCCGACTAGCAATTTCCACCGTTCGATTTCCAACGTCGGACTCCTGTTCGCCATTGGTCTTTGTGTCCTGCTCTGGGCGCTTCCTATCTCGGCTCAAACACAGCAGCCTCCCTCGAACGAGCAAACACCTGCTCCTCAATCGCCAGGTAGCATCAGCGGAAAAATCATCGATCAAACCGGAACCTTCGTCTCTGGCGCCCAAGTGAAACTCACACAGCCAGGCGAATCTTCTCTTCAGCAACTCCAAACTGGCGACGATGGGCAATTCTCTTTTTCCAATGTTGCTCCTGGTGAATTCCAGATCGTCATTTCCGCGGAGGGATTCTCCACTAAGACTGTTCCCGGAACTCTGCACGCCGGAGAAGCTTACGCTGTGCCCCAAATCACGCTGGCCCTTGCCACGGAAATTACCGAAGTTCACGTCAGTGTTTCGCAAGTCGAAATTGCCGAGGTTGAAATCAAGGAACAGGAAAAGCAGCGTGTGTTTGGCATCATTCCAAATTTCTTTGTTACCTATTCTCCCGACCCCGCTCCTCTCAACACGAGACAAAAACTGAATCTCGCCTGGAAATCTTCCACGGATCCGTTGTCTTTGGCGGGTGTTGGTTTCGTTGCGGGAATTGAGCAGGCGCAAAACGCGTTCAGCGGATATGGACAGGGCACGCAAGGCTACGGAAAACGCTACGGCGCTTCTTATGCCGACCTTTTCATCAGTACGTTCCTCGGTAGCGCGATTTTGCCGGCAGCCTTTAAGCAGGATCCGCGCTACTTTTACAAGGGCACCGGCAGCACTCGCTCTCGGCTGATGCATGCACTCGCCAGTTCGGTCATGTGCAGGGGAGACAACAAGCGCTGGGGGCCGAACTACTCGAATATTTTCGGAAGCCTTGCGACCGGTGCGATTTCAAACCTCTACTACCCCTCAAGCGATCGCAATGGACCGATGCTGACATTCGAGACCGCGCTGATTCGCATCGGCGAAAGCGCCGGCGCCAACGTCTTTCAGGAATTTGTCATTCGAAAGTTGACGCCGGGTCTCTCCCACAAATCCGCCCCAGTACAGCAGCAGCCTTAATCTGATTTAGTCGCCAGTGGCCGAACGGGACTGACTGCCGCTCAAAACACCTGCCAGAAACTTCCTCATTGCTGCCGCAATCTCTGCCACATGCGTTTCCGTGGCGAAATGCCCCGTATCAAGAAACTGAACTGTGGCTTGTGGAATGTCGCGCCTGAAAGCCTCCGCACCCGCAGGGATAAAATAAGGATCGTGTTTCCCCCAGATCGCCAGCAAAGGCGGTTGCGACTTGCGGAAATATTCATAGAATTTGGGGTATAGCTTCACGTTATTCGCATAGTCGAGAAACAAATCCAGTTGAATGTCTATATTACCGGGTCGCGCAAGTAGCGCAGCGTCCAGCGTGTATCCTTCTGTGCAATCAAATCCGGATTCGGAATCCCGGAAGCATATTCTCGCTTCATTCCCTCGGCGTTGAGCACGGCACGAATTGCATTTCGATTCTCCAAAGTTGGATTGCGCCAATATCGTTGTATGGGCGCCAACGCATCTCCCAGGCCTTCTTCGTACGCGTTGCCATTTTGCGAAACGATTGCCGTGACTCGTTCTGGATGCGCCATCGCCAGGCGAAAACCGGTGGGCGCGCCGTAGTCAAAAACATAAAGCGCGTATTGTTTAAGCTGCAATGCTTTCGTAAACGCCGCAATCGTCTGCGCCAGAGCGTCGAACGAATATTTATACCACGCTCAGTGGGAATTTCCGTAAACCCGAATCCCGGCAAATCCGGCGCTATCACCCGATAGCGATCCGCCAAACGCGGAATCAATTCGCGATACTGGAAAGATGACGCGGGAAATCCGTGTAATAAAAGCACCACGGGAGCATCGGCCGGTCCTGCTTCGCGGTAAAACACTTTCACTCCATCCGCTTCGACTCTCTTCCGCAAAACATGCGGCACTCCGCTCGCAAATGCGCTTTCTTGTTGATCGCTCATGAATCGGTCCTCCCCGGAACAACGGCACAAGCCCACGGCTACGTTCCGGTTTACTTGGATTCACATGGCGGGAAAAGGGTGCGGCGTTTTTGCAGTTACTGGAGTGACCATATACTTGGCTGAGCGTGGCAAATAATATTTCTACCTCATCTGTCGACGTTCGTTAAACCGCGTTCCAAAAATACCAAACAAATTGTCGAGCCAGTTGAAGCATCGATTTGGGGTTTCAGCTCTTCAGAAAGCTCTCGTATTGGTCGCACTTTACACTCGAGCCGCTCACTGTCTTGTTCGTTTCATGAAACATATCACCTTGCCATATTGTGTGTCGCTTACTGCATCTGGCGTGTTGTGCTCAATGTCTTCGTTCCTTCCCAATTTGCTCGTCCATTTGCCATTCTCTAATTGCCTGGCTGCGTGAGTCCAGTCGTCGCCATCTGCATACAATGCGATCTTATCGAATCCAGGCTCTAGCTGGTTGCCCGCACAAATCTCAAATCCTATTGCCCTGTATGCGGATATAAGAGCTTCTCGCGTATATTCCCGTGGCGCACCTTCGGGCCATGTGTAGCCATCGCCGGGGTCCCACCAGTCATCGTTGACGCCCGCGGCCCAAGCGATGCAGTTATATTCCCGCGTCGCAACACTCGTGACACGATAACCGTATTTAACAAGATTAGGGAAATCTTCCTCAATTGCCATTTGAATACCTATCTCTCATATCCGCGTTCTCGTCCCCACTCAAGCCAAGAATCTGTCATCTGTTTGAGTTTGCCCCATTTGCCCTTTGGCACAGGATTCTCACCGGTTATCGTTTGCAGTGCGGCAAACCAGTGGTCTGGCTCTCGTCGCAATTCGTCAAGCAACAAAGGAATTGCGGCTTCGCCCATGCGAATAATCTCTTTGTAAGCAGGATGTGCGGCCATACGAGCCACTGATGATTCGTTGCGTTGTGCGGACTTCCATTGTCTGACTAACTCACTAAACCTTTCCGAGACGGATTTTTGTCTCGCCGCCCGGAATGATTGAATTATTGGAAAGGCGGCACAACGGCGGGACAACTCAGCCATTTGTTCGAAATCCGGTTTCCCGCTTTTTGTTGGGCCAAACAGTATCGTGTTCTCAATTCGCGCCTTCCCGTATTTACGCGCCCTAACAAAACGCCATTCTTCTCGCTGCAAGAGATAGGCAACGTAATAGAGTGCATCCAGCGGAAAACTTTCCTTCATCTTCGGCCGCAGCAGAGCCACCTTGTAAAATGCATAGAAAGGGAACTCCTGAACGTAACTGGTATAGGCACTTCCATCGGTAGCCACAGTAATTGCCGGTGCCGGATATAGGATATTGGCCTTTTTCCATTCAGACACACCGTTGTCCCAAGCACTCGTTGAGACGAATGGGTCGTCACCATCATCGAGGTCTTCTATTTCGTCCTTGCCTCCCATTTTGACTGTAAAAAAATCCTCGACGCGAAACTTTCCTTGCTGAACGTCATCGAAAGAAATAGTCGACCCAATTGAAAACGCCCTTTCGGCCGCACTAAGATCGACAGACACCTGGGACTTCAATAGTCGGTAGCCGTGGCGAATGTAGAATGAAGCTTGCTTACGTGTATGTTCCTCGAACCCTGCAACGAATTGTGAATCATTGTGCGGCGCACTTTCGATGAACGTTTCGGGCGACCACTCTGACGTGCTGACGGTCACAGGTCGATACGCAGTAAACTCCGCCACTTCTCGTTTGCTGTCGTAGTTGTCCAGCAGCTTAGGGATCTGCGAGCCGATACCAGGCACGCGCGCCGCCTTTTTTAGTCGGTAACCATCGTTGTCCAGACGAGAAAAAAAGACGCGGTTATCTTCGTGGGGCACGCCTTTTTGAATTACAAGCACCACCGTGTCGTAGTTGGAGTAAGGCTGGAACAAATCCTTCGGCATTGTGCCCACGAATAGCAACCGGTTTTTTTTAAGAATCTGGTGATGCCACTCACCAACATTCGCCATAAGCGAATAGGGGACGATTGCGGCCACAACGCCTTTGTGTTTTACACTCAGCAAGGCCCGATCCACGAATGCTGAGGCAGGCTTCTGATTCTTCTTTTTCTTGTGCGGAAATGGAGGATTCAATAAAGCAAAGTCTACCGGTTTGCTAGGATACTCTAGAAGCGCAAAACAGTTCCCTTTCTGGACGCCGCTCTTACCATCACCCCGGAGAATCATATTTGTTACGCAGAGTGCCGCGGTGGTCGCTTCTGATTCCAATCCATATACGTTATCCCTAACCCTACTGATGGCTTCCTGATAATCAAGGTGTTCGAGACGAATCATGCGCTTTAGCGCGCCGATTAAAAAACCTCCTGTGCCACACGCTGGGTCAAAAACTGTATCTTTTGATGTGACTCCGACTAGATCGCACATAAAATCGACTATGTGCCGGGGGGTAAAATACTGACCAATAGTATTACCACCTGTATACCGAAAAAACGTCTCGTAAAGTTGGCCTAAGTAATCGTGGTCGGTGAGTGTCCGTATGTCTAGCTTCTTAAGAATGTCAACGACTTGCCACGCACGGCTTGCAAGTTCTTCGTTTTCCGTATCTACGCGCAGGCTTTGCGATAACTCTGGTTTCTTCGCCTTCTTTAGGGCCGCCGCCGCATTAGTGTTTATCTGCCCGAGCACCAATGTAGGATCGGTAGAAACTTCGCCGTACCATACGGCCAGCATGAAAGCCGCGGCATTTATGGGGCGCCACTCATCTTTGATGTTGCACTCACGAAATATCTCATTAAGTAATTTTGCCTGGCCGGCGAGAACTTGGTCTGGAGGTCGTTCTGGAGAAACCTCAGTCATTCCACTCGTGCGAAGTATTTTTTCCGTTTGCTGAGGAGATGGGATCCAATCTATCGGCCTTTGATGGATCGTTAATGCTCGCCATGTTCCATTACTTACGCGGCGCTCAACCCTAACCTCATAGGACTCTTTTTCGGCTCCAGCGACGGCAACAGCCAGCGTATCCCTACCTCCTTCAAATAGAGCTTCTGCATAGTGTTTCGTGTCGCTGATGGACTTTTCGATGTCGGCCATTCTGGGTTTCGTGTCAATAACGACGAGCGGGTTCAATCCTGCGGGTGAGTCAACAAGTAGAAAATCGGGCTTGCCGATTCCAGACCCAGTCTTCGATTTGTTTTTGAAAATCTCAAAAAGCGGACCATAAGCAAGATATTCTGACTCCTCCAGCAACTGGCCACCGGATGATACTGGGCGTAAATCCCAACCACGGAAGCTCAAGAGCTCCTTGGTGACGGCACGCGCACGCTGCTCCGAGAGATGAATTGTCATCCGTACCCCGCGACTAATGAATCTCGGTTTCCCCGCGTGAAAGCTTGCGGCATAGCGAACATTCAAGAACCTTATACCACTGCTTCTTGCAATGTTTTTGGGTATTTGTCCTTCACATTGTTTAGAATCTAACTTTTATCAGCCCAGCCTGGTCAACTGTATTATCACCCTTAGTTGAGGTTTACAAAGGAAGGGCGAATCTTCTCTGCAGGAACGATTCCTTGCCCCTCCAGGACCGCATAGTATTTGTCTGCGTCCACATTTTTCAGTTGCTCTATCTTTCCGCTGGGCCAGCGAATTTCCACACTCTCGATTTTCGTCGCCGTATTCAACCCGAAATGCACTCGCAGATCATTCTGCGAAAGATAACTTCCACCGCTATGAATCTCTTCCGTTTGCGTCATTCTCCCGGCCACAATTTTCACGCGCGCTCCAATCGCCAGCCGGTTGCTCTTCGTGCCTTGCAATTCAAAACTCACCCAATGCTTCCCGGCAATTCCGTTATTTTTCAAAATCATCGGCTCGCCTGCCAGATCTTCAATCACAAGATCCACGTTGCCGGTATTGAACAAATCTCCGGCAGCCACGCCACGCGAAACCCGAGGAATCCCGAATGCCGGACCCGCTTGCTCGCTCGCATCGCAAAACGTTCCGTCTTTCTGATTCAACTGCAAAACCTTTGGCTCTTTGTATCGCGCGCCTGAGGGAAGCGTGTCCACCTGTGGATAGACATGTCCGCCAACAACAACCAGATCGAGCCAGCCATCATTGTCGGCATCGAAAAATACCGTTCCCCACTTCACATAAAGCAGAGAAGGCAAAGCCACTCCGGACTTGTACGATACATCTGAAAAATTCCAATCGCCGTCGTTGCGATAGAGATCGCTGTACTCGTCTGAAAAATTCGTCACATAGAGCGACTGGCGTCCGGTATGTAGATAATCGCCTATCGCAATTCCCATCGAAGCTTGTTCGGAGCCGTCTTCGCTAACCGCGGTTCCCGATTCCAGACCAATCTCCTGAAATTTCCCATTGCCTAAATTCTTGTAAAGAAATTTCGGCGTCGAATCATTTGCCACATAAATGTCCGGCCTCCCGACATTATTGAAGTCGGAAAAAATCACGGACATCCCATAATACCCATTGGGATCGTTCACGCCCGCTTGCTTTGAGACATCCGTAAAAGTCCCGTCACCATTGTTGTGAAAGAGCGCGTCACCGGCTCCCTTCAATCCGCGCGGCCCGCATTGCACGTCGATGCCGCGATATTTGCAGTTCGGCGCGGAACCGAATCCCGGCAAATCGTTCAGATGAAAATCCACGTAGTTCGTCACCATCAAATCGAGAAAACCGTCACCGTCGTAATCGCCGAATGCAGCGCCGGTCGACCAGCGTCCATCGCCTACCCCAGCTTGTTTGGTTACGTCCGTGAAAGTCCCGTCGCCGTTATTCCGAAAAAGCTTGTTCCCGCCAAGGCAGGTTAAGTAAAGATCGGGCCAGCCATCGTTGTTGTAATCGCCCACTGCGCCGCCCATTGCAAAACACGGCGTCGCCAATCCTGCCTTTTCCGTGACGTCCGTAAATGTCCCATCGTGATTGTTGTGATAGAGCGCCCCGCGCGCGGTCTCTCCCTTGATGGCCATGGCAACCGTCGGTGCATTCGTAAAGTAAATGTCCGGATAGCCGTCGCGGTCGTAGTCAATCAAAATCACGCCGCCGCTCATCGACTCCACCACGTACTTGCTATCGCTGGAAGAAACGTGGCTGAAACGAATCCCCGTTTTTGCGGTAATATCCGTAAACTGTGGCACCTCTCGTCCCGTGCATTTCACCGACTTAGCCCCGGGAGGCGGCGGCGGAGCCTGCGGATGTGCCTCTTGCGCCGATACAACTTGGCCGGAAAGGAAAAGCAACGTGAAAAGGCGCAAGTGCTTACGAAGAATGGAATAACTCAAGGATTCACCGTTGTGTGGACGAATTTGGTCTGAGCGCGCATTTTGGCCATGAAAAACAGGATTTTCGGATGCTCCAAGTATACCAAGCGGGAGTTCAGCCGCCCGAACTAGAATGCTGCTCTGTTTCTCTGGCAGGTCTCAATCTATTTGAAACCATTGGAGCTTAAGCCGCGTCCTAACGACATCGAATTGTTCCGGGGATCCGTGTCCAGTAATTCAAGTTTGTGAACTGGTTGAGACGGTTCCTGGTTCGCACCTGCAAAACATTCTTGCATCGTTAAACATAACTTCAGGGGGTCGAATGTCACGTCGCTCGCTATGGTTCTCCGTTCTCGCGCCGGCATTGTTGGGTACTGCGCTTTCTCTTCCCGTCAGTGCGCAAGATGCGACCCCGCCGGAAGTCCCATTCCCAAAGAATGACGCCGGTCTCGCTTCGCTCGAAGCACGCAAGAAAGCGCAACAGGAGTCAGTCAGTCAGTTCAAGGTCTTTTATCAATTTCATTTCACCGATGCGCTGAAGGAAAGCGGCATCACATTCCGCAATCACGCAGTGCGCTACGCGACAAGCCAGTACATGCCCGTGCATTACGACCATGGAACGGGCATAGCCGTTGCGGATGTCGATGGCGACGGCAAATACGACATTTATTTCGTCAGCCAGCTTGGCGGCAACGAACTTTGGAGAAACCTCGGCAACGGAAAATTCGAAAACATCACCGAAAAAGCAGGAGTAGGCTTAAAAGGCCGTGTCAGCGTTTCCGCCTCTTTCGGCGACGTAAACAACACCGGTCACCAGGACCTCTACGTCACCACGGTAAACGAAGGAAATGTCTTGTTCCAGAACGATGGTCACGGCCATTTCAAAGACATCACGCATGAAGCCGGACTCGATTTAGTTGCGCACTCTTCAGGGGCTTTCTTCTTCGACTACGACAACGACGGTCTCGTTGACCTTCTTGTCTGCAACGTCGGCGTTTATACCGGCGACGAGAAAGATTCCGATGGAGCTTTTGTCGGGATGAAAGATGCGTTTTCGGGCCATCTGCATCCGGAAAGATTTGAGCATCCTGTTCTTTACAAAAATCTGGGTAATTACAAATTCAAGGATGTTACCGCGGAAGTAGGTCTCAATCCTCGCGGTTGGTGCGGCGATGCGTCTTTCGCCGATCTCAAAGGCGACGGATTCCCTGGAATCTATTTCCTGAATATGCAAGGCGCGAATCATTTTTACGAAAATCAGGGCGGCAAGAACTTTGTCGAAAAAACGCAGGACTATTTTCCCCGCACTTCCTGGGGTGCCATGGGGTTGAAGTTTTTTGATTACGACAATGACGGCCGCATGGATCTCCTCGTCACCGATATGCATTCGGACATGATGGAGGAACAAGATTCCGCACACGAAAAAGATAAGATAAAAATGCATGCACCGGAAAATGCGCTTGGCGCTTCGGCGGATAAATTCATCTTCGGCAATGCGCTCTATCACAACCTCGGCAAAGGCAAGTTTGAAGAAGTTTCGGATGCCATGGGGGTGGAGCAGCTCTGGCCGTGGGGAGTAAGTGTGGGCGATCTCAACGCCGATGGCTATGAAGACATTTTCGTTACTGCTGGAATGAATTTCCCATTCCGCTATGGCATTAATTCAGTTTTGCTCAATAACCGCGGCGACAACTTTCTTGATTCCGAATTTTTGCTTGGAGTTGAGCCGCGCGAAAAACCTTACACTCCTTGGTTTGTCATGGACTGTACCAAGCACGATGTTCTAGCTGAGCTCGGCAAACTGGTCTGCGGAGACTACACGCAGAAAGTTATGGTGACAGTGCCGAAGGCCAGCCGATCATCCGTGATTTTTGATCTGGATGACGACGGCGACCTGGACATTGTCACGAACGATTTCAATTCCGAGCCAATGGTCCTTCTCAGCGATTTGGCGAAGCGGAAAAAAATCCATTGGCTGAAAGTGGTGTTGGTCGGCACCAAGTCAAATCGCAACGGACTTGGCGCTACTGTTCGCGTCCACGCAAATGGTCAAACCTACACCCGATATAATGACGGAAAATCCGGATATTTATCGCAGAGCGTTTTGCCCCTGTATTTCGGGCTCGGTAATGCCTCCAAGATTGATCGCATTGAAGTCGATTGGCCGTCTGGACACAAACAAGTACTCACCAAGGATCTGCGCGAAAACGAAACGCTGAAAATCACCGAGACTTCGCAGTAATGCACTCGATTCATGGCCGCTCCGTTGGCCTGGGAATTGTTGTCTGGCGATTTTTTGATTTTAGCTCTTTGTAAATTTGCAATTCGCGGTCGGCGTCTGCGACGCGTGAGTCTTTGCGATACGCCGCTTGCAATTGATAGTGAACGTAGTCCGTTTGCGGCAAGGCGCGAGATGCGTACTCAAGCTGCTCCACTGCTTCGCGAGTATTACCCGCCTCTAGCAACAATTTTCCCAACTGATAGTGCGCATTGCCGCTTTCCGGATGCGTGGCAATCACGGATCGGAAAAGATTCATTGCCTCGGCAGACTTTGCCTGTTGCATCAAGACGTAGCCCATGCCTATTTTCGCGTCAGGATCGTCGGGAGCAAGCTTTAGCGCCGCATTGAATTCAACGATCGCTTCGTTTTCGTGAGCCCAGTGCAACTGAGCGATACCGGCAAAATAATGGGCTCGCATCAGAGAAGGATCACGATCTAACGCTCGATGGAACGCTTGCACCGCGTGAGAATAGTCGGCCATATCGAGCCATAACTGGCCTACCAGAAGAATGTTGTCCAGAGAGAGGTCGGACTTTTCATATTCCTCCAGAATTTTCGTGGCCGGGGCAAGTTCTCCCAATCGAGTCAACGATGCAGCCCAGGCGTAACCGAGGGCGGTATCGTGAACGGCCCGATCACCAAGCGGCTCTATCGTTTTGATGGCGTCGCGATATTTGTCGAGCGCAAAATAAGCGGAACCAAGCATTGCGCGTGCAGCATTGTCTGCAGAGTTTGTGGCGACGACTTGAGAGAGTGCTCGCACGCAGTCGGAATATCTTTGTGCCCGGAACGCGGCCACTCCGAGGTTGCGAAGCAAACCAGGCACTGACGAATCCCACCGTTCGGCATCCTGATAATGCGCGAGCGCGGAAGCGTAATCCCTGCGAATTGCTTCCGACGTCGCCAGATCGCTAAAACTCGAAGCGAGGATAAACCTGAGTTGGCGCTCCTCCACAGAGGCGGCCTTTTTCTTTTCATCTGAAAGGCCGGAGCGGTCGAGTATTTCTGCGCTCACTGGGGCGCTGGGATCGATCGAACCTTCCGGCTGCACGATTGGTCGGTCTTCTTGTTTGTTCAAAAGAGCGACGATAGCTGCAGTGGAAGCGGAGCCTTCGTCGGAAGCTTTGCCGGCAACCGTTTGCTGCGCTTCCGCGAGGGATAGCTTTTGAAATTCGCGGGCACGCTCAAGATACGGGGCGGCTTCCTTTGAACGGCCAGAAGCCGTCAAGATGCGGCCTAACGTGATAAACGCTCGGCGAACCTGGTAATTGCCGCGCGCCTCGTCCTTGCCCGTTAACTCGATACATTTACGAAGGTATTTTTCGGAAATCGCCATATCTCCCTGGGAGTACGCATTCAGACCGAGGAAAAGCCAGGGCTCCGGCCAGGAAGAGTCAATCGCAACGGCTTCATTTAGGTATTTGTTTGCTTCGTCGTAGTGGCGGTCATTGGAATAGAGATAGCCGAGAAAATAATTTCCTAGAAAGTCTTTCGGATAGTTTTGCAGTTCGGTCTTAAATTCGTTGATGATTTCCGGCGTATCGGTCCACTCGTTTTTCCAGAGAAGGGAAAGGCCCAGAAAGTAATGCGCGTGCGGGGTTTTGGTGTCGAGCGCAACGGCGCGGCGGAGCTCACGGATGGAATCGTCCTGCATTTCCGCGTCGCGATACGCACGGCCAAAAAGAACGTGGAGCGAGCCGGAATCGCCGACCGATGCGACGATCTTGTCAAAGACATCCGCGGCTTTTTTCATACTCTCGGCATCTCCAAGAGAAAGGTAAGACACGCCCAACGCATAAGCAGATTCAAACTCTGGGTGAATCTGAACGGAATTCTGCAAGGACTCCGCCGCTTTTGCGTAGTTACGCTTCTTCATCCAAGCTTTGCCCTGAATATTCCAGGCGCGAGCGCTGTTGGGATCGAGCAATAGCGCTTTGGAGGCTTCGATTAGCGAATCGTCGGGACGATTTTCGTAGAGAGAACAGATCGCGAGGCCGACGTGAGTTTCTGCGGAATCTTCCCATGATAACGAGAGACGATAGAGTTCCGCAGCCTGAAGAAAAGCGGTTTGAGCCACGCGAACGTTGGCTAGCCGACGGTAGGCAAGAGCGAGGACAAGTGAGTTCGCGCTCGCGACGGACTGCGGGTTGCCCACTTCCCGCGCGTTTGCAGCGGCCTTAATACGGGATTGCAACTCGTCAACGGCAGGTGCCAGATTCGCAGATTGCGCGGAGGCAAGAGCCGAACTTGTAAGAGGCAAAAAAAGGAACAGGACACCACAAACCGAATTCTGAGTGAAGGTTCGGCTGTGTTGCGATGTTTTCGGCGAGTACATGGCTAGCGTATCAGCCTACCCTTACCCCAGTTTTGCGTAAATGCGGAATACAAAGGATTTAAAGTCCTTTGTTTACATACAGTTCTGTAACTATTGATTCTGCAAGGGTTACAAGAAGAGACTTCGTAAGACGAGGGTCCGGGAAAAGTGGGGATGGAAAATTCGAATGGAGACTCGAAAAACATGGAAAAGAATAGCATAGGAAACTTACTAAGTCAATAAATATATGTTCAGTATTCTTGCTAACTTATCGCGACCCGCCCCTTTCGAGACGAGATGCGAGAAACGCTGAGCAAAGAGAATTGGACGCAAAGGAGGCAAGGACAGGGGAGAAGGGAGAGGAGGAAAAGAAAACGGCGGGGCTTGATTTGCAAGCCCCGCCGGAAAGTTGCCCAAACGCCTGACTGCTGCGTTCGTTAGAAAGTTAGCTTCAAACCGTACTGCAGTTCGCGTGCAGGCTTAGTTTGCGTCGCTTTTCCGAATTGCGGAGCAGCAGAGCCTGTGCTGATGACGTTGTTCGTCGGGCTGCATGGTTCATATTGCGTCTTGGTGGCGGTACCGACGACAACCGATGTGCCCGCGCCGCAATATACTCCTCCGCCGTTGTTCCAGTACGTGATGCTCTGAATCGTGCCAGCATCAAAGTTCGGATGGTTGAAGGCGTTGAAGAAGTCCATCTTGAACTGGAGGCGGAACCGCTCCTTGAACTGCCAGTTCTTGGAGAACTCCAAGTCGCCGTTTACGTAGTGCGGGCCCTGGCAGGCGCCGCGAGGAGCATTGCCAACTTGTCCGATGACTTCGCCGACTGTGGTGAACGCCGCCGGATTGTAAATCTGCAAGCCGGAGACGCCGGAGTTGCAGGAAGTGCCCGGCACGATGTTCGGCCGCTGGTTGTTGGTGAAGCCTGTGCCCGTGAGCGCATTGAGGGCGCAGGGGAACGAAGAGCCGTTAAAGGTGCATTGCAGAGGGCTCGCATTAGGATCAAGCTGCGTCGTGGGGGTGCTTGCGGCCGCAGGATTGATGCCCTGTTGATAGATTGTGACGGAGTTGCCGTTTTCCGCGGTGAAGATGGTGTTGAATTCCCACCCTCCAAGCGTATTGCGAACAAACGCGTTGTGCTTATCGAGTTTCGGCAGGAAGAACACTTCGTTCATGACGAAGATATTCGGGCGGTTGATCGTGGCGTTGCCGCGATCAAGGCCGAGGTTGCCGATATCCGTGAAGCTGCCCTGACTGGCGCCACCGTTTGCGGCATCTTCTTCGATGTCGGCGATGGTGTGCGACCAGGTGTAAGCGGCCTGGAATGTGGAGAAATTGCTCAGCTTGGAACGGAACATTACCTGTAGGGAGTGGTAGGTGGAATGTCCATCTCGGCTGAAGAGGTTGATTGCGCCGAAGTTGCTTGCGGGCCGCAACGTATTAATGTTCGGTGTGGTGTACGTACAGCTGTTGGCAGGCTGATTGGGAGCATTAAAGACGCCTCCGCCTGGACAAGTAGTGCCGACCGGACCAGCCGGCCCGGAGAGGAAGCTTGAAGTCGAGCCGCCCGCCAAGAAGGATCCAATCAGGAAATTGCTGTTCGGAACCTGGTTGATGTCGTACGTACTGGTTTGATGGATACCGACGTTGCCGACATAGCCCACGGAGACCACTGTATTGCGGGCGATCTGTTGTTCAACGGAGACGTTCCACTGCCAAGTATTCGGAGAAACTCCGCGAGCAGATCTGCCGCCGCTTGGAGAAGTAGATGCGCCGGACAGAGGCACAGCCGTGTCGAGAGGCCGGTTGATGCCGCCAGCGGTTACAGAGAATGGAGCCGTGTTCGACAGACCGACTTGCGGGCTGACGCGTTCGCGCTGGAAGAATTGACCAGCGCCGATGCGGAGCGCAGTCTTGCCTGTTCCGAAGATGTCCCACGCGATACCGAGGCGGGGGCCGACATTGTGATCGTTGTTTGCAATCAACGCGCGGTTTACGCCGGGCGTGCCTGCGCTCAACGGGAGACCGAGTGCAGAAGCGGCGGCGCTGCAGAAGTTGGTTCCGGGAACAAGGATGACGCCGTTGCAAGCATCGGTGGAAGGGCGAGTTGGATCATAGGCAGCCAAGCTGAAGGATGCCATCTGGTTGTTTGCATCGTAGGGCTCGCGTAGCAAGGACCAACGGAGGCCGTAGGTCAACGTGACGCGGCGCGTAAGCTTCCAAGTGTCGCCGACATAGAATTCGATGTCGTGCCAACGGCCCTGGTCAACGGGGTTGATGTTTGTTTCGCCTATGCCACGGATGACTTGGGGGCAGCCTGCGGTGTAAGCAGCTCCACCGTTGATCGTCGACTGGCAGGCAGAATTGGTGTACGGCAGGGGCGTTCCAGCGCCAGGCAACAAAACGTTTGCCAAGGCATTATTCGTAGATACGCTTGCGCCCCAACCGCTGTTCGGGATGGAAAATTGAGAGCGATCCGCACCTCCGAACTGGTTTTCCTGCTTGATGTTATGGCTGACAAGGGCTCCAAACTTCCAAATGTGGTTGCCCTGAATCTTGGAGACGTTGTCCTGGAACGTGAAGAGGTCCATATGGTTGCCATAGCCGACAATGCCCCAGATGGATGCGAAGTTACCGTAGTTCTGCAAGCCGCCCCAAACAGTGGGAAGGCCCCCTGCCGTCTTACCAGCCGCAGGCCAGACCGGAGGCATAGCCGCATCAAATTGCGGTCCCAAGGTTGGGTCCGTTCCGCCGGGAGTAACGATAATGGCGTTGTGGGAATAGCCGAACTCAAAGTCATTGATCAATGAGCTGGAAATCTGCGAGCTGATCTTGCCCATAATGCTCTTCGAGGGTTGATCCCAGTTGCCCTGATAGGTAGCGAAGTTGTCGTCACCCCAACCGAATGCGTTGTTCGGTGCTGGAAAGCTCCAAGCTTCTTGAGTGTAACGGAAGCTGATGCGATTCCTCTTTGTTAAGTCGAAGTCAACACGTGCATTTTCCTGGCGCCAAGGTACGCGACCGCTCTGGTTCTCGGCGAAGTTCAGGTTCGACTGAGTGGGGTCGATGAAACTCGCGCCGGTGCGATTGGGTAGAGGATAGTAAGCAGCGAGAAGCTGTCCGACCGGGTCAGGATTGGCGATGGCATACGGGTTGCCGGCAGCTCGGAACCCTGCGGGAATATTCGAAACGGCGGACCAATTGTTCGCCTGCGTTGGCGTCGGATTGTTAGTAAATGTCGCCGGAGCTGGAGCGTTACATGTTGTGGCGTTCTTTGTGGGATCGCCACCGCCATTCAAGTAAGCAAGCTGAGAAGTCACGTCTGCGCTGAAGTCACCAGAGCGTTCGGCAGCCGTCGGCGAGCAAGTAGTGATGAGCGCGCCGCGAATATCGCGGTTCCATTCCTCGTTCCACCAGAAGAAGAGCTTGTCCTTCTTAATAGGACCGCCGACGTAGTAGCCCCAGTCATTGCGGCGAAGAGGGGCCTTCGGAACGCCATTCAAATTGTTGAAGAATCCAGCCGCGTTGAGCTTGTCATTGCGGCCTTCGTAGAACATACCTCCGTGGAAAGTGTTATCACCGGAGCGCGTGGTGATGCTGATGATGGCGCCCGACGCCTGGCCGTATTCCGGACCGTAGGAGTTGGTGAGCATCTTAAATTCAGCGATGGCGTCAACAGAGGGGAAGATCAAGATCGTGCGGTTGGAACCGACGTCATTGTTATTGACGCCGTCCACCAAGAATAAATTGTTCGTGCTGGGGTTGCCGTTGACGGAAAAGTCCGAGCCGCCCTGCAAGCCCTTATCTTTCGAGTCAAACTGGTTGTTGGCAGAAACGCCCGGCTGAAGCTGGGTCAACGCAAGGAAGTTGCGGCCATTCAGCGGGAGTTCGCGAACCTGGGTGCCTTCGATAACCGCGCCGACTTCCGCGGTGGTCGTCTGCACCTGCACGTCGTTGGCTTCGACAGTGACGGTGTCACTGGAAGCGCCGATTTCGAGCTTGGCATTCACTTCCGTTGCTGTCGAGACGTGAACTTCCACGCTCTTGACCACAAACTCCTTGAAGTTGCCTGCCTTGATTCTGACTTCATATGTGCCGACGTTGACGACCGGGAACGAATACGCGCCCAAGTCCGTCGTCGTAGCATCCAAGAGTGCGTTCGTGCCGACATCGCGGAGAGTAACCTTCGCTCCCGGAACTGCTGCACCGGAAGGATCCGTCACCGTGCCGCGAACCGAACCTGCGTAACTTTGTGCATGCGCAGCAATTGGAGAGAGCACGAGCAGCAATGCGATCAGCATTCCCGCAATCACGCTCACAAATCCACTCGCCGAATTGATCTTGCTGTATTTACTCTTCATTACTCAACACCTCGAGAAAGTATTTTCACCCCGGCATCTCAATCCGATTTCCGCGCGCTCACCCAAGCGCATGGAATCGAAACCTCGGTGCCACCCCGATAAATTTTCAGACCGAAAAAGGAATAACCCCGAAACGACCGTCAAAATAGTAGTTTTCTACTATGAAGCTATATATCACTGTAGCGCTACCGCTTGTCAAGCGGAAATATTGATTTTCTTAAGGAAAATAATGATATTCTACGCGCCGCGAGGATGTATGGATTTTGGGAGGGGCCTTGGCCGTCAAGTTCGTTTGGGCCTTTTTTTCAGGGGTCCTTTGTTTTTAGCAACTTGCGATAGTGCTTCCGTCCGTCGGACAAGCTCCACATATGATAATTTGTGGAAGTCTACTGAATTTGGTCACTGCAGCGTCCGCAATTTCGCAGGGACTGTTTTGAGTTTTCACGGTCCAGCATTTACGGTAACGTTACCGGCAATGCGGGAAATCTGGCGATGGCACGATATTTTTAAAAAGCGATGTTGCGGTGCCGGTTTGAGGAGCCGAAAACTTACGATCAGGCTTCTTTGCGAGCTTGGGTTTTATTCCATGTTCCCGGTAAGCTTAGGGTTTCGGATTTGGCCTGTTGGCATAGCAACCGACAAATCGGGCCGCGGAATCCGATTGACCTGCGGAGACTGACTGAATGACGATGCCGCACCATCGAAAGCCATCACAGCGAGTTACGCTCAAGACTATCGCTGACCATTTAGGTCTGACGCCGGGAACTGTTTCCGCGGCGCTGAACAACTCCGCGGCGGCTCGTTCAATCCCCGAACATACGAAGAAGCGGATTTTGGATGCGGCGCGCGAGCTAAATTACCGGCCCAACTTTTTCGCGCGCACGCTGCGGCTGAACCGAACGTACACCATCGGCGTCATTGCCTCTGAAATCGGTGACGACTACGGTTCGCAGGTCATCAACGGCATCGAACAATATTTACAGCCGCGCAATTTCTTTTTTCTGACTGTGGTCCATCGACATGACCCCAACTTGATGGCCAGCTACTCGCAACTTCTTCTGTCGCGTGGCGTGGAAGGTTTTATTACCGTTGATACCTCGGTGCGAGAAGTGCCCTCGGTCCCGACGGTGGCCGTAGCAGGGCACCAGTCTATGGCTGGAGTAACGAATATCATTCTCGATCATAAGAAAGCGGCCCGACTGGCACTCGAGCATTTGAAGGAGCTAGGGCACGAGCGCATTGCTTTCTTAAAAGGCCAACCATTTAGCTCCGATTCAGCAACGCGGTGGTCGGCGATCTGTGAGGTTGCACAAGAGCTCGGCATTCAAATTCGCCCGGAACTGACTGTGCAGATCGAAGGAACGGATTCGACGCCGACGCTTGGCTATCCGGTAGGCAAGGAGCTACTGGCGCGAAAGCAGCCGTTTACGGCGCTGTTTGCGTATAACGACATTTCGGCAATCGGATCAATTTGGGCGTTCCGCGAGGCGGGGCTGCGTGTACCGCAGGACATTTCGGTGGTGGGATTCGATGACATCCCGGCGGCGGCGTTTGCGAACCCTGCGTTGTCCACCGTGCGGCAACCGCTCATTCGAATGGGGCAAATTGCCGCGGAAACAGTAGTAAATCAGATCGAAGGGCGAGGGGAGTACGTGCCGGAGATCGCGATTGAGCCTGAATTTGTGCGCCGCGCTTCCACTGCTCCGGCGCTTTCCATAGTCAATGTGAGTCACAAATCAAGCGAAGCGCAGCTCTCTTTGTAAACAACGCTATTCTTGGGAACGATCGTTCAGGGCCGCGAGCCGATTCCCATAGATGGAACTTCGCTGGTGGACGGCCCTTTGTAGTCTTTGGCTTCCTTAGCCTCTTTCGCCTTCATCTGCTGATACTTTTCCAATTCCACTTTTGCCTTGTCAGGTGCTCCGGCGCGTGTGTAAGCGAGCGCGAGCTGGTAGTGATTTTGAGGTTCTTCAGGAGCGAGCTGAACTGCTTGTTCTAACGCCGGTACTGAGTGAAGGAGATCTCCAATCTGCAAACACAAGGCACCGAGTGCACCTTGTGCGTTGGCGTTCTTTGGGTTGAGGGCAACGCTTTTTGAGAGCGATTGAATCGCTGCCTTTACGTCGCCGTCCATTTTTTGGATCATTCCAAGATAATAGTAGCCCGATGGATCATTCGGGTTTTGGCTCAAGACGGCGTTGGCTTGGGTCCGTGCGGCAGGCAAATCGTGTTCGTCGTTCAGCGCAACGTCAGTAAGAATCAGGTTCATTTCGCGGTCTTCGGGATGGGCCGCAAGAACTTGCCTCGCGTAGAGTTTAGCCTCTTCCCGTTTTCCGGCGCCAAAGCTGGCAAGCGCAAGCACGTAGGTTGCTCGCAGATCATCAGGAACCAACTCGTGCAATTTCTTGGCATTCGATAGCGCACCATCGGTTTGAGTGTTTCGCAACTGTGTGGTGACAAGGGCATAGAGAATATCCGACCGGCCAGGGGCAAGGCTGTTCGCGCGCGAGAACGCTTCGCCGGCTGCTTCCCAGTTCGATTGCTGAATGGCGACTTTTCCCGCCGCGATTAGTGCATCGACCGAATCCGGTTTTCGCGCGAGAACGCTTTCGAGCGTTGTCTGCGCTTCATCAAGCTGCCCCAAACCAGCTTGCGTTTGCGCCAGATCAATCAAGAACCGGTCTGTTGCCGGCTGCTTCTCCTTCGCCAGGGTCAACAATTGTTGCGCGCTTTTGAAATCGTGGTGAGCAAGAAAAAACTCGGCCAACTCCGGCACAAGATCGGTTTGTTTATCAGCGACTTGAAGCATCGCTTGAATCTCAACGCCTGCCTTCTCCGGTTGCTGCAATCCAAAATAGTCCGCAGCAAGCGTGGGGAGCATTTCCGCCGTACGCTTTTCTGGTGGAATATTTTCAGCGGCTTCGATTGACTTTTGAAATTCGCCGGTGCCGAGGTACAACTTGGCAATGGAAAGGTTCACGCGGGCATCGTGGGGAGCGATTTTCGCCGCGGCTTGATATGCAGCCAGAGCCGCGTCAAATTTCACGTCCACAAGATACGCATCGCCGAGAGCAACATGCGCGTCCAAAAACGCTGGTTCCAGTGCGATGGCTTTCTGCAGTGACTTTTCCGCCCGCTGAAAATTGCCTTGCCGCAAATAAAGGCTTCCATTGAGGTAATTCGCCTTCGGTGAGCGCGGATGCGCCTGAAGATAACTTGTGAGGCGGCGCTCTGCTTCGGGAAGTTTTCCCTGTTGAATCAAACTGCCGATGGCGGTCAGATCAGAGCTCTGAGCTTTCGTCTTTATAGGAGCGGCTAAGAACGCCAACGTAACCAAGAGGCAGGCGCACAATATCGCGGACGCGCAGACGCGCTTGCGCGTTCGTATTCTCCCCTGCGCGCGGCAGATCTTCAAAACATTCCCTCGAACGAAATTCTAGCCCACACAACCGGAACAAACTAGGCACTCTTGGCACTTTCTCAATCGACTGCTTTCCCCTAAACTTCCCAAGCTCCACGAATTCTCGACCATGCGCTCTCTTGTCACGCTATTCTTGCTCGCTTTTCTGACTTCGATGGGATGCGCGCAAACTTCCCCGATTCATTTCCGTGAGATCAGCAAAGAGGCCGGCATCACCAAAGTGCCGTTCAGCTCGAAGAAACAACACTACGTTGTAGAGACAATTTCCGGTGGAGTTGCGTTGTTCGATTGCGATAACGACGGCAAACTCGACATTCTTGTTGTGAATGACTCCACGATTGAACAGGCGCGGAACGGCGGCGTCCCGATGGTTACTCTCTATCATCAAGGCGACAATCTGAAATTCACAGACATCACCGAACAGGCCGGGCTAACGCGCAAGGGCTGGGGAATGGGGATCGCTGTCGCCGATTACGACAACGATGGCCTGCCCGATATTTACGTGACGGGCTACAACGGCAACGTTCTCTACCACAATTTAGGCAACTGCAAATTTGAGGACGTGACGGAGAAGGCTGGTGTGCGAGGTGGGGGTTTCAGCTCGGGAGCAGCATGGGCAGATTATGATCGCGATGGCCATTTGGACTTATTCGTTTCGCGATACGTTCACACGGACATAAATCATTTGCCCACGGCGGAAAATCCGTCCAAGAATTTCTTTCACAAAGGATTGCCGGTGGAGAATCCCTGGACGATGGATGGTGAAAGCGATCTGCTCTTTCACAATCGCGGAGATAACACGTTTGAAGAAGTTTCGAAGAAAGCGGGAGTGGATGACCCGACCATGCGTTTTGGGCTCGGGGTGGTTTGGGGTGATTACGACAATTCTGGGTGGCCGTCGCTTCTGGTGGCCAATGACACCGGTCCTAACTTTTTATACCGCAACAAACAAGATGGCACGTTCGAAGAAGTCGGAATGCTTTCGGGTGTGGCGCTAAGTCCCGAGGGACATGAAGTCGGAAACATGGGCGTGGATATGGGCGATTTCGACCGTGATGGAAAACTCGATTTTGCAATAACAGATTACGCAGACCAGCCGAAGGGACTTTATCTGAATCAGGGAGCGCAGGGCTTCACCGACATCACGTATTCCGCGAAGATTGCGCAAAGTTCACTGGCATATGTTTCGTGGGGTACGGGCTTCGCTGATTTCGACAACAGCGGCCTGCCGGATTTGGTCATCGCGAGCGGACACGTTTATCCGGATGTGGATACGGTGCCCAAAAACGTGAAGTACCGTGAGCCGCTGCTGCTCTACTACAACAAGGGAGATCGCACGTTTGACGAGATTGCTGGAATGGCGGGACTCAATGACGGGCCGATGTACTCGAGGCGGGGAGTGGCGTTTGGGGATCTCAATAACGACGGCAAGATCGATATGGTCATTTTTAACGTGGGGGCGCCGCCGTCCGTCTTCTTGAACGAGACGAAGAACTCCAACCATCGCGTGCTCTTCAAATTGGTAGGAACTAAGAGCAATCGAGAAGCAGTTGGTGCTCGAATTACGGTGACTTCGGCTGCGCGTTCGCAAATTGAGGAGCTAAAGGCGGGTTCGAGCTATCTTTCGACGAATGATCCCCGGCTGCATTTCGGATTGGCAGGCGATTCGGTCATGGATAAGGTCGAGATTCGTTGGCCCAACGGCAATGTCGAGACCTTGAAGAATGTCGCCGCAGATGCCATCTACACCGTCACCGAGGGTCAAGGCATTACCGCGACCGTCAAATTGCCTGCTCCCGCCTCGCATTGATCTGCGCTTTCGCAAAAATCTCATTAGACAAGTCATCCCCATTTGCAGCGCGCCAGGTGTCACGCCCGATGGGAACTTTCTTCGTCCGAGGAAGGAACTACCTAAATGGGCCACAGTTGCCACCTGCGAAGGGAAAAAACCGGCGTTACTTGCCAGGCTTTCCGCGCGTCGTAACACAAGACCTCCGAAGGGCACTCTTGCTGTTCAGTCCAGAAAGGAATTACCGGTATGTCCACAAAAACACTCCTCGCGCTTCCTCTACTGCTCTTTTGGGCGGGAACCGCTACTCAGGCTCAAGAAGCTCCTACGCCGGATCAACAACCAGGCCCGCCTCCGCAAGGCCAGCGACCTCCCCGAAGAGGTCAAGGCGACGGTGCAGCTCCTTTGGTTGGCAAAATCATGGTGCTCAAAAGCGATTCACTCCAGCTCGCGAAGCCCGACGGTGCAACCGTGACCGTCAACTTTTCAGACAAAACGGAATTTCGCAAAGATCGTCAACCGGCAAAAGCCAGTGATTTCAAGGTCGGCGATATGATTTTCGTTCGCGGCGATCAAAATAAGGACAACACGGTTACGGCAGCGGTTATTGCTGCGCGCACTGGCAACGGCCCCGCAGTCGAAGAAGGTGGGCGTGGCTTTGGCGGCGGTAGCGGCTTTGCCCTCGGCGAATTGGGCAAAGACTATGTGGCCGGCGAAGTGAAGTCAGTGGATGCGCCAAAACTCACGGTGCTGCGACCAGACAACGTCACACAGACCATTGAACTCAATGAAGAGTCTTCGCTTCGAAAAGGCCGCGAGAGTATCACGATGGCTGAGATTCAGCCCGGTGACCACGTTGTTGCGCGCGGCGCGCTGCAAAACAATGTGTTCACTCCGAAAAATGTGATGATTCTTTCTGCAGAGCAATGGCAGCGCATGCAGGAAATGGGCGGACGCAGGCGCGGCAATGCCGAAGGCGAACCGCACAGCCCGTCATCGAATGCGCCTCCTGCCAATCCACCGCAACAATAGACGAAGATCAACGATTTTCCAGGAGCCGCGCTTGCGTTTGATGTTCCGAATCTTTCTCGGTTCAAGTTTTCTGGCGGCTCTTTTCGCGTTGCCATTGCGGGCGCAGGAAGCTCCCGAGCCTCCGGCTCCCACATATCAAATCAGCGGCTCGGTGCGCAGCGGAAAGACTCCGCTTCCGGGTGCCACAGTGACCGCTGCGAATGTTCTGACCGGAAAAAAATTCGCCGCCGCAAGCAATGTGGAAGGCAAGTTCGAATTCTCGGGGATTCCGCGCGGCAGATATGTCGTTCGGATCGAATTCATGAGTTTTGCGGCTTTCACGCAGGAAGTTGTGCTCAATCCGGAAAATTCATCGGCAAAAATTGATGCTGAATTGTTGCTGGCATCTCGGCAGCAACAGCAGCAAGAAAACCAAACAAACATCGCTGCCACTGCGGCTCGTCGCGGCTTTCAAAGCATTTCCGCCGACCCAACACTCTCCGCACTTTCCGGCACAGACGTTGGTACAGGCAGCGCAACCGGTGGAGATAACGCAAATCAAAACGGCGCGGAACTCGGTACGCTGCCGTTCAATGGCGCTGGCGCCGATTCGCCGACCGAATCTGTAAGCATTTCCGGGACGCAGGGACGTACGCAGGATTTCGGCAATGGCAGCGAAGAAGACATTCAGGGAAGGGTCCAGGAATTTCGCGAGCGCATGCAAGCGAACGGCGGAAGCGGAGGTTTCGGCGGAGGTCCGGGGGGCGGGGGTCCTGACGGAGGCGGCGGGGGAATAGGCATCGGCAGAATTGGGGGGCGCGGTTTCAATATCAATCAGCCGCACGGTGTTCTTTATTTTTCGGACGATACGTCCGCGCTCGACGCGACACCTTATTCCATCACAGGAGTTCCGACTGCGAAGTCCGACTACAACCAGGCGCACTTTGGCGCGAACATCGGCGGGCCGCTGAACATTCCAAAAATTTTCAACGGCAGCAGCAAGTGGTTTTTCTTTGCGGGCTGGAACGGCTCGCGCGGCAGTTCGCCCTACGATACGTTTTCCACAGTTCCGACCATCGCTGAGCGCAGCGGGAATTTTTCGGGCGCCACTTACAACGATGGGGCGCCCGTCCAAATCTTCAATCCTGCGACTGGCCAGCAATATCAATTTAACGGCGTGACGAACGCGATTGACCCTTCCACCTTCAGCAGCGCTGCCACGGCATTGCTAAATTTCATGCCCCTTCCAAACATCGCTACCAATTCGTTTGGCCAAAATTTTCATTTCCTCACTTCCGCCGACAGCAACAGCGATGCGATTATCTTTCGCATCATTCACAATCTTGGGTCTTCTACTCCGCCCGCGCCTGGCACTTCGGGCGGCCGGGGAGGAGGACGAGGCCGCCGCTCGCAAAACAACATCAATTTCGGGTTGAATTGGTCGCGCAACTCCTCCAATCTTGTGAATCCATTTCCTTCGCTAGCCGGGACCTCCGGTTCGCAAGGTTTAAATGCGACAGCCGGTTGGACTTACAGCAAGAACCGATTTACGAATATTTTTCGCGTCGGTTACAACCACAACCATGTTTCAACCACGAATCTTTATTCGAACATTGTGAATGTATCGGGCGAGGCGGGAATTACTGGGATCTCAGACGATCCATTTAATTGGGGCTTGCCGGGAATCAGCTTCACTTCGTTTGGCGGTTTGAGTGATCCCACTCCACGGCGAGAACTCGATCAGACCTATACCGTTTCCGACACTATTTCCTGGAATCATAAAAAGCATAATTTTCGCTTTGGTGGCGACTACCGCCGCATCCTGCAGAGTTTTCATTCAGCGCGCAATGCAGAGGGTAGTTTCGTTTTCACCGGCTTTGCTACCTCAAGTTACACTTCCGGCAGCACGCAGCCCCTTCCGGATACCGGCTACGACTTCGCTGATTTTCTGCTCGGCTTTCCACAACAGACCTCTTTGCAATTCGGCGCGAACTCGTACGATTTTCGTTCCAACTCTTTCGATTTCTTCGGTCAGGACGATTGGCGCATCTTTGCCAATCTTTCTCTGAATCTTGGCATGCGCTACGAATACAACAGCCCGTACACGGAGGCGCAGAACCGCATCGCCAATTTGCTGGTTGGTCCCGGCTTCACGACCGCAGTGCCCGTCATTCCAGTTGGCGCCGTTTTGCTGCCGGGCTCCGGCACATTCTTGACTTCGACAAATTCTTCGCTCATTCAACCGGATCGCAACGATTTCGCTCCGCGCTTTGGGATTGCCTGGAAGCCACTGAAGAAAACTGTTGTGCGCGCGGGTTACGGCATCAACTACAACCTCGCGCAATACGGCGCAATCATCCAAAATTTCGCGTTTCAGCCGCCATTTGCGAACACCGCAACAAACACAACATCTATTACAGGTCTTACCGGTTCTACTCCTCTGACTCTAGTGACCGGTTTCCCCTCGACTTCCTCCAACACCGTAACAAATAATTTCGGCGTCAACCCCAACTACGCTCTGCCTTACGTCCAAGTCTGGAATCTCGATATTCAACGCGAGTTGCCCGGCAGTGTGGTCCTCAATATCGGCTATAACGGATCGAAAGGCACTCGGCTTGATACAGAACGCGCACTGGTGGTCTCTGGCGGCCAGCCATTCATCTACGAGTCGTCCGAGGGAAACTCGGTTCTTCACGCCGCTTCGGTCCGCGTCCGCAAACGTATGTCAAAGGGTTTCGGCGTGAGCGCGCAGTACGTGTTTTCGAAGTCGCTCGACGATGCGTCCTCCATCGGCGGCGGAGGCGTGATTGTTGCGCAGGATGCTTTCGACATTTCCGCCGATCGTGGACTTTCCAGTTTCAATCAAACTCACAAATTCACCGGCAACTGGATATATGACTTGCCTTTCGGGGAAAATCGCGCGCTCGCACGCAAAGGCGCCCTCTCGCATCTCCTCGGGGAATGGCAATGGAGCGGAAGCTTTACCGCCGCTTCCGGCTTGTACTTCAGCCCGCACGTGCTCGGAGGGGCGCTGGACATCAATCGCGGCGTAAGCGGATCCCTTCGTGCAAACGTTGTTCCCGGCCAATCAATCACCGTCAGCGATCCAACTGCGAAGGAGTGGTTCAACATTGCTGCGTTTTGCAATCCCGGCCTAAACTGCGTGAATGCGACCGGTTCAAGTTTCGGCGATGCGGGTCGCAACATTATTGAAGGGCCGGGAAGCGTCACCTTTAACATGACTCTCAATCGCACTATTACGATCAAGGACGCGCGAACCCTCGACTTGCGCATCTCTGCCAACAACGTTTTCAATCATGTGAATTACGCCGCCATCAATACGACGGTGAACTCGCTCACGTTCGGCGAAGTAACGTCCGCTGGCAGCATGCGCCGGGTAACCGTGCAGGCACGGTTCCGCTTCTGAGGGAATGACGATGCTTAGCCCAAGAAAGCTCGGCTCCATTCTCCTGGCCATCGCGCTTTTTGTGTTGAACTCTTCGCTGCCCGCGCAGCAATCAACGGATTCCTCGGCGCCGCAAGTCGTCATTCGTGCGACCACGGAGCTTGTTCTCGTCAATGTCGTGGCGCACGACAAAAAAGGCGATCCTGTTCGCGACCTGAAAAAAGAGGATTTCACTCTTCTAGAAGACGGAAAAAAACAGCAAATCTCATCCTTCGATTTTGAAGATGTGGATCAGGTTCAAAACGCGACACAGACTGTGTCTGGAAGTACTCCAGAAACGCCGGGGACTCTTCTCCACTCCACCAAGAAAGCCCCACCCACACTCGATGCCCGCGATCGCCGGTTGATTCTTCTTTTTTTCGATTTTTCCTCAATGCAGCCGGAAGAGATCGATCGAGCAGTCGACGCAGCAAAGAAATTCGTTGCTACAAAAATGCAGCCGGCGGATTTGATCGCGCTCGTCTCGCTTGCGACGAACATGCATGTGGATCTCGATTTCACGGATGACAAAGAAAAGATAGCCGCCGCCCTCACAGCCTACGGGACTTCCGAGGGCCAGGGCTTCGACAACGGCGCGACGGGAAGCTCCGAAGGCGCGGCGGAAACCGGCGGATCGTTTACCGAAGACGATACCGACCTGAATACGTTTACGGCCGATCGCAAACTTCTTGCTCTACAATCGTTGATGCAAGCACTAAACAAACTGCCGCAAAAAAAGAGTGTCATCTACTTCAGCAACGGAATCACGCAAAACGGCGTGGACAATCAGTCTGCTTTGCGCGCTGCAACCGCAGCTGCGGTAAAGGCAAACGCCTCCATCTATTCGCTCGACGTGCGCGGCTTGCAAGCGTTTCCACCGGGCGGGGAAGCGCAAAACGCCAGCCTGCAAGGGCAATCCGCTTATACCGGCGCGTCCACGCTCAACGATCTCAACGGTAACGCTGCGTCCCAGGACACGCTCGCAACAATTTCTGCTGACACCGGCGGCAAAGCCTTTTTCGACTCAAACGATTTCAGCGGAGTTTTCTCACAGGTTCAAAAAGACAGTTCCGTTTATTACGTTCTTGGCTTCACTAGTAACAATCCGCTCAAGGACGGCCGCTATCGTCACCTGAAAGTCGTGGTCAACCGTCCTGATCTAAAGCTCGATTTCCGCGCCGGGTATTATGCCGACAGGGATTTTGAACATCTCAATCGCACGGATCGCGAGCAGCAGCTTGAAGATGAGCTGGCCGCCCAACTCCCGCGCGTGGACGTTCCGCTCTACGCCGGAGCTTCGTATTTTCGGAAAGATGATTCGCACTATTATCTTGCGCTTTCTCTGGTTATTCCCGGATCGCAAATTCCGTTCGTCACCGAGAAAGATACAGACAACGCGACGATAGACATTATCGGCGTTGCGCTTGAGGACGGAAAAGTTCCAGTCGGGCATCAGCGCGAAACGGTGAAACTGGCCGTGGAAAGCACACGCCAGGTTCGCCGCAAAAATGTTCAGTACAACACCGGTTTTATGCTTGCGCCTGGGAACTACCACCTGAAATTCATTGTGCGCGAGAATCAAACGGGCCGCATGGGCTCTTTTGAAACCGACGTTCGCATCCCGGATTTGCGCAAAACGCCGCTAAAAATGAGTTCCGTAGTGCTGAGCAGCCTTCGTGCGCCCACCACTGCCAAAAAATCCGCCTTGAATCCGTTGGTGCAGGATCAAATGGAGCTCGTTCCCAATATCACGCACACGTTCACCGCAGATCAGCATCTTTATTTGCTCTACGAAGTCTATGATCCGGCAAAAGGAAAAATCTCCGTGCAGACTGCGGCCACGCCACAATCCGAAACGAAACAAGATACCGCGGCAGCAAAAACCACACGCGATGGGGTTCGCGTACTTACAAGCGTCGAATTCTTGCAGGGAAACTCGAAAATTTACGAATCCAAACCTCTTGTGGCAAACGAATTGACAGCACCGGATCGCAAAGCGGTCGTCTTCCAGATCGATTTCCCACTGCAAAACTTGAAGCCTGGTTTGTATCTCTGCCAGGTCAACGTTGTTGACGATTTGGCTGGAAGTTTCTCATTTCCACGCTTTCCGCTCCTGGTGCGCGCGGTTCCGCATGCAGGTTCCACCGCAACATCGAACACAGGCGGCACCAACTGAGTTTGATCACTTCTGAGTTTTGTGTGAGGCGCCGCTCTTCTTTTGACCATACGTTGCGGACGCCCCGTGCTTGCGCAGAAAATGTTTGTCGAGCAAAGTGCTTGAGAGTGGCTTCGCTGCAGGGTTGGCGGCTACTGTCGCTAGCGCCATCTCAGCGACTTCTTCCAGCATCCATGCATTGTGCGCAGCATCTGCAGGCGATATTCCCCAACAAAATGGTGCATGACCAACGACCAGCACCGCGGGCATCTGCAGCGGATCTGCTCCCTCGAGTCGCCGGACAATCGCTAGTCCGGTATTCAACTCATAGTCGCGCTCGATTTCTTCTACTGACAATTCGTTGGTAACCGGTATCGCGCCACGAAAATAATCTGCGTGAGTTGTGCCGAAGCAGGGGATTTCCCGTCCAGATTGCGCCCAGGTCGTCGCCGACCGCGAATGTGTATGCGCAATCCCGCCGATCGCAGAAAATTTCCTATATAAAATAATGTGTGTTGCCAAATCCGAAGACGCCCGCAGCACGCCTTCTACTGTTTTGCCTTCGAGATCGGTCACGACCAAATCCTTCGCGCGCAATTTTTCGTAGGGAATGCCGCTTGGCTTGATGACCACCAGCCCTTTTTCTCGCGAGATTCCGCTGGCGTTTCCAAAGGTATCTACAGCAAGCCCTCGGCGCACCAATTCCAGGTTCGCTTCCAGCACCTCTTCACGCAGCGACGCCAGCATCATTGCGGCCCTCGAACGTTTGTGGAAATTCTTCGCAACTCCGGTAACACGTCCCCAATTACAGCAGGTGTCGCGTCCTTTTTTCCAAGCGCAAAATAAAGTTTGCGATAGAGGGAATAAACCTCCGCATAAACTGCGGCGCTTTCCGCGTTCGGTTTGAAAACTACAAAGCTGCGGCAAAGTGAATCCTGTGCTTTTTCAATTGTCGAAAAAGTTCCCGCCGCCAAAAACGCAAAGATTGCCGAGCCAAGACTCGTTACGTCGCCTTCCGGCACGAGCACGGGCTTGTTCAAAATGTCGGCGTACATTTGATTCAACTTTCGATTCTTCTGCGGAATTCCACCACCGTGAATCACACGTCGAATCGTTACTCCGTGCTCTTCCATGCGTTCCAGTATCACGCGCGTATGAAACCCGGTTCCTTCCATCGCAGCGAACAATTCATCTTCAGGCTCGTGCGTCAGTTTCCAACCAAGCGTGGCGCCGCCAAGCTCTGGATTTACCAGCACCGTGCGATCGCCATTGTCCCACGTCATTCGTAACAATCCTGTCTGGCCCGCGCGATAGTTTTCAATCTTACGAAAAAGCTCCGATAACGACGTGCCAGCGCGCCGGGCAATCGCGTCAAAAATATCTCCAGTTGCAGAAAGCCCCGCTTCAATTCCGGTATATTTCGGATGCACCGAACCTGGCACAACTCCGCACACGCCCGGTACGAGTTCTGTCGTATCGGAAATTCCGACAATGCAAGTCGAAGTCCCAATTACGTTCACCAAATCGTGCAGCCGCGCGCCCGCACCAATCGTGTCCCAATGTGCATCGAACGCACCGAAAGGAATAGGCAGTCCCGCTTTGAGCCCCAGCTTTTCTGCCCAGTCCGCGCACAACTCTCCGGCTATTTGGTCGGAGGTCTCGTATCGTCCCACTAATTTCTCAGCAATCCCTCCAAGCAATGGATCCACTTCCTGAAAAAACTTATTGTCCGGAAATCCACCCAGGGAGTGATTCCACATCCATTTGTGGCCCATTGCGCAAACGCTGCGTGGAATCCGTGTTGGATCCGTAATTCCAGTCAGCGTCGCGGCCACCATGTCGCAATGTTCAAGTGCCGTTACGAATTCGCGCCGCTTTTCCGGATTGTTTCGCAGCCAATGCAACAGCTTCGCAAATCCCCATTCGGAGGAATAAACTCCGCCGCACCAATCAATCGCTTTTACTTTCCGGGTGTGGGCAACTTCCGTAATTTGTGCCGCTTCTCGCCACGCTCGGTGATCGCACCACAAATAATAATCGTCGAGCGGCGCGAGGTTTCTGCCCATGGGAATTACGCTCGATCCGGTTGTGTCCAGTGCGATTGAAGCTACTTCGCTGCCTTTTACTCCAGCGGCGCCAAGCGCTTTCCGCATAGCCAAACCCAGTGCGTTCATTTGATCCGCGTGGCTCTGCGTTGCATAGTCCGGATCTTCTTTTTTTCGATGGAGTGGATAATCCGAAGTTCCAGAACCCAGCCGTCCGCGTTCGCTATCCACGATGGAAACGCGAACGCTCAACGTTCCGAAATCGATCCCGGCGACAACCGTGCTCATGACTTGTGCCAGTGCACGTCCCAACCTAGATAACGAGTTGCCGCTTCATGAACCGCTGCTGCAACCGTGGAGAAATTCGCGGCCACGTGATGTTCGAAACCGTTTTCGCAAATGTATCGAAGCAATTTCTGCAGCTGTGGAATCCGAACAACTCCAGCGCCGCCAAACGTTTCAAGCGGATCATTTGTAAATTCGCCTTCGCCAACGTAGCCGCGAATCTTCCCGTTCAAATCGTCGGTCGAAAATCTCGCAAAGCTCATCGGCCCTGCTTTCACTCGGCCGACACAGGTTCCAAACGTATTTTCTTTTCCAACAGTTCCCGCAATAATCTCCTGAAAATCCATCTTCACACTTTGGAAAAAATGCTTCGGCAGATTGCTGCAGTGGAAGCACACAGCTTTGTCCGGATCATCCGCATAATTATTATTCCAATCGAGTAATGCGCTCGGTGTTTCGGATGCAAGCCGCAGAGCGTGCATGCCTACAACTCCCGCGATGTCTACTTCGCACGCGCTTGATAGCCCGTCGTTGCTCATCATGCTCATTACAGTGCATGGCACAACGCCAAAATATTCCTCCAGCGCCGTCCAACACTGGATCGCGCTGATAGTCACTTCCGTTTCCCTCATCCATCCATCAATCACCGCACCAAGCTTCGCCATCTTCAGCAGCGCAGCATCCGGAATATTTTGTACTTCCACATATTTGTGGATCGAGGCGAGCTTTCCCTGGGCCGCAGCATCGCCATCCTTCATCCGTTCAACGCGCCCAAGAATTTCGGAAAGATCTACCGTTTCGACAGAAATCCCGCTGCGTTCCAGAATTTTTTCGCTGTAGCGGACGGTATTAAACGCCGAGGGCCGCGCTCCGATCGCGCCGATGCGCAATCGTCGCAATCCCTTCACTACCCGACAGACGGCCAAAAACCAATCCAAGTCATTTCGAAATTCCTGTGATTGCGGCGCTTCTGTATGCAGTGTTGTCAGCGAATAGGGAATCCCGTATTGCGTCAAGTTGTTGCATGCGGACATCTTTCCGCAAAAACTGTCGCGCCGGTCCCGAATCGTCATTTTCGAAGGGGTGTCCGGCGTCGCCTGCACCAGCACTGGCACTGAAAGTCCGGACATACGCAGAGTTTCTGCGATCGCGCGTTCGTCTCCAAAATTCGGTAGCGTCACAACAACGCCATCAATCGCTTCCCGGTTTTTCGCAAAGAGCGCAGCGCACTTCGCTGCCTCTTGCCTCGTTTCCACTGCGCCAAATTTCGATTCCGCTTCGGTCAACGTGACAACCGAAACTCCCGCTGCTTCAAGCGCCGCCTTCATCTCCTGATGGCCGCTTCGTGCCAGATGATCCGGGAAAAAACCGCGATTCCCGACAATCATCCCGAACGTCATTTGTCGCTTAGTTGATTCGCCCATGGTTCTTCTTTCCGAAAGGAAAAACTACTTCGTTGAAAACTTGTAGATCGTCGTCGTGTGGTATTTCTGCCCGGGACTCAGCATCGTGGAAGGAAAACTCGGTTTGTTTGGCGAGTCCGGAAAATGCTGTGTCTCCAGACAAAACGCGGTTCGGTGTCCATAAGCGATCCCGCCTTTGCCGTGAACCGTGCCGTCCAGAAAATTTGCAGTGTAAAACTGTACGCCCGGTTCCGTTGTCCAAACTTCCAGTACACGTCCCGTCGTGGGTTCTTCCACGCGCGCCGCAAATGATAGTCCCGCCGGCTTCTCTTTGTTCAGAACAAAATTGTGGTCGTATCCTTTGCCCAGCTTAATCTGTTCATCGTCCGCGTCAATTCGCGCGCCAATTTCCGTGGGCTTTCGAAAATCAAACGGCGTTCCCTGCACGCTCTTCAATTCTCCAGTGGGAATCAGTCCCGAATCCACGGGGCTAAACTTGTCCGCGTTCACGCGAAGCACAGATTTCACAGTTTCTCCACTACCCGGCCCCGCCAAATTGAAATAAGAATGATTCGTCAGATTGACCACGGTCTTTTTGTCGGTCGTCGCCGAATAGTCGATCGTCAATTCGTTCTTGCTCGACAACGTGTACACCACGGTTACCATCAAATTTCCTGGAAATCCTTCTTCGCCGTCCCTGCTTGTGTATTTCAACTCGAGTGCCGGCTCATTTCCCTTCGAAACGTCCTTCGCCTCCCACAGCGCTTTGTTAAAGCCGATGACCCCACCATGCAAAGTGTTCTCGCCATTGTTTTTCGCAAGGGTGTACGTCACGCCGTCAATTTTGAACTGTGCTCTCCCGATTCGGTTCCCATACCGCCCAATCAGAGCCCCAAAATAGTTCTTGTCCGTCACATATCCATCGAGAGTGTCGAAGCCAAGCACCACGTCACCCGTCTTGCCGCTCTTGTCCGGTACCACGATCGACACCACTGCGCCGCCATAATTCGTAATCGTCACTTGCATCCCGCTCTTGTTCGTTAATGTATAAAGGTCCGCGCTCTTTCCGTCGGGAGTCGTGCCAAATGCTTTCTTTTCCATCGCTTTCGCCATTTCTGCCGAGTTCCCCTGCGCCACCGGCGTCAAAACCACTCCCAACAGCGCGATCATTGCAATACTTGCTCTCATGAACTTCCTCCACAGCACAGCAGTCGAAAAAACTCGCTTATTTCCCAAACCCTGTCAAGCCGTTTGTTGCTTCACTAGCGCGCTCATTTTGTCAAAACATTTTCAATCTCTTTCTTGCGATTGCCCACGTGGTTTGTGAAAGAATATGCAACATGGTCGTCGAAACTTCTTATGTGGATATTCCTACTGACGCCAAACCCATGCGTACGTTCGTCGCCGCGCCTCACGCGGACGGCCGTTTCCCGGGAATCTGGTGTTACTCAGACATCTTCCAGCTTACGGGCACGATGCTTCGGTCCTGCGTACGCCTTGCCGGCTATGGGTTCGTTGCCGCCGCACCGGAAATCTATCATCGCATCGAGCCGTCAAACACAGTGATCCCTTTCGATGATGCCGGCCGCACGCGAGGCCTTGAAGACGCCACAAAAACGCCCGTTGCCGATTTCGACCGCAGTTGCCGTACCGGATTGGACTGGCTCTCGTCGCATGTAAAAGTAGCTCCGGGAAAAATCGGCGCCATGGGTTTTTGCATCGGTGGTCATCTTGCTTTCCGCGCCGCCCTCCAACCGGACGTCCGGGCCACCGTATGTTTTTATGGCACGGGCATTCACAACGGAAAACTCGGCAAAGATGCCGACGCCGGCTCGCTCGCTGAGGCCGGAAAAATCCGCGGTGAACTGCTGATGATCTTCGGCGCAAACGATCCGCACGTCCCTGGCGTGGGCCGCGAAACTGTCGAACGCGGCTTGCGCGCTGCAAACGTCAACCATAGCATCAAGCTCTATCCCGCCGAACACGCTTTCATGCGCGATGAAGGCCCGCGCTTCGATCCGGAATCCACCGACCTCGCTTTCGCAGACATGATTCAACTCTTCCGCAAGGTTTTTGCAGCATGACTCGCGTCTCGCTTTTTTCCATGCTGGTTTGTTTGCTTTTGTTGAACTCCTCGTCTGCCCGTGCCCAAGAAAAGACTCTTCAAGAGAGACTTGGCTACCCTCGCGATGCCAAACTGCTGATCGTACACGGCGATGATCTCGGCGCAACCCACTCCGTTAATGCCGCCAACATAAAAGCTCTCGAATCTAACGGGATCAATTCTGCAAGCATCATGGTTCCTTGCCCGTGGTTTCCGGAAATCGCTGATTATGCCAAATCTCATCCCGACACCGATTTTGGACTACATCTCACGCTCACCAGCGAACGCGTCTATTACCGCTGGGGTCCTGTTGCGGCGCGCGACAAAGTTCCTTCTCTAGTGGACTCGAATGGCTATTTCCACCACGACTGGTCAGCCGAAACTCGGATCGACCCCAAGGATGTCGAAACTGAAATCCGCGCTCAAATTGCTCGCGCCCTTGCCATGGGCGTCAAACCTACTCATCTCGACTCCCATCAAAATCGCCTCTTCCAAACGAACAAAGAACTCTTCGAAGTCGTTTTGCGCGCTGCCCACGAAAATAATCTTCCCGTGCTTATTCCCAGGAATTGGTTCGCAGATTTTCCTTATCTTGAAAAGACAATCGGCCCCAATGATGTCCTAATCGATCGGGTCATCACCATCGAGCCTGAAGTCACTCCCGCAAAGTGGTTCGATTTCTACAGAAGCGCCCTTCAGCATCTTCAGCCCGGCGTCACAGAATTTGTAATCCATCTCGCCTATGCCGACGATGAAATGAAGGCTGCTACGCGCGAACGCTCTACTTGGGGAGCCGAATGGCGCCAGCGCGATTTTGATTTTTTCACTAGTTCGGAATTTCAGCAGTTACTGCGCGCCAATAACATTCATCTAATTACCTGGCGGGAGATCGCTCGCGTAATGCGCGACTCTTCCAAACCGGAGAAATAACCGATGAATTCTGGGCCGGCAGCAAATGAAAAACCCATCTGGAAAAATCCGTTCGTCTACACGGGCGGAATCATTCTGATAGTTGCAATTTACATCGGATGGGTCGTCTTTTCCCGCTGGAATGAAAACCGTAGCATCGAGCAGCATGCTCGCGAGGTGGCTGCACAAAAACAACGGGAGCAGGACCGGAACACTGTCGAACAAATGGGCGGCTCCGAACTGGCAATTCAATCCTTTTATGGCAATCCCGTAGTCCGGCGCGGTGAAAAAGCGCAACTTTGCTATGGCGTGGCCAACGCGAAAAAAGTTACTCTGGAGCCTCAATCCAATCCAGTTTGGCCTTCCTATTCCCGCTGTGTGGATGTAAGTCTCACCAAAACAACTACTTACACCTTAACTGCTAGCGATGACGCCGGCCATTCCGTCACTCAGACGTTTACGGTCAAAGTTCAGTAATTCTTCATTCCCACCTTGTAGCTGCAATTCCGACACATCTATAATATGCGCTTGCGCGGGGGCGGTTTGTCCATCAAGACCTTCCCTCCCGCGCGCATATTTTTTTGGTGGATAGCAATGACCGACCCGATCGCGAAGATTAAGCACAAGCTACAGGAAGAAATTGACCAGCTCGAACACGAGCTGAATGTTGAGCTTCCCAAGGAAATTGCAGTCGCCCGCGCACACGGCGACCTTTCCGAAAATGCTGAGTATAAGTACGCCAAGGAGCGCCAGGGATTTGTCAACGCTCGCATCGGCCAGCTGAAAAAGCGCCTTGGTGACCTTGGAATGTTAAATCTCACTAACATTCCAAAGGACCGTTCGGGCTACGGCTCGCGCATTCTCGTCCTGGACACGGATCGTGACGTCAAAATCGAGTACAAGCTCGTCAGCAGCGAGGAAGTGGATGCTGAAAAGGGTTACATTTCAACAACTTCGCCCATTGGCAAGGCTCTTCTCAACCGCCAGGTCGGAGATGAAGTTCATGTCGCTACCCCCGCCGGCAAGAAAGCATTCGAAGTCGTAAAGCTTGTCACAATTCACGAGGACGAGTAACCGCCGCGCCGCAGAAAGCGTCATAGCTGTATCGTATCGGTCGTTGGCCGCCGGAGAGGGCAGCATGTTTTGGGGTTCGGGTTCGGCTCTGGGTTTTCTCACGATTCTCGGCTACCTATTATTTGCCTCTGGCTCGATTCTGCTCTGGTACAACCGCTTCGAAGTTCCCACATGGATGAATGACGAGATTGGCGCCATTCGCCGCAGCCTGATTCGTCATGCGGTTGTCGGGGGTTTTGGCGGGCTCCGTGAAGAGACTCGCTTCAAACTCACTCCGTCCGGCTTTCTGCGTAGATTGGGCCGGATGTCTCGGCGAAGGATCAACCGTGGCGCCATTCTCTTTACCGTTGGCCTGCTCCTTTGCTTTCTGGATCTGTTTATCTGACACACTGCGCCCCGCTTGAGCTCACCGCTGGACAATTCCCTCGAGTGTTTGCGATTCTCGATTCATGAAGCCCTCTCTGATCGTTCACGGCGGTGCGTGGGACATTCCTGACGAGGCGGTTGACGCCTGCAAGCAAGGCTGCCTTCAAGCTCTCGGCAAAGGATGGAAAATCCTCGCCAGCGGAGGCTCCGCGCTGGATGCTGTCGAGGCTTCCATCATTGCGCTCGAAAACGACCCTGTCTTCGACGCTGGTTTTGGTTCCCATTTGAATGCCGATGGCAAAGTCGAATGCGACGCCATTGTGATGGATGGCGCTACGCTACGCTCCGGCGCCGCTGCCGGCCTCCAGCGTGTAAAAAATCCAATCCAGGCCGCGCGTGCGATTTACGAAAAATGCCCACACATGATGCTCATCGCTGAAGGAGCGGAGAATTTCGCGAAAGAAAACGGCGTGCCGCTCTGCAAGCCCGAAGAATTGGTCAGCGAAGCAGAATGGGAAGCGTATCTCCGCTGTAGCAAGGATGAGCATGCGGCGGAACATCATCGCGGCCACGAGCAGGGAACTGTCGGCGCCGTTGCTCTCGATCAGGACGGCCGCCTGTTCGCGGCAACCTCAACCGGCGGCACCTGCTGCAAATTGCCAGGTCGCGTCGGCGATTCTCCGCTCATCGGTTGTGGCTGTTACGCTGATTCAACCGCTGGCGGTGTCTCCTGCACCGGTTACGGCGAAGCAATCATGAAAATCGTCATGGCAAAAACAGCCGTGGACTTTCTTGGCCGGCCATCTCAAGGAACTGTTTCACCGGGGGAGTTGGCAAATCAGGCAGCTCAATCCTGCGTTCGCCTTCTCGGTGAACGCGGCCACGGCACAGGCGGTTTGATTCTGCTGGATAGAGAAGGCAACTCCGCCTTCGCTTTCAACACGCCGCGCATGGCCTACGGCTCTGTAGACAGCGCGGGAACTTTTATTGTCGGTGTTTGAGCGAGAACCGCGCCTATTGGGTCAGTTGAACGGATTGCGTTCCCATTGGAGCGCCATCCAGGAAAAAATTCACCTGCCACATTCCTGTAAGCTGCCGTTGCGCAATCCATGTGCCTGCAACTTGAAGCGATTGCGTCGTTGTCACAGAACCTGAAGTTCCGTCCGGCACTTCAAAACTCTGCTCAAACGCCTGGTATTCATCGCCGCTTGGCAGAACAAAAGTCACCTTTTGTGAGTGTGCTCCCACCGTCAGATTCTGCCACTCGATCACTACGTTCATTGTGCGCGTGCCGCTCACCTGAAACGATCCATTCGGTGCACATCCAGCTTGAGAGTTCTGGCAAAAACTGACTGCAGCCGCTGGACTGCCGGGAACTGTAGGCGTACCGGCCTGGTATTGGCCGCAACCAAATGCCAGCATCGCACAACCTGCAAAAAGAGTCGCCGCTGCGAGCCGTCGCGAAATTTTTCGCAAGGAGTTTCCGTCTGAGTGGAGTTTGCTTTTCATCTCTTGTCTCCTCAGAAGGGAAATGACATCGCATAGACGCGGCTGCTCGAAGTTCCAAAAATCAGAAGCGATAAGGTGACGTCGATCGTTGCATCTCCCAGAGTCGTCGCGTTACGCACGAATCGCGATCCGGTAATCGCCCCCGTCGTCACATCGAGCTGATAAATTGTTCCGTCGGTGCATCCCACGTACACGGTGCTGAGTCCGTCGTATCCGATCGGCGAAGAGGGCGTACACGCCGTTGTCCCGGGCATCGTTGTTGTCCATGTTCCCGTGCCGGTCGTAGTGAATGTTGCGCTTCCCTTTGTGTATTTGACTGCGCGCACTTTCGTCGCCGTCGAAATGATTACGGTATAAGGTGAAGACTTTCCATAAATTAGTGGCGACCCGATTACCTGTGTATCTCCCGTTGCAAGCGAAGCGGCTGCTGTTGCTCCTGCACCGCTGATGGAAGTATTCACTGCATACAACGTGCCCGAATCATTCCCCACGAAAAGCAGGTCAGCGCCGTACGACAAGCTCGCCGAATTGCTGATGTTATTCAGGTTCGCGCTCGCCAACAGCCGCGTCCCTGTATTGTTAGGATTGAACTTCCACAAGCTGGGCTGTGTGGTGCCACCATTGCTATGCGACGTAACCCACACCGCGTTGTTCGCATAGTCCACGAGCGGTGTGGACGTTACGATGTCCATGTTGGAGTTTGTCCCACCACCGACGTAACTCCACGCAACCGTGCCGGTGTTTCCGTCCAATCCATCCACCTGGTTGGCCGTCGTTGTTGTCGTGTTATTTGTTCCCAAGATGACGAGGTCGGTCGTCCGGGTGTAGGCAGACAGTCCTAAATTATTTTCGGTGCTTACCACAAAAGTGCCCGCTCCTCCCAGAAAACCGTTCGCGGTGCTCCCGGTCGGATTCGTCATCCATAGAAGATTTCCCGTCGCTATGTCGGTCGCGTAAACGAATCCTTGTGCGTCAGCTGTGTAGGAAACTCCAAACCCGATGCTGTTGAAACCCAAATCGAGTACTGGTGGCCGCCCGGAAATTCCCGCTGCTGTTGAAAATGGCGTGAACACAAATGTCCCATTCGCCGGCTGGATGCCGGTAATAATGTTGGAATTCGTCGGGAGTACGACAACATTTCCCGGTGAAATTCCAGGAGCAGCCAGGTTAGTGACTCCTGTTGGCGCGACCCATTTCGTTGACCATTGCGAAGTTACAGTCGCGCTGGGATTCGCAGCTGTGAAAGGCACGAACTGCGAACTCGCACCGGATTCCGTGTAATTGTTCGCCGCATCTTTCGCAAAAACCTTGTACGCATAAACTGTGTCGTTCGCTGGCGGGCAATCTGCGTTGTCTCCGGCCGCGCTGTCGTTGAACGACGTTGCCAACGAACTGCTCACAAACACAACCGTCGCCGTGGAAATCACATTCGTGCAGCCGGCGTTGCGCGAATAAACCGTTCCATCCGTCGGCACCACCGTCGAGGGGACGGTTCCCCCCGACTGGCGCACAATCAGAACTCCATTCGTAGCGGACAATACTGTTCCGATCGCGCTCGGATAGCTCCAGCTCAGCTTCACTTGTGCAGTTCCCGCAGTCGCGGTCAGCGCCTGCACGTTCTGCACAAATTCCACGGTAAGGCTTGGCCGGTTCGCTTCCGTCGTCGCTTCCTTGGACGCAAACACTGCTCCGACCGCAGCCAAAAGATTATTTTCATTGGCGTCCAAAATCATCGTTCCGTAATTGGCAATCGGCGTGTTTGCGCCAAACCATTGCTGCACAGCCGCAGTCACGTCCCAGCTAATGGTTGTATTGTTCGCCGTCCCTGTAGTTGCGGTCTGAGTCGTTAGCCCGTCATTGTCCCCGCCAGCTGTTCCCCATGCGAAGGTGGATATGCGGTTCGCCCACGTCACATCCGATTCTTTCCAGAGGCTTGTCATTCTTCGCGCCTGGTACGTTCTGCTCGCCGACGGTGCCGTCGTCATGAAAAGCGAAAGTGTCGCCAGCTTGATCCCGGAATTAGTAAGAGAAGATAGATCGAATTCAACCAACGCCCGCTGGTTCTTGTTTCCGGTCTGGGAGCTAACTTGCAGCGTGGCATCCGTGCCGTGATTCGTCCCTGTATTCGCCTGGTCAATCCATGCGTCGGCCGCACGCGTTTGCGGATCAGCGGGTGCTGTGCTCTTCTTTTGCAAAATCTTTCTTTCGCGACCCACGGCAATTGGTCCCGCAATCAGCAAGGCACCGAGAGCAAGGCAGGTCACCTTGGCGAATCGCCTGATCTTTCTCTCGTTCCGCATGAAATTCGCCTCCCGACCTGCAGCGCGTCGCACCGCAAATGGCAGTCCGCCCTCGGGTTGAAAATGAATAAGGAAAGTCAGGCAGGAGCCCACAACTTTCGACACGCGAGCAGAATTCCATCTGGCGTGTTGCCGGAAACGCGCATCCAGCACAGTTTTTTTGGTCCGAGAGGGAGCCATTCCCATGTTCAGGCAGGGAGAATCGAGCCACAAGCAGCGCGAAGGTCAGGTGCTACGAAACTCTAAATGGTTATCATTAGTGGGCTTGCCCCAGCGGTCATAAACGAACCGTAGCTCCCACGCACTCCCAGGCCATTCGGTACAAACTGCGGCGCATATTCCGTACTTCCATCAAAGGTGCCCATTGCGAATCTCTTCTTTTACGCTTCACGAAGTTCAACAACGGCGGCACGGCGCGTTTTGTGTTCAATTACTCTTCCCACTCGGAATTGTCACCGCCACCGCCGCCACACACTTCCACGTTCCATTTACTTTCACCCAGGTATCAATCGTCCGCTCTCGATGAACGATCGTTTTTCCCTTTTCCATTTCCTTGATCCGGAAGATCCCCACCGCGACCGCCGTATCTCCATACATGTGCACATCATTTTTTTCATTCACCGCCTGTGACGGCTGAAAATCTGCCGCTTTGATCCCCGCCAAATACTCGCTCTTGGTTGCAAATGCCCCATCGCTTTCCACAGCGATCATGGAATCCGCCAGCAGCATGTCGATCGCTTTCGTGTCCTTCGTCTCAATCGCATGATTCCACGCCGTTTCCAGCGCTAGCACTCGGCCTGCATCGTCAGACAGCCCACCTTGCTGTGCCACGGTCGCTACAATCCCAAACAACAGTGCACATCCCGCATAAAGCGCCCTCGTCATCACCACAAACCCTCCCCGGATTTTCGAAATCATTCTAGAGCAGCCAACTCATGAACCCATTTCATATGCCTGCTTACAATTCTTATCATCCTTCGCGCGCCTCAGGTTGGTTTCTTAAGCCCGAGCCTTCGCAATCCGCTCGACCGCGTGTTTCGCTTCAATCTTGCCCACCCATCACGATATTCTTTCGGAATGTCTGGCCAGAGTCGTCCAAACGATGCAGTCGGCCTTTGCGGTTCGTGCCTCCACGCTCGCTCTATTGAGTCCGCCAAGAGCTCTTCGTTCCTCCTCTGCCAACGCTCGTTTACCGAACAGGAATTCCCCAAATACCCACGCCTGCCAGTACTCTCGTGCAAAGGCTACGAAGAGCAGCCCACGAATAAATCTTCCAGATAACCCGGGCGCAGCCATCCTGGCACACCTTTATTTCTATTTATTTTATCTATTCTTATAGTAAACTCCGGCGAGTCATTGTCATGCGCCTTTGCTCTCTTTTCGTCTGTGCATTCTTGCTTCCTCTTTGTGTGTCTGCAGAAAAACTCACCATTACAAGCGCTCCTCCCGGAGCCACAGTTGAAATCAACGGTGTGCCCGTCGGCACCACTCCTTTCGAAAAAGATTTTCCCGGCGGCTATTTCCACCGCACACACACTTCAATCGGTTCGCGCCTGGAACATCCGCTCGTCGCACGCCTAAACCTCAACGGCTACGCCACAAAGGAAATTCCACTCACGGAAGGTCCGATGGAGTGGATCTCCTTGAATGGCCACAAACACGGCGAATACTTTCTCTTAAAGGCCGATCACTTCGACGTTCAGCTTGATTCCATCGCACAAACGTTTACTGGCGAAGTCTCGTCCACAAGAAATCTTTCCGCTCCAGTAGTCTCGCGTCCGGAACTCGGCCTGGAAGATCTAGTCCAACGCGCAAAACCCGCTGTTCTCTATCTAAAGAGTTCGGACCGTTCCGGAACCGGCTTCTTTGTAACGGACACGGGCGTAATCGTCACAAACGCGCACGTCGCTCGCGGCGAAGGCACACTTCTCGCACTCTTATCCTCCGGCGCGCAACTCGAAGCCAAAGTTGTTTTTCTTGACCCCGATCTCGACATCGCTCTGCTCAAAGTCGATGGCCAAAATCTCCCGACGCTCGGTCTCGCCGACGCCACCGCAACTCACCAGGGTCAAAATGTTGTCGCCATCGGAAATCCCGGCGGCGCCATGCTCTTTAGCGTTACAAAAGGAATCGTCAGCGCCGTGGGAAAATTTCCAAACGCTGGCCTGGGCACCTGGATTCAAACAGATGCGCCCATCAATCCCGGCAATAGTGGCGGTCCACTTTTGAATATGTATGGCGAAGTCGTCGGCATCAGCACGCTTAAGCTCGTAAAGAAAAACGTCAACGGTATCGGCTTTGCCCTCAGTGCCTCGGACCTGATGACTGTCCTCCGACGTTTCTATCCCGACGCGCACTTCGCCAGTGCGCCAGAGACTGTCGCCGTTTCAATGGACAGCCACGCTGAAACCCCCGTTACTTCGCAATCGCAGAACGCAACGCCCGCGCAAACTTCTGTTCCGGAAGGCACAGGCACCATCTCTATTACTTCCGACCCCGACGGCGCCGAAATTTTCGTCGATGAAAAATTCTTCGGTGACGCTCCCGCCACTCTCAAGCTCCCTGTAGGCCCTCACGCTATCGTTCTAAAGATTCCTGGCCGCACGGATTGGACTCGCACTCTCGAAGTCCTCAAAGGCAGTAAGTCTTCGCTTAAAGCCACTCTGGTTCCCGCTTCCTGACCGCAGCCTCTCTCACACAACGTCCGGATTGCCGTTGTAAACCCCCTGTGCTAGCATCCGCCTCGTCAGGAGAACGGACCAGGGATCTTTTCGTTCGTCCTTCGCCCCTCGCTTCTTTCGAGGGACCCAGGCCGTCAGCCTTCGCAGGCTGCGCAAAACGAGGCCACGCTCTCCTCCCTCAACACTTGCTCGCCAACGGCGCAGGCCCGCGCCACTGAGTTGTTGCTCGGACCTCGCTGCTCACCGCGAGTCGGTGAACCTAACTGGAGGTCTATATGAAAATCTATCCCACCAAGGACATCAGAAACGTTGGCATTGTCGGCCACGGCGGCACCGGAAAGACGCAACTGGTGTCGTCGTTGCTTCACACCGCGGGCATGACGCCGCGCTGGGGAAAAGTTGCGGATGGAACTGCAGTTACCGATTGGGACGAAGAAGAAATCGCGCGAAAAATATCACTCCAAACGGGTCTTGCCTATGCGGAATGGCCCTGTACACTTTGCGGCGGAAGCCCGGTAAAAATAAATTTCATTGATCTTCCCGGCTACGGCACCTTTATCAACGAAACAAAAGCCTCTCTTATCGCCGCGGACGCCGCTCTGATTACCGTGGATGCGCACACCGGCGCGCAGGTCACCACGGAAAAGGTTTGGGATTTTTGCACCGAATACGATATTCCCCGCGCTTTCGTTCTCACCTGGATGGATCGTGAACTCGCGAGCTTCGAACGTTCCATGGAATCGCTTGAACAAACATTTGGCCGTAACGTGGTTCCGCTCCAACTCCCCATCGGCAGCGAACGCGGTTTTCGCGGCATGATCGATCTCGTAGGAATGAAAGCGCATATGTACACGCCCGGCGGCGATGGCAAACCAAAAATTGAGCCGATTCCACAAGCGCTCGAAGAAGATGCCAAGCAGGCTCACGAAAAACTCGTCGAGATGGTCGCGGAAGGCGACGACGAATTGATGGAGGAGTTTTTCCGCGAAGGAACAATTCCAATCGAAGACTTGATTCCCGGAGTCCGTAAAGCCATCGTCGCGGAGAAGATTTTTCCGGTACTGATGGTCTCTTCTGCACATAACGTCGGTACGGCCAGCTTGCTTACATTCCTTGCAGACGTTTTTCCGCATCCTGATGAGCATGCGCAGGAAGGCTATAAAGATCCTGGCGGCAAAGGCGATCGCGTTGAACGTAAATATGACGATGGCCAGCCGCTCTCCCTCTTTGTTTTCAAAACGCTCGCGGATCCCTTCGCCGGCCGCATCAACTATTTCAAGGTGAAAAGCGGCGTCCTGAAAAATGATGCCACGCTCACCGACTTCAATCACGCCTCGCAGGAGCGCTTCCAGCACATTCAATTGGTTCAAGGAAAACAGCTCACCGAGGTCGGCGAATTGCACGCGGGCGACATCGGCGCCATTGCAAAATTGAAAGAGGTTTACACCGGCGATACGCTCGGCGACAAAAACGCGCCGCTCTTCTATAAGCCGGCGCAGATTCCCGAACCTTCCATCACCTTTGCGGTCGAACCAAAGACCCGCGCCGATGAGGACAAAATCGGCGTCGGCATCCACAAAATCATGGAAGAGGATTGCGCGCTGAAATTTACGCGGGATCCACAAACAAAAGAATTCTTACTCGCAGGCAGCGGCCAGCAACACATTGAAGTTGTCGTGGCCAAATTGCACAAACGCTATCACGTGGACCTGACGTTGAAGCCGCCAAAGGTTCCATACCGCGAAACCATTCGCGGCAAAGCCGACGCCGAAGGCAAACACAAGAAGCAATCCGGCGGCCACGGCCAATTCGGCGTCTGCCGCGTGAAGTTCGAACCAATCGAACGCGGCAAAGGCATCGAGTTCGTGGACGACGTCTTCGGTGGCGCAATTCCACGGAACTGGATTCCTTCGGTGGAAAAGGGGATTCGCGACACCGCGATTCGCGGCTACCTCGCAGGATTTCCTATGACCGATTTCCGCGCCACGCTCTACGACGGCAAGTATCACGACGTCGATTCGTCGGACATGGCATTTCAAATTGCGGGCTCTCTTTCATTCAAAGAAGCCATGAAACAGGCGCGGCCCGTGCTGCTCGAGCCCATCATGCACGTTGAAGTTTATGCGCCCGATCAATATTCGGGCGACTTGATGGGCGATCTGAGTTCGCGCCGCGGCCGCATTTCCGGCAGTGAAGTGCGCGGCCACAACGTTGTCATCAAAGCGCTGGTGCCGCTTTCGGAAATGCTTTCCTATGCGACCGATCTGACCGCCAAAACGCAGGCACGTGCCACCTATTCCATGGAATATTCGCACTACGACTACGTGCCGAGCGAGCTTTCGGACAAAGTGATCGCGGCGCACAAGCCGCACGCCGAGCACCTGGTGGAAGAAGAAGCCTAAGCCCGGTTTCACACTTAGATTACGAAAAGCGCGGCAAAAACATGCCGGTCTGTTTGGTGTGTTCCGCGAAACCATCCCCGAATTCTTCGGAGAGAAATCTCTCTTCACGCTTGGCTTTCCGATAAAGCGCTAACAGTACAAGACCGAATCCGAGAAACGCTCGAACTTCGCCTTGCAGCAAAATGGTGCCGAGAAACGAAAGCAAAATGCCGGTATAGATTGGGTGGCGAATCCAGCGGTAGGGTCCGCGGCGAATTAAATTGTGTCCCGATTTGATCGTGACTGTTCCGCTCCAGTTCGCGCCCAGCGCAATTCGCGCCCAGACGGCAAAGAGCAAACCACCAACAGTCAGGAGCAATCCTATGACTGCGGCTGCAGCATTTTGAGGCACCACATGGTCCCCAAGCACGCCCCACGCAAACTGATGGTTATAAATGAGTAGAAATCCAAACACCATCGGGATGACGTGTTCCAGCCGTTGCCACGGAAATTCGCGACGCTTCGAAGGCTTGCTCCAGGCCGCCATAAGAAGCCAGAGCACACACCATGCGAACCATATTTTCGAAGAGAGCTGAAACGCTTCCGCCATTGACGGGATTTGGATGGCGCTGAGCCGCAAGATATTACTCATCGCGCTTGGACACAACATGCTTGTTTCCTCTTTCCGCAGCCTGATTCATTTGGCTGTGGCTCCACTCAACCTTTTCAACCGGGAAATCCATTTGCGTTCCGCTTGCACTTGCCGCAGCAAAAAGGACGTCACTTCGCCTCCCCATTGGCCCAATTGCATTGCGGAAGCAAGGTTCACAAACTTCTTTTCCCGCTGCTGCAGAAACTCGTCGCGTACATGCAGAATTTTCCCGCGCGCATCCGCATCGAACGTGGAAAACATTCCGACGCGCAGACGGAATGCGCCATCGGACGCGGCATCTTTTGCGCTGAACTCATTCAGCCGCTGCAGCAGTTCGGCTTTGCCTTTCGCCGTAAGGGAATAAACTTCGCGCGTTTGCCCGCGCTGGCCTGTGCTTGTTTTCCGACTGATCCATCCCGCCTTACGGAATTTGCCCAACAGAGGATAGACGAGGTTGTTATGCAGATTCGGCTGGCCGGTCACCCAACCCGCACGTTTCTTGAGCTCATACCCGTGTGTCGGCCCTCCCAAAAGCATCGCCAGCAGCAATAGGTCATTCATGACACAGTCAGCATTGCCCTATAATCGCTCTATGTCAAGTAGATGCCGCTATCTGACGCGTGGTATGACAAGTTCGCGCAAATCAGTAACTGGTGATTTATCCGGGTACTATTGCGGGCCAGCTCTGGCCGCGGTGAACTTGAATACTGAACTTCTTCTACTTTCCAATGGCAGAATTTTTGAAACGTAATAGTCCCAGGGACAGAAAACAAGGCTCTGCGGGAGCCTCGTTCCTGACATTAGTGATTGTTTTGTTTGGTTTGATTCCTTCGAGCAATGGGCAGCAAAAGCTCGACCAATTGCTCGTGCACGGCGATGGTTTCCTGTTTAGTTTGAAAGAACCTGAAGGTTGGAGTGGCGACACGGAAAACGCGGAGAAATTTAGCGCGAACGTGGTTCTACATGAGAACGGAAAGCCCAAAAACGACTATGCTGGCTTGATCCGAATCTCTCTCAACGAGAAGACAGACGAAAATATCGCCGAGGACATGGCGGCGGATATGCGCGAATACAGTGGGCGGTATCCAAAAGTTCAATTCAAGGATCTCGCTATCAATCATCCCGGCTACAAAAGTCTAGCCAAAGTCTTTTATGAGTCAGGTGAATTTTACGAATACGTCGCCTACGTTAATCCTGGCCCGAAGAGTAAATTCCTCTTTTCCATCTCGATGAACACCGGAAAGACCGAAGCAAGCGAAAAGGAACTTGCGGCTTTCAAATCTGCGCTGCAATCTCTGACCCTACTTAAACGCTGACTGTACGTCGTCGATTTATTCTCGAAACCGCCCTATTTGCGCCAAATTGGTGCTTGTTGCCTTAGAAACAGCTCCCAAAATGGCTGAATTATGAAGCAGCGTTCTTCAAAGAAAAGTCTCAAAAACGATCCCGTTACGTGGGGACCGCAGACTCAAGCGATTCACGCCGGTGAACCGAACAAGCACGGCGTCGGTGTTGGCGTCGGCCCGGACATTTGTCGCACCTCTACTTTTACGTTTTCCTCGACTGAGGAAATGAAACGTTGGGCTGAAGGCAAAAGCAAAGCGTACATTTACACGCGCTACGGTAATCCGACACTTAGCATCGCCGAGGGCAAAATCGCCGCGCTAGAAGGGGCTGAAGCAGCGGTGGTCACCGCGTCCGGCATGGCCGCAATTTCCTCTGCGCTTCTCGGCGCAGTGAAGCAAGGCGACGAAGTCATCTCCACTGCGCAGACTTACGGAGGCACCTACCGCCTGATGCGTGATGAATTTCCCGACTGGGGCATCGGTGTGCGACGTGTGGAAACTTCGCTCGAAGGCATCGAGTCCCTCGTGACGCCAAAAACCAAGGTTCTTTACGTCGAAACTCCGACGAACCCCACTCTGCGTCTCGTCGATCTCCATAAAGCCATCTCGTTTGCTAAGAAACACAACCTCATCTCCATCATCGACAACACGTTCGCCACGCCCCTCCTACAGAAACCCATCGAGCTTGGCTTCGATATGGTGGTCCACAGCGCCACAAAATATTTGTCCGGCCATTCCGACGTCATCGCCGGTGTCGCTGCTGGCAGCAAACGCTGGATGGACCGCGTCCGCCACATGATCATCGACCTCGGCGGCTCAATGGACCCGGAAGCAGCGTTTCTGCTCATTCGGGGCCTCAAGACGCTTGGCCTTCGCGTCGATCGTCAATGTGCCAACGCGCTCGCCGTTGCCAAATTCCTCGAAAAGCACCCCAAAATTGCCAAAGTCCACTATCCCGGCTTGAACTCTCACCCGGATCACGCGCTCGCCAAGCGCCAAATGAAAGGCTTCGGTTCGATGCTTGCCTTCGATCTCAAGGGTGGCCTTCCTGCCGCACGTCGGTTCTGCGACCGCGTCCAGCTCTTTCTTCTTGCCGCCAGTCTTGGCGGTCCGGAATCGCTCGTCGTTCTTCCCATCTACTCGTCACACTACAACATGAGCCTGCAGGAGCTCGCAGCGTGTAACGTCACTCCCGGAACGGTCCGCGTTTCCGTCGGCCTCGAAGATACGGAAGATTTGATCGCTGACCTAAAACAGGCCCTTGGCTAAGAGTTGGCCATGAGCAAATGCTTGACACCGTGCAAATTTAGCGCGAGGGTTTTAGAAATGCTTCCGTCCCTTGGACGGACAAGGAGCACCCCAATACCATGAAGTCGACCAGCTATCGTCCCCTGGTAAAAGCTTTCTCTGCAATTTGTCTAACATTGATCCTGGCTGCGGCCAGCGCCCCACGCACCTCCGCCAATGAAAAGGCCAAGAGTGCGGCCGCTTTCGAGAGGCTGATCTCCCTGGTTGGAGAGTGGGAAGGCACAAACTCGTCCGGACAGGTCAAGGCAACGTACACTCTGGTTTCCGGCGGCACGGCCCTTATGGAACGCCTACAATCCGGCAACGAGCCGGAAATGCTCACTCTGTATACGCTGGACGGCGACCACCTGAACGTTACGCACTACTGCAGCTCCGGCAACCAGCCACAGATGAAGACCGCAGCGATCACTGAACTGAATGGTTCGCTGACCTTCAAAATGTTTCAAGTAACGGGAATGAAGTCGCCGGATGAAGCCCACATGACCGGCCTCGTTGTAACGATGCCCGACCGCGACCACTTTACGCAGCAATGGACCTACCTGGAAAGAGGCAAGACGCAGTCTGACCTCTTTAAGTTCACTAGAAAGAGCTAATTGCAGATAAACGGTTTTCTAGCCACAATTTGAAAAAGTAGTCCTTGCAAGCAACGTCTTTTTTTGGTACACTGATTTTGCGTTTGTTGCTCTTGTATCGCCTTTGGTTTTGTGAAGCGGTCGCAGGGTCAAACTTGCGGCCTTTTTTTGTGCCCGCTGAGCGGATCCACAGAACGCAGCCGAAGAGGGCAGTCCTCGCGAGGGGATTCGCAGCAAGGCACCAGATAGCTTCAAAAAAGAAATGAGAAACACGAAGTGAGCAAAGAACAAGGAACCGTGAAGTGGTTTAACGCCAGCAAGGGCTTTGGCTTCATCCAGCGCCAGACCGGGGAAGATGTATTCGTACATTTTTCCGCGATCCAGGCGGAGGGTTACAAGTCCCTGAACGACGGCCAAGCCGTTGAGTTCGAAGTCGTGCGTGGCCCGAAGGGTCTGCAGGCTTCCAACGTCAACCCGCTGTAAACCACGGTTCAGAAAAAAGATTCGGGCGGTTCGCGCAAGCGAGCCGCCCGTTTTGCTTTTTGGTGATGGGCCTTTCGTGTGGTTACCAGAAGGAAGGAGAGCCTTCCTGAAAGCGTTGACCCTCCCGGATAGCCTCCGTACCATGAAGAGATGCGGCCTTTGACACCGCTTCTGGCAGCGACGGCCTTTATCGCCACAGGACTCGCCGGGTGTGGCGATGCAGCCCGCAAACCCACGCAGGCTCGGGTTCCGGCGTTGCAGCCTGCTACTACCGCGTCCGTTCAAGCGAACCAGCACCAAATTGATCAAAACTCCGTGGGCCCGCTACCTCTCTGGAATCCTGCCGCCAAGCCCCCCAAATCACTGCTTCCCCGCGTTCCGGATAGCAAGTCCTGGCTGATTGCGCGAGTGGAAGAGAAATTTGCCGCCGGGGAACAGGAATACAAGGCCGGTCACCTTGAAGCCGCCCGCCGCGATTTCGACGAAGCCGTTGACTGGATTCTGGAGAGCGGCTACGACCCCAATTCCGATCCGAAGCTAGGCGAACTTTTTCACCGTATCGTGGACACGGTTTACGGATACGAGTTGCAGGCATTCCGCGCGGGCGATGGCTTCCGCGAAGCCCCCGCCGTTCCCGCCGCCATTGATGAAGTTGCGGACATGACGTTCCCCGTGGACCCGGGACTCAAGGCGCGCGCCGAAGAGGCGGCAAAAAATATTTCCCACGATCTTCCGCTCACGGTAAACGACGAAGTTCTCTCCTTCCTGAATTTTTTCCAGACGCCGCGAGGAAAAGCCATCGTCGAAACAGGCTTGCGTCGTGGCGGCCGTTATCAGGAGATGATCGCTCGCGTGTTACGGGAAGAAGGAATTCCCCAGGATTTGATCTATCTCGCGCAAGCGGAAAGTGCCTTTCAGCCGCTCGCGCTTTCTCGCGCCGGGGCACGCGGCATCTGGCAGTTTGTCGCCTGGCGTGGCAACGAATACGGTCTTCGCCACACTTGGTGGGTGGATGAACGCCAGGATCCGGAAAAAGCTACGCGCGCTGCCGCCCAGCATCTGCGTGATCTTTACGGCCTGTTCGGCGACTGGTATCTCGCTATGGCCGCGTACAACTGTGGGCCTGGCAACGTGCAAAAGGCAGTCGAACGGACGGGTTACGCGGACTTCTGGGAACTTTACCGGCGCAACGTGCTGCCGAAGGAAACGAAAAACTACGTTCCGATTATTCTCGCGCTGACGCTGATCGCTAAAGATGCCGCTCATTACGGCATTCACGTGGACCGCGACGATCCCGTTCCAACAGATATCGTTAAGCCAGGCCGTGCAATTGATCTTCGTCTCGTCGCCGAATCCATTGACATAGATGTCGAAACGCTGCATCAACTAAATCCTTCGTTGCTGCGTCTCGCAACCCCGGACGACCCGTCTTTCGAGCTGCATTTACCGAAGGGTAGCGCTGAAAAATTTTCCGCCAGCATTGCGGACATTCCACCTGAAAAATGGGTGAGCTGGCGGCGGCACAAAGTCGTGCCGGGCGATACGCTGACGTCGATCGCTAAAAAATACCGCGTCACTCCTGCCGCAGTCGCTTCAGCAAACAATCTGGGAAAGGGAGCAGAGCTGAACCCGGGCGATAAGCTCATCATTCCAGCGTCGCAACCTGTCAGCGAAACAAAGGGGCGACTGGTTCAGTACCGCGTGCGCAAAGGAGATACGCTGGGAGGCATCGCTGACCGTTACAGTGTCACCACGGAAGACGTCCGCAAATGGAACCACCTCAAGGCGGCGCGAGTGAGCCGCGGAATGGTCCTGCGCATCTATACGATAGGCGGCGCTCCTGAAGCTTCTCCCACTCGTTCGAAGCCCCGGAGGAAAACCAGTTCTGCGGCAAAACGGAGGTCTGGTACAACCTCTTCGGTCGCCAAAAATCAATAACACTTTTCTTTTCAAATACTTATGCTTCGACAACAGCCTACTAACTCACACCGTTTTTCTCAGGTCTCTGTTTATGTTCCTCTCAAGTTGCTCGCTCCTCTTACAGATGCTTGACATTGTTTTCTGAATACGATACGAACGCCCAAGGCCGAATTTCGTTTTTCGGCTTCAAGCGCAGGGGCCGCGCCCCAATACCTGCATTCCCCAGGGGAGGATGGAATGGATTTCGATAAAGACCACTTTGATGACGACAATGAATTATCGCCTCTGGAGGAAGACGAACTCGGCGGAGACGCCGAAGAGATCGTCGAGACCGAGGAAGAAGAGCTCGTAATCACCGACGAGGAGCCGGAGGAAGAAGCTGCTCCGGCACGCCCGGTGCCCAAACCCGCGGCCAAAAAACCTGCTCCGAAAAAAGCCGCACCTAAAAAGCCGGCAAAGAAAGCGGCGAAGAAACCCGCAAAGAAAAAAGCCGCAAAAAAGGCGAAGAAGGCGGCGCCTAAAAAGAAAAAGAAGAAACGGTAACTCCAGGTTCCCCGTGGGTCAATTTCAAGAACCGGCTCAGATTATCCTCTGAGCCGGTTCTTTTTGGAATAGAGCAATTCCCGAATAAAATTGGCGGCCGCGCCATAGGGCTTCCCTTTTTGCAATTCCCTCCGGCCAATTTGAAATTATCATCATTTCCGCGGGCCTTCTTGTTTTACAAGTTACGTATCACTACTATACTCTCGTGTTGCAAGCGCTTGAGCACATTCGTCGTATGCGGGGCGGAGCGCAATCTCATCTGATGCGCTGCTCGGACAACAACTACTACGTAGTGAAGTTCCAAAACAACCCGCAACACACCCGCATCCTGGTCAACGAAATGCTTGGTACGCGATTGGCAGCGCGTTTGGGCTTGCCGACAACGCCGGTGGCCGTTGTAGAAGTAAGCGTAGAACTTATTCTTCTCACGCCGGAGTTGTGCGTGGAGTTGCCGCGTTCGCGCGTGCCATGCAAGCCGGGACTGCACTTTGCGTCGCGTTATCCGGGCGATCCGCACTGCGTTACTATGCTGGATTTTCTTCCGGACGACATGCTGACACAGGTCGAGAATTTAGGAGACTTCGCCGGAATGCTCGTATTCGACAAGTGGGCGTGTAACACGAACGGACGCCAAACATTGTTTTTCTGCAGCGGCCAACAAGATAGCGAGCACTGTAGGGCAAAGTACGAGACCGTGATGATCGATCAGGGCTTTTGTTTCAACGCCGGCGAGTGGACTTTTCCCGATGCTCCCCTGCGAGGACTTTACGCGCGCAATCGGGTGTACTTGGGCGTGACGGGGCACGAATCATTTGAGCCCTGGATTGAACGACTTAAGAAAAGGATGACTGAACGCGTGCTGGATGAGCTTATTCGCGAAATTCCGCCGGAATGGTACGCGGACGATCTGGACTCAGTGATGCAGCTGGGTGAACACCTTTTGCTCCGGCGCAAGCTTGTGCCCGATTTGATTTATGCGGCAAAAAACACGACGCGAAGACCTTTTCCGAACTGGCTATAAGGAGCCTGAAGATATGTCCGACGAATACAAAAAAACATTTGTTTATTACGTGCTCCGTTATACGTCCGACCTGGTGCGGGACGAATGGCTCAACATCGGCATTTTGATCTTTGATCCCGCGACCGGCGAGCACAGCCTGCGCCTCATCGAGGAAGAACGTGAATTTGCGCGGCTCCGGCGCCTGCAGCCATCCGCCGACGAAGGAGTCATTCGCAGGACACGAGATTATATGGACGACCATTTCCAGATTCTTTTGCAGCAATTCCGGTCGGGCTCGACCAGTGCCGCCGAGGACTTTCAGAAATTAATAGCCAAATGGGACGGCACGCTTTCGACAGGTGTACAGTTCAGTCCACAAAAAGGCGTTCATGCCCAGGATCTCGAAGCAGAAACAAATCGTCTGTACTCGGAACATGTTGCTCTGGAGCGCGGCGCAACGCGCGTCGGCACACCTGGAAGCCGCGCCACAATTCGCGATTATTGCTCGCAAGTATGGCATGAAGCCCGGTTATGGGGAAAAATAGAAAAATCCGTGCGCGCCGCTCAGTTTACTTTTCCAGGTGATCCAATGCGTATCGACTACGCCTACCAGCGCAACGGCACACGCGGATTCATACAGACGCTGAGCGTGAGCCGATCGCCGATGGCGTGCAAGGAATATGCGTACACGGCACAATATATCGCTCCGCGGGCGGCGTTTAAGTCGGAGTTTGCTGCGGTTACCGACGTGGCGCTCGACAACGATAATTTGCGGCACCAGTTTGTGCGCGACACGCTGCGAGGCGCGGGGATCGAGCCTATTCCGATGGCGGGGTTCGCCGTTTGGGTCAATAAGCTGAAAGCCATGATGCAGTAAGAAAAAAGCTCTAAAGTTTCAGTCCTCAGTAAAAAACACGAAATCACGCAAACTTGAATTTTCTAGACTAGCGGCTCGCTCCAATTCTCCAGCGTTTCCTTCACCTTGTGGAGGAACTGGTGCGCAATCGCGCCGTCCACCACGCGATGGTCGTAGCTCAGCGTCACATAGCACATCGAGCGAATCGCAATCGAATCGTTGATCACCACCGGACGCTTCTCAATCGCACCGAGGCCCAAAATTCCCACGTTCGGCTGGCTGATCACCGGCAGCCCAAACAGCCCGCCGAACACGCCCGGATTTGTGATCGAAAACGTTCCTTCCTGCACCTCTTCCGGCTTTAGCTTTTTCGAACGCGCGCGTTCCGCTAGATCGTTCATCGTGCGCTGAATTCCGAGAATATTTTTCTCGTCGGCGCTCTTTACCACAGGAACGATCAATCCCCAATCGAGCGCTACGGCGATGCCGATGTTGATTTCGCGGTGCAGCACCACGTTCGTTCCATCCAGCGAAGCGTTCAGCGTCGGATACGCCCGCAATCCCGCCACTACGGCCTTCACGAAAAACGGCATGAATGTCAGCTTCGTTCCGTAATTTTTTTCAAATTCGTCTTTGGACTTCGCGCGCAGCGCGGCAATCTTTGTCATGTCAATTTCGTCCACCGAATACACGTGTGGCGAAACATGTTTCGACGCAACCATGTGTTCGGCGATTTTCTGCCGCATGTTCGAAAGCGGTTCCACCTCATAGTTTCCGAAGTACATCCGCTCGCGCGGCACGCCCAATTGCAACGAGGGCACGTATTGCGTCCCGTGTCCCGCGGCGCCTCCGCCTCCCGCCAACGGCGCTGGAGCAACCGGCGGCGGTGGCGCAGTTCGCGCGGGTGCGGGTACCGAAGCTGCCGGCGCTGAGAGTGCGGGCGCCCCGCCGGAAATCGCCGCTTCCATATCCTGTTTGCTCACCCTTCCGCCCGACCCGGTTCCAGGAACGCTCGCGAGATCGATGCCGTGCTCTTTCGCCATCCGCCGCACGAGCGGCGAGGAGTGAATTCGCGTGCCTTCTTTTTGCGCACTCGCCGCAGGAGCAGCGGCGGCAGGTTGTGAAGCCGGAGGCGGTGGCACGATTTGTGGTTTTGGCGCAGGAGTAGCTGCAGGCGCTGGCGCCGCGGCCGGGGCAGGTGCTGCCTTCGCCGGAGCCGGCGCGGAGGCGTTGGCAGCAGAACCCGCTGCGTCAATCACGGCGACGACCGTGTTGATGGGGACAGTCTGGCCTTCGGTGACCTTGATCTCCTTCAGCACGCCCGCCGAAGGCGAAGGAATTTCCGCGTCTACCTTGTCCGTGGAGATTTCGAACAGCGGCTCGTCCCGCTCCACCTTATCACCGGGCTTCTTCAGCCACTTGGTGATCGTTCCCTCAAAAATGCTTTCCCCCATCTGGGGCATTACGACATCGGCTGCCATTGCGTTCTCCTATGTTTCTTAAACTAATATCGCGCCAATTCTCTTACCGCATGCATCACTTTCTCTTTATTCGGCAAGAAGTACTCTTCCAGCGTCGGTGCGTAGGGTACCGGCGTGTCTAAGGCTGTGACGCGCATCAGCGGTCCATCCAGATGCCCGAACGCGCGTTCACAAAGTATCGCCGCAATCTCCCCGGCGATGCCGCCCGTTTTCGTATCTTCATGTACGACAAGGCACCGGTTCGTCTTTTTCACCGACTCCACAATCGTGTCCGAATCGAGCGGCGCCAGCGTGCGTAGATCAATCACTTCCGCTTCGATTCCTTCTTTCGCCAATTCGTCCGCGGCCTCCAGCGAGGTGTGCATCATCGCCGCATAGCTCACGATAGTTAGATGCTTGCCTTCACGCCGAACAGCTGCCTTGCCGATGGGCACCACATAATCGTCTTCCGGAATCTCTTCCTTAATCCGGCGATACAAAAACTTGTGCTCAAAAAACAGCACCGGATTGTTGTCTCTTATCGCCGCCTTCAAAAGTCCCTTTGCATCGTATGGCGTCGAAGGATAAATGACCTTCAAACCGGGCGTATGCACGAAGTACATCTCCGGATTCGCCGAGTGAAACGGCCCGCCATGCACGCCGCCACCGGCCGGCCCGCGAATCACGATCGGTGCCGGCGCGTCCCACAGGTAATGTCCCTTCGCCACGAAATTCGTAATCTGGTTGAACGCGCACACGATGAAATCAATGAATTGCATCTCCGCGATCGGCCGCAATCCCAAATAACTCATCCCGCACGCTGCACCCACAATCGCGCTTTCGCTGATCGGCGTGTCGATCACGCGCTCCCAGCCGAATTTTGCCAGCAGCCCCTCGCTCGTCTTGAACGCGCCGCCGTAAACGCCGACGTCTTCGCCGATCAGTACAACCGTCGGATCGCGCTCCATCTCTTCGTACATCGCTTGCTTGATCGCGTCGAGAAAGGTTACCTGAGCCATTAGCGTTTTGCCTTTCTCGCAACTGCGACCGCCGGCTTCTTCGCGGGCTTCTTCGCTGTGCTCTTCGCGCCGTTACTTGAGGCCGCCACGTCTTCTTTCTGCTCGTGCTTTTCCGTATCTCCAAAATGAATCGGCGCGCTTCCGCCGCCAGAACCTTTCCCGCTCCCGAATCCCTCGACGGTCCATACCGCGGGCACGCTGGACTTCGGCGGCGTCACTTCCGCTACCGGACGCTCCCACTTCGCGCGAATCGCGTGACAATCGTCGCCGGTGCAATAAACACCGTGCTCCGCAAATTCCGCAGGCGGCATCGGCGAGTTCTCCGCGAAGTCGCGCTCTTTTTCGAGCAGCGAACCGATCTTCGCTTCAATCTCTTTTTTGCCTTTCTCGTCCAGCATCTTTTCTTTAAACAGGAACTTCTCGTGCCGCGTAATCGGATCTCGCTCTTCCCAATATTTTTTCATTTCTACGGGTACGTACTCGGCTGGGTCGTGCTGCGCGTGGCCCAAGCGGCGGAACGTCTTCGCTTCAATCAAAATTGGCCCTTCGCCTTTGCGTGCAAGCTCGACGGCTTCTTTTGAAGTTGTATAGACCGCTGCGACGTCATTTCCATCCACCACAAAACTCTTCACCCCGTATGCCTTCGCGCGGTCTGCCAGATTTTCCACCGGCACTTGCCGCTTCACCGGCGTCGAATAGGCCCACAAATTATTTTCAAGCACGAGCACAAACGGCGCTTTCTGTGTCGCAGCAAAATTCAGGCCTTCATGAAACACGCCCGTGGAACTTCCCCCGTCGCCAATCCAAGTCATCGCTACAATCTTGTGGCCCAGGTAGCGCCCCGCCATCGCCACGCCCGTCATCACCGGAATCAGATCGCCCAGCATCGAAATCGGCGAAACGATGTGCAGGTTTTCCAAGTCCCCGAAGTGGCTGGTGCCGTCCTTACCCTTCGTCGGCGAATCATACTTCGCCATATGCTGCATAAAGACGTCGCGAGGCGGAACTCCCTTAACAAGCAATGCGCCGATGTTGCGAATCATCGGTGCCAGCCAATCTTTTCTCTCCAGCGCAAACGCGGTCCCAACCGAAACCGCTTCCTGCCCCAAACTCGAATAGAGTCCGCCCACAATTTTGTTCTGGCGGAACAGCTTTACCATTGTGTCTTCCACGGCGCGGTTCAGCCGCATGTAGTAGTACAGGTCCAGATGCTGCTGTTTCGTTAGCGCTTTCGCCATTCGCTTCTCCGCTGCAAACTTTTACACCGTCGCTGTGACCGGCTGCTCTGCTGCTTCGAGCTTTTCCGTCAATGCCGCGCGGCTAATTTCCCGTAGTTCAAACCCAAACACTTCACCGAGATGTTTTGCTAATTTCGGTCTGACTTCGTTCACATCAACCCGCCGGCCAAGCAATTTTTCCAACGAAGTCGCCCTCCGATCCACAATTCCGCACGGCACAATCAGCTCAAAATTTCGCAAATCCGTCGAAATGTTGTAAGCCAATCCATGCGAAGTCACCCACCGGCTGATATGCACGCCGATTGCGGCAAGCTTCTCCGACTTCTTGCCCTCACCAACCCAAACTCCCGTCTTTCCTTCTTCGCGACCCGCCACAATCCCAAACTCCGCCGTCGCGCGAATCATTGCTTCTTCCAACTGCCGCACATACCAGACCACGTCCCGTCGGATCGCGCCCAAATTCAAAATCGGATAAGCCACGATCTGTCCCGGCCCGTGATACGTCACGTCCCCGCCGCGGCTTGTCTCAAAAAACTCGACGCTCTTTTGACGTAATACATTCTCACTAGCCAGCAGATGTTCGCGCTTGCCATTCCGCCCCTGCGTAATCACATGCGGATGCTCGCAAAAAAGCAGCACATCCACGATGGCGCCCAGCTTTCGCGCCACTACAATCCTCTTCTGCAGCTCGTACGCTTCCGCATACGGAATCAATCCCAAATCGACTTGGAGCACGTTTGGCAATTTCTTAAACGTTGATCTGCAGCCCGCGCACGCTCGCGAACGAATCCCCCAGCGCCTCCCAGACCGTCGGGTGCGCATGAACCATGTTCATCATGTCATCGATCGTGCCTTCCAAATTCAGCACCGTCGCCGCCTCGGACAAAATCTCCGTCGCCAGCGGCCCAATAATATGGATGCCAAGCACTTCGCCGTACTTCTCGTCGCTCACGACCTTAATGAACCCGCCGTGATTGTTCAGAATCGTCGCTTTGCTGTTCCCCACAAATGGAAACTTTCCCACCTTCACCTGATAGCCTGCATCTTTCGCCTGCTTCTCCGTCAATCCAATCGACCCAATCTGCGGTTCACAATACGTCGCATTCGGAATCCGGTCCTTGCGAATCGGTTGCGTCGGCTTTCCCGCAATCGTCGTCACTGCCACGATGCCTTCCATCATTGCCGCATGAGCCAGTTGCGGCAACCCCGCCACGATGTCCCCAATCGCATACAAACCCTTTTCCGCCGTTTCCATCGTCGGCCCAACGTGCACAAATCCGCGCTCGACCTTCGCCTTCGACTTTTCCAACCCGCATCCATCCGTCATCGCCATGCGGCCAACGGCTAGCAACAGCTTTTCCGCTTGCAACGTCTGCGTCTTCCCATCCTTATCCGTGAACGTGACCGTCACGCCTTTCGCATCCTTCTTCACACTTTCGACCTTGCAGTCCGTCTGAATCGCGATATTTTTCTTCTTGAACGATTTCTCCAGCTCCGCGGAAATTTCTTCGTCTTCCACCGGTACTACGCGTGGCAGCGCTTCCAGAATCGTCACCTGCGTCCCAAACGAGTTATAAATCGACGCAAACTCCACTCCAACCGCGCCTGCGCCCACCACGATCAACGTCTTCGGAATCTCCGGCAGCTCCAGAATCGAACGGTTCGTCAGAATCGTCTTGTGATCCGGATCAATTCCCGGCAGCGACTTTGCCTCCGACCCGCTCACCATCAAAATGTTCGACGCCTCAATCGTCTCTTTCTTGCCGTCCTTCTCCACACTAATCTTGCCTGGCCCTTCATATCGGCCCCAACCCTGCTTCCATTCCACTTTGTTCTTCTTAAACAAGAACTCGATGCCCTTGGCGTGCTTCTTCACGATCTTGTCTTTGCGCATCATCGTCGCGCCCCAATTCAACTTCACGCCGTTCACTTCAATCCCGTACTCCGACGCATCCTTGATGTGGTCGTATATCTCCGCGTGATGCAGCAACACTTTGGTGGGGATACAGCCGACGTGCAGGCAAGTGCCGCCAAGATACGGATCCTTTTCCACAACAATCGTCTTCAGCCCCAACTCTCCGGCTCGAATGGCCGCAACATACCCTCCGGGACCGCTCCCGATAATCGCCACATCATACTTTGCCACGCTGAATCTCCCTTCGGTTGGAACCCATTGCTGGTTCAGAACCCGCCGCCCGGCCCCGCAAGGCGCCCGGCATAGGTCTTTGCTGAAACTCTTGTGCGGTCACCCGCTCATTTGGAGCCCATCTTGGAGGTTGTTGTGCCGCACCACTTGCTACCCAGTCCAAATGGCGGCAGCCCAACAAACTCCAAATTTTATCAGCCGTATTGCTCCGTAGCAAATCGCGGGTGGAGTGAATCGAATTCAGTGAGTTTGCACCACCAAAGTTATCCCCATAGCCTCAAAACAGCCACAAGCTGGGAACTCTTACGTATCCCTGCTGCAGGCGAAGTTTTTGCGAATATCCACACTTTGGCGATATGTCGTTCTATTACCTATTAAGAATTCGTAATTTTTCTCTTGCAAACGATTTTACTACTTCGTATATTGCGCTTCCTTTTATCGCCACGGGACTGCAGATCGGATGGCGAAGGGACGGAGGCGTTTTTCCATGGTCATGCACCCAGGCGACCGTTGGCATTGCACGAATCTTTCCTGCCGATGTACGGTCATCGTCGAGTCTGGTACGCCACTCGGCGGCGCCAACCCTCGCTGCTCTTGCGGCTCCATCATGAAGAAGGAATTCAAGTCCCCCGTATTTTCGTATCTCGATTTCTTGAAATTGGATCCGCCCATGGTCGCCGTCAAAAAGTCGGAACAGGATTAGTGCCAATGCACGACGCTACCTCAATTCGCCCGCGCCACAGAACCCTTCGCGTCCAGGCCGATGTACTGCACACGTTCGGCCCGCTCTTGATTCCTCTTGCCGTCATCCTGGTTATCTGGGGTGGTTTCCAACTGGAGCGTTCCATCGCTCATCCGCTGGAATCGGACGCCGCCTCGATTTTGTTCGGCTCCGTGATTCTCGCTTGCGGGTTTCTTCTTGTTTCTTATCTGCTGCGTTCGATCCGTATTTTTAAAAGCCCGCAAGCGCGCGCGGACGAAAACCTCATGGAGCAACCAGCCTCACAACCGGTTTCGCGGCGCACTAAGACCCTCCCCCATGCGCCCCCGCCGCGCCCATTCCACCGCTTCTACGTAGACAGCGCGCGTATCTCGCGCTGAGTGCATCTCGCAATCGGTGCTACACTCTCGCTCCAATCGCTTGGCGTCTGCACAACAATCCTCTTCGCGAGGTTACATGCGCAAATTTTTCTTTCTCGCCCTCTGCCTGTTTCAACCCGCATCGCTTCGCGCCCAAAGTTGCTCTGGCGCCGCCGAATCGCTGTTCTCGCTCACGCAACCACACGATTATGTTCAAAAACGCATTTCCAGCTATGATCGTACCGGCGGCAATGCCGATTTTCGCGCAATAGCTCCTGGCGCAACGCTCGATCTTCTCGACGTCTCGGGCCCAGGCATCATTACGCATATCTGGATCACCATCGCTTCCTCGGAGCAATTCCACCTCAAAAAACTTGTTTTGCGCATGAACTGGGACGGCGAATCTTCTCCCAGCGTGGAAACACCCATCGGCGATTTCTTTGGTCTTGGTCTCGGAGAGTACTTTCTCTATCAATCCGTTCCGCTCGCCGTCGCATCAGACAAAGCGCTCAACTCATTCTTTCCGATGCCGTTCCAAAAACACGCGCACATCACCGTCACCAACGAAGGCAAAGAAAAGGTATACGCCTTCTACTTCAACATTGACTACCGCGCCTGCGCCAAGCCACTTCCGGCCGACACCTTCTATTTTCACGCGCAATATCGCCAGCAGACACCGGCTAAAGGCTGGACTTCAGATTGGTCTTCGAACGGCGATGAAAAAATCAACGCGCGCAAGAATCTTGACGGGCAAGGAAATTACGTTTGGCTTGACGCTACCGGCCACGGCCATTTCGTCGGCGTTACCATGTCCATCCTGCAAAATCAGGACGGCTGGTGGGGCGAGGGCGACGACATGTTTTTCGTGGACGGCGAATCACTTCCTTCAATCAACGGCACCGGTTCCGAAGACTATTTCCTCGGCGCCTGGGATTTTGCCTCACATCCCTTCGCTTACGGCCTGATGGGCGCTCCGGTCAAAGGCGAAGAGTTTGCCGGCAGCCGTTCTTCTGTCTATCGTTTCCATCTCGATTCGCCCATCCCGTTCACCAAATCCCTGCGCGCCACCATCGAACACGGCCACGCCAACGCCCGCTCCGACAATTTTTTCTCCGTCGCCTACTGGTATCAATCCGAACCCCACGCCACTCCCTCTCCGCTCCCGCCAGTCGAAGCACGCCTCCCGCGTCTCTATCCCGTCGGAGGCCCGGGCAACGCTGCAGCGTCGCATTAAACAGGGTTCTCACCCTGAGGTTACGGCTTTTGTGGCCCCGAAGGACCTCAACTCAACGAATAGGCAGGTTGTTTAAAATTCGTACAGGTAGGATCGCGACCCGCTTCACGCTCGCGGAATCGCCGGAAAATACTTTTCATCTAAAATCTTCCGGTGATGCAACTCATGCCCCGCGATGATGTACGCCATTGCCCGCACAGTCACCGGATTATCGCTCGCCGTCCCGCGCCTTTTCCACGCTTCCTCTGATAGGCTCTGCAGCAACGTGATTGTGGCCACTCGCACCACCGCAAATTCTTCCGCCATGTCCGCCAGCGTGCGCGTGTTAAATCCCGCGCTAACCACGTAGTCATCCTGCTCAAATCCCGGCAGCGGCGTTTCATCTCCTCGCGCGATACGAAGAGCGCGATACGAAAAAATCCGCTCCGAATCGGAAAGATGGCCGATCACTTCCTTCACCGACCATTTTCCCGGCGCGTACCGGAAATTTCCCTCACGCTCGCTCCGTGCCGCTAGCAGTTGCCCCGTTTGGACGCGCTGCGCTTCCAACGCGCCAAGAATGTCTTCACCGGAAATCAGCGAAACGTATTTTTCGTAATATGGGGCATACTCATCGGGCAGCGGGCGGGCTACCGGGGCGCGTTTCGGAATCATGCGCTGCATTATACTCCCGTCTGGCAAGCCACAATCCCAGTTGCAGATCGAAAACGGAGTCCGCATTGGCATCTGAAACGAACCCAGCTTCGCCTCGTAGGTGGTCTGTTCGCGTCGCCTTTCAAGGCGAGCCCGGTGCTTTCAGCGAAGCCGCCGCCATTCAGCTTCTTGGCGATTCCATCACCACGGTCCCGCGGCCCACCTTCGACTCCGCTTTTCAGGCCATCTCTGAAGGCGACGCCGACGCCCTGCTCGCTCCCGTCGAGAACACGCTCGCCGGATCTGTCGTCCGTGTTTACGACCTCCTCCTCGAAAGCAATCTTGGCATGGTGGCGGAGACTGTTCTTCATATTGAACATCAGCTCATCGGCTGTCCGGGTGCCACTCTCAACGATCTTCGCTCTGTTTCTTCCCATCCCGTCGCGCTCGCGCAATGTGAAAAGTTTTTTCTCGCGCATCCCAATCTAAAGCGCGTTCCCACAGAAGACACCGCCGGCAGCGTCCGCGAAGTCATCGCCCGCGGCGACAAATCCTTCGCCGGAATCGCTGCCCGCCGAGCCGCCTCCATCTATGGAGGCATCGTCCTCGCCGAAAATATTCACGACAATCCTGAAAACTTCACGCGATTCGTGCTTCTGATTCCCGCTGAGCGTGAAAGCTCTCCTTATGGACCGAACACGGCATCTGCTCTCTCTCCCGCACTAACTGATTTGATGGCCGAATTGACGGTTCGTCGAATGGAGCAGATTACTTCTCCGCCCGCGATGAAAGTCTCACTTGCTTTGCGCCTCGCCCACAAACCCGGCGCACTCCTCTCCGCCCTCGAACCCTTCGCTCGACACGGAGTCAACCTGCAAAAAATCGAAAGCCGCCCCATCCACGGCCGCCCCTTCGAATACCAGTTTTATCTCGACGTGGAGGCCGACTCACCAGCCGCCCTCAAAAACGCCCTCGACGATGTCGAGCACGCCACCACTTTCCTCCGCATCCTCGGCCTCTATCCCTCCGCCGTCCGTTTGTAGGCCAATCTTTTTTCTCCCGGAGCTTTTTCAGAGAGTTCAAGCATCATTCCTCACCAACGCATGTAAGCAGCGCGACGCATTAGTCATGGCTTTTTCGCCGCGTATTGTTAGAATGTGCCTCACTCTAGGGTAGAGGCCACTCGGCCATCTTCATCACTAATTTTGGGACCAGCCTTTTTCGGGGGTCTCGATGCGGCGTGCTGGAACAGTTTTCGTTCTCGCGGCGGGCCTTTTTGCGGCTCACGTCGCTGTCGCTATAGCTTCTTCTCTGTACGGGCCTTTCCCTCTAAGCTCTCATTTCATCCAGCTTTGCTTCGGATTGTTCACAGCCGTCGTGTCGCTGCAGGCGGCTCAACGCTCCTTTGGTCTGGCCCGCGATTTTTGGCGATTCGCAAGCGTCGGTTTCCTGTTGTGGTGTCTAGGCCAGGCTTTGGACACCTACTTCGGCCTGGTCTTGAACATTCCATTTGAGAAGAGATGGCAGTTCGACGTCTTCTACTACGCCTGGCCGGCCGCTCTTGTGATCTGTCTCTCTCTGAGCCCCACTCCAAAGCCGAAAGGCTGGATGTGGGAACGCGCTCTCGACTTCGTCCAGGCCGGTGTGCTGCTCGTCATGTTGTATTCGTATTTTGCCGATGTTCCCTTGCATGCTCGCGGTCCTGGCGTTTGGAAACTTTCTCTGGTCACGGATGGTCTCATTGCCGCCGGATTTTTCGCTCGTGCATATTGGGCCGATCGCGATCCCACTAGGTTCTTATTTCAGGGAATTGGATACTTTCGTCTCGCCGCGTTCCTGACGGATTTGTATTTCGTTTTGGGATTTAGAGACTCTACTCGTACGAATTGGTTCGATCTCGTTTGGAGCGCGCAATGGCTGATACCCTTGCTAACCGCAGCCGCCTGGAAAGGTGGCGATGGGGAAGCTAGGCAGGAAACAACACCCGACTATCATTCGCCTCACGCGCAATTCCTGCCCCTGACATTTCCATTCCTTGTTCTGCTCCTTGCCGCAGAGGTGGCAAAAGGACAATTGGTGATGGCTGGAGCAGCCGTCGCCATCTCTTTGAGTGTTTTTTATGCACGGCTGATCCTCAGCCATCGGCAGGAAGAGCACAGCATCGAGGAAAAAGACCGGGCGGTAGAAGCCCTGGCAGCAAGCGAACAGCGGCTGCGCGCACTATTCGAAGGCTCGCCAATCGGTATTTCCATTCTTGACCTCGATGGAAAAGAGATCGCTTCTAACGAAGCGTACCGGACGCTTGTTGGAGTTGATTCCACCGAAGAATTGAATCTCGATACGCTGATGGCTCTTACTGCACCGGAAACGCGCGAGCAGGACCGTGCTTCTTTTCATGAGCTCGCTTCGGGGAAAACAATGGAAGCGCGACGCGAGAAAAAATATATCCGCCGCGACGGCAAAGCAGTGTGGGTTGACTTGAGCGCCTTTCTTCAAAAAGGCCCTTCCGGCAAGCCTATGTTTGTGATCGCGATGGCCATCAACATCACAGAAAGAAAATATTTGGAGGAACAGCTTCGCCAGTCTCAAAAAATGGAAACCATTGGCCGCCTTGCAGGCGGCGTAGCCCACGATTTCAACAACCTGCTCACAGTAATCAAAGGGCACAGCGATTTAGTGATGGACAACTATCCAAACGATGCTCCGCTTCGAACGCGGATCTCTCACATCAATCGTGCTGCCGGGAGAGCCGCTTCACTTACCCATCAGCTTTTGGCATTCAGCCGTCAGCAGGTCCTGCAACCAAAACCGCTCAATTTGAATGCTCTCGTTTCGGAGTCCGGCAAAATGCTCGCGCGTCTGATCGGCGAGAACATCGAGATCAGCTTGTCGGCCGCTGCCGGCCTCGGCACAGTTCTGGCCGATCCCGGACAAATCGAGCAAGTGATCCTGAATCTTGTAGTGAACGCACGCGACGCCATGCCCAGTGGCGGCAAACTGAGCATTGTTACGGCCAACGTAGAGCTGGACGAGGAATTTGCGAAAGCCCATGTAGGTGCACGAGCGGGACAATACGTACTCCTAAGTGTTACGGACACAGGCATCGGAATGGGTGAAGAGACGCTCGTCCACATCTTCGAACCGTTTTACACCACTAAGGAATTGGGCAAAGGCACCGGGCTGGGGCTCTCGATGGTCTACGGAATCGTAAAGCAGAGCAACGGCTACATCGGCGTCACCAGCAGGCTCGGAAAGGGAACGACCTTCAGTGTCTATCTTCCGCGCATTGACGCCCCGGTCGAAGAAACGCGCCAGGAAGTGGAACTGCCGGAAAAAGCTTCCGGAAACGAAACCATATTGATCGTCGAAGACGACCCAGAAGTCCGCGCTCTGGCTAGTGAAGTGCTTTCAACTAGCGGCTACTCTGTGCTTACCGCATCGTGTCCCCAGGACGCACTCCAGCTGAGCCATCAGCACAAAGGGCCTCTGCATTTACTAGTCACGGATCTGGTCATGCCTGGAATGAGCGGTCATGACATGGCTACAAAGCTGCGCGAATCCTGGCCAGGAATTCCTATCCTCTTCATGTCCGGTTATACAGATCCGGAGATCGTGCAGGCTCCCACATTTGATTCCAGCTCTTACTTCTTACAGAAGCCTTTCACTCCCGCCACCTTGACGCACCTAATCCGCGAAATCCTCCACCACCCCGTACAATCCACTTAGATTCTCCACCGCTTAAAGAACAAATCGTTTCGTGTCAATTTGGCGGCATGAACGGTGGGCTTGGAACTGAAGATCCCGAAATTAATATTGAAGCAGAAATTCCATGGTAGCGAATGGTAGCGAGTTGTAAGGTTGACGTGTCCAAACTGTCGAATATGTTTACCCCAACAACGAAGCCTCTGTCCCAAATGATCGTGTTCGAGCGTTCGCAATTTGGGAAGGCTGGCACGGTTATGACCGGAAGAAATAAGATAGTTGCGTGCGCAAGATCGTGCATATCGACATGGACGCGTTTTATGCGTCGGTGGAGCAGAGAGATGATCCCCAACTGCGAGGCAAAGCCGTCGTAGTCGCTTGGCGCGGCAACCGGTCGGTTGTCTGCTCCGCTTCTTATGAAGCAAGGAAATTCGGCGTGCGTTCCGCCATGCCCGCTGTTCGTGCGGAGCGCCTTTGCCCTAATGCGGTGTTTCTGCCCCCGGATTTTCCACGCTACAGAGCGATCTCGCGTCAGGTGCGCGAAATCTTCAAACGACACACGGATTTGATCGAACCCTTATCGCTTGACGAAGCGTATCTCGACGTTTCGGAAAACAAGACGGCCCTGCCAACGGCTACACAAGTGGCCCGAGCGATTCGCGAACAGATTCGCTCGGAACTGAACTTGACGGCCTCGGCGGGAGTAGCGCCTAACAAATTCCTTGCGAAAATCGCATCAGACTGGCGAAAACCGGATGGACTGTTCGTCATCCAACCGGAAGAAATAGATTCATTCTTGTTGCCGCTGCCGGTGAACCGTCTCCCTGGAGTAGGCAAGGTCACGGAAGAAAAGCTGAAGAGCTTTCAGGTACACACGGTCGCGGATCTGCAAGCGCTGGATCTAGCAACACTCGAACGTCGCTTCGGTCGCTATGGCGTGCGCCTGCACGAGTTGGCGCGAGGGATCGACGACAGCGAGGTCATTCCCGACAAACCAACACAATCCATATCGGTGGAGGACACCTTCGAGCAAGATGTGACGTTGGCCGAGACTGAGCCGATGATTCGTCGCCTCGCGGAAAAGACCTGGGAGGCATCACGGAACGAAGCGCGAGTAGCACGCACTGTCGTGCTCAAGCTTAAGACCAGCGAATTCAAGATTCTCACTCGCAGTCATACACCCGGCTCTCCACCTGCGTCTTGTGAGGAGTTGACGAGCATTGCCCTGTCACTGCGCGAACGTGTCGGACTTGCCTCGCAGCAACGGTTTCGGCTCGTCGGTGTTGGCCTCAGCAATTTTCGCGAACCGGACGATGCATGTGCCCAACCGGCACTTTTCGAGTAGTTGGGCGGGTTGCGCACAGATCGATGAAAAAGAAATAAAAAGATAAGTTGACGACGCTGGAGTAATCTTCTTCCAGCTCCGCAAGATAAATCCAAAAACGGTGTTACGCATGGGAACGACGCGGACAGTTCTAGGACAGCGACGGCGCGTGTGGCTGTGCTGGTTTTATTTTCTGGTTATGACTGTAGCACTGCTACAGCGCGCCTATTCAATACCTAAGAAGACTGATTTAGTGCGCGTTGGGCTAACTGGACTATCCGCACGCCTATTTGCATTTTCGGTGTTCATGCTGCTTTTGTATTCGGTTGCTTTGATCGGCGGGCAAAAGCTTGCAGAAAAATTCGACGATCCTGAGTCGCTGAGGCTATTGAGGTGGTTAGAATTGCCGATCTTCGGCCTCTTCGTATTCGCGGTGCTCCCGTGGCCCTTTTGGTTTGGAACAGTAATTGTAATTCTGCCAACAATTTTTGTTGCTGAAACTCGACGGATGAACAAACTCTATGAGGGCAGTACCTTTTTAAGTCGCTGATCGAGTTAGGGGTGCCTCTCTTGTTCGTCTCCTCAAAAACAACGAGGCCAGCGCTCGCGCGCCAGCCTCGTCTTACCCCAAGCGAATTCTGCGAGGAGCCTTACTTCATCCCTTAGCAGTAGCTGCACTCCGCATCGCCTATTCCGCCCGTCATACCGTCCTTCATTCGCTTCAGACGGCTTCCGAGACGTTCCGCAAGCTGATGTCGAGCGCGCCACAGCCGCGCCTTCAGCGTATTTTCGGTTACACCGAGCGTCTTCGCCGCTTCGCCAGTCGAGTAGCCCTGCACTTCGCGCAGCACAAACGCCGACTTCAGCAGCGGCGAAAGCTCGTCCAGGTTTTCGTTGATCATTTCGCGCAGCTCCGTCCCCACGTACATCTGCTCCGGATCCGGGCCGTCGTCCGCGAACCGCTCGCTCGCCGGCAATTCATCCTCACGTGCCGGCTCATCGAGCGACACCGCGGGGCGCGCCTTCATGCTTCTCCGGCGCATCAGCGCTGCGTTGATCACAATTCGCGTCAGCCACGTCGAAAATTGCGAACGCCCCTCAAACCGCTTCAGGTTGCGATACGCGCTGAGCATTCCTTCCTGCAAAGCATCTTCCGCGTCTTCCGCGTTTCCCAACACGCGTAACGCCGTCTGAAACAGCGGCCGCTGGTAACGCTTGAACAGCGCGTCCACTGCCTGAGCGTCGCCACGCTGCCCCGCGCGGATCAGCTTCGCTTCATTCAGTTCCATTCCCACTGCAGCTTGTGTAGCCATTTGTCCCCCCATTACGAACAAAACTCTTTTTGCTCTAACAATTCGCGTGCAATCGGGCCTCGCACGCTCAGTGCACTGGCGCGCTCACCGCTCCCTTTGGCCTCTTCAAAAGCAATAGCACTGGCAGCACGATCAGAAATACGACGCCAAGAAATTTGTAAATGTCCACGAATGACAGCATCGCCGCTTGTCTCTGCACAATGCCATATACCATCCCTGTCGCTTTCGCTCCGGCGGATGGCCCGGTAGATCCTCCCGAAGAAAACGCCGCCGTAAAACTGGCTTCGATTTTTCGATACGCCAGGCTGAAGGGATTCACATGCTCGATCAGCCGCGCCGTATGTGCTTGCGTTTTCCGTTCAAGCATTGTCGTCACCGTCGCGATTCCCACGCTCGCTCCAATGTTCCGCGCCAAATTGATGATTCCCGTGCCCATGTTCGTCTTTTCTTTCGGCACATACGCGAACGCGGACACATTGATCGGAATAAACAGAAACGCCAGTCCGAAACTTTGCAACATTCGTCCATACACCACATGCCGGTAATCCAGCTGCAAATTCCAGCCTGCCATTACGAAAAGCGAAACCGAGCAGGCGATGCAACCAAACGAAATCAAGGCTCTCGTGTCCACTCGCGAAACTAGGAATCCCACCACCGGCATCATCAGCATGATCACCGCGCCGCCCGGTGACAGCGCCAGCCCGGCCTTTTCCGCGGTGTATCCCAGCAATTGCTGCAGCATCTGCGGAATCAGCACCGTGCTCGAATACAGCACAAAACCCAGGAAGAACATCGCCGTGGTTGCGATCGCGAAATTCCGGTTCTTCAACATGCGCAGATCCACGACTGGATCCTTCTGCCGCAACTCCCAGAAAATCGCGGCGATCAAACCAACCACCATCAGCACTGCAAAAATCTGGATGAACCCGCTCGACAGCCAATCGTCGCGCTGCCCTTTGTCCAAAATAATCTGCATGCTGCCGAGTCCCAGACTAATCAGTCCGATTCCGATGTAATCCACCCGGAATCCTTCGCTCGCTTTCACCTTCTTCATGTGCGGCGGGTCGCTCACCAGTACAGATGTCAAAAGCAGCGAAAGTATTCCCACCGGAATGTTGATATAAAAAATCCATCTCCACGAAAAATTGTCGGTAATCCATCCGCCGAGCCACGGCCCAATCGTCGGCGCAACAACCACCGCGATTCCGTACACCGCGAACGCCATCCCGCGCTTCTCCAGCGGAAACGTGTCGTTCAAAATTGCCTGCTCGCTCGGCTGCAAGCCACCGCCACCCGCGCCCTGCAAAATCCGGAATAGCACCAGCACGCCCAGACTCGGCGCCAGTCCGCACAAAAACGAACTCACCGTAAAAAGCGCCACGCAACTCATGTAAAACCGCTTGCGCCCCATCAGAGAAGAAAGCCATCCCGAAAGTGGCAGCACAATCGCGTTCGAAACCAAATAAGACGTCAGCACCCACGTCGATTCATCCGCGCCCGCCGACAAACTTCCCGAAATGTGCGGCAACGCTACGTTCGCAATCGACGTGTCCAGCACTTCCATGAACGTGGCGAGCGTCACCGTCACAGCGATCACCCAGGGGTTGATCGTCCCGTCCGGCATTCTCAATTTCGCTAGCAGTCTGTGTTTCACGTTCGTTCTTCGCTTCTCTCTACTACGTTTTCCTGTGCGCTTTTAATTCGTCACAACGGTCGCTTCTACGTTCATTCCCGGCCGCAACACTGCCTTCTCTTGCGGAATCGGATCCAGCACGATCTTCACGGGAATTCTCTGTACGACCTTCACGTAATTTCCCGTCGCATTTTCCGGAGGCAGCAAACTCAGCACCGCACCCGTCGCGCCTGCAATCGAGTCCACATGTCCCGTGAACGTCTTCCCGTACGTATCCACTTTCACTTCCGCTTTTTGACCGGCCTTCATCTTTTTCAGCTGCGTCTCTTTGAAATTCGCCGTCACCCAAACATCTTGTAGCGGCACAACTACGAGCAGTCCCTGACCCTGTTGCACAACCTGTCCGATCTCTACCTGCTTGTGCGTCACAACGCCGTCCACCGGCGCTGTGATCGTCGCGTATTCCAGATTCAATTGCGCCGCTTCCACTGCCGCGCGCGCTTGTTGCACTTTCGCAATTTTTGCCGCGGCATCCGCCTGCTTCATCGCCACTTGCTTCGTGTCTGCTTTCGCTGCCAGCACTCCCGCCTGTGCGCCCTGAACCCGTGACTTCGCCGCTTCCAGTTGCGCCTTTGCAATCTCCACGCTTCGTTGCGCCTGTATGAATTTCTCCTCATCCGCTTTCAGAGCGCTCGCCGTCGCATCCGCATTCGCTTTTGCCGCGTCATACTGCTGCTTGGAGATTTCGCCTTTCTCCATTAGCGGCGTGAACCGCGCCAAATCTGCCTGTCCCAGTTGAGCGTTCGCGCGGCTCTTGTCGATATTTGCCTGTGCCCAAGCCAGGTCCGACGTTTTTGCCTGGTCGTAAGCCACTTCCGCCCGCATCAGGTCCGCCTGTGAACCGCTCAATTGCGCGTCCGCGCTCGACGTTCCGCTCGCTGTGTTCTCGCGTGTTCTCGGAATATCCACTCCAGCCGATTGCGCTTCGCCTTCCGCCAGTGCCAGTTGAGCCTTTGCCTGATCCAGCGCCGCCTGATAATCGCGTGCGTCCAATTTCACTAGTGGTTGTCCCGCTTTCACCGGCTCGTTGTCATTCACCAGCACATCCGACACGCGGCCATAAACCTTCGCCGATACCGCGGTGATGTGCCCATCCACTTGCGCATCATCCGTGCTCTCCCGATTGAAGTAATAAACGAACAAGCCCGCGACAATCACTACGACTGCGGCACCGCCGAAAATCAGCAACCGGCGCACTTTCGATTGCGGCTGCGACACTGCTGGCGCTTCATCGAGACGAATCTCTTCTGTCTTCGGCTTTACCTTTGTCGCGTTCTCCAGCCCGACTTCGATCTCAATACTCATCCCCGGTTCCTCTCCAACAACGTTCCTCTCTTACTTTGCGTAAACCTTTTCCATTTGCCCGATCCCGCGCGCATAATCCGCGCGCGCCTGATTGAATCGGTAGAGCGCCACAATCTGGTTATCATTCGCCCGCGCCAGCGCGTCCTGCGCCTGAATCACTTCAATGTTGTTCGCCACCCCTGCCTTGAAGCGGTCCCGCGCCTGATCCACTTCTTCCTTCGCCAGCTCAACACCCAAGTTCGCCACTTGCACTTCGTTCCGTGCCGATTCCAGATTGAGCAACGCCGTCTTCACATCCAGCGCAATCGAATTCCGCAAGTCAGCCTTCTGCTGTTCGAGAACCTTGATCTGCAAATCCGCCTTCACAATCTCCGCGTGAATTCTTCCGCCCGTGAAAAGCGGCATGTTGATTCCCGCCTCGTACGTGTAAACGGGAATTCCGTTGTTCGAGCTCGTGCCTTGATAAGCCCAATTTCCATCAAAGCGCAGCGAAGGGAGCCGTTCCGCCTGTGAAGCCTGTTTCTCGTGTCGCGCTGATTTGATCTGCTCTTCGAGCGATTTCCATTCCTGCCGCCCCGCAAGGGCCGCATCAATACTTGGGTCCATCTCCGGCTGCGGCGTGTCGAAAAAGCCGAGCGAATCCCCCAGCTCAATCTTCTGCCGCGGATCCAGATTCAAAAGCCTGCTTAAAATAAAGAGCGAAGCATCGCGGTCGTTTTCCGCTTGAATCAACGACTGCTTTTCGTTTTGCAATTCCACGTTCGCACGAAGAGTGTCGATTCCCGTTCCTACGCCTTCCTTTTGCAAATCCGCCGCCTGGTCATAGAGCGCTTGTGCTAGTTCTACGCGCGATCTGGAAGCCGTAACATTCGCTACAGCGCGCAACGAGCCGATGTACTGCGAAACAACCAGCAAAATCACTTGCTCGCGCGTTGAATAACTCGTTGCTTTCTGCGCGCCGGCCAGCTCTCTTGCAGCCTGGTATCTCTTCCAGAGTGTCAAATCAAAAACTGGCCCGCCGAATGCCACGCCGGCGTTAAAAACTTGAAAGGGGCCAACGTGCTGAGGGAACCCGGAAATAGGAATCGTCGTGCCGAGACCCGTCGCAAGATTCTGGCGCCGTGCAGAGTCCGAAACCTGCAATGTAGCGTCCGGCAGCAATCCTGCACGAGCGATGTTGCTGTCCTGCTGAGCTTCCGCCGCCTGCAAAATTGCGATCTGTGCCGTCGTGTTCTGCTTCAGCGCCAACGCAACGGATTGTTCCAGGGTCAGCTTCACGGTCTCCGGCGAAATCGTTGTCTGCGCCGGTGTTTGCCCGAATCCGGGTTTCGCTCCGATCAGCAATCCAAAAAACAGCGCATAGAAAAAGAAGCTCGGCCCCTTGCCTTTCTTTTCTCCGCCACCCGTTTTCGCTTCCGAAGTAATCTCTTTCACGATTGCTTGATTCAGGCACCCCTCCGCAATTAACTGCGCGCCTTCGCTGTGGATCGCCTTCAACAAAACCTTTCCTGCGCCATCAATAAAAGTCACTCCGCACAGATTCACGTGGAATTTCTCGTCCGGAGCTCCTGCACGCAGCTCCCGCCAGCACTGCTCCAGCATGGGCACCCTTGGCCCAGACAAACGTCCCTCTACACTAAGGACCGTTCTGCCCTTCTTCTTTTCCGTGGTAATTCTCAACATCGCTTCACTCTCTTCTGCCCATAGATAGTGCATGAAACTCTCCAAACTAGGTGAATTTCGTTTAATCTGTATATCACTCATAATAATAGACATACTAGTTTTTTGACTGGGAAGGAGATTGGGGAAATGCTAATATATGGGCATATGTCTACATACGGTCCGTATTATTATGACCATATATTAGCATAACTACCTTTGCGCTACCACATAGGAGTCGACTCGTAATCCCAAAGGTAGTCTTTCGCCGGGGTTGAGCTCAACCAGTGTCTCTAGAATCTTGGTGTCCACATGCTCGGTTGGCTCATCTGTCCTTAGATTCTTCTTGCCCAGAATTCGTCCCACACGGATCACTCTTCCCTCAAATTTCTGGCAGCCATAGGCCTCAGCCGTTACATAGGCGCGCTGCCCAACCTTCAGCTTCGCTACGTCCGTTTCGTCTACATCCAGACGCACGCGCAAAACGGAATCGTCCGCCATCGTAATCACCGGCGAATCAAATTGCGTCGAAACGCTCTCCCCCGTATGGCGAAGCTTCCTCAAAATCACGCCGTTCATCGGCGCGCGCAGAAAACTTTTTTCATAAATCGCTCGTGCCTCTGCAAGTTGGGCGCGAGCTTCCGCAACATTTGCCTCAGCCTTCGACCGGTCCTCTTCACGAGCTTCCGCGTCTACTAGCGCAAACCTTTGTGATGCCTGTTCGTACTCCGCTTGGGCCACACGATAGGCACGCTCGTAGCGGTCGGCTTCATCGCGCGAAATCACTCCGCGTTCCGCTAGGCCGCGCCGGCGTTCTGCTTCGCTTTTCGCATTCTCGAGAATCGCCTTGCCCGCTTGCTTTGCTGCGTCCGCTTCGCGCCGTTCTTCTGTTCTTGACCCGTTGACGGTCCGGCGCAATTCCGCTTCGCGTTGTGCAAGTTGCGCCTCTGCGCTGGCCACACGCGCGCGGTAATCCGAATTCTCCAGTTCGGCGAGAACCTGCCCGCGCGTCACGCGATCTCCTTCTTCCACATTCACGCTCTTGAGCCTTCCACTCAATTCAGAACTGACGCGCACCTCTTCGCTCACGGCTTCGACTCGTCCAGGCGCCGCGATGTCTCCGTCGCTCACGCTCTTTGCCGCAGTCGAGCCCGCAGAAACAGTCTGTCCGTGGCTTCGCAAAACAAATCCCATCGCGCACGCTAGAATCACTGCTGCTGCGCCACCGATATAGAGTGTCTTTTTTCTGTTCATTGCATCACCTCTTCGTCCAGAATCTTGTTCACAAATTTTTCCTAGGATGCGACTGCCGCTTCCGCAAATACCGCCTCTTCCTGCCTCGTCTCTTCCCGTACAATTCGTCCGTCTTCCAAATGAATGATCCTGTCTCCGTACGAAAGTACTCGCGGATCGTGCGTCACCATCACCACCGCTCGTCCATGCTCGTGCGCCAATCGCCGCAAAAGTTCAATCACGTTTTTTCCGCTCGTCGAATCGAGCGCCGCCGTCGGCTCGTCCGCGAGCACTATTGGCGGATCTCCCGCAAGCGCTCGCGCTATCGCTACTCTCTGTTTTTGTCCGCCGCTTAAATCCGCCGGATACGATTTCCTTTTTTCTGCAAGGCCAACCTCAAGAATCAATTCCGCCGCGCGCGCCTCTGCTTCCGTACGCCGCATTCCTCGTACATCCAGGGCAAGCGCCACGTTCTCCACTGTTGTCAGTGTGGGGAACAAGTTGAACCCCTGAAAAACAAATCCAATCGCCTCGCGGCGGATCCGCGGCAATTCTCTCTCCGGCAGTTTTTCCACCGCTTCGCCCAACAACTCCAGCGTTCCGCTGCTCGCCCGCAAAATGCATCCCAAAATCGAAAGCAGAGTCGTCTTTCCGCTACCCGAAGGACCCATGAGCAGCGTCAGCTCTCCGCTCCGGATTTCCAGATCGACATCACTTAGCGCGCGCAGGTCGGCTGCGCCCTCGCGATAGATCTTTGTCAATCCCGCCGCTCGAATGACCGTATTGCTTGCTTTCGTGCTCATGGAAAAGTCTCTTTATCCCCGGAATACCATCGCCGGATCGATCCTCGTCACCTTGTTGATGGAAACCAATGCAGCCGTTACGCACATCAAGATCGCCAGTCCCAGCATTCCGATCTTCATTTCCAGTGGCATCAGAATCAGCGCGCCGCCTTTTTCGCTCGCCGTCACAACGAAGTGCGCCACGATCATTGCCACCGCGTAACCAAGCACCGCGCTCCACACCGCCTGCTCGATCAGCACTCGGTACAAATAACTGTTTGTCGCGCCCATCGCCTTTAACGTGCCGTACTCGCGAATGTGGTCCATAGTCGCCGCATAGATCGTCTGCGCCACGACAGCCACACCTACAATCAATCCCATCAACGCCGCAGTCAGCACGGCGAGTCCAGCGCCGGTTGTAAACATCCAATAGAAGCGCGTCTTCTGGCTGAATTCCGGCGTCGTGTAAATGTCCACGTCGGCCAGCCGCTTTTTTAAATTCTCTTTCAGCGTTTCCGCGGAAATTCCCGGCGCCGCCTTGACGAGGATGTAGCCCACGTCGGTCTCATTCGATGTTGGATTCGTGTAGTCGAGCGAATTCTTGAACGACGCGTACACGAACGGTGATGTTGTAAAAGACCGGATGCCACGCGTAAAGCCAACCACTCGTGCGCGATGGCCGCCGATTTCCACGCGATCGCCGATGTTTTGCACTCCCAATTTTTCCTTGTACAACTCATCCGCTAAAACCGCGTCTTCTTCCTTCAACGCTGCAACACTTCCTGAAGTTACATTCCACGGCTGGCCCAATTCGCTGCCCGGTCGCACTCCGATGATTTGAATGTTTTCCACTCGCCCGTCCGGCCGCTTCCATCGCGCAAACGCCTGCATGTATTTCTCCGCCTGCGCAACGCCCGGCGTCGCCAGCACTTGATAAAACTTCCGCTCCGAAAAAGTTCTTCCAGTATCGAAATATCCGACGCCATGAAACACGATCCATAAATCCGCTTTCGAATGATCGATATTGTTGGAAGTTGTCGTCGTAAAGCCGAGAAACAATCCGAACTGAATGATGATCAGGACGAGCGCAAACACGATTCCCGTCAGCGTGACCGCGAATCGCACTTTGTCATGAAACAGGTTTCGTCTCGCTAGAAGTCCCATAATCAATTGCCTTTCACTCCCTACTACGCACTATCCCAGAAAAACTAACACCGCTCATTCACTCAACAGTGTTAATATCTAGAAGAAATTTTTTTCCCTCCGCCTTCTGGACTACACCTCTTCTAACTCACAGATAAAAAACATCTTAGTTCCTTCATATATTCTCTGCCTCAAGGCCTGCTACAAGGGTATTAATCATTCCCCGGATAACCTGCTCCTTGCCAACCCACGGAAAATGGCTATGAGTGATCAGGAGCGAAGTGACTCCGTGGACGCCCGCCCATAAAGTCTGGCTGGCCAGTTCTGCGTCCTTGGTCTTGAATTTTCCAGCAGCAATGCAGTCGTAAACGCAACGGCGCAGGAAATCAAACGCCTGTATGCCCGCCGCCTCGGGTTTCACGTATTTCTCGTGGTCGACTTCGTCGGGCAACGGCGTCATGAACGTTGAGCGGTAGTGGTGCGGATTCTCGAGCCCGAATTCGACGTATGCCAAAAGACCTCGTTTTAGGCGCTCAATCGGATCTCCGGGCTGGTCCAGAATCTTGGTAAGCCGTTGAATCAGCTTCGCAAACGTCTCCTGGCAAATGCTTTCCAGCAATTCCGCTTTGTCTTTGAAATACAGATAAATCGTCGTCGGTGAATACTCAATCCGATCCGCGATGCGGCGCATCGAAACGTTTTCGAACCCCTCTTTCACGAAAAGCTCGCTCGCCGCGTCCATAATCTCTTGCCGCAGATAGCGCTTTTCCCGTGCTCGCCGCTCTCGTACACCCATACTTAATCAACCCTCACTTACTTAACACCGTTAATTTACCTCGCTTCGGTTGGCCTGTCAAGCCCCTTAGTGCTTCACCGCAATCGCCTGCATCTCGAAGTGTCCTCCGCGCAGGATCGATGCCGCACCTACAAATTCGCGGGCCGGAAAATCTTTTGTGAAGTAGGTTTTATAGATTGGGTTGAACGTGTCGAACAGCTTCAAATCCGTGCACGAAATCTGGACGTAGACAAGGTCATCCATCGTCATACCCGCTTGCGCTAAAACATCCTTTTCGCCGTCGAGCAGTAGTTTGATCTCGTCCTCAATCTTGTCGGGAGCTTTCCCATCTTTGTCCAGGCCGATCCGGCCTGCCAGGTAAAGGGTGTTGCCGGCGAGGATAGCGTCGCTAAAAGGAGCCGCAATTGTTTTGCCGGGAAGATTGATCGCCTTGCGCGTGGCTTGCGGCAGAGGCCGCGAATTTGCCAGCAGGACGCTAAAAAAGCCAGTCAACAGGACAACTGCTACGGTTGCGATTCGCCGATTCATGAGCGCCTCCAAAAAAGAGATGCGCGAGTTTAGTCTGTCGCGCGAAGCGCTGCAATCAAAACGTTCCAGAGAGCGAAATCCATCCGATGTGAATGAAGTAGAGAGAAAGTGAACCGACGAGAAGCCAGAGCACAACACCTTGCGCGAGCGGCCGCCAGCCGACTTCTTTTAGCGTGCTGCGCGAGAGACTGGTGCCGATGAGGAAGAGCGTCGCTGTCAGACCCAGTTTGCCAAGCGTAAAGAATTTTTGCGAAAGAGCCGCGTCTTGCGGACCAAACGTATTTATGACGGCGGCAAGAAAGAAAAACAAAATAAACCAGGGGATCGCGACCTTGGATTTTCCATGCTTTATTGCGGCGGTGAAGAACGCAAGAGGCACAATCCACAGAGCTCGCGCGAGTTTTACCGTGGTCGCGATGATCAGCGCTTCGGTTCCGTAGCGCGACGCAGCGCCGACAACGGAACTTGTATCGTGAATTGCTAAGGCGGACCACAAGCCAAATTGCGATTGCGAAAGCCCGACTGATTTTCCGATCACTGGAAAAATAAAGAGCGCAATCGCATTCAGAATAAAAACTGTGCCCAGGGATACGGCCATTTCCTCCTCGCTGGCATTAAGAATTGGCCCCACGGCGGCGATTGCGCTGCCACCACAAATCGCGGTCCCCGTGGAAATCAAATACGAAGTTGTGCCGCGGACAGTGAAAAGTTTTCCGATGAGCAAACCTGTAACCATCGCGAATGTAATTCCGATGGCCGTGTATAGAAATCCGCTGCGGCCGGCTTTTAGAACTTCGTGAAGGTTCATCCCAAAACCGAGCGCGACGATCGAAGCCTGGAGAAGGAATTTAGAGAGAGACTTGCTGTCAGAAGAGTACGGATGTGGAAGAGAGAGTCCAAAAATAATTCCGGCGCAGAGCGCGATGGGCGGAGAAATGAATCCGCTCGCCGAAAGAATCAGCAGAACAAAGAAAATTATTTTTGGATTCATTTCTCGGGAGCTGCAGATTTCGCGGGAGAGTGAGAGAGTTCGGAGACGATTTTGGCGGTCATTTCCTTGGAGACGCCGCAGCCCGTGTCATTGATGCGGCATTGCGCGAGCGTCATTTTGCAGCCGCAAGTGCAGGATTCTGAATTGAAGCGGCGCAGCGCGATGTTTTTTTGCGCGGCGGAAAGTTTGGAAAGATCGACGCCAGGAAGTTCGGTAGCGCGATCGGCGTTTTTCAAAAAGACCTGACCGGTATCCTCGAAATAATCCACCTTGCCGTCGAAAGGAAGTCCGAGCAGCGCGCGAACCTCAAGCTCGTAAATACTCGGATCGTTGAGGCCGATGTGTTTTTGAACGACGCGGCCCTGCGGGTCGATGATGAACGAAGTAGGCAGTGCGGGAATGCCGCCATATTTGATGCGGAGTGGATCGGTAGCCATGCCAATGCGGTAGTTAATCCCGTGTTTGTGCACGAACTTTTTAACTTCCGCAGGTTCATCCTCATCCGTGGCGAGGGCGATGATGGTGAGCTGATCCTTGTATTTATTCTGGAGTTCGATGAGGTCGGGGATTTCCGCGCGGCAGGGTCCGCACCAGGTGGCCCAGAAATTGAGAAGGACGATTTTGCCCTTGGTATCGTCAAGAGAGATTGGCTTGCCATCGAGATCGCTGACCTCGAGCGCAGGAGCGGCGTCCGGATTTTTCACGAAGCGGATGAGATTGTGAACTTCCGATGGATCTTGTTTGGACGCGACTGCAGATTTCTTCGGGTCGGCGTGGGTGCTATGGCAGCCGGCCGCAGCTATGATGGTGGCGACAAGAGGCAGAACGGTTTGGAGTACGCGGCGAGCCATAATCAGCCACAGGAATAGTGTAGCAGGTGGCAAAGAATGCGGCAGTGGTCGGCGTGGAGTTAGTAAATCGGGAGGAAAGAGATGGCGACGGTGGCAGGAATTCTGGCGGAGTTGAAGAAGAAAGGAAAGGCGAACTACCAGGCGATTTATGAGCGACATGGGATTCCGAAAGAGCGGTCGTTTGGCGTGCTCGTTTCGGAGTTGAAGAAGATTCAGAAAACGATCAAGGGCGACCAGGCGCTGGCGATGGAGCTGTACAAAACGGGGAAGATGGAGCCGATGTACCTGGCCGGGCTGGTGGCAGATGGCGCGAAGATGAGCAAAAAAGAGTTGCAGGCGTGGGCGGAGGGTTCGCACGGAATGCCGATGATTTCTGAATACACGGTGCCGTGGGTGGCGACGGAAAACGAAGCGGCGCGAGAGCTGGCGCTGGAGTGGATGAAGTCGAAGAAAGAATCCGTAGCGGCGTCAGGTTGGTTCACGTATGCGGGATACGTTTCGACGCAGCCGGATGAGAAATTGGATTTGGAAGAGATTCGTGGATTGATGCGGCGTGCGGTGAAAGAGATTAATGGAGCGCCGAATCGCGTGAAGTACACGATGAATGGATTTGTGATTTCAGTGGGCGGCTATGTGAAGCCGCTGTTGAAAGAAGCAAAAGCGATTGCGAAGGAACTCGGGAAAGTAGAAGTGGATGTGGGAGAGACGGAGTGCAAGGTGCCCTTTGCACTGGAATATATCGAAAAGATTGAGAAGATGGGACGCATTGGAAAAAAGAAAAAGACGATGAAGTGCTAGAGGTGGCACGGCAGGTGCCAAGTGAAATAAGCGAAGGCTGAAGAGGAGAACGGACCAAAGAATCGGGGCGAAACATCTAACTTTTGACCAGGTGTGGTGATGCGACGCACGGAAGCAAAAGGGTAGATGGATGACGGTAGAAAAAAGCGTTTCGTCACCAGCGACGAATCTGAACGGCAATTCCAACAACAAGAATGTGAAAGCGGAATGGCACCGACGAAGGCCAGTGCGAATTGCAGCGCTAGCTACTGCTGCAATTCTAGTTCTAGCAGTGACACTGGCTTGTGTTTACTGGCCATTTTCAAATGAACGTGTCGCACGTTCGATCGAAGAGGAGTTTGCGGGCAAGGTAACCATCGGACATTTCCGGACTACAGTGTTCCCCCATCCAGGCGGCGTGGCGGAAGACGTGGCTTTCCGCTGGCAAACAAACTCGCCGAACCAGGCGCCGCTTGTGACCGCGAAAAGGCTGACCATTCGGGCAAATTACTGGGACTTTCTAATGCGGCCCGGGTACGTTTCGCGGATGGTGCTCGAGGATTTGCAAATTCATGTGCCGCCCAAGGGCTCAGGCACGCGGCCGATGGATATTCCAGCAACCAGCACTCGAACGAGGATAGGCGAAGTCATTGCAGATGGCGCGTTGTTGCAGATCGCGCGAAGAGATGGGGAACCACTGAAATTTCAAATTCATTCACTAAGGCTGTGGTCTGTGCAGGAAGGCGCGCCTTTTTTCTATGAGGTTGCGGTGAAGAATCCGTTGCCCCCGGGTGAAGTCCATTCGAGTGGACAATTCGGGCCGTGGAACAGCAGCGCACCGAAGCAGACGCCAGTCAGCGGAAAATATTCCTACGAAAAAGCGGACCTCGGCGTATTTAAGGGAATTGCCGGAATTCTTTCCTCCGAAGGCGAGTTTCAAGGAACGCTCGGCCAGATGGAAGCACGCGGAAAAATCGCGATTCCTGACTTTGAAGTGACACGCAGCAATCATTCCGTGCCGGTGAAAAGTGAGTATCAAGCGGTAGTGAACGCAATGAACGGCGACGTGGCACTGAAGCGCGTGGACAGCACCGTAATCAAAACAAGAGTGATTGCAAGCGGGAGCGTTGCTGGTCGCGAAGGCGCGGGCGGAAAATTTACTTCGATCGATTTGGCCGTAGACAAAGGAAGAATCCAGGATGTGCTCCGCGTGTTTTCGAAAGCTCCGAAGCCACCCTTGAATGGCGCAACGGGCTTTCGTGCGCATGTTGTGATTCCCCCAGGAGACGCTCCTTTTCTCAAAAAAGTAGTACTCGTCGGAGATTTCGGCGTGGCAGATGCGCAATTTACCAAACCAAAGACGCAGGAGAGCGTTACCGAGCTGAGCATTCGCGGAGGCGGGAGAAAGCCGGAAGAGGCGCAGGAGGATCCCGATAATCTCGTCTCCGATCTCTCCGGCCACGTGGAACTGCGCGACGGAATCGCCACGTTCATCGATTTCCGCTTCATCGTCCCGGATGCAAAAGCAACGATGCACGGCACGTACAACGTAATTGATGAAAAAGTGGACCTCCACGGAATCCTGCGCACGACCGCGAAATTTTCTGAAACCACCGGCGGTTTCAAGTCCGTGCTGCTCAAATTCTTCGATCCCTTTTTCAAACGAAAACGAGGCGGCGGAAAGGTTCCCGTGCAACTGACGGGCACGTATTCCGATCCGCATCCGGGATTGGAATTAGTTCGATAACCTTCGGTTCTTTACAACGTTTTGGCAAATAAAGAGCGCCGCCCCGATTGAAATCGAGGCGGCGAGTTTTAGCACAGCGAAACTAACGACTGACGTCGCGATTCATAGCTCTATCGTTGGCTCCGTCAAGAGACGTGCAGCTTCGTAGTCTGCCCGATCGTAACCGCCACTCGCTCCTGATAGATAGTTTGGCCGTCGTAATTACGCAATTCGATTTCGTGATTACCCGGCCGCAGCCCGAATTTGTTGTGGTCCTTCAAATTGGCCGCAAAGCCTCCATCGATGTAGACGTTAGAGTCTTTCTGCTGGTGGTGAGCTTCGATCTTCACTTCACCATAGTTCGCTGCGTATCGCGGAGGATAGTAGTAGTAGTCGTAAGGGAAAAACGGGCCGTAGAAGAACGGTCCCGGCTCCACGAATACGACGCGATGCCTGATTCGCTGTGCAGACACCGTGGGCGTCACACCAAGGAATAGAGCTCCCGTGATGGCAGACGCCAGTGCTATCGAACCTAATCGCATGGTTTTGCGCATTATCGGGTCCTCCTAACTAGATAGAACCCGATTGCGGTGAGATTGTTTATAGGGATTTTGTTGTAGTAATAGGACGGCTAGTTGGTCTGCGTGGTTGTAGACTTCGGAAAGTACAAATTCATTTTTCTACAGAAAACAAACTACATTCAGGAAGTCGAGCGTCCTAAACAGCCCCAACCTTTTGGGCCCACCCAGAGAAGAATCCAACAAGAAAACCTTGAAAGTGTCCTGAAGTGAGCAGACGGGTGTCTGCGGGGCTTCTATCCTTGTGAGCATGTCCTGCTTTCCCACATACAAAGAAATGAGGCGCAAAGGACACTGCCATAACCCATAACACGGGGCGGAGCTGCCTGACGGCGAGTGCGCAAATGACCTTCCAAAAGAAGTACAGAAACAAAAGGAGAATTACAGATCATGAAGAACCGATGTCTTTACTTGAGTTTAGCTTTGCTGAGTATTTGTCTATTCATTCCGCAGAAATCACTGGGCCAGTCCACGATTTCCTGCAACTCCGACGATATGGCGCGACATTCCTGCTCGGTGGATGTACGAGGCGGAGTGCGCCTGGTGATGCAGCGCAGCGACGCCGCCTGCAAGGAAGGCTACAGCTGGGGAACTGACGAAAATGGCGTCTGGGTGGATCACGGATGCCGCGCGGATTTCGCAGCCGGCGAATACAGGAACGACCAAAATCAGAACGGAATTTATCAGGATGTGAACCGCGACAATCGGGATGACAATCGCAACCGTCAGGACGACCGGAATTCGCAAACGATTTCCTGCAACTCCGACGATGAAAAGAGACACTCCTGCTCGTTTGATACGCGAGGCGGAGTGCGCCTGCTGGCACAACACAGCGAGGCGGCTTGCACGGAGGGTTATAGCTGGGGCTCCGACGAACGGGGTATTTGGGTAGATCACGGATGCCGAGCGGATTTCACGGTTGGGCGGAATGCCGTCTTTCAGGATCAGAGTGGGGCGAATCGTGACGTGAATCATGACGGCCGCGTTGACGACCGCGATAGGCACGACGACCGAAACGCACAAACGATTGCGTGCAACTCCGACGACATGAGAAGGCATTCTTGCTCCGTGAATACACGAGGCGCAGACGTGCGGATGGCGACACAACATAGCGATGCTGCGTGCACTAAAGGCTACAGCTGGGGCACGAACAAGCGCGGGATTTGGGTCGATCATGGATGCCGGGCGGATTTTGTGGTGACTAATAGAGACCATCAGAATTCCTGGCGGTAAGGGATTTAGTTTGTAGGTTTCCAGGTCAGGCGAGGGGGCAAAGTTTGCCCCCCTCTTTTTGTTTGTTGGTTTAGGGGTACCCCCTCCCCTGTTTTTGTAAGTGTTCATTCTAAAAGAGTTTGGTTTTCTGTAAGTGCTTTAGAATCAGCAGTTACAGGTGTTTTTGCAAGTGTTCATTCTACAGGGGTTACAGGTAAACATAACATTCCGCTTTGGGTTCTATTGAAGCCTATCGGGCCACATTTGGTCACCTGAAAATGAAAAACGCCGACAGGGTGCCGGCGGTGTGAAAACTGGACAGTATTTCCTGATTCGTACTATAAACGAAACGGTACGGGTTGTCAAGGAAAAACCCGGCATTGCCTCCGGATGAGCACGGGTGCAGCCCGCCTGATCACCGTAAGAGCGGCCCAGCGCTCACGATGAAGCTATTGACAAATTCGCAATTTGCGAATTCAATGGGATAAGCCGACATTGCACGTAATCAGCCGAAAGAAGCTGCTGGAGGCCTCCGAAAAGCACGCCGATATCGGCGCGGCGCTTGATGTCTGGTACCGGATTGCGAAAAAGGCGGTTTGGAAAAATTTGATGGAAGTGCGCCGGCAATTGCCGACGGCAGACGCGGTAGAAGAGTTCACGGTTTTCAACATCAAGGGCAACGCGTACCGGTTAATTACAGAAATCAACTACCGAACAGGAAGAATCTTTCTGCGATATGTATTGACACACGCGGAATACAGCAAGGGAGGTTGGAAAAAGTGAGCACACTGGTCATTAACCCGGAGTATGAGGCACTTCTTCGCAAAATTCCTCCCAAGGTGATTCGGACGGAGAAGGAAAATGAGGCTTATACGGAAATTCTTTACGAGCTGGACAAGCGAGCCACGAAATTGACGGCAGCGGAAAAGGAATTGGCGGAGCTGTTGACGCTACTGATCGAGGATTTCGAAGAGAAGCGTTACAAACTGCCCAAGGGAAAGCCGCTCGATGTGATTCGCTATTTGATGGAAGAGCATGATTTGCTGCAGAAGGATCTAGCGGCCGTGTTTGGAACGCCGAGCATAGTTTCGGAAGTGTTGAGTGGCAAGAGGGATTTGAGTAAAGAGCAGATTGCACGGCTCAGCGTGCGGTTTCATGTTTCGCCGGAGTTGTTTTTTTAGGGGTTATGACGGCATCCGGCGGGATTGAGCGTGGCGCGACTCAACGGGAGGCCGAACGCGGTATTTCAAGAGACGATCAACGGAGCCGGCCACTTTGAGTTGTTCGAAGGCCCATTCCAAGAGAACTTCGCCAACATTGCCAAGCTTGCGCTTCTCGCGAGCGGCAAACTCCTCTAAGTCAGCGCGCAATGCCTGGCGGACTCGCAAGCCGACTTGTGCTTTCCACTCACCCATTGTCGTCCCTCTGGTTGCTGAATATTTCGATTCCTCTCCTCTTATCTTTTTGTGGGAACCGACACGACGACGAAAGGGGAAGGAGATGGGAGGCGAGTTGTGTGGAAAACAGGAACCCGCTACCTTTTCTGGCAGCCATGGTTGCACCTCAGCAGTGCGACGGTGGTTGGGGGCGCTTCCGGTGTTCTAGCACGATGCGTCCCGCTTTGACGCTTCAACGGAGCATGGTCAGCAGCACAGCATGCTGACTAAACATGAAGAACAATAAACGTTCTACATTGACAATGTCAAGGACTTTCGACGAGAAAAGAGTGCCGCTGGAGGAGCTGATTTCTCAGGCTGAAGCAGCCCGGCTCCGCGGCGTAACGCGCCAGGCGATCAAACAGCTAGTGCAAAGAGGTAAGTTTAAGGTTTATTCAATCGGCGGAAAGATTCTCCTGGACCGCCGTGAAGTTCGCGCTTACAAACCAAAGCGCACGGGTAGGCCGCGGAAATCAAAGTAAACGGTAAGAGCCGCTGCCGAAGATCTTTTTCGGAATTTCAGGAGCGTCCCACTCGCGACGTGCTGAACGGTTAAGCGAGTTTAGCTGACGCGATCTTGAGCGCGAGTTCAATTCGATTGACGACCTGCTCAAGGCGTCTGCCGTTCAAGAGCGGCACATATTGGGCATTGCAGGTAAGAATTTTCGCGTAGAGCGCGCGCGAAGCGGGCGAGCCATCCCAAGAGCGGCTTTCGGTTTCCAAGCAGTTGCCGAGCCACTTCAAAAGAAGCTCGGGTGAAATAAGTTTTCGCACGTCCTTTTCAAGTAGAGATTGTTCGGCGGCAGGGCCGGCAACTCCGGCTTCCAGTGCGACCCGAAAGGTTTGTGCGGGCCATTGAAACCCTATATTTTGCACTTGCTGGGCAGGGTCTGGAGGGTAGGTCGTCGTATTCCGCATGACATCTCGAAAAACGCGCTCATAGTCGGGAAAGTTGGCTGCGAGCGCTTTCCGTATGGCGGCGGGGGACGCCATGCCAATGTACGAACGCAACGCATCCTTTTCCAAGAATACAATTCGTTCGATCCGGGTGAATTCTTCCGCCAGTGCGGAAAGAAAATAGAGCCTGGTGGACCACCAGTAAGGACTGCTGCGCAGATTTACTGCGACTACCTTTACGTCCGCTTGCTGCATGGCTTTGGTAATCGCGGTGACGAGCTCGGGCGTGGCCGACCCTTGTAATTCCTGAAAGGCGGCGGCAATTTCATAACTGACTTCAGCCACAACTTCTTTTAGTGCGAATTCAACACCACCAACTTTGAAGCCCTTTATGTGTTCCCAAAGAACAGAGAGCGCGATTGGAGTGGCAGACACCGCGGAAAGTGTCAGTTTCTGGGCAAATGTGAGTGATGCAGTGGACCTGCTCAGAGCAAGAAATACAATCGCGGCAACTGCCAAGACGCAATAGGCGACCAAAGCAATCTTGAACCGGTCTTTCAACGTAGGCGTGGGCATGGCTGACTTTCTGGGAGGGGAGGCTGCGGAGTTTTGCGTAGAGTAGCACCAGATGCTTCCTGATGCCACTCGCTTGCACTCCTCACTAAGCAGATCCCTCACGTTCGTTCGGGATGACAGAAATTCAAAAGCCGGAAAAAGGAAGAGGGCACGATATATCGTGCCCCTACAAAAACCGGGAAAAAGATGGCGATTTAAAATCGCCGCTACAAGAGCGGTGGAAGAGCACTGTTTTCTGTTTTGCGTTCCTTTTCGGAGCGGGCTGCGAGCCTGCGATTGGCGACTCGGGATGCCGGCGACACAATCAGTTTTCTAGTCATCTCGCGAAACACGCGGCTCCTGGAGATGATTGCCGCAAGCGGCGGGGACACTTTTTCATAGAGCTGCACAAGGATGCGCCCGCGCGAGTCAGTCATCAGGCATTGATCCCGGAAGGTACGCAGTGCGGACATTTCGGCTGTGTCCGCCTCGCATGCCGTCGCGATGAAACACTTCGACGGAGGCGGCGGCGGTGGCGGGGAAACGAAGGTGTACAAGCTGCGGAAGAAGCACAATATGGTCTCACCCGACGAATAGGTGACGGGGGTTGTGTGTTGCGGGTCCGCAGTATCAAAACGCATCCAAATGGTGTCGTCGTTGGGGTGGTTCGGGTCGTAGATGTGAATTCCAACTTTAGTGCCAACGGTGACGTAGCCATAGGCAAGGACCTGATGATTCTTGCCCATTAGAGTGGGGTCAGTCGACTTGATCTCGACCAGCCCGATGGGGGAGAGAATACCCGCATCGATATCGGCCTGGATTTTCGGCCATTCCTCCATGACCATAACCCAAGCTCTGCCATGGGGAGCCAATCCTGTATTGCTCGCAACCGTTTCGTGATCCGGCAGGGCCGGGTCCATCAACCACATGTACGTGGCTGGCCCGGGGCCGAAAGGGGGCGTGGGGGTGAAGAAGGGTGGCGGAGGAGGAGGGGGAGGAAGAGCGAGGTCGAAGCTCTCGAACAGCCGCCTCACTACGTAATCGAACAGGGTGCCTGACGAAGGAGCCGTGGCATCGGGCCACATGGAGATGCCGGATTGGAAGAAGTCTCGAGCTGCGTAAACCATGCCGCCACACAGCCCATTGGAAGCACTCCCAATCGGGATGTTTTGCCCTAGCACACTGATCGTCAGCAGGGGGACGTTAGGCCAAGTTGAGTTCGAAAAGTGGAAGCCAGATGTGCTCGGGAGGAAACCAGGAACGCTGTTGTTCGCGGCCATGAGTGTTTTCTCCTCTCCGTTCTATTGCTCTGTTGCGTCGCAAAAAAAACAGCTCCGGTGTTCAATTCCTGCTTGCCGTTCAGACTTCCGGAGCAATACTCGGCGTTCCAAATACGTCCGCCGAATAGTTCTTCAGTAAATTGTGCTGTTCCGTCAAGAAACGTTGCACATGTGTCAGCATGTGCCGCAGAAAAACGCCACCAGGAGTATCCTAGGCGGGAAGGCAGGTACCCAGCCTGCTAGCGCGCAAATCCAAAGAAAATCAGGAGGAACCATGGCCGAACTCATGGGGTCCCAGGACAAAAACTTTTTTGCTGGGCTCGTCGACTTCGGATTCCGGCAGCAGCAAGTGCGGCGGCTCGTGAAAATTCTGTATGTGATTGCGGTGCTTGGAGGATTTATCACGGTGGTGGCGGAAGTGGTGCTTGGATTTCAGCAATCGCAGTCGCAGGGATTGGTGGCGCTAGTGGCGGGCATTGTGGCTTTTTTTGTGTGGGTGCTGCTCTCGCGTTTGCTGTTGGAGCTGGCTATCGTTCAGCTGCGAACGGCCGAAGGGATTGAACGCGCGACGCATGCGGGCGGCTGAGCGACGGTTACGGCGCGGCTAAAGCCGCGCCCTCCCAAATCAAGAAAAGAATAGTGAAGCACCTTTTAGCGAAGAGAATCGTCCGCTAAGGAGCTGGACTGTGTCTCCGTGTTGGGAGGGGCGGAGCGGTGTTGCCGGGGTCCCTCACGTTCGTTCGGGATGACAGAAAATTCAACGGCAGGAAAAAGAAAGAGGGCACGACATATCGTGCCCCTACAACAGGAGAAAAATTATAGAAAAAAGGGCGCGCTAAAGCGCCGCTCCTACAGGGACGGAAAAAACCGAACCAAAAGATGGCGATGTGAAATCGCCTCTACAAAGGCGGGAGAGTTGAGGGTCGGCGCCAGGAGACGGGTTCGATGGGGCCGAGGAGGAAGAACCACGAGACAGCGCCGAGGATGGACATGAGAGCGGCGAGTAGGAAAGCGTAAACGAAAGAGCCGGTGTGCTGGACGAGAAGGCCGGTGATGACGGGAGCGGAGATTCCGGCGAAATTGCCGATGAAGTTTTGCAGGCCGGTCCAGCGGCCGGAAGCGCGAGGGCCAGCGAGAATTTGCGGGATGACCCACGTGTTGGAAATGTTGAAGCCGTAAAACGCGGCGGCGAGCAGAAGAAGAACGATGGCGAGCTGAGTGTTTGCGATGGCGCAGGCGGCGAGGGCTAGTCCACCGAGAGCCTGGCCAGCGGCGATCATGGATTTGCGAACGCGCGTGACGCTGCGGCCAGAATTGATGAGGCGATCGGAAGCGTAGCCGCTGCCGATGGCGACGATGGCCATGAGTGCGTAAGCGAGCGCTCCGATTTTTCCCATGCGCGCGAGAGAGAACTGGCGCACATGGACGAGATAGTAGGGCAGCCAGGTGAGCAGAAAATATAAAAAATAGTTGCCGCCGAAGTGGCCGAGAAAAGTTCCCCAGGCGGAGCGATGGACGAGGATATCCACGATGCCGGGAGAGGACTCGGTTTCGTTTGCCGCTGCTGTGGGAACCGTTGACCTGGATGAACGCGGCATGTCCAGGAACCAGAATGGAATCCAGAGGAAGGCCACAGCGCCAAGCGCGACGAAATACGGACGCCATCCATAGCGCTGCATGAGCGTGCCGCCGAGAAGCAATCCAAATGCGGGGCCGGCGCAAACGCCGATGTTGATGCAGGCGTTGGCGAAACCGCGATTGCGCGCAGGAAAATGGCGCACGAGGATTCCCGCGAAACACGGATAGGCGGTGGATTCTCCGACGCCGAGGAAGAGGCGGCAGAGGAGGAGCGCGGCGAATCCATGCGAGAGGCCGGTGAAGAACGTGGCGGCGGACCAAACGGCAAAGCCCGCGATGAGCACATAGCCGGCTTGAAAACGGTCGGCAAGCCAGCCGGAGAGAATCAGGAACGGAGTATATGTCCAGAAGAAGGCGGAGAGGAGGAGGCCGAGTTTTTGAGGAGAGAGGGAGAATTCGAGCTCGAGCGTGGGCGCAGCAATGGAGAGTGCGCCGCGATCGATGTAAGAGATGAAGAGGGAAAGAAACAGGAGTTCAAGAATGATCCAATGAGGGCGAGAGAATTTGTCGGGTTTAGGAAAATCATCGGGAGAATGCACGGCGCGGGAATTCTGTAACAGGAGCGGGAAAAGAGCAATTGAGGAAGGGATTTGCTTCAGCGAGCGGCGAGGGCATTGACATCGAAGAGAGATCCCTCCACTCCGTAGCCCGGCGTGCAAACACCGCACGCAGGAAGAAACCGGGTTATTCCGGTCGGGATGACAGAGTGATTTTGGGTAGGCCGGGTGGAGCACGGACAAATTTAGTTGGAACTAGACGTAGGAGGCGCCGTAGCGAAAGAGGTTGGCGCCGGGGAGTTCTTCGACGCGCTTGATGCGAGCGTTGACGAAGATGGCGGGGTGGCCGGGAGAAAACGGAACGGCAACCTGGATTGTGGCGTTTTCTTCGTAGCGTTTGCGGCTGCGGAAGCAGAGGCCGCCTTTGGAGACGTTGTCGCACTCGACGAGCTCTTCGGTTGCGGCGTCGAGGCGGATGCAAGCGGTGAAGCCGACGCGGGTGCGGACGTGGCGGCGGCGATTCGGTTTTCCGCCACCGGCGAATGCGGGAGGCGGAGCGGGCTTTGGTGCAGGGTGAGTTTCTTGAACCGCGACCGCAGTGGCGGCGGGCTGTTGAGGAAGGAAACTGGAGTGGACGATTTCGTCGAGAACAGTGGTGGCTGCATAGGCGGATTGCGGAGCGGCGGCTGGCGGAGTGAGCGAAGGAGTGTTCGCAAAAGTTGGAAAAGAAAGCGGTGGGGCGGGTTCGCATGCCGGCGCTGGGGCTTGTTTGCGCGGGGAGTCAGAAACGTCACCGTTGGCGTGCTTCCAGGGAGTGGTTTGGCCGCAGGAGTCGCAAAAGCGCAGGACGGTTTGGCTGGCGAGGTAAACGTCGGATTCGATTTCCGTGGGCTGGACGAGGCTGCGCTCGCTGCAAAAACAGCACTCGAGGGGAATGCTGGGCGGGAGGAGATGCTCCTGTTGGGGAGACGGAAAATCGATTTGCCAGAAATCGAGAGTGGGATTAGAGAAAGCAACGCCGTAGACGTTGCCGCGCGGGTCTTCGCCGAGATGACCGACGAGGCGAATTTCAGTTTCGCGACCAGTGCCGGGAAGGCGCATGGTAAGGGTTTCGTCGGGGGAGAATTTGTTGCGGGAGAGGATGCCGGCGCCGTGACGGCTGAGAACGAGAGTGCGGGTCTCTTCGGAGAAGACGCGGCCGGAAGTGTCCGTGCCGAGGAGAACGATTGGAATTTCCTTAGAGATGCGGCCGCTTCTGCGCACACCATTCATAAGTGGCCGCTCGGGGGCCAAAGGAGATATCGGATGGAACGGGCGAAGGCTTTAGGGAGGGTTGGTACGGGGGTACCAAACGAACGGCGAGCCGGAGCCCAAGGAAGTACCGAATGAAATGAATCGGGCGGACTAGTGACGCGGACAGAGGCCAGGAGCAGGATTGGGGTGTAAGAGGAAGTCGAAATTGGAGCGAATGATGGTCCTGGCGATTCTTACGATTTGCGCAGTGCTGGTGCTCTTAAGCGCGGCGGCAACAAAAGGACCCCAAGAAGTGCGGAGTCAACGCACAAGAGATTGAACTCCAGTGTAGTGCCCTCCATCCCCCACGCCCGAGCCGCCAGTGCCCCCACTGGCGGCTCAATTTTTTGAGTCGTCAGTTTTAACTGGTTAACGCAAGAGAAAGAGTTGTGCAGGAATTCAGATGGGCTGGAAAATAAAAAGGGGGCTGGTGCAAGCCCCCTTCTCTTAATCGACCCCCCAAACCGGACCCAGTCGAGGTTGGGTTCCGGCCACCCCGGGAAGCCAATCTTTATAAGTTGTTACAGAAGAGAGCACTTGGTGTGCCAGTGCAGGAAAAAATCAAAAGATTCATTTAGTGAATTGAAAAGGTGAGAGTTAGGGATGTGCAGGGTTGTGAAGCTGGCAGATGGGAGTTGGGAATTCTACAAAATCCCACAGAGGAGGTGGGGATTCGCTCCATTCTTTGGGAGTGAATCCCCGATTTATGGGCGAGTTCCAGTGGAAATGGGCGGGATCTCTAATCAGCCAATGAGAAATTGATCTCAACTACAGTTTTAACTTCAACAGCCTTTCCATCAACGAGGGTTGGCTGGTACCTCCAATGCTTGACTGTTTCCAAGGATGATTTCGCAAGCAGCGGATCGCCGGAAATTACGGTGAGTTTCTTCACCGATCCATCTTTGGCAACAATCGCCTGGAGTTTGACTACTCCTTGAATGTTCTTGTCCTTGGCTTCCTGCGGATATCGCGGGCTGGGAGAAAATTCTTTGATGAGTTTTGCCTGCATGTCTTCCTGAGCGAGAGTGATGCGGGACGGGCTGAGTTCGGCCCAGAGCCCAAAAGCCAGGATGAGCATGCAGACGGCGAGGATGTAACGTGGCTTTACGACGCGAAAGAATGAAGCGAGTGGCATGGAATTCCTCCGATGAAATTGTTGAACGGCGACTGAAAGCTGTTGTTGGGTGCGAACATCGTGCGGGGCTTCGGTGACAGTCCACTTTGAAAGAGACAAGGATGTATCGCGCAACTTTGCGACGAGGTCAGAACACTGAATGCAATGAGAGATGTGGGCACGGACTTCATCGGCCTGGGGAGGCGAGAGTTCACCGTCATAAAAAGACATGATGGTTTCGGGATCGAAAGGATGCGTGTTCATGAAAGTTCTCCGAGGGGAACGGAATTCGCGGCAGCGGTCGGCTCGAGATGTTCGCGAAGTGAGAGGCGGGCGCGAAAAAGGCGGGAGCGGACGGTATTTAAAGGAAGTTTTAGTAAGTCAGCGATTTCCAAGTAGCTGAGTTGTTCGAATTCGCGCAAGAGGAGAATTTCGCGATCGGTCGCGTCCAGGCGGGAGAGCGCCTGGCGAAGCCAGAGAATTTCGTCGTTGTTTCTGGGTGCGTCTGGGGCGAGTTCGGACTTCTCATTCGAGCCGAAGAAAAAGGAGCGGAAGGTAGTCTTGCGGCGGTCGTCGCGAAGAATTTTGAAAGCGATGGTGTAGATGTAAGTGCGGAAGAGCGCGCGCGGTTGATAACGGAAAGCGGCGCGAATAAGGGCGAGGAATGTTTCTTGCGCGAGCTCTTCGGCGCGGGAAGGATCTGATGTGCGACGGCGGATGAAGGCAAAAATTCGCCGGTGGTAACGGGAGAAGAGTTCGTCAAAAGAAGCGGTGTCGCCGTGAGAAAAAGCGAGCATGAGTTGCTCGTCGGTTTGGTTGGAAGAATGTGGGGCGTTTGTCATGGTTTCGGTTGTGGCGCAACTCCACTCTAGCCTTTGCCTACTGTAATGGCGCCAACAGAGAAATAGTTCCCACCAGGGATCAACTGAAAGGGGCCGCTTCGGAAAACGGCCCCTACAACGATGTGGTTCATCTCAGTTTGCAGAGGAACTGAAACTATGCGGATTCGCGGACGAGAGGGACGCGAGAGTGGCGCCAGAGATAGCGCGCCGGGAAAAAGAGCACAGCAGCCCAAAGGACAAAAGAGGGGCCATAGCTAACGAGAACAAGCAAGAGAGCGGAAAGGCCATGGATGGCGTCGGCAAGACCGGAACCTGCGGCGCTGCGCAGTTGCGCGGAAATGGTTTCGACGGGAGCGTCGCGTTCTTCGCGAAGGGAGAAATGGATATTGGAAAAGACGACGCGATTGTCGAAGCTGTGGCGCTGGAGTTCCATCTGAACGATGTCGCCATGAAGAGTTGCGAGCTGGCGTTCAATGGAAGCGAGATCGATGATTTTTCCGTCGTGGTCTTTCAACAAGAGTTGAAGACGGCGCTCGTTGTTTTGCGCGTTTTGCAGGCGGGCTTCGATGTCGCCACGCTGCTGTACGATTTCGTCGGCCGCTTCTTCGTCCTGCTCGACATTGCCTATGGATTTGAGATCGGCGAGTGCGGATGGATATTCGGACGCGGGAACTTTCAACGTCGCGGATAGAGTGCTGCCAGAAGGCTGTCCAACCATGCGAAGTTTTGCAGCATAGCCACGGTGCTTTTCAAGGATGTCTTCCATAGAAGAGCGAGCGTGGACGAAATTTTTGGTGATGACGGCGAGTTCGGCGGAATAGGCGATGCGAGGTTCCGCGCCGGTGGCTGAAAGATATTGACCTCGAGATAGGGCTTCCGCAGCGTTGAGTGATTTCATAGCCGCGTCGTTGTTTATGAACGAACTCGAAGTATCGGTTTGGCTTTTGGCATAGTTCTCGAACTCATGTGTTGCGAGGGCTTGGGGAGGAATCAGGATGCGCTTGCTCATGCCGTGCTGTGAGGTAAGGACAGTCAGCAGGCAGAGAACGACCAATGAGCCTGCGACCAGAAGTATCCTGCGGCGTGCCGGGGACAGAGCCACGAACTCTTGAGAAATGAAATGCCACGGACCTTTCATTGGAATGCCTCCTGTTCGGTCGGGGTTAGAACGGGGGATGCGGGAATTCTTGCAGGATTTTTGAAGCGCAAAACGGAGCGCTGGCGCATGGACTAAACGTTGAGGTCAATACGTCGAGAAAAAAGGGGTGATCAGGCGCCGATGGAGGAGCGGAGGGCGGCGGCGATGGAATGGGAGAAGCGCTGGACATCGGAATCGTGTTCGGCTTCGACCATGACGCGGGCAAGTTGCTCGGTACCGGAGTAGCGGAGGACGATACGGCCGTTTTCGCCGAGGGCGGAATTGGCTTCTGTAAGGGCTCGGACGACTTCGGGGAGGGATTCGAGCGGGGGCTTGGATTTTACTTTTACGTTGACGATGGTTTGCGGGTAGTCCTTGAAGCCGGAGACGAGGGAATCTAGGCTGCCTTTTAGCGCAACGAGAGAGGCAATTTTTACAGCGGTAAGGAGACCGTCGCCTGCGGGTGAGTCATCGAGAAAAATGACGTGGCCGGATTGTTCGCCGCCGAGGACGTTGCCGCTTTTGAGCATTTCTTCAAGGACGTAGCGGTCGCCGACGTTGGTGCGCGCAAGAGAAATATTTTCGCGAGCGAGGATGCGTTCGAGGCCGAGGTTGGACATGGAAGTGGCGACGACTCGATCGCCGGGAAGTTTGCTTTGAGCTTTGAGGTAGCGCGCGACGGCGAGGAGAACACCGTCACCATTGATGACTTTTCCGTCGGAAGAGACGAACAGGGCGCGGTCCGCGTCGCCATCGAAGGCGACTCCAAAGGCTGCACGTTCGGCAGGAACGCGCTGCTGCAATTTTTCGAGATAGAGCGAGCCGCAGCCTGCATTGATGTTGCGGCCGTCGGGTTCCGTACCCATACGGAGCACATCGCAACCGAGTGAAGCAAAAAGTTCCGGGCCTAGTTGATAAGCGGCGCCGTTGGCGCAATCGAGAACGATACGAAGTCCGTTTAGAGGCGCGCCTGAAATCACACGGCTGCGGAGAAAGTCCAAATATTGCTGGTGGAGTGAATCATCCGCCTTAAGCGCGGGGGAAACAATGGCCGGCTTTTCGGTGCGATGCTTGAGAATCCCGGCTTCGATTTCTTCTTCGACAGAATCAGGGAACTTCATGCCTTCGTGGGAGAAGAGTTTTACGCCGTTGTCCTGATAAGGATTATGCGATGCGGAGACAACAACACCGACATGGAAATCATTTTGGCGGACAAGGCAGGCAACACCGGGAGTAGTGAGCACGCCTGCGAAAGAAACGGAAGCGCCACCGTGGGCGAGTCCAGCGGCGACGACTGAGGCGATGTGCGGGCCGGATTCACGGGTGTCGGTGCCGATGAGTGCGTGCGGGGAAACGTGATCACGGTGGAGAAACTCCGCGACAGAGCGGCCAAGCGCGAAAAGAGTGGCGTCGTCGAGGGGAGGAGTTCCGGGTAGGCCGCGGATACCGTCCGTACCAAAAAATTGTCTAGGCATAGGGTGAGAGGCCGCCAGGGACTGACCGATAAAAAGTTTAGCACAGCGATCGAGGAGAGCCGGAGAGGCCAAAGGCGAATGTGCTAACGTGTAGCGGACGGAGCGTGATTTGGCGTGAGCGAAACAGAAATTCGAACGACAGCAATGCAGGCGACGCCCAAAGAACGCGAGTACGTGCGGCTGAAGGGGTCTACATTCAGCCTACGCGTGATTGCGGCGGGAATTTTGCTACTTTTTGTGTACTACGCGCAAGGCGTGGTGATTACGCTGATTTTGTCTATTTTGCTGGCCTACTGCCTGGACCCTCTGGTTGAGCTGATGGAAAGGTTGCGAATTCCGCGGACGATCGGGGCCATGGTGACTGTGTTGCTGATGTGCGCCGTGCTTGTGGCAATGGGATATGCGATGTGGATGCGGACTTCGGATTTTGCGGAGAACTGGCCCAAATATGAAGACGTTTTGAAAAAAGCGGCGGGCGCGGTGGAAGCGAAGATTTCGCGGATTGAGGGACAAGTTTCGGAAATTGGACCGGCGCCAGCGCCGGGTGTCACGAGGGTTTCGACGACGGACTCGGGGCTGGTGCACACGATGATCCTGCGCGGGATGGGATCGCTGTACGCGCTGGTTCTGGAAATTACGTTTGTGCCATTTCTGGTTTTTTTTATGCTGGCGGGAAAGCGGGAAGCCTGGCATGGGACGCTCCAATTATTTCCACCGTCGCGACGAACCCAAGTGAAGGAAACGCTGGATGATTTGCGCGAGGTTTTGCGCGATTACCTGGCGGGAATGATCGTGCTTACGCTGCTGGTAATTGCGATGAGCAGTCTTTTCTTCTGGGCGTTGGGGCTTGAGTATCCAATTTTGACTGGAGCGGTTTCCGGGTTCCTGAATATGGTGCCTTACATCGGGGCGGTGCTGGCGTGGCTGCCGGCGTTTTTGCTGGCTCTGGCAAAGTGGCAAACGCTGGGAATGTTCGTGCTGATTGCAGGCGGGCTGACGGCAATTCACGTGTTTGCGTTGAACCTGATTGCGCCGCAGATTGTTGGACGCAAGGTGAGATTGAACGCGGTGGCGATTACGGTGGCGCTACTTTTTTGGGGCTGGGTGTGGGGTGGAATGGGGCTGGTGCTTGCGATTCCCATTACGGCAACGCTGCGGGTGATTTGCGACCACACAGAGGGATGGAAGCCGATTGGAAAATGGCTGAGTGCGTAACGGCTCGTTACTAGCGCGGTAGAGATGAAAACAAATTAATGTTCGCGCTTTGAATGCTTGGTAGACTGAGCAAAGTCGGACCAGCAAGTGGCCCGATTGGCGCTCCCGCACCCCCTCTTAACTGCGCGGAGCAAGTTTAGAACGCCTGAACGTCTTCCCCGTTCGAGAGCAGACGGAAAAGTCATGTCCGATTGCGCGCGGGGAGAACCCTTGCTGCGAGCATTGCTGGAAACCTCTGAGGACGCAGTCGTTGAGGTGTCTTTGGACGGCAAGATTTTGCGATGGAATCGCGGCGCCGAGCGGCTGTATGGCTATGCCGAGGCAGAGATGAGAGAGCAATCCCTGGCGCACCTGGTGCCAATTTATGAGGTGCCCGAGGTCGAAGCATTTCTGGTCGATTTGCGGCGCGGGGAGATTAGACGGAGCGAGACTTCAGAACGCCTGTCGAAGGATGGAAGCCACGTGAGTGTGGCGGTACGGCGGACAGCGATCCGGGATGAGAACGGACAAGTTACGGGAATGATTGAAAGCGCCCGTGCGCTGGAACCGAGGGAAAGCGATTCGCCGGCGGAAAAGCAGCTGCGCCTCTTGGTAGAGCAGATGCCGGTGATGCTGTGGACAACCGACCGGCATTTGCGAATTACGTCGAATTGGGGATCAGGATTTCGGCTTTCGAAAATTGGCTCGGGAAAGCTAGTAGGGCGCACTGTACCGGAGTTTTTGCGGTGCGATGACATGGGAGCGGGTCCCGTGATGAGGCATTACGATGCGATGCGCGGGATGGCGTCGCGGTTCGAATACAAGCGTGGCGAACGCGTGCTGGACATACAAGTGGAACCGTTGCGATCTCCGGAAGGAGAAATTATTGGCTGCATGGGAGTTGGACTGGATATTACGGAGCGGAAACGGTCGGAAGAGGAGGTACTGTATCAGGCGACGCATGACGCGCTAACGGGGCTGGTGAATTACCGGGAATTTGCGGAGACACTGGAGCGCGAAGTGAAACGGGCGGACCGGTCGAGGCATTCGTTTGCGGTGCTGTTGCTGGACCTGGATGGATTGAAACAGATTAACGATCGAAACGGGCATCTAGCTGGGAATCGCGCGTTGAAGCGGCTGGCGAACGCGATGAGAGAGCACTGCCGGTCGATCGATGTACCGGCGCGATATGGCGGAGATGAATTTGCACTTGTGCTGATTGACGCCGATCCGGCGATGGCGGAACAAGTTGCGGAGCGCATTCGAACCTGCTTGCAGAAAGAATCGGATGAGGCGCCGCTGGGAGTGAGCATTGGAGTTGCTTCGTATCCCGCAGATGGACGGACGGGACAAGAATTGCTGGAAGCCGCGGACCAGAGGCTCTATCAACAGAAAAAAGATGCGAGAAAGAAATTGCTGACGGCAGGATAAAGACGCCTGGCGAGGCTCCTCTGCATTTCCTTGTTTCATTTTCTGAAAAACTTCCAGGTTTGAGAATTGGTTGACAGGCTTCGCCAGCGGCGCGAAGCTGGCGCACAAGTGCATCTGACCGGGGGTAAAAATGAAGGGAATGGAGTTGCTGCTGGATATTCTGGAAGAAGGTTATTGGAAAAAGGCGTGGCATGGACCGAATCTGAAGCAGGCGCTCAAGGGAGTGACGGCAAAGGAAGCGTCCTGGCGGCCTGCGACAGGACGGCACAACATTTGGGAAGAGACACTGCATGCCGCGTACTGGAAATATGATGTGCGGCGGATTTTAGAGGGTGGGAAGCGCGGATCGTTTGTGTTGAAAGGAAGCAATTTTTTTGCGAGGCCTGAGAAAGGGCTGGCGACAGAAAGGGCTTGGAAAACTGACAAAGAGATTCTGGAAACGGAGCACGAGCGTTTGCGCAACGCGGTGAAGAGAATTTTGAAGAATGGAAAGAGTGAGAAAGTGGCGCGGCTGATTTATGGCGTGGCTTTTCACGATATTTATCATGCGGGGCAGATTCGATTGTTGCGAAGATTGCAGGGGGCGGATTAAACCGGAAAACGAAGGGTGCGGACGATTGCGGGAAGATCGGTGGCGTCCTGGAAGAGGCGAATGGCTGCGGCGCCGGCAGCTCCAGCTGCATAGCAGGAGGCAACGTTTTCGAGAGTAATGCCTCCGATGGCGATGACCGGAATCCGCACGGCTTGGCAAATTTGGCGGAGGCGCTCCACTCCCTGCGGGGGACCATAGAAGGCTTTGGAAGGCGTGTGAAAAATTGGACTGAAATAAATGTAATCGGCGCCATCGCGTGCGGCGCCGAGGGCAGCGCCGAGCGAGTGGCAGGAAACACCGATTAGAAAATCAAGGGTCTTACCGGAGTCTTTCTCGAAACGATCGACGAGGCGGCGCGCGTCTGAAACGGAGAAACCGTTTTCACTGAGATGAACGCCGCCGGCGCCGGCAGCGAGAGCAACGTCAACGCGATCATTGACGATGATGCGGGTGCGAGCGGCACGAGAACGAACGCCGTCGAGCGCCGAGCGCGTCAGACTCAGACTTTCTCCACCACACAAGTCTTTTTCACGAAGCTGAATCCAGTCCACACCGGAGGCGGCGACGGATACGACTGTGTGCAAGAGCATGGGAATGGCGTCCGAAGACGTAGCGAGCGGAAGGCTGCGCCGGTCGGTAACGTAGCAGAGAATTGGGTCAGGAAAAGGGGCGGGGAGGGACATTGGAAGGGCCTGCCTTGGATTGAATCAGACTGATGCCGACGAGAATGTCGAGGACGCCGAGGCCGCTGACGATACCTCGGAACGATGAGTGAAGCAAAAACATGCGGACGGCGGTGGGCAGATGGCCAAGGAAGTAATTCTGTTCCCAGAAATTGGACCAAGGGAGATAAAGGAGAAACGCGCCCATCTCCAAACAAAGGACGATCAAGATTACGCGAAGTGTTTTGTTCATGAACGAGAGTTAGCGCGCCCGGGGAAGAAGCGCTCAGCGAGTGGGTTTCTGAAGAGAGGCGATGCGGTCGGCAACGTCGCGATAGTCGATATTGGCCGCATAGACCTGAGAAAAGCTCTTGAGCGCCCCTTCCACATCGCCGGCAGATTCCTGGGCAACACCTAAATCATACCGCAATGCAAGAGTGCTTTCCGCGTCGACGCCGGGAGTATGAAGAGCGCGCTCGTACCAAATGGCGGCGATATTGGGCTGGCCCTTTTCCATGAAGGCGAGACCGAGGAGAGTGCAGCACTGCATGGCGTAGCGGAAGGCTTTGCCCTTGTCGTTGGCCTTGGCAACTTTTTGGAATTCGCTGATGGCTTCTTCGAGCAAGCCCATTTCGCGAAAGGCGATGCCGAGATTGTAGTGCGTTTCGAGATCTTCCTCTTCGCCACCCATTTCGCCAAGTTCGGCGCGAAATTCGTCGAAGACTTCCTTAAGAGGGCCGGATTCGGCATGCTGTTCCGGAGGAGGTGCGGCGGCAACTGGTGGCGGTTGCGGAGGCTGCACAGGAGGAGCGGGCGGTGCCGGTGCCGAAGCTCCCGGCTTGGATTGAATCGGAGCGAGCTGGTCGATCCCCATTTCGTCGAGTTCGCTCACCATGTCCGCGAGGAATTGGTCAGCGGACATGGATGCAGGAGCTTTTGCAACCGGCTGTTCAGGCGGCTTTTGTTCGAATGCGGGAACGAGCGGCTCGGGAGTGATGACGAGTTCATAGTCCTGCTGCAATTCGAATTCGGGTTCAGGTTGCGGCACCGGCACAGCAGCGGGAGGCACAGACATTGGCTTAGCGGGCGGAGGAGGCGGCGCTGCAGCGACCGGTGGCTCTTCGAAAGACATCGCGACAGGTTCCTCGTCAGGCTCTGACGCAGGACGAGGAGCGGAGGCGAGCTCCGCAGAGAGATCTTCGAAGGAACTTGCGGCACCGGAAGGCGAATCGATTACAGGTTCCAGAGGAATTTCGAATTCAGCCGGAGAATCGGCGGCAACTGGGGCAGGGGTATGCGCAGCCGGTGCAGGAGAAGGCGTTGGCGCAATATCTTCGATCGACGGCAACTCGATCTTGGTTGGAGGAGGCGGAGCAGGTTCGGCGTGGACTGTTGCTGCTTCCTGGAGCATCGAGCTCCACTCGTCCGAGAGATCCACTTCTTGAACTTCGGGAATTGCTACTTGCGCAGGAGTGGCGGCTACTTCAGGCTCCGCTTCCGCAACGGGAATTTCCATTTCTTCCGGCTGAGCGGAAACCGCTTCCACGGACTCGGCTTCGGCCGGTGCGGCGGATGGCTGGGAAAGGAGTTCTTCGTCGGAAAGACCGGCAGCGCGCTGAAAACGGCGGCGAAGTTCGCCGAAGCGTTCGGAGCTTGCGGTTTCGCCGCGCTCCTTGTGAATTTGTTCGAGCTGTGCGGCAAGTTCTGCGGTGCGGCGATCATCTCCTGCGCCGAGAACGAAATCGAGAAGCTTTTCAAGAGTTGGCGTGTGGCGCGGCGCGCGGCGGAGAATCGCTTCGAGAAGGCCTATAGCTTTTTGCGTGAGGCCGTAGCTGGCGAAGAGGTCAACATCCGTGAGTGACTGAGCGATAAATTTTTGCGTTTCTTCATCGATGGGTTCTTCCATGAACGAAGAAATTGGCGCGCTGCCGACGGCATGCGGCTCCTGTTCGATGACTGCGGGCGCACTGTGACGAACCTTAGGAGCATCGGGTTTGGCGATTTCTGCTTGAAGAGATTCGAAAGGCTCCGGCGCGCCAGCTTCCGGCTGCATCAGACCCATTTTCACAAGCACACCGTTGAGCTTGCGTTTTGCAGAATCGGATTCGGGTTGACGGTCAACGAGCTGTTCGAAAACTTCTTTTGCACGCGGGTATTGCTTGGCGGCGACGAGCGCATCTCCCAGTTGCGCGAGGGCGTCCGGAAGGCGGAAAGAGTCGCTAGTGCGGCCGTAGGTGTCTACGAGCCACTCGCGCGGCTCGAGCCTGTTCGGCATGTGATTGGCTAGACCGGTGAGCAGGTGTGAAATAACGTCGTGCTCGCCTGCGTCAATCATGGGGATACGAAGCTTGGAGATGAGCGCCATAGCGCGATCGGCCTGGCCAGATTCGAGTTCAGCTTCGGCGACTTTTTGCGCGAGCGTGAAATTCTTTTCGTCGGCTTCGAAGACTTTCAACGCAAGCTTCGTGGCGTCTTCCCAATCGCCAGCTTTGATGTAGAGATCGAGCAAAAATTCGCTTTGTTCGCCGCCTTTTTCGAGACCGGGAAGGCCTTTTAGAACATCAGCGGCTTGCTTGAGATTGCCTTGCGCGGAGTAGGAGCGGGCTTTGACGGTGATTGCAGAGAAATTTGCGGCGTCGAGCTTGAGCGCTTTGTCAGCGAGTTTTTCACATTCAGCGTGATCCGCGCGAGCGAGTGCTCGCTGAGCGGCGGAGACGTATGCTTCGATCGCTTCGGCATTTTGGCCCATCGCCTGATAGAGATCGGCGAGGCGAATCTGAATGCGCAGATTGTCCGGCTCGGCAAGAAGAAGCTTCTTCAGAAGAGAAACGGCTTCCGGCTGACGATTGTTCTTGAGATGAATTTCCGCAAGCTGAAGGAAGAGCGGGCGCGCTTCGCTCATTACGCCTTGCTGAACGTAGAGATCGGCGAGGCGCTCAAGAGGACGAATTTCTTCCGGGGCAAGTTTGGCGATGCGCTTGTAAACAGCAATTGCTTTGGTGAGAAAACCGTCGCCGACGAAAATTTGCGCAAGGCGTTCAAAATAATCGATGGCTTGAAAAGTTTCGCCCTGGCGAATGTAAAGTTCGCCGATGGTCATAAGAGTGACCTGATCCTTGGGCTCGTATTTCAGGATCTGCTGATATTCGGCGATGGCCTGCGCGACTTTGCCCTGGTTGAGGAGCTTCTGCGCAGATTCGACGAATTTACTCTTGTTATAGGCCATGCTTACGTTTCGGAGACGAGTCGCAGTGACTCGCTCCGAGACTTTCTCCTAAGTCTCAGCGCGGCTAGGCAAAACTGCGAAAACACAAGATGACCTGAACGCGGCCATCCGGCGCGCAGCCGATAAAGGCCAACACATCATTTACGCTACAGGCGGGGCGAGGGTGAGTCAACGAAGGTGCGAGGGTTTGTGAACATGCAGTTATCCCCGTAGCGGATAGGAAACTTAGCGGCGAAAACGAGGCGAAGGGTGGATTGGAGACAAGAAAGAACTCAGACGGAACTAAGCCGTGGCTGAAGAAATCAGCGGATGACGTAGGAAGGAGCGAAGGACAGGGTCCCGGCTGGTTTCCCGCATTCCAGCGCAGCTTACAAACCTGCGCAGGTTCCGTGAGAGAACCAAACCAATCAACGACAACTTCACCGAAAGAGTGTGCGGTTAGATCCTTTTATTGTCCTGTGGTAGTTGATTTTGAGGGCTTGGGACCATTGAGCCGTGCATTCAGGTTCAGGGTCTTGTTCAGAAAATCGAACCAAAAGGGAGCGCCCAAGCTTATGGCAATCGCGGTAAAAATCCATCCGACGAACACATTGAGGATTGACCAAGCTCTTGTCCAGAAGCCGTTGACTGTCCATGCGTGTCGAGCGAATTGATCCCAACCGATCGGCATACCCTTTTCGGAAGAGAGATTCGCGAGAGCTTGGCCTGCCATTTTCATGTTTATCGCTGCCGATTGATCGGCCCCGGTTTGGTTTTGCGTGGCACCGACTTGCCCGGCTTCGTTCATTAGTTCCGCGCGAAGGGCGGGATCCTTCCAGAGCTGCGCCGTGGTTCGCAGAGTATCCACGTTCAAAATGATGGCGAGGGCGAGGCCCAATGCGAAGAGAATCCACTGGATCCGCCTTTTGTAGAGGCCGCTAAGGCGGTCCATTGCGGTGTCGTACCAGGATTCGATATTTTGGCGGGCGGCGTCTATGCTGCCGCCAGCGCGATCCAGCAGCGGCAGAAGAGCTTTTTTGAGGTCCTGATTAGTCATGGCGTCAACTGCAAGCCGGAGGCTCGTGAGCGATTGCTGGCCTGGTCCCGGAGCAAGCAGGTCCGACAAGGCGACAGAAAATGTTTTGGCGTCTAAGTAAGCCGGACTGGAAACTCCGGTACCGAGCAGCTTTGGTGCAGAGAGATTTTGGATCATGGGATGGTTCATCAAAGCGGTGGCAAGGCCTTGCCCACTTCCCGCTGCCGGCGTTGATGTGGCCGGTGGTTGGTCTTCTGCCAGGAGGTTCCGGATTGATTTGATCAGATCCTTGGAACGCAAAGAGAGGAGCGCAGCAATCCATTCGCTGATCGCAGAAGCGAAAGTGCTGAGGACGAAGTAGATGAACGAGAGCCCAGCTACTGTTTCGAGGACGTGTGAACCGAACACGAAAACCTCCCGAGTGCATGCGAAAAGAGTTGATGGAGATGAGCGTTCTGGTAAGAGAGTGAAGAATATAGAGAAAACGTTTCACGAAAATCGAAGAAGAGATGAACTGATTGGAAAAAGGCGGCAGCGGCGCGCGGTTAGTCGGAAAAGATAGGAAGCGGGGTTTGGGTAGCGCCGGAAGCCCAGCAGATAGATTCGCGGACTGGCGCGAAGGAGAAGCGGTGAAGCGGAGTAGGGCCGAGGCGGCGAAGGGCTTCCATGTGTTCGGGAGTGGAATAACCCTTATGTTGCGCGAGTCCGTATCCGGGATAAGTGGAATCGTATTCTTCGAGGCGAGAATCGCGGTGCGTTTTGGCGAGGATGGAAGCGGCGGCGATGGAAATGCTGCGCGCGTCGCCTTTGATCAGGGATTTTTGTTCGACGAGAACGTCGAGTTGCATCGCATCGATGAGGATATAGTCCGGCGTGATGGAGAGCTGTTGGAGCGCGGCGGTCATGGCTTGGCGGCTGGCTTGATAAATGTTCCAGGCGTCGATACGGGAAGAGTCGATTTCGGCGACGGCCCAGGCTAGCGCGTGTTCGCGGATGCGAAGGGCAAGTTCGGTACGACGTTCGGGGACGAGTTTTTTGGAGTCATCGAGGCCGACGATGCGGCGTTTGGGATTGAGAATGACGGCGGCGGCAACCACGGGGCCGAAGAGAGAACCGCGGCCGGCTTCGTCGATGCCGGCGATGCGCATCCAGCCGAGCTTGCGCGCGGCTCGCTCAAACCGAGAAGAACAGAGGCGAGTCATAGACGAGATTGAGAGATAGACAAGCTGCCCGCGGGAATTCTAGCATGCGGGCTCGAATGAGTTGACAAGAAGAAGAAAGGAATTGTGTTCGATGAAAAAAGCGGTTCGGGGTAAAAGAGCTTTCTACAATTTGATGGCCGGTGTCGGATGTTTTTTGACGACCGTGCTGCCGCTAGTGGCGCAATCGCGTCCGGCCCCTGCAGCCGCTCCATCGCAAAAGATAAAAATAATTTTGGATACGGACATTGGCGACGACGTGGACGATGCGTTTGCATTGGGATTGGCGCTGCAGAGTCCGGAAATAGAAATTGTTGGCGTGACGACGGCGTGGGGCGATACAGCACTTCGGGCGCGGATGGTGCGGCGAATGCTTCTGGAAACAGGGCGGACTGAGACTCCAGTTGCGGAAGGAATTGTGACGAAGAGCAAGACGACATTTTCTCAGGCTCGTTGGGCGGAGCGTGGGCCGGACGGGAAAGCGCGAATTGATGGCGTGGAGTTTTTGCTGGATCAATTGAGAAAAAACCCCGGCGAGATTACGTTGGTGGCGATTGGGCCGCTAACAAACGTGGGTGCTGCGATTGAACGGGATGCTGCAACGTTTCGAAAGTTGAAACGAGTTGTGCTGATGGGCGGATCCGTCCGGAAAGGCTATGGCGACGTGGGGTACGAGCCGGACCGCGGGCCGATGGCAGAATATAACATTGCGAGCGACATCGCAGCAGCACAGAAACTGTTTACAAGCGGGGTGCCGATTTTCATGATGCCGCTGGATTCGACGCAATTGAAACTGGATGAAGTGAAACGCGAGGTGCTGTTCCGGCAAGGGACGCCACTCACCGATATACTCACGCTGCTTTATCACGAATCAGAACGGCCTACGCCGACGCTTTTCGATGCGATGGCGGTAGCATACGTAATCGAGCCGGAGCTTTGCCCAGTAACAAATTTGCGGATTGAAGTGGACAAGGATGGATTTACGCGCGAAGTGCATGGAACATCTAACGTGTCGGTTTGCCTGGAGTCAGATTCAGAGAAGTTCTTTCGATTCGCCATGCCGCGTTGGATGAAATCGCCGGGCAAAAACTGACACGATAGCTTCAAAACAAAAGGCGCTCTGGGCATCCAGAGCGCCTTTTGTTTTGTGAGCAAAGGAAAACTAAGCTTTGGCTTCAGCAGCGGCTGGGGCGGCTTCTTCGCGGGCAGCGCGCTTGATGCGAGCGGCCTTACCCTTGAGGTCGCGGAGATAGTACAGACGCGCGCGGCGAACTTTGCCCTTGCCGGTGACTTCGACCGATGCGATGGAAGGCGAGTGCAGCGGGAAGATACGCTCGACGCCGGTTCCGAAGCTGACGCGGCGGACGGTGAAGGTGGCGCTAGAGGCTCGGCCCTTTTTAGAAATCACAACACCTTCGAACGACTGAATGCGTTCCTTGACCTTTTCGCCTTCGCCTTCCTGGAGGCGTACGTTGACGCGAACGGTGTCGCCCGGACGGAACTCGGGAAGGTCTTTGCGCAGCTGCGCTTCATGGAGCTTACGTATTACCGGATGCATGTTCTTTATTCCCTGCAGACCCACTCAGGCGGGGCCAGCTCTTCTAAGACAAACTGCAATTATACGGGAAATGAGGAAATACGTCCATATTGTTATGGGTGCCTCGGCTGCTTGTGCTCATGCGTTATTGGTTAAGAAGTCAGACAAGTATAGTGAGAGGATTTTGGATACCCGGAGGCGGTTTGTGGAAAAAGGAATCAGTCTCGAAGTCATTTGGTCCGACGAACACATGTTTGAGGTTCTCTTTAGCTGCTCGAACGGTTTCTTTTCAGGTCGCGCAGAGATGTATCTCGATGATGAAACCCCCTCAAAGTTTGCTGGCGCTTTACAGGGTTTTCCTACGAGTCCATCTGATACTCGCGAATTCGAAATGGGAACATTCAATCCACAGCACGCTGACGGCGGCGTGCGCATGCGCTTCTATTGCACGGATTCATCGGGCCACGCAATGGTCGACGTCAAACTGCGCGGCGATGCCTCATTGGGCCTCGGCGAGGTGCAGTCTGTCGCGCTTCAGGTACCCATCGAGGCCGCTTCCGTTGATGAGTTCATCAGACAACTTAAGGGGATGGAAAAGTCGATTGGCGCGAGTGCTTCCTTGCGTTTCGCGGGCAACACAATTAGTGGCTAGTGCGCTTGATGACGGAGGAGGCGAATCGTTCCATTTCTTCGAGTTGGGGGCTGAACTGGAGGAGGACGAGGTCGACGCCGGCTTTTTCGAATTGGTGGAGGCGTTCGGAGACTTGTTCTGCGGTGCCGACGAGGCTGGAGCGGAGGCCGCGGTTGGAGACGGAATAGTCTTCGAGGGAGACGCGCTGCTCGAGTTGTGTACCTGCCAACCATTGCTGGTAATTGGCGTAGCCAGCGGCTGATTGCTGGACGTCCGTGATGCGGCGGACTTCGTCCTGGGCTTCCTTTTCGGTTTCGCGGACGATGGCGTATCCGGCAACGCCAAATTTTAGTGGAATAGAATTGTGCTGCTGGCGGCGTTGACGGAGATCGGCGATTTTTTCTGCGACACGTTCGGGTGGATCCCCGTGCATGAGATAGGCATCGCATTTTGCAGCGATGAGATCTTTGGCGGCTGGAGATTCGCCGCCAGCGTAGAGAGTGGGCCGCGGTTTGGAAACCGGCTTTGGCTGGAGGACATTGTCTTCCACGCGGTAATACTTTCCCGAATACGAGAAATTGTCTTTTGACCAGACGCCATCGATGACATCGAGCCATTCGCTGGTGCGGGCGTAACGGTCATCGTGCTGTTCGAAGCCGACGCCGTATTTGTGAGCTTCGGAAGCCCACCAGGAAGAGACGACGTTGAGCGTCAGGCGGCCGTTGCTGATGTGATCGATATTGGCGGCTTGTTTGGCGAGTAGCGCGGGCTGATGAAATGTGGGGCGGACGGCCACCATGAGTTCGATGCGTTCTGTGACTGCGGCGAGCGCGGCGGCAGTGGACCAGGCGTCAAGCGATGGCGCGTCTACACCCTTGATGTCGTTGAGATTTAATTCCGCGATGAGCGTGAGGTCGAAACCAATTTGTTCGCTGCGCTGGGCGAGGCGCTTTACGTAAGACCAGGACGCTTCCATGTTTTCGTCGGCGACGTTGCGAAGCCATCCGCCGAAAACGGGGAGCCAGTAGCCGAACCTCATCGGGCTGCACCGGCGAGATGCGATGGTGCGGATTTTTGCTCACTCGCGTGGGCTTCGGCGATCAAGAAATCGGCAAGGCGGCCATAGGGATTGAAGCCGATGACGCGTTCGGGATCGGCGACGAAATTCGAAAGCGCGTTGACGTCGTAGTAGAGAAGACGGCCGGTAGCGTCGTCGATCACGTATTCGACGCCGCCGACTTCGACTCCGGCGAGATGCATGATGCGTTCCACGGCGGAAATAACTTCGCGCGGGGGTTCGTAGGCTTCGACGGTGAGGCCGTTTTTCACGGCGTCGACAGGACAGCCGGGACGGCGCTCGAGTTCTTCACCGCCAGTGCTTTGGCAGATATCGCCTGGGCAGAGATTGTAAGTTTTTCCTTCAGTACGAATTTTGATGGCATAGAGATATTTTCCGCCGAGGACTTCGACGCGCGTGATAATGCCGTTGCGCGGCGTGAAGCATTCCTGAACAAGAGCGGTTTGGTCCATGCCGAAGCTGAGGCGATTTTCTTCAACGGCTTTTTTAAGTTGATCGGGCGAGTCGAAGCGTTCGATGCCTGCGCCGCTGCCACCGATGTTGGGTTTGACGACGAGCGGATAGCCAATGGCTTCAGCGGCTTCCATGACTTGCGACAGCTGATTGACGACTCGGGCTTTTGGATAGTCGAGGCCGAGCGAATCGAGATTGGTTAGTTGAATGGCTTTGGAAATTTCGTGCGCGAAGGCGCGGGAGCCGTTTACGACGCGAACGCCTTTTTCTTCGAGATGCTTTAGATAATTCAGAGTGTAGAAGATGCCGTGGCCGTTGCCGCGCTGCCAAGCGGACGGGCTCATGCGATTGCAGACGAGCGAATATTCGACTTCTGCGCCGGGGTCGTATTGGTGATTACGTGCGTCGACGCGAAGCCAGTTTGCGTTGCGCGCTTCGAGTTGATTGAACAAGGGTACGAACCAGCTTTGTTGTTCGTAGTAGATGGCGATTGGTTTCTTGAGTGAGCTTGCTTGTCCGGTGACAGCCATAAATCCCCTAAGCGAACTGAACTTGATTGGATGCCATTTCTCGTGAAAAGAGGTGACCAGTATATCCCTTGCTTTATTCCCATGGGAGCAGGTCGGGGCGATTACGGCGGGTCTTTTCGATGGCTTGCCGGCGGCGCCATTTGGCGACTTCGGCGTGATTGCCACCGATGAGGACTTCGGGAACTGTCCAGCCACGGAAATCGGCTGGGCGAGTGTAGTGCGGGAAATCGAGAAGCGAGCGGCTCATAGCGAGGGTACGGTGGATTTGCGCGGTTTCGGATTGTTCGGCACGCTCGAGCAGGCTGAAGGACTCGTTTTGGGAGGAGGCTTCGTTGCCGAGAGCGCCCGGGAGAAGGCGTGTGACGGCATCGACCACGAGTGCCGCCGGAAGTTCACCGCCGCTGAGGACAAAATCGCCGATGGAGATTTCTTCTGTGGCGAGGTGATCAGCGACGCGCTCGTCTACTCCTTCATAACGGCCGCAGATGAAAATGAGGCGGTCCTGTTGGGCGAAGCGGCGCGCAGTTTCCTGGGTGAAGCGTTTTCCTGCAGCGGAGAGCAGAACGATGGAAGTCTTTTCGTCGAGGAGAGACTTTTGGGACGAATCGCCGACGAAATGGCCGAGAAGCGATTCAACCGCTTCAAATAAAGGCTCGGGCTTGAGGACCATGCCTTCGCCGCCGCCGAAAGGCCGATCGTCCACGGTTTTGTGGCGGTCTTTGGTGAACTCGCGGAGATCCTGAACGTGGACATGGACAAGTCCGGCTTCGCGTGCACGGCGGAGGATGCCGTGATCGAGCGGGCCCGTGAAAAATTCAGGAAAAATCGTGATGAGTTCGAAGCGCATCGTTTGGCAGAGCTAGTTTAGCGAAACGGCGCCTCGACCGTGAAGAAAGAGCGAACCCTGGCGTCCGCACCAATTCTGTACGTATGGCCAGTGTTGCAAATGGTTGCAAACAACGTAATCTATCGAACCAAAGTCCAACGCTATTTCAACTGAGTTCAATTGAGCGAAGACCTATGAAGATAGGCTTTGAAATGAAACGAGCGCAAACCTTTCCGTGTGCAGTGGCGGTTGCGCTGTTGTGTGCGGTGGCGGGCTGCGGCGGATATTCGAGCGGGAGCGGTGGCGGAGGAGGCGGTGGTTCGACGCCGGCTGTAGTGACAGGACTTGCGGCAACCAGTGCGAATGCGCAAGTGAATTTGACGTGGAACGCGAGCAGCGGCGCGACGGGTTATTACGTAAAGCGCTCGACGACAAGCGGAACAGAAACGCAGATTGCAGCGCAAGCGGGAACGGGCTACACGGACAATTCGGTTGCGAACGGGACGAAGTACTTTTACGTAGTAGCCGCATACAACTCTTACGGCACAAGCACAGATTCAGCTGAAGTGAATGCGACACCAACCGCCCCGCCTCCTCCAACACCGACAGGCATATCCGCAACAGCGGGGGACAAACAAGTCGTACTTGCCTGGAACGCGGTTACCGGGGCAACGAGCTATCACGTGAAGCGTTCAACCAGCAGCGGCACGGAGGCGCAGGTATCGGCTCCGACTACAAACGCATTTACTGATACAGGGCTCACGAACGGAACGAAATATTTTTATGTTGTGACTGCGGTAGGCGGATCGGGCGAGAGCGGAAATTCGGCGGAAGTGAATGCAACACCGCAGGCGGCCGTGTCGATTCCTGCCGTGCCAACCGGACTGATTGCAACGGCGGGAGATGGAACGGCGAGTTTGACTTGGACGGCGGTGAGCGGAGCAACGAGTTATCACGTGAAACGCTCGACCACGAGCGGGAGCGGTTATGCGCAAGTGGGCGCACCGACATCGTCGAGTTTTGCGGATTCCGGTCTGACGGATGGGACGACATATTTCTATGTAGTGTCCGCGGTGAATTCTGCGGGGGAGAGTGGGAATTCTTCGCAAGTGAGCGCGACGCCAGCAGCTGCGGCCGTGAACGTGACGATTACGGTAGATCCGACGAAGACACACGCGATTTCACCCTACATTTACGGGACGAATTTTTACTCGGGGACTACGAATGCGCCCACGCTTTTGACGTTTGACCGCGACGGCGGAAATCGCTGGACGGCGTACAACTGGATCAATAACGGATCGAATGCGGGCAGCGATTATTTCTACGAGAACGACAACTACCTCTGCAACAACGCGTGCACCACGGCGCTTCCAGCGGAAGCGGTACGAATGTTCATCGCCGATGATCAGCAAGCCGGGCTTGCAAGCCTCATCACAGTGCAGATGCAAGGCTACGTTTCAAAAGACGCGCAAACCGTGCAAGTGTCGCAACCGTTTCCGAATCTTACTTATTTCCGGCCCGTGGTGGACAAGAAGAGCACGGCTTCCGCGCAACCATTTACGCTGACTCCTCCGGCGGCTTCGACCGATAACAATGTGTATATGGACGAGTTTGCGTGGGCGCTGGATCAGAAATTTTCCGGCAAAAATATTTTCGGAACGAATCCGACTCATCCGACGTTCGTGAGCCTTGATAACGAACCGGAGCTCTGGAATTCCACGCACGCAGAGATTCAGGGAACGACCATGGTCACCTCCGATGCGTACATTGCGAAGACAATTACGCTGACGAAGGCACTGAAGGACCAGTTCCCGAACATGGAGATTTTTGGACCAGTACATTACGGATTTCAGGGACTTTACAACTGGCAAGGAGAACTTGCGGCAACGCCAACGGGAACGAATTGGTTCCCCGATAAATATTTGCAGGCGATCAAGACGGCTTCGACTTCGTACGGCAAGCCGCTCGTAGATGTGTATGACTTTCACTGGTATCCCGAGGAATACGACGCGACGAGCTCTCATACGCGAATTTTGAACTTGACCGGCACGACGCTTTCCGACGCGCAAGTGCAATTGATCGTGCAAAGCCCGCGTGTGTTGTGGGATTCCACCTTCAATGACGCGGCAAACGGCAACAGCAATCCCTGGATCTATCAAGAGCTGGGAAATTCGCCAATCAAGTTGCTGCCGCGTCTGCAGGCGAAGATTGATGTTGAAAATCCGGGAATGAAGATTTCCATCACGGAATATGAGGGCGGTGGATGGAATCACATTGCGGGAACGATTGCAGAAGCGGACTATCTGGGAATTTTTGGTATACAGAATGTTTTCGCCGCGAGTTTCTGGCCGCCGGGTGGGACGTACGACTACGCGACGGCAGGATTCCGTGCTTATCGTGGGTTTGATGGCGCAAGTGCGGTGTTTGGCGATACTTCGCTGCAAACGACTTCGAGCAACGTGGCAAACGTGATGGTGTACGCGAGCTCGGACAGCACAACGGCCGGCCATTACATTTTTGTGGCAATTAACAGGTCGACTTCTTCGCAGGTGACTGCGATTAACGGCGTAACGCTTTCGGGAACGGCGTACTTATATCAAATGACGGCGGCTTCGGCGCAGGGGCAGAATCCCGTGCATCCGGTTTCAATTGGGACGATGGTAGCGATCGGAAATTCGCTGAAAGTGACGTTGCCAGCGCTGAGCGTGACGACGATCGAAGTTAAGTAGTGGATGCCCGCTGATATGGAGTGATGCGCGGAATCCACCTTGGGACGTTGCGGCAATAATCCTCATATTGTTCGCCAAATGCGCGGCGCAGATGAGGCTCTTCATAAAACAAGATGAAGAGATTCACGCAAATCAAAAAAATAGACAGGTAATAGAGAGTCGCGACGGACGACCGTGCAATGGATTGTCCTGCGATTAAACAAGCCACGCCGACATACATCGGATTCCGGACGAAGCGATACAGTCCGTTTACGACAAGATACTTCGGCGCGCCGATTGGTGCAGGCGTACCGAGGCCTTTTACGGAAAAATCCCAAGCACACCAGAGATAAATCAAAGCTCCTGCCAAAATAAGACGGCACCGACAGCCAGTCGCAGTACCGAAGTGTATTCGAAAACGAGCCGCAGGTCAGTCGGTCCTTCCATTCGGTATGGAGCCCACACGCCGACTGTGCCTGGAACAAAAATTGTGAAAAGCAAAGTCTTGAAGAGTACCCAGAGAATTTGTGAAGAACGGCTCATGATTTATTCGGCCTTATCCGTATCGCGGAGGCCTTCCGGGAGAAGGACTTCGATGCGGCGGGCGGCGACGTCAATGCGGGTGCAGATGTCTTCAGCGAGAGGGACTAGGAGCTCGCCAGAGGATGTATCTACGGCGAGGAGGGGCGTACCGGGTTGGGATTCGCCGGGGAAGAAAACGTCACGGACTTTGCCAAGCAGAGCAGGGGCTTCCGAAAGCGAGCAAGGTGAAGAAGAAACTGGAGGTGGAGCGGGAGAAAGTTCGAAGACCGAGCAACCGATGAGATCGGTGACGAAATATTTTCCGGCGGGAAGGGTGATTCTTTGCTCAAAAGGAATTTGGATTTCGAGACCTCGAAGTTTTTCGGCTTCGTTGATAGAAGCGACGCCTGCGAAATGGAAAACAGCAAAGCCGGGATGATTGCGGTCGATCCAGAAGGACTTTAGTTGGACGGACCATGGGGCAGATTTTTGGTCGGCTAGAAAAACTTCCCGGAACTCTTTAAGGCGCTCGGAAAAATCGGTGAGGAGTTCGGCTGAAACTTCTCCTTTGTTGCCGCGGGGGCGGAGAATACGGGCGACGGTGACAAATTTCGGAGTGATCGGGCTAGCCATTGCTGAGGATCGGTTGAGGTCCTTCGAGCCGCAAGAAGCGCGGCTCTCAGGATGACAAATAGTTTGTCTAATTGCCATTATGGGTAACAGCCGCACAGGCACAAATTGGTTGTCCCGCACGAAAAGCGGCCAAGCGAAAACTAGTCTTCGTGAATTTCGAGAGTGTAGCGTTTGTGAAGTTTCACGCCGCTGGCGGATAGCAGGGTACGAATGGCTTTAGCAGTGCGGCCCTGACGGCCAATCACCTTACCTAAATCTTCGGCATGCACCCGGAGTTCGAGGACGGCGCCCTGCGATCCTTCCACGACCGTAACTTGCACGTCTTCGGGATGGTCCACTAGGGCCCTGGCGATGGTTTCCACCAGTTCCTTCATGTGGCACCTCCACGAAAACGAACTGTGAGAGCCGGGGAGTGGCCGGGGACGAGGCGATTACGCGATTTTCTGCAATTTGATAAAGCTGCGAACGGTATCGCTCGGCTGAGCGCCCTTGCTGAGCCAGTGCTTCACGCGCTCTGCGTCCAGCTTAATGCCTGCCGGCTTTTGGAGCGGGTCGTAGGTACCCACCGCATCCACAACGCGGCCATCGCGCGGGCGAGTTTTTTCGATCACCACGACGCGGTAAAAGGGCTTCTTTTTTTTGCCAATACGAGACAGACGAATCATCAACACGAAAACATTCCTCCTGAACCTATCAATTGTACTGGGGAAAGGGGTTTAGGGCAATGCGAGAGTGTAATGGGCAAAAACTGAAACTTGCGGCCAGGAGAGGCGATTCAGGCCGTTGAAAGCGGCAGTTTTGTAGCACTCGGCGAGGGTGGGGTAGTTGAAAACGGTGTTTTTGAAGTCATACGGCTGCATTCGAAGATTCCTGGGAAGGGGGGTCCGCTGTAGTGGCGTCGGAGGAGGACGCTGCTTCTCTGGAAGTATAGATAAGCTCTTTCAATTGCGACGAACGTTTTGCAGAGCCGTTCCCGTTTAAGGGAAGGGCCTCACTCTGCGCCAAGTTCATCAAGTATTCCTGCACGGAAAAGCCGTGGCCGTTGCGAATGGAACGAGGGCGCGCGTAACAACCCGTGGGTTCTAGCAGGCGCGCTTTGCGCGTGTCCGAGAGATAGCCCGCCAGAACTTCATTGCAGATGCGTTCGCGAAGCTGTGTGTCCTTCACAGGAAAAAGCACTTCGACGCGCGCGTAGAGGTTTCGCGGCATCCAGTCGGCGCTGCCAAGGTAAAGATCCGGGTTGCTGCCATTTTCGAAATAGAAGATGCGGCTGTGTTCAAGGAAGCGGCCAACGATGCTACGCACGCGGATGCGGCTGCTTATGCCGCGGAGGCCGGGGACGAGTGCGCACTGTCCGCGAACGATGAGGTCGATTTCAACGCCAGCTTGTGATGCGCGATAAAGAGCCTGAATCACGGGCGGATCGAGGAGTGCATTGAATTTGGCGATGATACGGGCGGAGCGGCCGCGTTTTGCGTGGCGTGTTTCGCGATCGATGAGAGCGATGATTGTTTTTGCGAGATCGGTGGGAGCGACCATGAGCGGTTTGTAATGCGGTTGCTCAGCATAGGCCGTGAGGAAGTTGAAAACGTCGTGCACGGCGGAAGTGATAGCGTCATCACGAGTGAAAAGGCTGAAGTCCGTGTAGAAGCGCGCGGTCGAGGGATTGTAGTTGCCTGTACCGAGGTGCGCGTAGCGTCGGATTTTCCCGTCGGGATCGTGGCGGACGACAAGCGCGAGTTTTGCGTGAGTTTTCAGGCCAACGAGTCCATGAAAGACCTGCACGCCTGCGTCTTCGAGGCTGCGTGCCCAACGAATGTTGGAGGCTTCGTCGAAGCTGGCTTTTAGTTCGACAACGACGGTAACTTCCTTTTTTCCTGCGGCTTCGAGCAATGCTTGGGCGATGGGCGAATCGGAGCTCGTTCGGTAGAGAGTCTGCTTGATAGAAAGCACACGCGGATCGTGTGCGGCAGTTTCGAGGAAGTTTACGACGGGGTCGTAGGAATCGTAAGGGTGGTGAAGTAAAACGTCCTGACGGCGGAGAGTGTTGAAGAGGGAATCTGCATCTCGACCGATGCGAACCTGGCGCGGAGAAAAAGGGAGATATTTCAGGTCGGGGCGCTGGGTCTCTTCGTAGAGGTGGAAGAGACGCTGGAGATTGACGGGGCCGTTGACGCGGAAGACGAGCGGTGGATCGAGTTCGAAGGTGCCGGCGAGGCGGTCCACGATATCCGGATGCGCGCCGGATTCGATTTCGAGGCGCACAGCCCAGCCTTTTCGACGTTGGGCGACCTGAGAGTCCACAGCGTCGAGAAGGCTGCGCGTTTCCTCTTCTTCCAGATAGAGATTGCTATTGCGCGTGATTCGGAACGGTGCGGAAGCTAGAATTTCGTAGCCGCGATAGAGTTTTGGCGCGTAAGCAGAGATGATGTCGTGGAGAAATACGTAGTGAGCTGCATCGCCTGCTGCGGGAACGCGCAAAAGGCGAGGCAGCGCACGTGGAACAGTGACGACACCGAAGAACGGCTTCGAATTTCCTCCGCGCTTGCGTCGAAGAAGAAATGAAATGCACAGGGCCTTGTTGAGTACGTGCGGAAACGGATGCGACGGGTCAACAGTTACGGGTGTGAGCATTGGATAGACACGGCGCTCGTAGAAGGTCTTGGCAGTTTGCGCGGCTTTGGCATCTAGCTCGGAAACGGAGAGAACGCGAATGGATTGTTTTGCGAGGGCTGGAAGGAGCTCTTCGTTCCAGCATTTGTACTGGTCGCGGACAAAAACGTGCATTGCCTCGGTGACTTTGGCGAGTTCTTGTTCGGCAGTGAGGCCGTCGGGGCTGATACGTTGGGTTCCTTGCTCGATTTCCTGAAGAAAGCTGGAGACGCGAACTTCGACGAACTCATCGAGGTTGTTGGCCGTGATGGCAAGGAATTTGACGCGCTCAAGAAGGGGATTGCCTGGATCACGGGCTTCCTCAAGGACACGGCGGTTGAACTCAAGCCATTGGACGTGGCGGTTGAGGTAGTAGCGAGGATCTTCAAGCGAGACGCGGGCCATGGACTCTCTCAAGAAAGAAGGGGAGGAAGAGTGATACCAGCGGGTTGTTACGGGAAGATGAATGACCTGGCGGATGGTATGCTGCGACGCGGCGGGAGGGCGGCATGAAATGGATGGTGGCCGTGGCGACTTCGGTGGCGTGGCTGACGTGTCTGGCGATGGAACCGGCAGCGAATTTGCAAAGCGGGGACAAGTCTAGCGTGGGTGAGACCATTTTGGGGGGCATTGTGAAGCCGGGCGAACCTGGCCTGGCTGTAGTTGTACGGCGTGACGGGAAGACTTTGTTCCAGGGTGGATACGGCGTGCGCGACTTGCGGACAAAAGCAGCCCTTGATGAACGGACCAATTTTCGGCTGGCGTCGGTCACGAAACAGTTTACGGCGATGGCGGTGATGTTGCTAGTGCACGACAATAAGCTGCGGTATGAGACCACGCTCGGCGAACTTTTTCCGGAGTTTCCGGCTTATGGAAAACAGATGGCGGTGCGGAATCTCTTGAACCATACATCGGGGTTGCCGGATTACGAAGACTTGATGGAGGCGGTTGAGAGGGTGAAAGGGCCGGTCTGGAGTCCAGAAAAGCAGATCCAAGACGCAGAAGTCTTGCAGTTACTTGAGAAAGCTACAAAAGGAAAATTTGCGCCAGGAAGGAAATGGGATTACAGCAATTCGGGTTACGTGATGTTGGGATTGGTTGTGGCGAAAGTTTCCGGGAAGTCTTACGGAGAGTTTTTGCACGAACGGATTTTTGCGCCGCTGAAGATGACAAATACTGTGGTGTTTCAGAAGGGGAAAAACGAAGCGGCAAATCGTGCGTTCGGATATACGAAGGAGAACGACGCATTCCGCGAGACGGACCAGAGTTCCACTTCGGCGACGCTGGGCGACGGGGGAGTGTATTCGAACATAGATGATCTATCGAAATGGGATGATGCGCTGCGAAATCACACATTGCTAAGTGAAGAGGAGATGAAGCCAGCTTTAGAGCCGGCGAAATTTGGAGGCGCGGACAACGCAGTGCTTCCCGATGATGCACCCGCGGCTTTACACGGTGTGCAGGTGGAGTATGGATTTGGATGGTTTCTCGATCCCTACAAAGGCCATGAGCGAATGTGGCACTACGGCGACACGATGGGATTCAAAACCGCGATTCAACGATTTACGAAGGATGGATTGACCGTAATCGTTCTTTGCAATCGCACGGACTTGGATCCAGGCGCGTTAGCAATGCGTGTGGCGGATATCTATTTAAATTTAAATGCGAACTAAGGGGGAATTTGCAGCCGAAGAGTCGCGGGACATGACTCCTCACGAGAGGCCGGAGAGTCTACCGAGGCCTTTCATTTTGGCGCGGGCGGCCATGGTGCCGTATTGCTTCATCATGGTGCGCATCTGCAGGTACTGCTTCAAAACTGAGTTGACGTCCTGCACTGACGTTCCGCTTCCCTTTGCAATGCGTTTGCGGCGCTTGCCGTCAATCACGTTGTGGTCGTTTCGTTCCTGATTCGTCATGGAATTGATGATGGCTTCGACCTGCCTGAGCTTTCCTTCGTCTACTTTCGCGTCTTTGGGAATATTTTGAAGCGGCCCCATTTTAGGAAGCATGTCTACGATCTGATCGAGTGGCCCCATCTTGCGAATCTGGCGCAACTGATCGCGAAAATCTTCGAGCGTGAATTCATTTTTGCGCAGCTTGCGCTCGAGTTCGATTGCGGCTTTTTTGTCAACAGCCTGTTCGGCACGCTCAATGAGCGAGAGAATATCGCCCATGCCGAGGACGCGAGAGACGATACGCTCGGGATAAAAGCCCTCGAGCGCGTCGTATTTTTCGCCAAGACCGACGAATTTGACCGGGGCACCGCTGACTTTGCTGATAGAGAGCGCTGCGCCGCCGCGTGCGTCGCCGTCGAGCTTAGTGAGAATTACGCCGGTCAGGCCCAATCGCTTGTGGAACTCTCCGGCGGAACGCACAGCATCCTGGCCGATCATCGCATCCGCGATGAAAAGGATTTCGCTCGGCTGCAATTCTTTCTTGAGTATCGAGAGCTCATTCATGAGCTCGTCGTCAATGTGCAGGCGGCCCGCAGTGTCCACGAGAATGACGTCAGATGCGGAAAGCGTGGCTTCTTTGATGGCGCCGCGAACAATCTCAAGCGGTTTGTCAGTACCGGCGCCGGGCCAAACTGCGGTGCCGATTGCTTTTGCAACCTGGGCAAGCTGTTCGCGCGCGGCGGGACGATAAACGTCGGTAGAAACAACCAGCGGGCGATGGCCATGCTGCGCGAGCCATTTGGAGAGTTTGCCGGTGGTGGTGGTTTTGCCGGAACCTTGCAGGCCAACAATCATCCAGACAGACGGCGGGCGTGAAGCAAAGAGCGGCTTGGCATGTTTGCCGAGGAGTGCAGCGAGTTCATCGCGAACGATCTTCAGAACTTGCTGGTCCGGCGAGAGCTGCAGCATGACTTCGCTGCCGAGCGCCTTGCTGCGAATGTTAGTAAGCAGCTCTTCCACAACGCTGACGGCGACGTCGCCTTCGAGCATAGCTTCGCGAATTTCGGCAAGGGCCGCGTCGAGATGCTCTTCGGTGAGTTTGCCTTGGCCGCGAAGATTCTTAAATGTACGCTGAAGCTTTTCTGTAAGGTTCTCAAACATTAAAAATCAGCCTGTTTTTCTTCCACTTCATTTTAGGTGGGCCGGCATGCAGGGTCAAACGATTGAGTAAGAAGGTTTAGAGAGCTTCGCCGAGGGAAAGCAGGATGCGAGAGTGTGACCGTACCCTCGGCGAAGCAGTGGAGTGAATCAATCGGCCAACACCCGATGTGTTGCTGGGATAGACGTGCGGGGTGGTTGCGGGGTTACAAGAGATTTGGGGAAGGTGGCAGGTGTGGCCAGGCTGGGGAGCCGTTATGGCTTAAAGGTCAGCATTTGCTGATCCAGTGCCTTTAACTGCGTTTGCGCTGCGGTGTTCTCAGGGTGGAACCGCAGCTCCTGCGTCATTTCGTCCTTGGCAGCTCCCAATTGGCCCAGCTTCTGATAGACCATACCGAGGCCATAGTGGTATCCGAGGCCGTCCGGTTTTCGGGCGATGCCCAGCCGAATCTGGTTAAGAGCATCCGAGAGGCGATTCTCCTTGTAATAGGTGAAACCGAGATAGACGTATTGATCGGGGTCGCTGGGATCAATGTCGATTGCCCGGCGCAAGAATTCTTCGGCGACATCGAGATTACCGAGGCGATAGTTCGAATAGCCAAAATTATAGTTAGCCAGCCAAAGGTCGGGACGGTCCACGGTCAAAGTTTTCAAGACTTCGTTTGCTTCCAGAAAGTGTCCGCGGGCTGCGTATTCACTGGCGAGATTGTTTCGCGCAAAACTGTTTTTTGGAGCTACCCGGAAAGCGTTGGTGTAGAGGGCAAGATTGTTTTCCCACGGTCGAGACTGAATGAGAGTAGTCGCGGCCAACGCCGCCACGATCACGCCCAGTACCAGTTGAGGTAGGTGCGGAGATTGTGCGGCAGTTCGAGTCTTCGACAAAAGCTCTGCAAGCAGGACCATTGAAATTGAAAGTGCCAGCACGGGGAGATAGAGATAGCGATCATGAACGAAGTCGTCTCTTTGAAAGGATCGAATATAAAGGACAGGCAGTAGAGGCAGGACCAGCCATTGGAGCGCTGCGAGTAATTGCAAGTTCTGACTCCGTTTGTAAAGAAGCCAGAGCGCGGCAATAAGGGCGACGATAAAAGCTAAAGGCAACAAGAACGAGACGCTAAATGCGCTGGAGACTGTCGGGACGTCGTAAAAAAGACTCAGGTTTAGAGGCAGGACTAGATGACGGAGGTAAAACATGAAGAGGTAAGGAGCCATGAGGAGCGCCTGTGGAAGGGAGATCCACGCTGCAACAGGTTGAATTCCGTGCAACATTGAGAATCGCAGGGCGAGATAAGCGACGGTAAGAAGAGCGTATGGCAAAGTCGCACGAAGAGCGGGGATTAATCCTGCAGGTTTTGCTGCGGAATAAGATTGAGTGGGGATACCCCAAAAGGCATGCGCGAAAATGATGAGAGGAAAAACTACGGACGGTTCCTTGCTGAGAAGAGCGAATGCGAAACAGAAAAGTGAGATGAAGTTGTTTAGTGCGCGACCAGTTTGGACACTCCTCATCCAAAAATAAAAACTGCCTAACAACCCGAGGACCATCAATGCGTCCGTACAACCGGAAACCCAAGCAACGGTTTCCGCATGTACAGGATGCACGGCAAATATCAGCGCACCGAAGACGACCCATTTTGATTCCGGAAAATAGCTGCGCAACACGAGCAGGACGAACAAGGAGACCGCGGCGTGTAGCAAGAGACTGGATAGGTGCCAACCCCAGGGTTGCGTGTGCCAGCAAAAGTAGTTCAGACGGAACCAGAGAAAAAATATCGGCCTGTAATAGTGCGCGGAAGCGATGGCGCTGTAGAAGCCTGCGATCGGCTTGAGAAAATACGCGGAAAGATAATGCCAATTCCTGATAGCGGGATTCGCAAGAACCTGCACGTCATCGTCGTAGACAAAGCCAAATCGCAAAGTCTCGAGATACGGGAGAACCGCCCCCAGACAAAGGATGAGGAGTTCCATGCGCGCACTTAACCCACGGGGTCCGGCGGCGCTGGTGGAAATTTTCTCCCGCGAAACACTCATGTGTGGCTCCACAACACAGAGTACGAAACGCAGTCGATTCGTTGCACTCAACTATTTGCGGATACGTGTGAATGCGTTAAGCCTTTCAATCCAGACAGGATCCATTTCGCCGTAGTTTGCTCGTGACTCAGGCAATCCGACTCGAGGCTATATGTGCTGAAGGTGGGTGTCTTTGAACTGGGTTGGATACTTAAGGCCATAGCCGAGCATACGGTCCATTCCGATGTGAGCAATCCAGATTAAGGCGTAAGGCAAAACAAACATCCGATTCGCGAGAACTGGGAATGTCAGCAACAAAAGAGGCCCGGCGTAAAAATGAACCGCATTGTAGAGGGTCGCGCCCACGCGGACGTTTAGCAGGTAGCCGAGCATGAACAGATCTGGCGCGAGAAGCAAAAGAAAGAACATCAGCCAGCTTGCGTGAATGTACCGATAAGAAAGGATGGAAACAAGAAAGACGACTGCGCCCTCAGTGTGAAGGAGAATTCTCGGTTTAGTCAGCATTTTGTCAGGCTAACACGCACTTTCTTTTTGGCTCAATGCAAGTGGTCGTTGAACCAAGCGACGGCGCGGAGGATGCGGTCGCGATTGTGCTCGGGCTTTGCGAAGTGGTGGCCTTCGTGTTCGTAGACCACAAGCTTCGTTTCGACACCCAATGTCTTTAGTGCGTGCCAGAACTCGTAGGATTGCGGAGTTGGACACTCGCCGTCGCTGTCGCCGACCAAAACTAACGTCGGCGTTTTCACTTTCTTGATGAATGTGATTGGTGAGCTTTTGGCATAGACATCCGGATCGTCATAGACCGACTTGCCAAAAAACGGAGTCATCCATTGATCGATTTGGTTTTCGCCGTAATAGCTGAGCCAGTCTGCGATTCCAGCACCAGCTACAGCAGCTTTGAAGCGGTCGGTCTGCGTGACGCCCCACATGGTCATGTAGCCACCGTAGCTCCAGCCGGTGAGACCAAGGCGATTGGGATCGATGGGTGCGGTTTTAAGAGCTTCGTCAACGCCAGCAAGAATGTCTCGAAAATCGCCGTAGCCAAAGTCCCTTACGTTTGCTCGCGTGAAAGCCTCGCCTTGGCCAAAGCTGCCGCGTGGATTCGGCAACAGCACAAAGTAGCCAGCCGCGGGCAATGCCATTGCAAAATTCCCGATGCTGGGCCACGTGGATAAAACCGCGGCGCCCGGGCCGCCATGGACATCCACAATGAGGGGATATTTTTTCGACGCATCGAAATTGCTTGGATAAACAAGCCAGCCCTGTACATCGTAGCCGTCGTTTTTCCAGTGGATACTCTTGACCTGTCCCCATGCTGGCTTCACGTCTTTGTTGCGATTGGTAAGCTGAGACCAGCGGCCGGGCTTGCCGGTCCAGATTTCTGGCGGCGCATCGAACGCGCTGATGATAACGGCAGCGCTTTCCCCATCTGCGGCAAGGGAAATGTTGGGATTCCAAAGACCAGCCGAGATGGATTCACTGCCTTGATAGATTTCCTGCACTTCTCCGTTTGAAGGATCTACTGATCCGACACCCGAATCGCCGCCCAGCTCTGCGGCAAAAACAATTCTTTGGGGATTGGTCCAGGCGAGCCAGCAGGCGGAAAATTTCTTTTCTGGAGTGAGGTTCTTCGGGGTGCCGCCGGAGGCGGGAATGACAAAAATGTCGCCGCCGACAGAAGGCTCATCGCTCATTAGACCTTCGATGAAGGCGATGGTTTTTCCGTCGGGCGACCAAACGGGTCGTGCGATTTGCAGTGTCGGCTTATAAATGGAATTCATTGCCCCGGTGGTGGTATCAAGAGAAAAGAGCTGAGCGATGTACCAGTTGTCGTCACCGTTGCCGCGCGCGGCTGTGGCGACAATGTGCTGGCTGTCCGGAGCCCAATCGTATTCATAGATGTACATGTCAGCGGGTGAGACTTGGCGAAGGCTGCCCGTGGCGACGTCCACGAGTGCGAGGCGTTGCTCGTAAAAACTGTCCTTGATTTCACCTGTTTCAACAGTTTCAGCAACGAGTGGGCCCGAAGCGCGCGGCGCGTTTTCAATAAATAGAACCGCGATCGTTTTTCCATCGGGCGACCAATGCGGTGCGTCGAGAAAGCCCTTTACGCTGGTGAGCTTCCTGGCTGGGCCCGTACCGTTGCTCAAGTAAAGCTGAAGCTGGCCGGATTTCGCGGCGTCGGAGAGAAATGCGACGCGCTGGCTGTCCGGCGCCCAGGTAATACCACCTTCAGCGCGAGCCACACCGGCGCTTGCAGAGATTCGCCGCGGCGGAGTCTTGCCATCTGTAGGCTGAACGTATATCGCGGAATTGCCTGTTTCTGAGCCGTCTTTGCCAGGAATAGCTTCCACCCACGCAACGCTTTTGGCGTCGGGAGACATGGCAACTTGTTCGAAATTGCGCGCGGAGGTCAGCGCCGCAATTGCGGCCTCCACTGGATTGAGCGGTTTCGTCGAGGGTATTTCTCTTGCTTGAGGCGCGTTCTTGCGCGGAGCGTTTTTATTTTGCTGCGCATCAACTTGAGAAACGCACAAGATTGTGGCAACGAACAAGAAACCGGGGAAGCGAGAGAGCATGGATATCTCCGAACGGGTGTCTGAAGCACAGGTACGATAGTGCGGCAAGTGCAGAGCCGCAAGCTGGAATGTGTTGGAGAAAAGTTGTTAGGCGACTGGGGAGCGCGTAGAATTCGCACGAAACATTTGCGGGAGGCTGCGATGGTGAATCGCCGTGGATTTTTGTCGTCGGTCGGTGGAGTGGCTGGCGTGCTAGGACTTGCGCCGCGATTCGAGTCTTTACGTGAAGATGCAGCTCCGCAATTACCCGCATCTTCACTTTACGAAAAAGATGAAGAAGCGTATTGGACGGAACTGCGCAAGCAATTCCTCATTCCCGCAGACGAAGTGTATTTGAACAACGGAACGGTTGGTTCTTCGCCGCGACCAGTGCTCAAGGCAGTGTTTGATTCCTATGAAGAATCGGAGCGGCTGGCACAGGTTGAACCGGAGGACTATCCGATCTGGGGCTACGCTTCGTGGAACCAATACCGCGATCCGCTGGCCGCGTTTGTCGGTTGCAAGCGGGACGAGCTCGCGTTGGTACGGAATGCCACAGAGGCGAACAGCTACATTGCGAATGGTGTGGACCTGAAAGCTGGCGACGAAGTGCTCATGACCGATCAAGAGCATCCAGGCGGCGAGCATCCGTGGAATTTACGCGCGAAACGGTATGGCATTGTCGTGAAGAAAGTAGGGCTGCCAAAACCCGTGCCGAATGCGGCGGCCGTGTTGAATCTTTTTAGCGATGCGATCACGCCGAGAACGCGCGTAATTTTTTTCAGCCACATCACGACAGTCACAGGAGTAGTTCTGCCGGCGAAAGAGTTGTGCACACTGGCACGGTCGAAAGGAATTTTGAGCGCGGTTGATGGCGCGCACGTTACCGGAATGATGAAACTGGACGTGCATGACATCGGCTGCGATATGTATACGTCAAGCCCGCACAAATGGCTGCAAGCGCCGAAAGGCAGCGGGTTTTTGTACGTGCGGGATGAAGTGATCGACCGCGTGTGGAACACGATTGCGACAGAAGGCTGGGACGACGTAAAGATTCGCGCGGAAAAGTTTCAGAGAATTGGCAGCTCAAACGTACCGGCGCTGGCCGGATTGCGCGCTTCCATCGAACTGGCGAATCAGATCGGAATGGAACGCATCGAAAAGCGTCATCGCATGATGGGCGACTACATTTTGGCCGAGATGGTGAAGCGTGGGGCGCAGTCATGGACTTCACCGGAGGCAGCTCTTCGCTGCGGGATTACGACGGTGACTGTGGCTCCCGTAAAGATGCCTGACCTTGAAAACTCCTTGTGGAAAGAAAAAAAGATTCGCATTCGCGGAGCAGCGCCACACAAGATCCGTCTCTCCACTCCCTATTATTTGCTGCGCAAAGATGTTGATAGATTCCTTGCAGCGTTCGATGAATATAGGAACACCAGGACTTAATACGGCAAGGCTCCGATATTTCCAGCGAGCTGAATACGTATAACGGGTAACCAGCAGCTCGAATCATTCCGAAAGCTAAGAGGTATCATGCATGAACCGCAAATTCACCTATTTCGGCCTTGCTTCCATTTTCTTTATTTGCACCGCTCCGGCACGTTCTCAGACGGCTCCCACGCCCAAGGACACTCCGGCTGCCGAAGCCAAGCTGCCTACCGCGGACGAACTCTCGGAAAAGTGCGCCAAAGGGAGCGGCGGAAAGGACGCCTGGGCCAAGCTGAACACCATGGTTATAACGGGTACAGTGGACATCCCCACGTTTGGCGTATCGGGCAAGGTTGAAATCTTTGCCAAGCGCCCGAACAAGATATTGCGAACTACCAACGTCATGGATGGCCAATTCGTTCAAAAAGAAGGTTTCAATGGCCAGGCTGGCTGGACATCCGATCCGCAGAAAGGGTTGCGGGCCATAACAGGAGCCCAACTGGAGCAGGTAAAGGTTGAGTCGATCTTTGATACCGATGCGCACTTGAAAGAGGTCTACCCGGACCTGAAAGTCACGGCCCGGACCAAAGTGGGCGATCGCGAAGCCTATGCAGCCGTGGCGCATGAACCGGGAGGAAAGACCGTCACTATGTACTTTGACACCCAGACCGGACTCCGCATCGCCGAAGATTCCGAAGGCCCGGACGAAACGGGAACTGTCGTGAAAGCACACCTGCTTTTCGAGGATTACCGCGCTGCAGGCGACATCCAACTTGCTCGCACGATTCGCATTGAAGCTCCGAATGTTTCTCTAGTCATCAAAATTGAAGAGGTGAAATTCAACGATCCCGTGGACGACACGAAGTTCGCCATGCCTGCTTCCACCACAGACTCAGGCCAGCCGCATTGAGCCCATTGTTGACTGCATAACCTACAACGCGGAAAAAAGTGATACGCGCTATGCGAGTCATTTGTGGCGCACATTTGCGGCTTTCACATGGCACCGCAGCGACCTGAAAACTCTGAATTCAGCGGCTCTCTGCATTTCACAAATTGAACGCGTAAAGCAGAAGCTTGGTTATGAACAGATCCACCACCAGCACGCCCAGGGAACCCACGACGAATGCGGTAATCGTTGCACGAGCCACACCTGCCGTCCCCCCTTCCACACGGAACCCTTGATAGCACCCCACGGTCGAGATGATGAAACCAAAAATTACCGCCTTGATGAATGCCATGCAGAGGTCGCCGAAAACTAGCGCTTTGATGGCGTGGCTCATGAATTCTTCAGGGCCAAGGTGCAGTACGAAATTCGCGATTAAAAAACCGCCGAGGAGTCCCGCAACTACACCTATTGCCACGAGTAACGGCAGCATTAACACAGTCGCGAGCACGCGCGGCGTCATCAGCTTGCGAATTGGGTCAATGCCGAACACTCGAATCGCATCTACTTGTTCGGTCACCACCATTGAGCCCAACTCGGATGCCATCGCGGTGGCGTTACGGCCTGCCACCAGAAGTGCTGTGAACACAGGACCAAGCTCGCGCATTAACGCGAGCGAGACGGCGTTACCGGTCAAAACTGTTTCGCCGAAACGCTCAAATTGTGATGCGGCATTTAAGACAACTACGCCGCCGACGCAAAAGAGCGCAACGACGACAATCAAAGCCGAACCCACGCCAATTTGGTCCATCTGTTTGACTAAATCGGCGGAGAAATATCGGGTGGAGGCAAAGATGTTGCGCACCGACTGTACGGTGAGAAGTGAGTAGTCCTGGAGGAAGAAAGTCCACGTCTTCAACGCGTTCCCGATAGTTGAGGGAACCGAAGTTGAATTCATAGTCGCACCCCTTGTCGCAAGTCGAAGCTTCCACACAGTGAAGTAAGCCATTGTGAGGCAAAGCAATGCTCGCCAAAAACAGTCAAATTTCAAATGTGTGCCGGGAACTTACCCCCGTCGTTTCTTGACGGGGTAGGCTGCAAGGCGGGGAAAAGTAATACACCCTGCCATTTGCATTCGCGTTCTTTGTGGCTTTCCGTTGTGATCGCAATGAAATTTGCGGGCTGTTGCAAAAAGTTGAGACCTCTCACCCTCATTTTCCGTGCTAGACCAACTGAAAATGAAGGGCTTGCGAGTTTCGATATTTACCGTCGATTTCGTTGCACCATTTTTACGAAATAGAGATCCGTTCTCACAGATTTGTACAACAAACTCATCGTTTTAACACTTCTCGTCATAATTTCCAGCCATGTCGTTACAAGAAAATAGGGCAAACAACATGGGAAGAGATTCGGAATCGCCAAAGTCATATGCGAAAATTTGCCAACGATCAAATGTGTGGCGTTGACTCCAAAAGGACTTGACTGTTATTCAACGCCACATTAGATTCACTTCCTCTTCTATTTGGGTTCTTCAAGATTTTGTCGTCATCGCAGAAGGAGCTCGAAAATGCCAGCTTTTGCGCGGCGCCTTATTGGTCTACTAACCATAACTACATCTGTGCTCTGCATCCCGCTGTTTGCGCAAACAAAGAAAAGCAGTGTGCATGACACTGTCTCGAATACTGTCGTAGCGAGCTGTAATGACCCGGATGACACCACAAAGGATCTGGCACTAGATAAGATCGCGCCTGATCTCAGCAATTTGATGAACGGAACTGAATTGGTATGGAATCGGACTAAGCTGTATAGAATAGCCAGTCATGCCGCGAAGGATCCCGCCGTTGTCGATAGTATCGATACGAAGCGCGCTTATGTCTTTCACGTTGATCATTGGGCCGCTGGCCCCCCTCATAGCTTAATTTCTAGCGATTGGTATGTTTATCGACTGACTAAGGATGGGAAATTGAAACAAACTGGGTTTACATCTGAAGGAGAGCCGCTTTTATATGGTCTAAAAAGAGCGACGATAATCGGAATTGAAGTCTTTGACGACGGCGGGAAATCTGGAGCTGTAAAGATCAACTACAAGACTTCAGTGGTTCAAGGTACTCCTGCAAATTCTCAGGCTCTGGGTCAACTCATTTCTGCACTGTTGGGTTTGGCTTCTCCTTCCATTCAGTTTGCGGGTGAACTCGGTTGCGAGGTATTGACTTCCGTCTCCTTTCAAGAGGGAACCGAGCGTTTACCGTTCGAACTAAATGTTGCCGTTTCAGCGTACGACGCGGGCAAAGTTAAGGCGAACGCCGCCGATAATCCAAAGCAAAGCTCGTTAGCGGGCGTTGCAGATTGCCCGGACCTCTCGAGCGGGGCAAAATGCGAACTGAGTCGAAAATTTACCAGCGAAGATCGTGAATGGTGGGATGTCAGTATAGGAGTGACGATTCCAGGTGTACGGGAGACAAAATATGGCATCGCTAACAATTCTCTAAGCTCAAGTGTAAAGACCCATACGGACCTCTATGGGATGTTTGATATTTATCCACTCAGCTACAGATGGACGAAAGATTCTGCGATACCGCACTTAGTTGTGGGACTTCCTCTTACAGGTCAAACTTTTTATCGCCCGTTTTTTGGAGTTTCAGAAAATCTCACAGGGTGGCATGGATTCCAAAAAAAGTTGGGCCTTCCCGTAGGTATCAATTTCTTCGCTGGGATTGTTTATATGAAAACTGCAAGAGTGGACGGTAATCCCACAACTGCTGACCAACTAAAGATTGCCACTAAGTATGACCGTGTCGCCAAACCCGTCTTCGGAGTCGAAGTGCCTGTAAAGGCCTTGGTTAGCAAAATTGGGAAATCCGCAAGCAAGAACAACAATTCGGACGCTTCTGGTAACGCGAAGTCGAAATCAAGTTCCTAAAAGTGGAGTTCGTGCCCCGCTATGCTTCGCCAAATTGTTTATCTTTTGAGTTTGACTGCAATCGCAGCATCGATCCCAGTGCTTGCTTCGGCTTCTAAACCTCAAGATTATGCAGCTCGAATTGTAGCGCGCGACATTGAGGGGAACACGCACGTCGGTACAGTCATTTACGTTAGCTATGCACAATCAAATTTCGTAGTTACTGCGTACCATAACGTATTCAGGACACTAAAACTGAACCTGACTTTCGATGAAAAGGGTAGTAACCAAATTCCTTTGTCCGATTTTGTTGGAACATCTGCCCTCCTTGACCCGTTGCATGATCTTGCGATTTTTCGATGCACGCCGGAAGGATCTGCGAGATTACAAGGAAGTTGGAATGGAATTCCAATAAATCTTCGTCCTGTTATGTTGAAGACTGAACCACAAACATATGACGGCGCTCGCGTCGTTGCTGTTGGCAATCCTGCCTTGAAGATACTTGAACAGGAAATAACTCCGCTCAATTACATAGCAGAGGCTACTGTTAGCGAATATAGCGAACTGGGCAAAAGGCTGATTTCTTTAGCTAGAAACCCGCAACTGAGCAATATCTCGCTGGTGTTTCTTGAGAATCTCGAAGTTACTTACGGATTTAGTGGAGGTCCAGTCCTTTTCAGCAAATCGCAATTCAAAAATGACGATGTTGAGTTAGTAGGGATGGTGGAGGGTGGAGACCCCTCAAGCGGAAGCGTTCATAGTTGGGCTATTCCAGTGGATGTGATTTCCAGTGCCCTACGACAGACACCATCATATAAATCGTTTCCACCTACTACTTGGCCTGCGACACAGTTTCCCGACACCGCGTTCTCAAGGTCGAGCAGCCCTTTCATCACAATCCTCCAAGTAACACCTTGGAGCACAAGTTCGAACATTGGGTCGGTGCCGCTCCAAGTAGACGAAACTGGCAATCTTTCGATTACTTTCAGAGCAGCGGGAAAATATCAACAGCTTTTCGCGATTCTTCATGTGCCAGACGCTGTGGAAATTCAAAAAGCGCCAAGCATCGAGAGGGTAAACGATTCAGGTCTATTTAGCTTTATTTGGACCGTAAAGCCTTCAAGTGGTGCTAAGGGCGGACCCGCTACTATCGAGTTTACGACGGAAAAGCGAGAAGTCTCATTTACGTTGCCCCTAACAATTAGGCTCGTCGACGAAGCAAATCATCGCCCAACAGAGGCTGTGCTGCCCTTTCAATTTCAAGAAATTCAACAAGTATCAGAAAATTTCAATGGAAAGACTGAGATCGATCTAAGAGATGCGTTTGGGTTTGGGGAAATATTTAAGACAAACACCCAATTTCTTCTATGCTCGTATCGACAAAAAGCTTTTCACGAAAAATGTGATGTTGCACATTTTTTGAAGACTGGGACAACCATCAAGATCTTAGAAGGAGGGGGCGGCACTGTAGACAAAGAAACCGGTACATTGCATCCAATCAAATCCAATCGGCTTGTAAAAGGGCTCATACTTCCAAGTGCTTATACCGAACGGACCGCCATATTCAAAAAATTTGGTGATTCACTATTTCTAACAGAGCATACCCGCAAGCTCATTGCCGAATATCTTTCTCTCGTCGATGAAAATACGACTATTCTCGGTGATGTTCTGAACGACTCTGCATCTGAGTTTGCCAAGCGCTACCCTCAACCCTCTGATCCGGCCTCAGACATTTGGATTAACAATCGATGGGTAGACTGCTTCAAAAATCTGAGTCCGAAGGCGCGTGAAATTCAAAATGACTTGCGAACATATGTTTTCAAGTCAAACTAAAGAATACAGAAGCAACCCGACATATTTCCGAGCTCAAGACTTAAGGATTTCACGATTGATAGCATTTGCTACTCCTGTAAGGAATATTTGCAGGGTCTGTTTTCGGACACCTTTTCCCGAGAGGATAGCGTCGATAGCTTTTTGAGTGAGCTTCGTGGCTCGCATCAGCTTCCGAAAACCGATCTTTCGCCACTCATCTCTTTCTTGTTTGTCAGCAACAACCAATTTACGGGTCCGGCCATATATCTGCATCTTTGCGTCGAGCATGCTCGGGTCTTCCCCTTGTTCCCAATGACGATCTGTTTCCTTTCCAACGGGAATTACCTGTCGCGCAATAATGTTGGATCTTCTTAGCAAACCTCTGGTGTTTCCATCGCAAGGCGCTCCATTCGGGGCAAGTGATTTGACCTCGGCCTTTCCGAGATACTGATTCAATATGATCTGAAACGAATCTGGAAAGACTTTCATTTGATTGGTATCGGAAACCATAGAAATTTGGAAAGTACGCCCATCTACCAGATTGATGCCCTTTAGCTTGTTCCACTTCCTTCGATTGAACTCTGGGCGGGTTATGAACTGAAAGTTATTCTTGTCATAGCCGCGAGGATAACCCTCAATGCCAGACAGAATCGGGAACAAAAAGAAGTTGAACGGCGCTAACCATTCTGGCCGATGGCCTTTGAGCACGTTTGGCGAACTCATCACCATTCGCATCATGGCCGGTAGTTTTAGCCAGGATGGTTTCTTTTGTTTGTGTCCAAATTCTTTGCGAAGCAAAAACTCCCATGCTTCAAATATCCATTCTGGCGTTTCTTCGGGTTCATCGTCCCCCTCGTCGTCCGGATTGCGTTCTTTTGGCGCGAAGAGATAGCCCAAGCCGTGCCCACTGGCTTTCTCAATTGAAAGATTTCTTCCGTCCTCAACTATGAGGGCGTAGCGCTTCGCCGAAACAGCGAAGCCGAACAATTGGCGATAGGGCTTTTTCGGATCAGAATCGACGTGATTCACATCTTCGATCTTCAGGATGTCTCGGACTAACTTCGGATCATAGGGGTTGAGTTTATTGAACCTCCTAGCGATTCCCTCGACTTGTTTTAAAGAAAGCGCCCTTACAGCATCTTTATTATTGAGTTTGAAAGAACCTCCGACGCATGGAACGAGTTGTTGCTCTTTTGAGCCGACAATACACATCGAATCTGTGTCACAGAACAAGTAAGAGCCGCCGAGGTCTTGAACGCTCTTTTCGAGCATTGCAAGCAACAATCGCCCACCCGCCGTAATCAGCGATGCGTGTGGAGGAAAATACCAAGCACCTGGAGTTTCAACGTAATTCGTGGGAGTTCGTCCAGATTTCTCGCCGGAGAAATAGCTAACGCGCTTTTCTTTGTTATTTGTTTCTGTATTTACCTCGACAAAAAGGCCATAGCTACCAGAATTCGCGACCACCTTTAAGAAATCCGCTAACGGTTTGTTTTCAGCCTTGTGTGCAATTCTTTGCTCAATGACTTTCCGATAGAAATCGTCTTTCTCTGGATCAATTGCCACCAGGCCGCCAAGATTTGTAATTTGAAGGGCTGATTGAGTCCCTTTAGGGGCCATTCGTACTGCCTTAATGATCTTGGGAACTTTGCCAGTCGACAGCTTGGAAGCCATAACGTCTGGACCGGCATACCAGACGGGTCTCTTTGAGTTGAGATAATTTAGTCCAATGTTTTGGGTCTTTTCTCCATACACCGTTCGGATTGGAAAAATGTCGTTTTCGGGTTTGACCAACGCGAAGAAAGACAGTTTTTTCCAGAACTCACGGTCAAACGTAGTTTGGAGATTTGCTTTCGAAACTAAGCCCTTCGCAGCCCTCGTGTAATCCCCGAAACGTATGGACTTAGCCTTCAGAACATCCCAATTCCCCAGCAACGCATTTACGGTCGGATATTGGCTGGTGAAATCTGTGTGAATCACAGGGACTTTGGTTTTTCGAATCCGACACTCTGCACGTCCTCCGTAATATGCCTGCATCGCAATCCCGAGCGTTTTGTTTGGAAGCTTAAAGTGAGTTTTCGGGATACGGATGTTCATTGCATCGAGATACGCCTTTGCAATCGAAGCCGGTGAATAAACTTTGTCGGGATATGATCCGATTGGGTTCCGGGCAAATTCAAGCTTCATAGCGTTCAAAAGCCTCGCCGTCGCTCCAACATCGCCGCGACAGTACTTGATTTCTTTTGGAGTCACTCGCCCAGACGGTTTGTGCTTGTCTTTGCCTTTTACTCCGAAAGCTTTGCACGCTCGATTCAAACTGAAGGACTCATTTCGGAGTGCCCACCCAAGCGTCCTTAGATCAAGAAAACGCCCCTCAAACGGCCATTCGTCGCGATGCAAAATGCTTCCAAGTTTTATGAATGCCATTTTGCTGTTCTGGGAAGTGACTAGAATCCTTGGGCGTTCTGGATTCGTCTCCAGTTCACCTGTTTTCCGGCTTTTGCGTTTGGATAGCGCGAGGGACCAACTATTCTTTCGGCCTTTTGCGTGTCTAACAGCGACTCTTGATAAGTCAAAAGGCAAATTGAATCCGACAACCAATTCGCCTCTTTGCATTGCTCTCCAAAATATTTGATCGATGAACGCAGAGCGCTTCATCAGTCTTAGGGATGTGCGAGCTGGCAAGCGTTCGACGCTCGCGGCGTTTCCCTTGTCTTTTACATACGACTCCAGAATCTTCATGTCGCGTCGCAGAAGATCGTCCGCGTAAAACAGACCCTCTTCTATGCAGCGATACGTATCACCATCCAGTTCGCAGCGTCGATAGCAGCCAATTGTTAGCTTTTGTTTGGGATCGACAGTGGTTTCCGTATCAAAGACCAAGCAGTAGCTAGGCCATTTCGGAGACCACCCTCTATTCCATGGTTTCTTGGGTTTGGCAGGTGTGTGCGCCCGCACGTAAATGTCATGCGGTTCTGCTTGACCCAGTTTCGCTAAATCACTTAGCTTTGGGCGTTTTCTGAAAGCGCTGTTTTTGCGGTCTCGTTGATGATCCATTGACAAGCAATGATTGCTTGAGACGCCCTATTTAGTCTTTCAAGCAAGTTAGGTGTGTATCGAAGATCAACACCGGCATTTCGCAGCAATTCGTGAAATCGGTCATGGTGCGCTTTACAGAAAGGCATCGTGAACCACGCAATGTGATTCCTGCCCCCGATGTGGTTCTTCTCGACGATCTTGGTCGATCCACAAATTACGCACGCTGGCTTCACGATTCTTCACCAAGCGACGCGTAGAGATCGTCAAAGTCGAGTATGCCAGCTTCTTCAAGCTCAATGAGCTTTTGGACATCAGTAATGAGAACGTGCCCAGCAACCGTTTTGCCTTTTAGTTTCAGAAGTTCTGCTTCTGCACCTGTATCATCAGCACGGAGCATTCTCCTCGCTCGGTTATAGCGCCCAAGGAGTTTCCTCTCTCTTGAGTTGGATATGATTTCAGCTACCGGCCCAAACTCAGTAAGAACATTCATTACCGATTTGAGCTTATCTTCTGGAATCGCCTTCCACGGTTTGCCAGGACCATTGCGGCGTAGCGCCGGTCTCGCGTACCGAATAAACGTACCTCGTTTGACGCTCGCTTCGCGGGTTGCTTTCGCAAGCGAGTCGCCTTCACGCATTCTTCTCAGGGCTAGAAAGACCCTACGCTGCAAAGCAGCCTCGCGTGGATTCAAAGCGATTGTGCTGCGTTGCCGAATTCGACGAGGCTTTACGCGCTTTGAGATCTTCTGTCGCTTGCGCGAATTCTTTCCGAAGGAATTTTTCTTGGACTTATTGTGTTTGGTGGACTTCCGCTTTCTCGATTTCATCGGCCCACCTTCTTTCGCGGAACCGACAATGTAGCGTGATTACGTTGTGCAAACCGCTTAAGTGCGGAGTGCGGGACTAGCGTGCGTCTGCCAACACAAGTGGATCGCAACTCACCAGATGCAATCAGTTTTGAAATTGTTCTAAGAGAGAGGCCGGTAAGTGCTGAAGATTCTTTCCGGCTGAGAAGTAACTTGTTGCTGAGCGTGTCCGACATTAGACACTCCCAAAGAAGTGTCATCTGCCGGAATCCGTTTGCTCAGCCTGAGCCCATGCGCCTTTTGCGTCCACTGCCTCGTCCCAGCTTTCGCATCCCTCTCCCGATGCGGGGAGCGGGTCTACTTGCTAGGACTAATGGTCGGTGCTACTTCCTACCGCCACCTTGAGGCAGGGTCTACTTGGCACTGTACCCTTCGGGTCGGTGTTACTGCTCACCGCCGTAGGCATATCTACTAAGACCCCGCGGTAACAAAATTATGGTCAAAAGCGAATCAACAGTCAAGGGCACGCGAGGGCAAGAAATGCACCTTCATGCGCTAGCGGGCATAGTGTAAAATGGCTGTAATTCCTTCATTTACAAATAGTTATGTGTCCCCGCCAAGTGAGAGCCACATGCAAAGCCAGCCTTCACCACTCGTCGAAAAGCTCATCCCTCGTAAGGGAGTGATCACTCTTTTCGGCTACGGAATTTCTGCAACTGTTGATCACGGTCATTTAATCCTGAAAGACAATATTGGACCCCGACATCGCCAAGCAGTTTTTCCGAAGATAGGTCACGGCTTAAAACGATTGACGGTGATTGGATCTGAGGGATGCGTTTCTCTGGCTGCTTTGCGATGGCTCGCAGATCAGGGTGCGGCATTCACGATGCTTGAACGTGATGGGTCAACGCTCGCCGTCGCCGGTCCAATTGGTCCATCCGACGCTCGCGTGCGCCGTTCACAATCGCTCGCCCACGAATCTGGACTCGCAGTAGAAATCGGCAGAGAGCTAATTGCTCAAAAACTCGACGCGCAAGAGCGTGTCATTCGAGACGTTTTTCAGGATGGCATAGTCGCCGACGCAATTGTTTCAGCGCGAGAATCTTTGGGCAAAGCCAAGTCCATAAAGGCGATTCGAAATGTCGAATCTCTTGCTGCTCAAGAATATTGGGCGAGGTGGAGAAGTTTGCCGGTCAATTTTCCGACTGCGGATTTACGACGCGTCCCAGAGCTTTGGCGCACATTTGGAACTAGGTCTTCCCCACTAACAGGCTCACCTCGGCTCGCTGTCAATCCTCTAAACGCAATGCTGAATTACGCTTACTCGCTTTTGGAAACTGAAGCGAGACTTGCCGCTTGTGCAGTTGGCTTGGACCCAGGAATCGGGTTCTTACATGTGGACACGGATGCTCGCGACAGTTTGGCGTGCGACATTATGGAACCTGTAAGGCCTTTGGTTGATGCGTTTTTTCTCAACTGGATCACAAGGGAATGTCTGAAGCGCGAATGGTTTTTTGAAAAGCGCGATGGCTCATGTCGATTGATGGCAAGCTTGTGCGAAATGCTTACGGAGACTTCACTAACTTGGCGTCATTCCGTTGCCCCAGTCGCTGAACAAATCTCTCGAATGCTTTGGTCCACAATTCGAAACAATAAGAGAAATGTGCTGGCCCCAACTCATTTGACGCAGAGCCGTCGTCGTTACGCGAAAGGAACACCAAAGATCAAAGTTTTGATTCCACAACGCCCACCACACGTTTGTTTGACTTGCGGTGGAAAGGTCACACTGGGGCATCGGTACTGTTCCCATTGCAAAGTTGAAGTGACGACGAAAGCGCTAATTAAAGCAGCGCAGAAGGGTCGGCTTGCCGCACATTCGGCAGAGGCAGAGAGAAAGCGAGCTGCAAGCAGGCGAATGCACTTAGCAGCCCAAAAGAATTGGGACTCATCGTTACTGCCAGCTTGGTTGGACATCAATGCGTACAAACAAGGAGTGCAGCCGCGGTTGTCTCGACTGACTGTCCCTGCAATACGAAAAGCGCTGGGTGTTTCCAAGGGATACGCTACAAATGTGCGCTCGGGGAGAAAAGTGCCCCATCAGAGACACTGGCTGGCATTGGCTCAACTAACCCAACTTCGCTAGTGTCTACCTCGCAGGGCATTTGTTAGATCAATCTATATCTCAAGGCATGTCAGAACAATTCGTTACCGAGATAAGCCAACTGTGAGTTGAAGTTGGTAGCGTCGAACATTAGTGGAAACGAGCTTGAGGGACATGCGTTTGGGGCGTATTGGGGCACTAATCTCAAAGGGAAGAAACAGCTGTTCTTCATTCGCGCCCTTACGTTTCTTGTTTTGCTTTGCAGACATTATGCGCGCAATCTCAACAGATTTGTACGGAACCGAAACGCGAAAGAGTTCGTAGGCGAGCGCAATGGTTCGGATGCTGGGCGTTCCACCAGACAGTTGCTTTTGCAGTCCGGCTGCCGTCACTCCCAAACTCGATGCCACATCTGCAAGAGTTCTCCCCTTTTTGCGCTCACGCGCAACGTGAGGCGCCAAAGCATCAGCGAAGCGGTTAGAGAAAAGCTTGTCTTCAAGAGTTTGTTTCATTTGCGATCTTAAAAAACATTAGAATCAATTGAGATACAACTTAAGTTATGATACAACTTAAGTTGCATGTAGGGGCGAGACAGTTTCTGTGGTGGAAACCAAAAACCAACTACCGTCCATGTGGGAGCGATTGCGCAAATGTCGGCACTGCGGACTGGAAGTATTAAGTTCTGCGTTGAGTTATGCAGAAAACCCATTCTGCTCAAATTGCTTGTCTGAAAGAATTTCCGAATCTGCGAAGCACCTAGGCTTAATTGCGTGGCGTAGCGTGGGTGAGTACTTCATACCTACGAATCTAGATCAGCAAAAACCACATTAAGTTGTCTCATTGCATCACGGTATTTTAATCCGCTTCTCCAGTAGTTGCTTACGTTACGTCTTCTTCTTTTCTGCCCTTCGAGTGTCCAGACTTCAACGTCCCAATCCGAAGAGTTTTTGATCAATTCGACTTCCAAGTCTGACTTACCCGGACGATCTACTCGCCAACGGTATGCTCCCGCCGTCAGACAAGTTGTCTTCCAATCCAAGGCAACGCGCATTCTCCCTAGGGAGGCGGCAAATTCGGTCGCCGAATGAAACCGATCTTTGGGGTCAGCTTGCAGAGCTTTCCGAATGAGAGTCCTCATTCGCCTGGGTACGTGAGGAAGAAACAATCTCGAATCAGGAAATCGGCCGCCCAGAATCTTGGCCTGTAGCTCGTTATCGTCTTTGATGGCATTCTTTTGCAACTTGTAAAAGGGATCGCCGTTAACGGTTCTGTAGAGGAGCGTGCCCATTTGAAAAATGTCGGATTCAACTGTCGCAACATGAGAGGTCAAGACTTCTGGAGGCATTGCCCATTTGTACATAGGTGGATAGTTGACTGTTCCGGTGGGGGACATTTTGCGGCTCTGACCAAAGTCACTAATCAAAGGCTGATTGTCATCATCAAATAAGATATTTGCGGGCTTAATATCCAGATGTAGATAACGGCTTACATGAATACGTGCTAATCCAGCTAGAACTCCCTGAGCAATTTTTAAAGAGTCGCATAAACCCAGCGGGTGCTGCCTTATTTTCGATAGCAGTGATCCATTCGAATACAGAGGCAAAGCTAGATGAAATTCGTCAGTGGTCTCACAAACGTATTCAACTTTAACGATACTTGGATGGTTCGCTGAAAAAATTGCACGCGCTTCGTTACAATAGGAATCGAAATCATTTCCGAATTTTGACTTGCTGACAACTTTTACTGCGATATCCCGATTGAGGTAGGGATCGAACGCGCGGTAAACCGTAGAGTTCATTCCCTCCCCAACTCCGATGAGTCCACCTTGTTGATAGCGGATGGTGCCAGTAATTTCGAACATGTTCTGCCTCATTCATTTGGAAGCAGCGCAGCTGCGACCAAGATCGCTTCTCGGAGTTTATCTTTATACTGAGACCAATCTAGACCCCGCAGATCCTTAGAAGCCAAGTCCTCCTTCGGAAATTTGCTGCCCAAATGTTTCCCAAAAGTGTTGAGCGCACCGGTAATTACGTGAAGGTTCTTTGCGCTTGAAACTTCCACAAGCACTCCTTCAATCCGACACCGTGACTTAGCGGAATCTTTGTTGAATCCCCTCGCAATACGTTCCGGGTATCGGACAGCAACAGCATTTGGCTTATATACCTCAATAACGTGTGCGGCCTTTTGTCTAACCCAAGCTAACGCTTGGCCTTCGGTGAAGGATTTAGGAGCTGTTTCTGATCCGGATCCCTCTAAGACAGGCTGTTGGAGCGTACCGGTAGTTACCGCCCAATGAAATCCCTCCGGTTCGGCTCTTAGTCCGAGTATCGTTTTGCCAAGTTTCTCTCGATTTTGACTCATCGATCCTCCACTTCAAGGCCCGCCAATAATGCCAATTCAATTTAATTTAGCATTCGCCAATTCTTCATGAGTAAATTATGCGTTGATATAAATCACCGGCATGTCCAAACAACTGTTGCAGGATTGGCCTCCAGCCACAGGCTTGACACCCACGATTAGCGCAAGTATAGTACATATACGGATCACAGTATAGCAATTTGGAGATTCTTATATGACACAGACTCAAACCAAAGTAATCAATATCCTGCCAGATCGCAGCCTCATGCCGAAGATCGGGCAGACTGGTTATTCCGTAAGCCAAGCGATAGCGGAGCTGGTTGACAACTCGATTGACGCCAGAAAAGAAGGAAAGCTTCTTACGGTCGAGATCAACCTGAACGCTGAAAAAGATCTTGTCCAAGTAGCGGACGATGGGGTCGGAATGAGCGAAGGCACCGCAGCAAATAGCATCCGGCTAGCCCACTCTGCCAAAAGAAATAAGCTTGGAGAGTTTGGACTGGGTCTTAAAACAGCAGCGACTAGCCTTGGGAAAAAATTCCGGATCACCACGAAGGAGTTCAACAGCCCCGAAGAATACTCTCTTGAATATGACGAAGATAAGTGGCTTAAGGAAGGAGATTGGACAAAGCATGAAATGAGCGTCAGGTCCGGAGCCGAAAAAAGCAGATCCGGTACAACGATTTCTATTACGGCTCTCCATTTCCGGATTTATCCAAACTTGCCGGGGAATATTAGAAAAGATCTCGCGACCCGTTTTGCTCCATTCATCGAAAATGGTGAAGTCGCAATTAGAGTAAATACGAAATGGTGTGAGCCTGAACCGCTGATGTTAAAGGCGGAGTATCACCCACCGGACGGAAAAGAGGAATTCCGCCTAAAACTTGAGAGCGGTAACGAAGTATGGGGATGGCGGGGGCTGCTGAAACAAGGGTCTGACAAAGGCGAATATGGATTTAGAGTTTTCAGGCGTGGTCGGCTAATCATGCAATTTGCAAAGTTAGGATTCAATCCACACCCTGAGGCGCGCCAAATCGTCGGCGAAATTCATCTGGACCATGTTCCGGTAACACATAACAAGAGAGAGTTCATGCAAGAGTCTCCGCTTTACCAGGAAATCGTGACAGAAGGCAATATTTTCTGGGAATTCATGCGGGAACTTGTGAAAGAAGCGCGCTCTTCGGTCCGAAAGACGCAAATTGATCAAGGAATCGTGGACAAAGTATTAGTTCAAAAAGACAACATAATGAAGGCACTCAAGGGGATTCCGGAACTTAAAGAATACGCTTTCCCTGATCTCAATGAAAAAATCAGAGGCACCGCTGCGGAAAATGACGGCGTTTCAGCGTCGGAAATCGAAAAACGCGATCCGAGGAGCATGGTTACTGTTGTCGAGGAACCTCAAGTAACTTCTGAGCACGAACGAAAGCCAAAGAAAACTCAAATCAAACGCACCTACTTTATTACGGTTAATGGAAAGAAGTTTAAGGTTGAGCATAGTTTCGTAGACCTCAAGACCGATCATGTCCTAAAGGACAAGACTGTGGATGAAGAGAAAGGAATTCAGGTTTTTACGAATATAGCTTTCCCAGCATTTGCGAACACTAAGGATCATGTTTTTTACGCAACTTGGCACATCGCAGAAGCTATCGCGGAGGTTATGGTTGAACGAAACCAAAAACCTGCCGACGAAGTGGCAAAGATCAGAGACCTAATTCTGAAAAAGAGTTCGGAGTTAACTCGACAGCTCGACGAAGTCGAAAAGGAAAAGAAACTGGCAGACATGCTGAAAAAAGAATGGGAAGCGAAGATGGCGCGTATCAATCAACTCAAGGCACAAAGTGAGGATCTTACGATTTAGAAAGACTGATCTCCATGTCTCATCAGATCGCGGCTTACGACTCTCATAGTTATGCTGCATCCTTAAATGACAGAAGGTGATTTATGGCCACAGAAAAACAATCAGTTATGAAGGCGTACACAATCAAAATCAAATCGGGTCAGTATGCAGGACGTTATGTCGGAGGGCGATTCGGTGGGGGATTGGTTACAAATCCGGTGGTTCAAAACAATCCACCGGTGAATATCCCTGGTTCGACAAAATACGGCCTCTGGACGCAAGAAAAAGCTGCCATGAGTTTCTTTGAAACGGGGCTTTCCAGCGCCTTAGAAGAATTGACTAAACTAGGTTTTGAACTCGACGTACTAAAGATTCAGGGATAGCCAGAGTGCAAGTTTCAAGCGGCTCTACCTAGGGACTTTCACATTTGAAGCAATCTAATTTTGTATGCCACAGATAACGACAAGGCCGGAACCTCCACGCGGTGAATACGATTTTCAGGATTTGTGTGCTGAACTACTTCGAGCTGAATGGAAGAATTCAAACCTACAGACCTTTGGTCGACGTGGTCAGAGGCAAAATGGAGTTGATATCCTCGATTTGAGCGGGGCTAGAAACCCAAGAGGTGCTCAGTGCAAGAACTACGAGCCACTTGACGCCATTCTCCCGAAGGACATTCATGATGCCGTCCGCGAGGCGAAGCAATTCGTCCCACACCTTTCCGAATTTTGGATTATGACGACTGCGAAGAAGTCGACGGACTCCCAGTTGGAGGTCTTGGCGATTAACGAGCAACACCAAAGAGAGCAGTTGTTCACAGTCACTCTGAAAACTTGGGATGAAATCCTGCTGATGTTCGCTAACCATCCGACTGTCGCAGACAATTGGTATGGTGGAGGATTGGCTACAGATTTACAAAAAATAGAACACCGAACAGCAAAGGTAGAGGAATTTCTACATGCTCTCGCATCAACATCGGCGTCGAGCATAGATCGCATCCAAAGTAGACTTCTCCTTCGGTGGGAGCCAAAGTTTCGTAAGACAACTGAATCAAAGGATGGACTATCTTTTGAATATGTCGCTGACTATTCCGTAGTACTTCTCACTATTGAAGAACTAATTGCGGCTGGGGCAACTGAATTAGCGGTCGATCTTGGTACGGAAGATGTCGATAACCTTAAGAAACACATTCCCCGTCCTCTGAGCAATCGAATAGTGTCAATATCCCCAGCGGGAGAGACAGGTAGGCTTGTTGGTTCGATTCTTGGACCCACCTTTGAAGAATTCGCGGTCGAAGCAAACGGAGTTGCCTCCTTCATGATGAATGGTGGCAGTACCGAGATCAGTAGACATATCCCCGTTATTGCTCTAAATCTCTACTACTTCTTGTTGGGAATCAAGAACCGCCTTCAAATCGATATTGATCTGGCAGATTTCTTAACAGCTATTGAAACTGTGCGAAGGAGCTCAAAAAATCCTCAGGGGCGCATTAACCTTGCGGTTATCGAAGGAATTCTAAGGTCTTACAAACTTCTGAAACTGGATTGCGTGGAATTGCGACCGACGGCATCTGGACGAGCAATAGAACTGTTCTCTGAGTTTGTCGACGATCACCACTACCAGTCGATTTCGCGTCATGCCAATTCCTTCGGATTCCCCAAACTCGTCGCGGAAGCTGAAAGGGAATTCTCAAAGATTGCTAGAGAATTTGTGCAAACTCCAAAATATGTGAGTGATTTACTTTTGGGCGAGCTTTCTTTGTCAGCTATTGGACCACGAACAGCGAATGACTCCAAAATTAACGAAGCACTCATGGCAGCTCAATACCTTCCGCCGATCGTGTCATTCGTGACGGCTCGAAAAAAGGCGTCAAGCGCATATGAGATATTGGACCCACCACCCATTTGGCCAACTAGGTGGAAATCCGAGAAGCGATAGAACACTGTCACCCGCTGAATGCCTGAGCGAAGCTTGTTCTTGACCATTTACCGTCAATTTCGCCGTATGATTCCGCATTGTGAGCAGCGAAAGCGAGCAACTGATGGTGTATCACTTTTCCCCGCCTTATAGCCTACCCCCGTCGTTTCTTGACCGTGTGAGAGCGGCCAAAGTACACTTGTAGATTCGAAAACTGCCGTGAAAGCGGCCAGTACGGTGTCGTTTGGGCTTTTCGTGAAAGATTTGCCTCGCGCGACGCGTAACCAAATAGGGGGATTGCTTTGCCAAAGCGCACATATCAACCGCGCAAGCGCCGTCGCGCCAAGACGCACGGATTCCGCTCGCGCATGAAGTCCGTAGGCGGCCGCAAGGTTCTTGCGTCACGCCGCAAGAAGGGACGCCATCGCCTTACGCCCGAATAAATCCGGGCAGGAGTATCCGCGCGAAGCGCGGCTGGTGCAAAAGGCGCAGTTTGATGCCGTGTACCGCGCCGGGAAGCGCCGCTCGAGTTCCCACTTCACTGCTTTCGTAAAGGCGAACAATCTGCCGCAGAGCCGGTTTGGCTTCAGCATCAAGAAGGCTCTTGGCGGCGCGGTTGTGCGCAATCGAATCCGGCGGCGCATGCGAGAGATCGCGCGGCTGCACCGGGAGGAAATACCAGCGGGATGGGACATCGTCATTCATCCGAAAAGCTCGGTGGCGAAGGCGCCGTTCGAGTTGCTGACGGCGGACTTTCTACGGCTTCTGAAGCTGTAGGAGCACAAACTATCGTGCCCTTACGTTCACTGCCGGTGCGTCTGGCGCTGTTTGCGCTTCGCTGTTACAAGGCGTATCTGTCCGTGCTGTTCGCGGGAAGCTGCCGGTTTGAGCCCACCTGTTCGATGTATGCGTATGAAGCGATTGAGCGGTTTGGTGTGTTACGCGGCGTGTGGCTCGGCACGAAGCGCCTGCTGCGCTGCCATCCGCTTTCCAAAAAATTTGGCTATGACCCTGTTCCGGAGACTTGGGAAGAAATGAATCCGAATCATATTGGCAGAAATCCAGAGGTACATTCGTGAGCGACGCTTCTCAAGGAAAAAATCTGAGGCCAGAGTTAAGAATCTTTATCGCCTCGGCCCTCTCCATTATTGTGATTTTGCTATGGGCAAAATTTTTTGCGCCGAAGCCTCCGCAACAACCTCCTCAAGCGAACAAGCCTCCGATAAGCGCGCCAGCAACGGCTGGAACGCAAGCGAACGGCAACACGCCGAGCTCAGCACCTTCCACAAATACGACTTCGCCTTCGACTGTTTCCGCAATGCCACCTGCTGAAGTAAGGGGCGATTCGCAGGAGCGAACAATCGTCGTGGAGAGCGATTTCTATCGCGTTGAGTTTTCCAATCGCGGCGGCGTGGTGAAGAGCTGGAAGTTGAAGAAGTATATGGACGATGCGAAGCCGCGCCAGATGCTTGATCTGGTGCACGCGAAGACAGCACAAGAAGTGGGCGGCTGGCCATTTGCTGTGACGCTGGATGATGCCGGGCTGGAAAATACCGCGAATTCAGCGCTCTATGTTTCGTCGGCGTCCGACAATTTGACGGCGCCGGCCGACGTGAGTTTTTCCTGGAGCGACGGCCATCTGGAAATCAAGAAACGTTTTCATTTCGATCAGAGCTACGTAGCCAAAGTAGAAGTTGTTGCGAAATACGATGGAAAACCCATAACGGCCGGACTTGCATGGCTTGGCGGTTTTGGCGACTTAACTGTGACCAACCCGCGACCGATCGAAACGGTGAATATTTTTTACAGCGAAGACGGGAAGTTAAACGCTCTGCCGTACAAGAAGGTCGAGGACTGGGACAAGGTCGGCAATGGAGTTTGGTGGGGCGGAAAAGACTGGACCGGCATTGAGGATCGCTACTTTGCCACGGTCTTTCTGCCTGAAACGGGCACCGCACCCGGCAAGCTCGAAACTCGATATTGGAAAGTGTGGCATCCCGTCCAGATTGACGGCAAGGACGTGCCAGAGCCAGTTCCGCAAGTTTCTACGGCAACCACTCCGCAAACTTCACTGCGCGTTTACGTGGGGCCGAAAGATTACGATGTTCTGAAAAAGATGACGCCACCGCTTCACTCGCTCGTGAATTTCGGCTGGCTGGAAATTATTGCAGACCCACTCTTTCACGGCATGAAATGGCTGCAGCAAAAAGGCATCTCCAACTGGGGATGGGCGATCGTGGTGATGACCCTCGTCATTAACATGCTGCTCTTCCCACTGCGAATTTCCAGTTACAAGACGACGCTGAAAATGCAACGTGTGGCGCCGGAAATCAAAGCAATTAACGAGCGATACAAGAAATATTCGATGCGCGACCCGCGCAAGGCGGAAATGAACAAGGAAGTAATGGCCGTCTATTCGCGGGAGGGGATCAATCCTGTTGGCGGCTGCTTCCAGATGCTCGTGCAGATGCCAATCTGGATTGGTTTGAACACAGCGCTACGTAACGCGATTGAGTTGCGGCACGCGCCGTGGTTTGGCTGGATTACGGACCTATCCTCAAAAGATCCTTATTACATTTTGCCTGTGATAATGGCGGTTTCCATGTATCTGGCAACAAAGATGACGCCGATGACCACGACTGACCCGCAGCAGCAGGCGATGATGAAGTTCATGCCGCTTTCGTTTGCGGGCATGTTCATCATTTTCCCGATCTCTTCTGGACTTGCCGTTTACATCCTGACAAGCAGTCTCGTGGGCATTGCGCAGCAGTGGTATCTGAATCGGACTCATCCGATCAATCCGACCCTCAAGCCGGTGAAAGCCAAGAAGGCGTAAGCAAATAAGGGCTCGCGTTCTAGCGACCCTCCCAGCCTTGTGAAACGACATTGCCCGCGGCGGCAAATCGTACACGATAGGTGAAACCTCCAGGTCGGTCTGGGCGAATCTTTGGGAAACGCAGGTCGGAAATCTCCACGATCGCATCGCCATTTTCCATGTGGAAGCGCGTGACGGGAAATCGCGCGAACCACAAAACTTTTTGAACTTCGGGCAATTCGTTGGCGCGCCTGACCCAGGGATTCTGCGGCGCATCTGGAAAATATTTGTATTCAATGGGCGGGACGGACGGATCAGAAATGGCCGAGTCTGCACGCGCATTGAACGAATTCTTCTTGCTCAAATCCATTTGTATTTCGTACACGCCGTGGGAAGTGCGCACCAAGCCGTCCCAATTCAAAAGCGAAGGTGGGAAAGGCAAAGCGCCGAACGAATCCGCTTGTATGTGTTCGAGCGCGACGAAATTCTTTACGCGTTCAAGGGCACTGTGGTGCGCATACATCGTCAAACCAAGGTAGGCAAACGCGAGCGCCAAGCCAGCGCGGTTCCAGGCAGCGGGCTTGATACGCGCACCCCAACCACGAAACGCAGGAAGCAGAAAAATCAGGGAAAAGGCCAGGCACGCTGTGATGACAGCGGCGTCAGAAATCGGCGCGCCGACAATTCGAGCAATCGCAGCGATGAAAAAAGGTGATGGAACGAAGATCACCCACATCATTAAGGCGCGGCGCTTGGCGTGAAGTACGTCGCGGTTCACCCATTCAAGCAGCTGCGGAACCAGAAGGATACCTGTGAAAGAAAAATCGACTATGAATAGCAAATCCCAAGCGGGCCTCGACCATTCAAGCGGCGACCAAATCATCGTGCCGAACGTTGTAACGAGGTCCAGAAAAATGTGGCTGAGAATTCCGAGCGAGTAAATTCCTGTGAGCATGGCCAGCGAAGGTGACTCCCATTTTCGCCAGCGAGCAATCCACTGTGTAAGAGCCGCGAGAATTACTGCGAATATCGGCAGACAGAGCAATGAGTGCGTAATGCTGCGATGCCAGGTGATCATCAGCATGTCGTTGTTCGAAAGCATGTCGCGAATCACATCGGAGTCTGGAAAAATGGCGCCGAGCATCATGGCCCATGTGACGACGCGGCCGCGGTTCATAAAGCGGCGCGAAAAGAGATCATCTCCACGAAAAATCGCTTTGGCGATCAAAGCACCCGCAATGCCGTGTGTGATGGTATCCATGAAGTTAGTCGCGTGAAGTCAGGGACGAGTTATCAAGTTACTTGTATTAGCGGGGATTTCTTTTGAACGACGATTCCGACTGGCGATGCCAAAGCGCCATGCCGTTGAAGAAGATGATGCGCCGATTCTGCAGCGCGCGCGTCTATGGCAATGAGCAGACCACCGGAAGTTTGTGGGTCAAAGAGCAAAGATTGATATTCAAGCGAGACATTTGGACCGAATTCGACACAGTCGCCAATAAATGCCCGGTTATTTTTCAAGCCGCCGGAGATGTGACCTTCTCGCACAGCTTCGATGGTGCCTGGCAAATAAGTGAACGCCGAGTGTTCGATCTCAAAGGAGACGGGAGCAACGCCGTTAGCAGGATTTCCGAGCGCCATTTCGCGAGCGTGGCCGAGAAAGCTAAAGCCGGTTACATCAGTCACCGCGTGGATTGCATTTTTGACGTTAGAGCTCTTTTCCACTTCGTGAAGCGCCTCCGCGGCAGCAGAGTTCAGCGTGGTCATCGCTTTGATTGCGGCGTCTAATGACTGCTGTGAAGCGCGATCTTTTTTCAGTGCGGTCGTAATCACGCCCGTGCCGAGCGGTTTTGTAAATAAGAGCACATCACCGGTGCGCGCGCCGACATTGCGCCAAATTTTTTCAGGATGAATTGTGCCGGTGACCGCGTAACCAAAGAGCATGTCGTCAGTGCGGATCGAATGTCCTCCAACAACGCTGCAATGAGCTTCCTGCATTTTAGAAAGTCCGCCACGGATAATGCGTTCCAGAATCTCAGGATCTGCTTTTTCCGGAAAACCAACCAGGGATAACGCAGAAATCGGTTTGCCGCCCATCGCATAAACGTCGCTTAGCGCATTCGCCGCAGCGATTGCACCGAAGAGTTCTGGCTCATCCACAATTGGCGTAAAAAAGTCCACAGTTTGTACAAGCGCGAGCTCGTTGTTCACGCGATAGATCCCCGCGTCGTCGTTGGTATCGAATCCGACGAGAACATTTGGATCTGTCTGACGGGGGAGTTTCCGCAGTACGCTTTCTAGCGTTGCGGGATTGAGCTTTGCCGCACAACCTGCGGCTTTGGCCATAGCAGTCAACTTAAGAGTTTCAGTCAAAGCGTTTCCTCCGCTTCCTATTATTGCTCATTATATGGATGCTGATTGCTCTACGTCCGCGACATTGAATGCACGTGGCTTGCACTGCTTCTATATCTCATGCTCTTATCCCACGGTGCCTTGGGACTTTCTGCTTATTTTTTTTCTGCTCTGCGTAATCGTGCCTTGGAGAGGATGGGCGCGACTGCAGCGATTGCTCGCTTTGCCAAGTATTTCAGGCCGTGATCGCATTCTCCTCTACGTGACGTCGATCGCGACGCAGTGGGCCATAACGGCCCTTGTTGCTTGGAGGGCATTCGCACGAGGGCTGCGATTCTCCGAGTTGGGTTTGAAGTTCAAGCCGACCGCCGAACTACTGGCCGTTGCTTTGGTAGGAGCCGCGCTGTTGGGCATGGCTCATTGGTTTAATCTTCGCCGCATAGGCCGATCGAAGAATCCGGCCGTTCAGCGAATTCGCGCGATAGCCGCCAAGATATTCCCGCATTCGGACCGAGAGACAGCGATCTTTTGTTGGTTAGCGATTAGCGCCGGAATTTGCGAAGAATTTCTGTATAGGGGATTTGTTTTTGGGGCCCTCTCTCACGCTTCTGTTCCAACTTGGGGCATTCTTCTTATTTCCTCGGTTATGTTTGGTTTGGCACACGCCTACCAGGGAAAAGGAGGGACGATTGGCACCCTGCTTCTCGGTACAGTTTTCGGATTGGTGCGAATCTTGTACGATAGTCTCGTTCCCGTGGTTTTCTGGCATGTGGCAGTGGACATTGTGGCGGGATACGCAGGAAAGCGATATCTTATTGATAATAAATAACTTATCTCACAGAGAACGGCCGAAGATCGGACGGGTTTAGTTTACTATTATGCAAACAGAAAAATCTCAGATTCCATCGAGCGACGCCATCCAACGCGCGCTTTCGGAATTTCGGATAACGGTGGACGCACAGCAAGTCCTTCAAATTCAACAATATATTGACATTCTTCTGCGCTGGAATGAGAAGACGAATCTGACCGCCATTCGTGATCCCCTGGAGATACTATATCGTCATTTTTGTGAATCCATGTTTGGAGTCGTTGTCATTCCTGTGGAAAAGTGTCGGCTGGCCGACGTGGGCTCTGGTGGGGGCTTTCCGGGCGTGCCAATGAAGATCATTCGACCAGAAATGGACCTTTTCTTGATCGAATCGAACATGAAGAAAGCAACGTTCTTAACCGAAGTCGTTCGAGAATTAGGACTTACGGGCGTCCGGGTGCTTGTGAGTCGTTACGAGGAGCTTTCTGAAGAGGTCGCACCGTTGGACGTTGTATGTTCCCGAGCTGTCGGAGAGTTCGCGCCTTTTCTCGAGTGGGCGTCCTCGCCCGGCATTGGAGCTCAGAAAGTGGCGCTTTGGATAGGCGCCCAAGACGCGGAGTCTGTCCGCCGACTCGCAGCTTGGTCTTGGGATGAGCCGAAGGCCATTCCGCACTCACTACGTCGTGTCATCCTAGTTGGCAGCCGGAAGTCTCACTAGTCAAATTTCTCGATTCAGAGAAAATTGCGAGTAGAAGTGTTTCACGTGGAACACTCGCGTTCAGATGATTCGCCGCTGCGTTTTTTCTATTCTGCAAACTCTCGGCGCTGTCGCCGGATCAATCAGCCATCCTCAAGTTTCTTCTTAGGGTACAATCGGGCGACTGTTCCACGTGGAACATAGACGGACACAAGTTCTTCCACAGGCCAGCCAATTGTTCCACGTGAAACATCTTGCTTCCAACTGCGACCTTTGCTAAATTTTCGCGGGTTGGGGGATCGTTTGGCTCGAATCATTGCCGTGGCAAATCAAAAAGGCGGAGTTGGAAAGACAACTTCCGCTGTAAATCTAGCTACTTGCCTTGCTATCGCCGACCAACCCACTCTCCTCGTCGACTGCGACTCCCAAGCGAACGCCACGGCAGCCATTGGTTTTCCTAAGGATCCTTCGCGCAGAACCCTTTATCACGCGCTGATTTTGAATGAGCCGCTTGAGAAAATCCTGCAGAAGTCGCAAGTAGAGGGGTTAGATGTCGTCCCCGCCGACAAGAACCTGGCTGGCGCAGCTGTCGAGCTTGTAACGTCTGAAAATCGCGAATATCGCCTGCAAGCATTCCTACGGGAAGTCCAAGATCGCTACAAGTTTATTGTTCTGGATTGCCCCCCTGCGCTTGACCTGCTAACGCTGAATGCTTTGGTTTCTGCAAACTCTGTCCTTGTTCCCATTCAGTGCGAATATCTGGCTTTGGAAGGCGTTTCTGAGCTTCTTGACACTCTTATGCGGATTCGTCGAACTCTAAATCCATCATTAGAAATCGAAGGCATCCTACTCACGATGTACGACGAACGGACAACGCTGTCACGGCAAGTTGCCACTGACCTAAGAAGCTTTTTTGGCCCCAAGTGTTTCAGAGCGTTATTCCGCGCAATGTGCGGCTTGCGGAGGCGCCAAGTTTCGGTAAACCTATTATTTTCTATGATATCCACAGCAAGGGCGCAGAAGGCTATACGCAGCTCGCCCAGGAGGTCATCAGCAATGCCGAGAAACGCGTTGGGGCGGGGGCTCGGAGCGCTCATTCGGGAGCCTGAGGCTCAAGACGCTCCGGTTCCAGAAAAGCCAGTAAGCACAACCACTCAAGGTACCGCGGCAGCTCCTGCGCGCGAACCTGTCGCAAGTGGTCCTCAGCAAATCGATATTGACCTGATTGAGCCAAGCCCTTACCAGCCTCGCACGCGTTTCCGCGAAGAAGCGTTGGATGAACTTGCGCGCTCCATCAAATCGAGCGGAATCATTCAACCTCTAGTTGTGCGTCCCATCGGGAATCGCTATCAATTAATCGCTGGTGAGCGGAGGTGGCGCGCAGCCCAACGGGCCGGACTGAGCAAAGCTTCTGCAATCGTTCGGCACGTTCCAGACGAATTAGCGCTGGAAATGACATTAGTCGAAAACATCCAGCGCGAAGATTTGAATCCGATTGAAGCTGCACGCGCGTTTGAACGCCTAATGGATGAATTTGAGCTCACGCAGGATCTGGTTGCAGAAAGGACTGGCAAGGATCGAACGACAGTCGCTAACGCAATTCGACTGTTGAAACTCGAATCGACGATTCAAGAATGGATCGAAGAAGGCAAACTTAGTGCCGGTCATGGCCGTGCTTTGCTGGCAGTAGCTGATCCTCAGCTGCGTATGCGCTATGCACAACGAGCGGCGCGTGGCGGACTGACAGTGCGTCAGATTGAGCGTCTGGCATCGCGGCGGGCGCGTGGGCAACGGGCTGCTGCGGAAGTGAGTGTAGACGCTAACGTGAAAGCAGCTCTGGAGGATTTGCAGCGTCACCTCGGAACGAAAGTCGTGCTGCACCACAAGACAAAAGTGCGCCCAGGGCAACTCATTCTTGAGTATTACGACGATGCACAGCTGATGGGACTTTACGATCGCTTGATGAAGTAGGCGAAACTCCATAGAAAAACTGACCGTTCGTTCAGTCATCGGATTCGACACTTTGCATTGTCGGAATCGTTGACTTGTTTGTGCGCACGGATAGAGTGAGAGAGTCAGCATTGGGGGAACTATGGCTTGGAAGTGGCCGGGAACATCGAGCAGCGGAAAAAATGAAGAGTGGACTGGATTCATCGATCAGGGCGTGACGATGGAGGGCACACTGACGGTAACGGGTACATTTCGCATTGATGGCAATGTGAAGGGAAATGTCATTTCAGAGCAGACCCTCATTCTTGGAGAGAACGCAAAAGTCGAAGGCCAGATTGAGGGAAATCGAGTTGTAATTGCCGGCCGTTATGACGGAGTAATTTTCGCGAAAGGCCGCGTTGAAATTCAGGCCAAGGGCGTTGTGACTGGAGAAGTTCATTCACCTTGCCTCGTGATTGATCCGGGCGGTATTTTTGATGGTCGCTGCCATATGCTTGGATCTTCCGACGCAGCAACAAGCGTCACGATTCCCATTCGTGCCTTGAGCCAAGCGTAAGCAGGCCGCTTCATCTCCAGCGCAACAGTACATCACGTTTTTCTTTGTGCTGCGGGGATTGACACCCCGTAGTGCTCCGTCTATCGTCAAGACTGTAGTTCTGTCCTCGCAAAAGGATTCCATCGTGAAAGTGTTGGTAATCGGCAGTGGCGGAAGAGAACACGCCCTCGTCTGGAAACTTCGCGAAAGTCCGCAAGTGGAAAAAATCTGGTGCGCTCCTGGAAATGGTGGAATTGCCGCTGAGGCAGAGTGCGTTGCTATTGATGCGGGGAATGTTCCAGCCCTGGTCGCATTCGCGGAAAAAATGCGGCCGGACCTTACTGTTGTTGGACCAGAATTGCCACTAGTAAATGGCGTGACCGACGCATTTCGCGCGCGCAGTTTGGCGATTGTGGGCCCATCACAAATTGCGGCACAACTCGAAGGCAGCAAGATTTTCGCAAAAGAGTTTTTGTTGCGTCACAAAATCCCGACTGCGCAGATGTATGGAGTGTTCGAAAATCCCAACGAAGCTGTTTCCGCACTCAAGGATTTGAAGTATCCACTAGTGATGAAAGCCGATGGCCTGTGTGCAGGTAAGGGTGTATTGCTAGCCGAAAATGAAGAAGAAGCGCGCGCGTTTATTGACAGTGCTATGCGAAAGAATGAGCTGGGTTCTGCCGGGCACCAGATCATGTTGGAAGAAACGTTGGGGGGACAGGAACTCTCTTTTATCATCGTAACGGACGGTGAGCGTTATGCGCCGCTTGTTCCCACCCGCGATCATAAACGAATTTTCGATGGCAATCGTGGCCCTAACACCGGCGGCATGGGCGCATTCTCAGCCGATGAGCTGCTTCCCGAAAAGCTGCAGCAAACTATTACACAGACGATAGTGGAGCCGACTTTGCGCGGATTAGCTGCTGACGGAATTCGCTATCAGGGGTTTCTCTACATCGGGCTAATGATCACGCCAGACGGCCCCAAAGTGCTCGAATTTAATTGCCGCTTGGGAGATCCGGAAACTCAGGCGATTGTTGCACGCCTCGATTGCGATCTAGCGGAAATACTCCACGACTTAGCGACTCGCCGTTTTGACCCTGCGAAGTTGCAGTGGAAGGCGGGGGCAAGCATCTGCGTGGTCCTGGCATCCGAGGGATATCCTGGGAAATATTCCATTGGCAGACCCATTTCCGGACTAACCGGTGTTTCTGCCTTTACTGGTGTAAAAGTCCTACACGCAGGCACGAAGCTTGTCGGCGATGTGACGGTCACCGCAGGAGGCAGAGTCTTGGGGATTACGAGCGCCACACCAAATTTGGATTCGGCTGTTGCTTCAGCATATGCAGCCCTGAACTCAATCAAATTTGAGGGAATGCAGTTTCGCCGCGACATTGGTATGAAAGCTGGATTTGCGCAATCTGCTGGGAATTAGCCTGTGGCTAGAGTGACGCATCTATTTCGCGCGCCAAAAAGGCGGCTCCCCATGGAGCCTCTCGATAGGGCGGTCGTAGTGAAGAACTGCGGGTTAGAGGGCTGCGCTCATGCTCGTCCAAACAGCAAGCGGCAAGTCCTAATTGTGGATCTAGAAACTCTGACCGCGATGGATCTTCGGCCTGGAGTGATCCGGGAAAACATTACAACCGAAGGGCTCAACGTCAACGGATTAGCGCTGGGTCAGCGCCTGCGTATTGGAAGAACACTTCTCGAAGTGAGTGCAGTTTGCACACCGTGCGATCAACTCGAAAAAGTTAGGCCCGGCCTGCGAAGAGAGCTTTATGGAAGGCGCGGAATGTTGTGCCGAGCAATCGAGGGTGGAACGATTAGCATGGGGGATTCTATCGAGTGGCTTTGAGGTTTGCGTCCTTTCAAAGATTAGCTAATTATTGGGCCGTTTGCGGAGAGAAGGCGCTTCAGGTGGTCGATTCTTATCGTCTTTGTCCACCTTTTCGACTGGTTCTTCCGGCGGCAAAATCCAATCAAATCCACGCTGATCTTCCATCTTGCCCATGAAAAAGCGCTGCTTAGGATAAAGCAGCGGCACGGCAGCGCGGAGAAATTCCCCCGCTTCCATTGGTTCCACTTTCTGCGCTTGACCCTTGATAATCAAATCGAGCGCCTTCGCCATTTTCTGGTTGTTTCGAAAGGAAGAAAACCGCGGGTCGTTTCCTTCCAAGAGCGTCTGGAGAGTTGGCCCTTGCCCATCCGCTGGAAACGATGTTTCAACAATGGTTTTTGGAGAATGTTTTTCCGGCGGATAAATCTGGGTGAACCGGGGGCGCAAAACGCGCGTCTGCCAAAAATTCTCGCGTGTAGTCAAAAGCTCCTGAGTAATGCGATATTCCACGATCCAGGCTTCCGGACCATAGTCTTGCGGACCGTAGCCGATTACGACTATTTCAAAGATAGGCTGGTCTGAAGGGAACTCAATCTTGTGGCGAAGCTGTGCGGCAAGCGGACGTAGTTTCTCGAGGAAAGCGGTCCCCATGATTTCCAGATCCGGGTCGGCGTCCCCGTTGTAAGTGGTGGCATAGCGTGGATCACTTCCGGAGATTCGTTGGATATTGCGATCCATGCGAATCGATCTTGGGTCGGCAGGGGAACGCCACTCTGAGGCCCCAAATAAAATGGCAACGTGGCGGCTGTCAATGTCCACGAGCCTGGGAGGTGCTGCGCCCTGCTCCACGGGTTGGTCAACGGCAGCGAAGAAAATAACGTCTTTTGCAAAATGGATGATTACATGGCCGCCGGAGAGACTGGTAACAATCTCGTCGTCGCGCTCCTGATTTTGGGCAAACACAGCTTGCAGCAGGCCGCTGCCCGTCAGAAATACGAGGGCTAAACCGATTCTAGCAGCCCACTGGCGGCCGGAAAGGTGACGCGCGAAGTGCCCATGGCCCACAATACAGGCACAGTAGCACATTCCAATGGTGAGATTGCGCGTTTCGCATGTGCGGCAGGTTCCGGTAAAATAAAGATTGAATCCAGCGCAGAGGAATGAACTATGGGGCTTAACAAACCAAAATCCATTAAGCACAACGGCAAGCGACTTTCGGACATTCTGGAAGCTCACGACAAGTTTTTCTCGGGCAAGGAGGGGGGCGTGCGCGCAGATTTGGCTGGCGCAAACCTGAGCGACGCTGATCTAAGCGGCGCAAATTTGACGGGCGCAATATTGCAGAATTCGAATCTGGAAGGTTCGGATTTGCGCAAGTCAAGGTTGGCCCATGCGGATTTGAGCGGCGCCAATTTGCATAAGGCTGACTTGCGCAATGCTGATTTGACGGAGGCGGTCCTGCCAAACGCGAATCTTTCCGAAGCGCAGGCGAGCGGTATTGAATTCTTCCGTTGCGACATGACCAACGTAAATTTTGAAAAGGCAAATTTGCGCAACACAAATTTTCGCAATGCAACTGTGAATGGTGCGAAATTCTCTGGAGCGGACCTCGGTGTGGCGATTCTTCGTGAAACGGACCTTTCTCAGGTAGATCTGTCCGGCATCGATCTATCCACGACGCTCTTGCCACGCGGGTATGCAGCGGGCATTGCGAAAAAGACCACAGCTTGATTGGCTGAGTGGCAATCCGTAACCTCGCGTGATAGCCTCACGCAGAAGTACGCAAGTTTCCAACAGAAACCTTGTGGCTACACCAACGACACAAATCGATAGCTCGGCCTTACGCGTGCGCGTTCTGGAAGTTGTGCGTCAGTTGTTGATCGAACTTGGAAGCCAGGGCGTAGTGCCGTTGTTAACTCTGCATTCGAATCTGGACCGCGATCTGGGGCTTGGCAGCCTTGAGCGCGTCGAGTTGATCGCTCGGTTGGAAACAGAATTTGGGGTTCGCCTACCGGACTTGACTGCGGCAGAGGCCAGTACACCTGAAACTTTGGCTGCGCTTATCGACGGAACTCCCGCAGGCGCGACTCCTTTTGAGGAATCTCCATCCGCACTACGAGCGGCTATAAACACGCAGAAATTGCATCTCGAAACGGAAGACAAAGGCATTTCTGCCGTGCAGACGCTAAATGAGATGCTGCGTTATCGCGCCTTGCACGATGCGGCTCGCATACACCTCGACATTACGGAAGACGCCGAAGCTGGCGAAAAGAATCTCACGCTAACGTTTGCGGAGCTATATGCCGCAGCACAACGATGCGCGGAAGAGCTTGCGAGACTCGGCGTGCCACCTGGCGGTCGCGTTTCGCTGATGCTGCCAACTTCGCGCTCCTTTTTTGTTTCATACGCGGGGATTCTCCTGGCGGGAGCGGTGCCCGTTCCGATTTATCCTCCGTTTCGCGCGGATCGCATTGAAGAATACGCAGGCAGACAGGCCGCAATCCTGAATAACGCAGAAGTTTGCTTGTTGCTTACGTTTCGCCGCGCGGAGGCTGTTGCAAAACTCTTGAAGCCGCGCGTGCGCTCTCTGGAAACGGTGATGGATGCAGAGAAGCTTCTCGAAGCAGCGGACAAAGCGCCGCCTCCTGCGCCCGGAGCCTTGCCCGCTGACCTCCGCGGAAGCCGTCTGCGCAAACCGAACGACATTGCGCTGCTGCAATACACTTCAGGATCGACAGGTGATCCGAAGGGCGTCACGCTGACGCATGCGAATTTGCTCGCGAACATGCGTGCGATTGGCGAAGCGGTGCAGCTCAGTTCGAACGACGTCGGCATTAGCTGGCTGCCGCTTTATCACGACATGGGACTGATCGGAGCGTGGCTCACGTTGCTGCATTTCGGCACTCCGCTGGCCGTGATGTCACCTTTGGCTTTTCTGACGCGCCCAGAACGGTGGTTGCAAGCATTTCACAAGCACCGCGGGACGATTACGGCGGCGCCGAATTTTGCTTACGAACTGTGCGTTCGAAAAATTGCAGACAAAGATATCCAGGGCGTTGATCTGAGTTCCTGGCGAGCCGCTCTGAACGGCGCCGAGCCGGTGAATCCAGAAACGCTGGAACGCTTTGCGGAACGTTTCAAACCTTACGGTTTCCGCCGCACTTCACAACTCCCCGTCTATGGCCTCGCAGAAGCTTCTCTAGCCGTCACATTCCCTCCGCCAAACCGGGGTCCGTTCGTGGATCACGTCGATCGCGAAATTTTCACCTCGCAAGGCAAAGCCGTTCCTGCGCCAGATGCCGAATCCTCCATTTCCTTCGTCTCTTCTGGCATGCCCGTTCCGAATCACGAAGTTCGCATCGTGGACGATTCCGGCAACGAAGTTCCCGATCGTATCGAAGGTTTCCTATGGTTCCGCGGCCCAGGCGCAACGCGCGGTTACTTCAACAATCCCGAAGCAACGCAAAAACTTTTCCCGCTTGGTCCCGCGCCGGAAGGCGAGTTCGCCTGGGTGAATACCGGCGATCGCGCCTATCGTGCCGATGGAGAGATTTACGTTACTGGCCGCGTGAAGGACATCATCATCAAAGGCGGCCGCAATTTGTATCCGCATGAAGTGGAAGAGCTCGCGGGCCGCGCGAATGGAATTCGCAAAGGATGCATTGTAGCGTTTGGGTTGAGGGACGAAGGCACCGGCACAGAGAAATTAATCGTTGTGGCTGAGTCGCGCGAGACGGATGCAGCTGCGCGTTCGGCGATAGCTGCGGCGGTAACGAAACAAGTTTCGCAAGGGCTTGGCTTGCCGCCGGATCGCGTGGAATTGATTCCATCGGGAAGTATTCCAAAGACATCGAGCGGAAAATTGCGCCGCGAAGAAACGAAACAGCTTTATATCGCAGGCACGCTGTCCGCGAAGAAAGCGCCCGCGTGGGTGCAAATCGCGCGTCTCGGCGCGTCAAGCACGGCGCGCACCGCAGGGCAAAACGTGGCTTCCGGCATTCACGCCATCTGGGACACGATTCGCGGTGTCTACTTCATTTTTTTGTTCATAGCGTGGATTATTCCGGCATGGACGATCGTTCTCTTTTTCAAAGATGATCGGGCTGCCGGCCGCTACACTTCCGCTGCTTTGAAAGTTCTCTTCGCTCTTGCTGGCAGCAAAGTTCGCGTTGTTGGCAAGGAGCACATGAATACTCCTGGCGCGAAAATATATGTTTCGAACCATGCGAGCTATTTCGATGTCCTTCCGTTAATGCTGGGACTCGGAGTGCCTTATCGTTTTGTCGCAAAAAAAGAAGTGCACGGGTTTCCATTCATCGGAACTTTTTTGAGAAAGATGGGGCATCTTTCATTTGACCGTGCGGCCAACGAATCTCGCCGTCGGGCTGCGCAAAACATCGAGGATGTTCTTCGCGCCGGCGATTCTGTTTTCATTTTCCCCGAAGGTACGTTCGTTCCGGAACCTGGCGTCCGGCCATTTCAACTCGGTGCTTTCAAGGCAGCTGTAGACACTGGTATGCCGCTGATCCCCGTTTCCCTCGCGGGCACACGCAATTTTCTGCGAGACGGGAAAATTCTTCCGCGCCCTGGTGATGTGACTATCACTCTTTCTCCTCCGATCTATCCGCAACGTGCGGGCAATTCGCAATCTGCAAACTGGCAGGAACTCGTGCGATTGCGCGACGCAAGCCGCGAAGCAATTGCGCGCTTTTCCGGCGAACCTCTCCTGTAACGTTGACTAGTGAAATTCATTTCCTTGCAACCTGCGCGAATTTCGAGGCATCTCTATAGAGCACAAGCGAGAGAGTCTTCGCGGCATACTGCTTCCTCTGCCTGAGGCGGCCCGCGCACGCAAGGTAGCGCCACTGGCGCGTGTACCTGCGGAAAACCAAACCTCATGGAGGCTGTATGAAGTTGAAGGCAGTAGTGTGTTTACTCGCAGTTTTTTCATTCACGGCGGCTGCGTTTGCGCAGGACACGCCAAAAGTGGATATCTTCGCGGGATACTCGTACGTCCGTGACAATCCGAGTACATCCGGCGTCA
>Ga0210400_10000055_pt1 | contig 184848 bp, 158 predicted proteins | sample IncBWH26MmetaG_FD_155456 | JGI IMG/M metagenome (GOLD analysis project Ga0210400, IMG submission 155456) | Forest soil microbial communities from Barre Woods Harvard Forest LTER site, Petersham, Massachusetts, United States - Inc-BW-H-26-M | ecosystem: Environmental > Terrestrial > Soil >... | reverse complement strand
GGTTCATCGCATCCTGGGGGTGTAGAAGCTCCCAAGGGTTAGGCTGTTCGCCTATTAAAGCGGTACGTGAACTGGGTTCAGAACGTCGCGAGACAGTTCGGTCCCTATCTGTGGTGGGCGCAGGAAATTTGAGGGGGGTTGTCCTTAGTACGAGAGGACCGGGATGAACAGACCTCTTGTGATCCAGTTGTCACACCAGTGGCATAGCTGGGTAGCGAAGTCTGGTCGGGATAAACGCTGAAAGCATATAAGCGTGAAACCTTCCCCGAGATGAGATTTCCCAAGCGAAAGCTAAGAAGGGCCGTGGTAGACGACCACGTCGATAGGACGGATGTGTAAGTGCAGTAATGTACTGAGCTGACCGTTACTAATAGCCCGTTCGGCTTGACCATAAAATTTTACTGTGAATACAGAGTAGATTGAGTCAAGCAACCTTGTGGTCATAGACCCGTCAATATTCTAAGAAGGAGTCAGGAGACAGTAGTCAGGAGTCAGAATGCGGAGGACGCACAGCGCAAGTTGTGCGGGGCCCGAAAAGGCCCGCATTCTGGATTCTGACTACTGGCTCCTGAGTTCTTTCAATTTTTGGGTGATTGTAGCGAGGGGGTCCCACCCGTTCCCATCTCGAACACGGAAGTTAAGCCCTTCAGCCCCGATGGTACTGCACGCGCAAGTGTGTGGGAGAGTAGGACGTTGCCCGATTAAAAAACGAAGCCCCGGTGCAGACCGGGGCTTTTTTATTTCGATTCGTATTCCTGATCCATATTTCGACCGAAAATCCAATCTAGGCAGATTGCCTCTGCTTCCTCATCTGCAATCGTCAACTGGTTGGGCAATCTATCTCTTGCGTCGATTGAGAGTCGGCCAGCTTCCAGAGCTTTCGGTGTAGAGACATGTGCCCACTTGATGTAAGCCGCTCTGAAGAAGATGAATGCGAGTCTGTATTGCTGGCGTGCCATTAGCAGTTCGCCTATCCAGGTTCGAATATAGCCTTGGTTACGCACATGCTGCTGTGCGAGACGCTTTTCCATGATAAGCGAGGATTTTTGGTAGCAGACCAGTGCGGAGTCGATCTGGCCCGCAAAGTGTAGGCAACGTCCGACATTTCCGTAGTGAGCCGCTCCGCGAGTCTCGTCCAATTCATCCGGATCTAATACTTCGGCAAGTTTTCGGCCGTTGAGGAATACTGGAAGAGCTGACCCCGGCTGTCCCGCATCTCTTTCGGCGAGCGCTAAGGCGTGTGCGATATCGTATTTCATGTCGATATCGGACGCCTCTTTGAGCGCTGTGCCAGTCTTGCCCCATTGCACGGCGGTTCTGAAGTCACCTCGAATCCACGCGCAGAAGCTTCTGAGACCGCAGTACCTGATGTAGCGAGCATCCTTGTTTGGGATGGTTTTGGCATATTGATCTAATAGTTCATCAACCTCCGAGTACTCACCTAAATAGGAGAGCGTTTCGGCATGGATGAGGAACATCATATCGAAATGGGCGTATTTGGAATACTCTACTGCCCAGTCGAATGCTGACAGAAGGAGCCGCGCCGTCCTACAGTATTCGCGTGGGTACGCACTACATTCAAACGCACTTGATACCTCCGATAACGTGGCTACCGCATCATCAATCCTTCCGGCGCTTATGTCGAGCTCGACGTTTTGGGTCCAATATTCCAAGGTGGAGAGGGACGGGCGAGTTGTTAGAGTTGCTTTGTGTGTGCCAATGTATTGCTTGTAGACCCTGATTATGGCGTCAATAAACGATCGTCGCTCGCTTGGTTGGAAGCTGTGTGCCACAAACTGCCGCACGATGGGGTGAAGTTCGAGCAGGTCGGGTCCCTCGGGTCGTCGTTTTACAACTACCAGGTTCAGAGATCGAAGCACGTTGAGTGCTTTCATAAAGCGGTTGTAGTGAAATTTGTCCGCGACGTAAGACCCGATTTGATCCTCCGTCTCCGGCTTGACCGTTTCCGCCATGGTCCGAAGCACAGTCTGTTGGTTCGGTGTAAGAGTCGTCCAAATGGAGCTCAGCGTAGTGCTTGGTAAAGTTCCCTCGCCTTTTCGGATTTCAGCCAGAAGCTGGGCCAATCGCACTGCGGGCGAGGGGCGAGCAGCCTGAATTGCAAGCAGGTCGAGCCAAAACGCGTGGCCGTTAGTGAGAGCGTGCGCATCCTCCAGCTCCAGGGGATCCGCGATCGCTCCGCGTCGCGCGAAGATGAGCTTGGTTGCTTCTAGACTCAAACCGTCAAGGTGGCAATTGAGGATCATTGGATGGCTGTATGTCACCGATGGGCGACATGTGAAGACCGCTTTCGACCTGAGGCGTGAGCGTACAAGAGCCTGAACGAATGTGTCTGGTCCTCCGATCATTCGACCCGTCTCGATGTCGATATAATGATCGGCATTGTCGAACACGAATAGAATCCGTCTGTCGGCGATCAGATTAATCAACAGGCCAACTATTGATTCAGCATCCTGTTTCGCCAGGTCGCTTCCCGAGATGGTTCCGCCAGACAGTGTTTCGACGACTGAGGCAATTTGGTTCTCGAAACGCTCACTCTCCTCTTTGCAATCGCGCCAAACGTAAACGGAAAAGGATCGTTCCTCGATTTGACAATCGGCGAAATGTTGGGCTGCAAGGGTGGACTTTCCCTGACCACCAATTCCAGTGATGAATACCACGGATGCTGGTTGAGTCCGCAGGGTTCCCAGTTCTTGTTCTCGTCCGATGCAAATGTGCACGACCGGAGGCCGATCTTCGTCGTCGCCCTCGAGTACCAAGACCCCGTCACGTCCTTGCGTGGAGATGGCATTCTGCACTTCATCGCGGACGGATTCGGTGACGTGAACCGGGTTTGAGCGCCCAACGGCGCTTGGCTCGGAAGGAGGCTCTATTTCTGTCCAAAGTTTGTATAGCTTCGGAAATAGTTGATGACAGTCGATACCGGCATAAAGATTTACGCGGCCGCGGTCGACTCCTGGCGCGAGCTGCACCGACAGAGCTGACGGTAGGGCTGCGGAATTACCATAGATTGTCCAAATGATTTCTGGAAAGGCTGTATCGTCTCGGACTACAGCCATAAGCGCCTCCGTGAATGCGTCATCCCAGGCTCCATAGGCGCAGACGACCACTAGTTTATTTCGGAACAGGTAGCTGAGGGAGTCCTTAAGATGCGGTCGTGGTTGGCCCAATTGACGAGCTGTGTGAAGCGTGTCGGCACCGTACCAGTAACCATGGAGATGCACTACATGGCAGCCGTTGCCTTCAGTATGTGAAAAGCTGCCGTCGCCGTGCAGTGGTGTCCTGAAATAGTTGCCCCCCGCCCGCCGGATTGCAACTTCAATAAGAGGGTCGAAGTTGGTCGTCAGGAGGGACCTTCCGAAACGGTCGGGGTAGGCAGCAAGCAGTTTCCCGAGGTGTTCAATTCCGGGCGTAAGAGCCCAGTTCGAGACATCATATTCCAAGCGGCGACATTCATCGTCGAGTGAGGATTGATTTGACGAAGCGGTTGTCACGAATTTCAGTGAGTCGGTCCGTGCAGCACAAACGGCCCCACGGATAATCTCGTTTGCAGTCTGTTGTCCGCGCCGGCCCTGCAGGAAATGGAACGCTTCTTGGTAGCGGCTCGGACCAGCCGATTGCAGGGCTGTTTCGAGGGCGGACAATTCCTCCCGGTCATCATCGAACTCGCGTCTAATTAGGTCGATGACTCCATCGACGCCTGGTACGCCTAACACGGCTGGCGGAATTGGAGAACTGAGAGGCGAGCCGACGAGAAATACAACCTCCTGAGATCGTTTCTTGATGCCTTTTGAGAGCCGATCAAGGAGAGCTTGTTCATCGTAGAAATGAAGCTTCTCAAACATTTGTTCCTGACCCTGTACTTTAGGCTACGAACCAAGATAACCCGAAAACCCTGATTCGGCCAGAAGTTATTCGGGGTTCGGGGACGGCAAGCCTCTAATTTGTACATTGTTTTAGCCGCGAAACGAGCGTAATCCTCGGCCATATTCCATTAAGTCCGCCGCCGGCGCGGTGCCCATTTCGCGGAGGCGTTCGAGGAGACGTAAGACAAAAAAGATCAACGACTCGTCGGGGGTGCTGACTTGCACTGGATTAGCCCCACCCTTACGGGCGGGGCTGGGCGTCGCGCGGGCAGTGTCGAAGGTGCAGGGGCCGAAACGGGCAGGGGTCGAGGGTGCAGGGTTTTGACTTTTTGCGCGGGTAGAGGAGGCGTCGGATGGCAGCCGTTTTTTATCCCGACGAATCTGAGCGCGTGAAAGCCGCCGCTGGTGGCGATTGAGGTTTTGTCGCTCGACGACCGGCTGACTACGGTTCGCGAGAAGCTCGAAGAGTATCGGGCGTGGGGCGTAGCGCATGTGTGGCTGGTCGATCCGCATTCGCGGAGGATGTATACGTGCGATGCGGGGTTGAATGAGGTCGAGGGGCTTGCGGCGCCGGAGTTGGGTGTGGAGATTTCTGCGGTGCAGATTTTCGAATAATTTGTTCTGGTTTTTGAACTCGCGATTTTAACCGCTCCCTATGGTCACGGCTCATGGTCGGGAATCCGGGACAGACGCAGCCCCAAGCTGACGCATGGGGCTATGCTAGCCCGCCCCAGTCCTTATGAGCGGCGAGCATGCTCGAAGGGGATGTCTACTAGCGGAAGGAGCGGAGGCCGCGGCCGTATTCCATTAAATCGGCTGCGGGGGCGGTGCCCATTTCGCGGAGGCGTTCGAGCAATCGCAAAATGAAAAAGATTAACGATTCGTCGGGGGTGCTGACTTGCACCTTCTTATTCAGCTCGAAAGAGCCGTGTTCGAGGGAACAGCCCAGGTCGAGGCGTTGAGACGCGGGGACGGCCAGGACTGAGCGGCGGACGTTTTCGGCGAACGCGGTCGGGGTCCAGACAGAACTCGTCGCGAGGAGGCCGGCTAGGATCGGGCTGGGACGAATCGCGGAACGAGGGGTGCCGCCGGCGATGATCCCAACGGAAGTGCGGCGGAGGGCGCGGACGGAAGCGGCTTTTTCACCAGCGTCGCGAATCCATTGGCGGGAGATGGTGGGCTTGACTTCGAAAACCGCGTAGACACTCTCGGCGGGGAGGTGCTGGCCCGAGTCGTGAGGGAACAGCGGGGGCGAATAGAGGTTGTCGAAAATCGCTATATCAATTTGGCGGGAGCGGCGTCCGGTGCTGTCGATGACGAACGCGGGGGTGGCGCGGTAACGCAGGGGGAGATAGCGGCGGAACAGTTCCAACCACTGGTGTTCGGTGGCGGCGCCCATGGAGGAGGCATGCTCGAACAGGCCGCCGACGCGCATTTGGGCCAGCATTTCGGTTTGGACGCGGTGGAAAACGTCGGTCAGGTCGAGCTGGCCGGAGTCGGGCTTACGAGGCATGTCGCATCCGACCCGAGGATAAGGCGGTGGATGGGAAACGAGCCTCGAGCGAAGGGCTATATCGTTAATAAGAGTTCCGTTATTTGCGAAACATAGGCGGACATATAATAGCTTCGGGGTACTTTTCCATGCCGAAACTGGTTCTTATGATGGTGCTTTCCGGTCTGGGTTTATGCGCGCAGGGGACCACGGTGCGTCCTTCGGTTCGCGCGTCAGGCCAGGCCAGCGTTTTCATGCAACCGGATCAAGTCAAGATCGACGCAGGTGTGGTCTCGCCCGGCGCGAGTGCTCAGGACGCGGCGGCTCAGAATGCAAATCAAGTCGCGGCGGTGGTGGCAGCGTTGCAAAAACTGCTCGGGACGGGAGCCGATATTAAGACCATCAACTACTACGTCACGCCGGTTTACAAATCGGGCACGAACGGCGCGCCTCCGACCATCGTGGGTTACACGGCCAGTCTGACGGTAGAGGTAACGCTGGGAACTGTATCGATGGCGGGCGCGGTGATCGACACGGCTGCGGCAGCGGGGGCTACGTCAGTCGGGTCGCTGCAATTCTCGCTGAAAGATCCGGAGCCGGCCCGGTTGCAGGCGCTCCGGATGGCGGTGGTGGCGGCGAAGAATCACGCGGACGCGATGGCCGGAGGGTTGGGTCATACGACGGGCGCGATCCAAACGATCCAGGAAAGTTCGACGGTGAACGTCCCCATCGCCGTCGGAATCACTGGAGTGGCCGGCGGGGCCGGGGCGGCGACGCAAATCACTCCCGGACTGATCGAGGTGCAAGGCAGCGTCGTGCTGCAGGCCGATCTGAACTGATGTAATCCTATTGGACGTGTTGGGCCGATGTGGGCGCGCCGCTCGCGCCGGCGCCCGACGGATAGCTGGAATTGATCCACGCGTCGATATCGCGATGCAGTTTTTCGCGCGATTTCTTGTCCACGTACATCATGTGGCCGGCTTCGTAATAAGTGAACGAAACGTTCTTGCGGATGGCAGGCTCGAGCATCATGTGCGAAACGGTCTGCTCGATTCCGTTGAACGGCGTGGCGTGGTCGTAATAGCCGCAGACGACTAAGAGCTTCAAATAAGTCTGTTGGGTCATCGCTGAACGCAGGGCTTCCGCGGGACCGCCTGGCTGGCCATTGTCCCACGGGCGCACGTTGGCGCTGACGGTATAGTACAGCTCGCTCTCCCATTTCAAATCGCGGCGCACGTAGTCGTGGAACATGGCGACGTAGGCGCCTTCGTAGGACGCTTCGCTCGAATCGTATTCGTAACGCTCGCCTGCGGCGTCGACGTCCATGCCGGTGAAGCGGGCGTCGAGACGGCCCATGGTCTTGCGCTTATCGCGCATCAGCTCCTTGAACCAGCGCTGCGGACTGATCCGCAGATTGGTCTCTTCGATGTACTTCGTCGAGAGCCCGGTGAAGCGCGCCAGATCGGTGACGACTTTTTTGTACTCGGCGGGCGGCATCTGATCGCCCTTTTCGAGCGCCGCCGCGTATTCGCCATGCGCAAATTCGCGCGCCTGTTGCGAGACTTGTTCGATGGTCAGCTTCTGCAGATCCGGCGGCAGCAGGTGATGATACCAGGCTGAGGCGACCTGCGTAGGCAGGAAGAACTTCGCGCGATCGTCCGCGCCCCAGTTGCCGAATCCGACGGAGGAGATCAGAGCGACGCCGTTCAGATACATCTGGTGGCGCTGCTGCAGGATATTGGAAAGCTGCGCCGAACGCGTAGTGCCGTAGCTTTCGCCCAGCAGGAACTTCGGTGAGGCCCAGCGTCCGTTGCGCGAAACATACTGATAGATGAAATCGGAGAACTCGGTCGCGTCCTGTACCACGCCGTAGAATTGCGATGGATTCTCGCCGGGCGCGGGACGGCTGTAGCCGGTCGAAACCGCGTCGATGAACACCATGTCGGTCGCGTCGAGAAACGAATCGTTGTTATCGACGATCGAATAAGGCGCGGGCATTCCGGAGCCGTCGTCATTGAGGACGATGCGCTTGGGCCCGAGTCCCATGTGTGTAAATAGCGACGCGGAGCCGGGGCCGCCATTGTAGACGAAGGAGAGTGGGCGTCGTGACACGTCGCTGACGTCGTCCTTGATATAGGCGACAAAAAAGATGGAGGCTTTGGGAGTGCCGTCGTCGGATTTGATCACGTAGGTCGCGGCAGTGGCGGTGTAGCTGACGTCCTGTCCGCCGACGTGCGCTTTATGGTGCGTGACGCTGGAACGCTCTTCAGCCGGAGGTCCACGGCGCACCTGACTGGGTTGCGGATCGGGCTGGGCGGCCTGAGTGGTCGCCGGTTGTCCGCCGGGCCGCTGTTGATTCTGACTGCCACGGCCTTGCCCGAATGCGCCTGCGGCCAGCAACGCGGCTGCCGCGAGGATGCTACATGCTCTCATCGTGAATCTCCTATTGAGGTAAGGATATTACAAAAACAGTCCGTCCCGTGTGTTCCAGGCCGATCTCAAGGCGCGGTGAGGAATCTGAGAATCTCGGACATCAGCCGATCTCCCTGATCGGTCTGGAAGATGAACTGGGCGTGTGCCGACCCTGCGAGAACCACCAATTCTTTTGGGGTCGGGAGCCTGCTCGTACTGCGCGCGAATCCTGGTGAGCCGCACTCTGTTTCCCGATCCGACGTCATCACGGCTCACGACGAACAGCTTGCGAACCTTCAGTCTTTCGGGCGGACCGTAGGCCCCGTGAGCGAGCAGCACAATGCGATCGAATTTACCGGGATTCGCCTCACCTACGGCTTCCTCTAGAGCATCTCCTCCCATGCTCGCTCCGACGGCTGAAACGGTCTTCGCGCCATGCTCATGGAGATAGCGGACGGCGGCCAGGACGTCGAGTGGCGAACCGAAGTCAGATCGTGCGGACTGCGGTCCTTCCTTGGACAGACCGAATCCGCGGAGGTCGATCGCCAAGACGCGGAATCCAGCGTTCACGAGCACGCGCGCCTGCTTTTCCCAACTTCCCTTTTCGAACTGGCCTCCGTGCGCTAGAACGATGCCGCGATCCTCGGTTCCATACAAGTCGCCGTGGATGGTCCAACCGTCCCGAGTAGGAAAAGAGACGTGATCCTGCGCGCAAGTTACTCTTGCCAGGATTGCCCCGGCCAAAAGCGCCCTCGCGAAAGACATATTGCGAGTGTACTCGAATACACGATGATCCCGGCGCCCCTTGCCCGACGGCATAATATCGTCGGTCGTGCGTTGCTGGGGATGCAATCGTCTTCGGCAGATCCTCCGCGAAAGAGTCGCATGTCACGCCCCAGTGTCACCGCGGAGTCAGTTCGCCCGCGCGGCATTTTGTTACAATCTGCTGCTTGAGCCGACCGCACATTGTCGTCGTGGGTAGTGCGAATATCGATCTGACGACGTTCACGGATCAGATTCCGCGTCCCGGCGAAACCATTTTCGGGCGGGAATTCAGTCTCGGGTTCGGAGGCAAAGGCGCGAACCAGGCCTTCGCTGCGCGGTTATGCGGAGCCGATGTTTCCATGATCGCCCGCGTGGGCGACGATCTGTTCGGCGAGGCGACGGTCCGCAATTTCGAGGCTGCGGGCATCGACGCCAGCCGCGTGCTGGTGACGCCGGGAGTCTCCAGCGGTGTCGCGCCGATTTTCGTGGATAGCTCGGGGCAGAATCGGATTCTCGTTGTAAAGGGCGCGAACGATCGGCTATTGCCTTCCGATATTGATGCGGAGGTGTTGCGGCGAGCGGATATGGTCGTGCTGCAACTGGAGATTCCGCCGGAGACGGTGTATCACACGCTGCGGTTGGCTCGGTCGCTGGGGGTTCGGACGATACTCAATCCTGCGCCGGGGCAGTCGATCGATTTGCGGGAAGCTGCGAACGCGGACTATGTGATTCCGAATGAAACGGAAGCCGAGTCGTTGACCGGCATCGCGGTCCGGGATCTGGAATCGGCCCGAACTTGTGTTCGCCGATTGATAGATGCCGGCCTGGGCCGAGTGATCGTGACATTGGGTGGGAATGGGGCGTTGTATGGGATGGATCACTTCGCGGCGTTTCCGGTCCAGCCAGTCGATACGACGGGTGCGGGCGACGCGTTCATCGGAAGTTTTGCTTGTTTTCTGGCGGAGGGGTTGAGCGAGGCGGACGCGATCCGGCGGGCGAATTTGTATGCGGCGCTTTCGACGTTAGCGGTCGGGACGCAGAAATCATTTGTGGCTCGCGAGAGGTTTGAAGGTGAATGGAGCCGGGTGGGCTAGACCGCTTCCTACGGTCGCGGCTCTGGGTCGGTGATCCATAGTCTGCTCAATGAGCCGGGGTGGATTGGTGGGTCCACATTATGATACTAACTCACTGATTCGAAAAAGCCCAAGACGGCCTGTAATAATCTGCCCCCGCCCCTGTCTTTAGAGTGAACAGGAGGCGTAGAATCGTGCTACTGGCACTGGGGGAGGCCCCCATTTCGACGATTCCCAAACCGCTCGACCAACTGTACACTTCGCACCATACGATGGTGTACCGCACGGCCCATCGCATCACCGGCAATGCCGAGGATGCCGAGGACGTGTTGCAGACCGTATTTCTGCGTCTTCTGAAACGCGATTCGCTGGGCGAAATCGACAATCCTGAGAGCTATCTAAGAAGGTCGGCTGTCAATGCCGCGCTGGATATCGTGCGGACGCGGCAGGCGGATAATACGCTCGAGCTAGAACGCATGCCCGCCAGCGGATCGTGCACGGAATTGCGTGATTTGCGGGATACGCTGCGACGGGCACTCGCGAAATTGCCGGAGCGGACCGCCGAAATGTTCGCACTGCGGTTTTTTGAAGGCTATGCCAATCCGGAAATCGCCAAGCTGATGGGATTGTCGCAGATCGTGGTGGCGGTGACGTTGCATCGCACGCGCAGAAAAATGCAGGAAGAGTTGAAAAAGCAATATCACGAAAAGGGAGCCGCACAATGAAAAGCCCCATGAATGACTTCGATCGTTTGCTGAACGCGATTCGCAATGAGTCGGTGGATGTGGGCGAGGCGGGCTCTCGTGTTCGCGCGAAACTGGAGCTCGAAATGGGCGAGTCGGTGGAGGTGGCGCGGCTGGATTCCTGCGCTGATTTTCGTGCGCTGCTTCCGGCGTATCGGGCGAACACTTTGAGTGAAGCGCGGCGGATGCTGGTGGAGGATCATCTGCATTCCTGCGTCGCGTGCCGCCAGGTTTTCTCTCCACGCGACAAAGTAGTTTCGATCACCGCGAAAAGGCCCATGCGGATGATTCCCTGGGCGATCGCGGCTGCGGCGGCTGTCGTGGTGGGTGTGGTGACTCTACCTTCGCTGTTCGATCGCGTTCTGACTCCTTCGGGGCCGCGCGCGACAGTGGCATCGGTCGACGGGCAGCTTTATAGAATTTCGGCGCAGGGCGCGACTCCGCTGGCAGCGGGCGCGGCGATCGCGGAGAACGATGAGATTCGGACGGACAAAGGATCGCGGGCCATCGTGCAGTTGCGTGACGGGTCCCGGGTAGAAATGGCGGAGCGCAGCGATCTGACGCTTTCCGAACGCTGGAGCGGCAAGACCGTTCACCTGGCTCGCGGCGCGGTGATGATCGAAGCGGCCAAACAGCGGCGGGGACGTCTGGAAGTCGTGACAGGCGATTGCCTGGTTTCGGTGAAAGGCACCATTTTTGAAGTCAGCCGCGGCACCAAAGGCTCGCGTGTTTCGGTGGTGGAAGGCGAAGTGAAGGTGGACCAGGAAGGCGATTCGAGCCTGCTGCATCGCGGCGATCAGAAGGCGACCAATAACAGCATGGCGAATACGTCGGTCGCCGAAGATGTGGCGTGGAGCGCGAATGCCGCGAAATACATGGCGCTGTTAGGCGAGCTCTCGGCGATTCAAAAGAGAATCGAGCAGATTCCGGGGCCGGGACTGCGCTATCAATCGAAGCTTGCGGGCCTGCTGCCGGAAGACACGATGGTCTACGCGGCGATCCCCAATCTGGGCCCGACGCTGGCTGAAGCAACCAGTATTTTTGAGGAGCGAGTCCAGCAGAGCGCCGTGCTTCGGGAATGGTGGAACGAGAAAAACGCCAAGCAGATTCAATTTATCGTCAATCAGGTGCGGTCGTTCAGCGATTACCTGGGCGACGAGATCGTGCTCGCGGTACCTTCCACGGGCGCACAGGAGCCGTTGCTGATCGCCGAAGCGAAACGGCCGGAACTGCATAAATATCTGGAGGACCAGTTCGCGACGCTCAAAGCCGCAGGGCAGGGAACGCCGCTGTTGATCGACAATCCACAGACTACGGTGACTTCCGCGTCGCGTGGCCCGATCGTAATGGTGCACGGGAACGTGGTCGCGGTGGGGGCGACGCAGGCGTCGCTGGCGCGAGTGGCCGCACTCGCGGATCGGGGAGGGCAGGGGGGATTTTTGTCCACGCCGATGTGGAGCCGGATCGCCCAAAGCTATCAATCAGGGGCAGGCTGGATTTTTGCGGCGAACATGGAACAAATCGTCGCGCAGCACGTACCTAAGACTGGCAACGTGACCAATCCAGCCACCATCTCCGGACTCGACAACGTGAAGTACCTGGTGATCGAGCGCAAGGAAAACCTGGGCAAGACGCAGAACAGCGCATCGTTGGATTTCGGCGGCGAACGGCATGGAATAGCGAGCTGGCTGGCGGCTCCTGGACCGATGGGGACGCTCGATTTCGTTTCACCGGACGCGAGCTTCGCCGGATCGTTTGTGGTCAAGAATCCGGGGACGTTGTTCCAGGAACTGCTGAACTCCGCTCCGGCGCCGGCCGAAGCCGCGCAACTGAACCAGATCGCCGGATATCTCGGTGGCGAGATGACCATCGCCGTGGACGGGCCGCTGTTGCCCACGCCGAGCATAAAGATCGCGGTTGAAGTGAATAACGCTGCTGGGCTTGAAGCAGCGATCGAGCAGGCCGCGCCGCAGTTCGGCGCGCAGATCACTCATCACGACGTGAATGGGCTGACGTATTACAAGATGACGTCGCCGAAAATCGCGTATGAAGTCGACTATGTCTACACCGACGGTTACCTGTTGGCCGCCCCGAATGAAGCGCTACTGACTTCGTCGATCCAGAATCGGGCGACTGGTTCGACGCTGGCTCGCTCCAGTGCGTTCCGGGCGCAGTTGCCGCAGGATGGACATGTGAATTTTTCGGCGCTGCTGTACTACAACATGGGCGCGCAGGTGGGCCCGGCGCTGGATCAGTTGAAAGCGCTGATGACGCCGGATCAGCAGAAATCCGCGTCCATGCTGGTCCAGAATCGGGAGCCGGGCTTGATTTACGCTTACGGCGAGCCGGACCGCATCATGGTCGCGAGCCGCAGCGGATTTTTCGGATTAGGACTCGATACGCTGGTAGGATTGAATGCAAAGGGAGCGGGCGCGTTTACGCAACTGCTTCCCCCGATTGTTCGACTGAATGCAACCCGTAATTGAACTCGCAGGGCTGGGCGTCCGCTTTAGGGAACGCGACATCCTCAAGGATCTTCGCGTATCGCTTTCGGGACGCACCATCGGCCTGCTGGGTCCAAACGGGGCGGGAAAGTCGACGCTGATTCAGACGCTGCTGGGCTTCGTTCCACCTTCCTCGGGAACGGCCAGCATCTTCGGTCACGACATCCGGCGCGAGCCGCGCGTGATTCGCGAGCTGATCGGCTACATGCCGGAAAACGATTCGTTCATCGCGAATATGACGGCGGTGTCGTTCATCCGGATGATGGGCGAACTGTCGGGTCTTCCCGCGGAAGCGGCGCTGGAACGCGCGCACGAAGTTTTGTTTTACGTCGGGCTGGGCGAAGCGCGCTACCGGTTGCTCGGGACCTATTCGCTGGGCATGAAGCAACTGGCGAAACTCGCGCAGGCGATCGTGCACGGTCCGAAGCTGCTGATTCTGGACGAGCCCACCAACGGTCTGGATCCGCCGGCGCGGCAGCGCATGGTCCGGCTAGTCAAAGAGATGAAGGATTCGGGCGAGATGCATCTGGTGTTGTGCTCGCACCTGCTGCGCGACGTCGAAGAAACCTGCGAGGAAGTGCTCATTCTGAAGCAGGGGCGCATCGTACACTATTCGAATTTGGAAGAAGAACGCCGCGCGAACAAGCGCTTCGTCGAGCTGGAGACTTACGGCGACGCAGGCGGATTCGCGGAGGCGTTGACGCTGCTCGGGTGCGAATGCGCGAATGCCGGCATCGGGCGGTTAAAAATGGTTCTACCGGTGGGGTTCGAACTGCGCGAGATCTACCGGCTCGCGGCGGAGCGCGATTTGCAGTTACGGCGTCTGAATTACCGGCGCGACACGTTGGAGGATATTTTCCTGAAGGCGATGGAAGTGTGACGATGTTCCGGCCAACGCGCTCCATGACTGTCGCGCCTCAAAGGCGGCGTCTTGTGGAGCGCGTTGTCGAGTGAAAATATATGGCCGTTTATAAGCGCACTTACAAAGGCTATTCCGGGGCGATCACACCCACCTGGTCGCGATTCATGATCCTTCCGCGTTACAGCTACGCGCGGCTATTTCAATCGAAGTTCCTGATCATGTTCCTTGTCGCGTGCTTTTTTTATCCACTAGGCTGTGCAGCGGTCATTTATCTCGCGCACAATCTGTCTTTCCTGAAGACGTTCAATATCCCCGCGGGAAACTTCATCGAAATCAATTCGAAATTCTTTTATTACTTTGCGACAGTCCAGGCTGTGATGGGTTACGTTCTGACGGCGCTGGTAGGGCCGACGCTGGTCTCGCCGGATCTGGTGAACAACGCTCTGCCGCTGTACTTCGGACGCCCGTTTTCGCGGGTAGAGTACGTGATCGGGAAAATGAGCGTGTTGATTTGGCTCCTCTCGCTGATCACCTGGATTCCGGGACTCATTCTCTTTACGATTCAAGCCAGCCTGGCCGGATGGGACTGGACTCGCAACAATTTGTGGTTGGCCTGGGCGATCGTCATCGGACCACTGGCGTGGAACGTGATTCTCTCCCTGATCGCGATCGCGATGTCGGCCTGGGTGAAATGGAAGATCGCGGCGGGCGCGCTGATCCTGGGCGTGTTTTTCGCGGGCGCGGGGTTCGGCGCGGCGATCAACGGTGTCATGCGGACCAACTACGGTACGGTGATCGACTTAGCTCAGGACAACTTTATCATCTGGGCCAGGCTGTTCCGCCTCACCGATGTGAACCTTCGCATTGACGCGTGGGATGCGGCGAACGCGCTCGCCGTCGCGTGCCTGATCTGCTTGTGGCTGTTGTTCAAGAAAGTGCGCGCGTTTGAGGTGGTGAAATGAGTGCGCCGCCTCCCATCGAGCAGAGCCTGGTGGTATTCGAAAACGTTTCGCGATTTTATGGCGAAGTGCTGGGAGTCAATCGCGTGACGCTTTCGATTCCGCCGGGAATCACTAGTCTAGTGGGTCCCAACGGGTCTGGTAAAACCACGCTGATGAATCTGATGACCGGGTTGGTGCGGCCGACGCGCGGGACCATCCGGATATTAGGCGTCACGCCGGACGATCCAGAAAGGCTGTTTCGATTGCTGGGATATTCGACCCAGTTCGATTCGTTTCCCAAGGGTCTGACGGGGTTCCAGTTCATTTACTCATTCTTGCGTTTGTTCGGAACGGAGCACGCCGAGTGCGAAAAGCAGGCGTGGAAATCGATTGAGCGCGTGAACATGGTGGAAGCGGCGAATCGCAAAGTGGCGGGCTATAGCAAAGGGATGCGGCAGCGGATCAAACTGGCGCAAGCCATCGCGCACGATCCACGGGTCCTGGTTTTAGACGAGCCGCTCAATGGACTGGATCCGCTGGTGCGCGCGGAAACCATCGCCTTGTTTCGCGAACTCGGGGCGGAAGGACGCCACGTGATCGTATCGAGTCACATCCTGCACGAGGTCGACACGATTTCTGACCAGGTGATCCTGTTGAGCAACGGCTACGTGGTGGCGGAAGGAAAAATCTCGGGCGTGCGCAGCGAGATCAGCGATCATCCCATGCAAGTGCTGATCCGCTGCAACAAGCCCGGCGTGCTGGCGGCGCGAGTCTTCGAACAGGATAGCGTGGTGGAAGCGCGGGTCCACGCCGACAACGGCGGCCTGCTGATCAAGACGCGCGATGCCGACAAGTTCTACAAGCTGCTCAACCACATCGCGCTCGACGGAATCGAAATCGAAAGTGTCGCGCCGGCGGATGACAACGTCAATTCGGTTTACGAATATCTGATTGGCGGCGAGGAGTCGACCAAATGAATGTAACGCAATACTGGTCGCAGATTCGCGCGGTGATCCGGCTGGAGATGCGCAAGACCTTTTTCGCGCGCCGCGGATTGTGGGTGTACCTGCTGGCTCTCGCGCCGGTGCTGTTGTTCGGCGGGCACGCAATCGACATGATGCGCACGCGCGAGGATCGCCACGAACTGGCTCGCGCACATCCGGTTCTGACCTCGGCACTGCGATCGATCAAGCCAGGCATGACGCCGGATGAAGTGATCGCAGCGGTGGGCGAACCGTACCGGCGAACCAGCGTCGGCGGACGGCGGCGCATCCGCACCTGGTGGAACTACACGGACGGTGAAAGCCAGTACACCTTCGGCTTCGTCGATGACGAGCTCCAAAACATTTCGATTCGAGATACCGGCAATCTGCAGCAGGATAAGCTGATCTTCGCGACTGTCTTCCAATTCTTCTTCCTGCGTCTCGCAATCTTTTTTGGCTGCGTCGGAATCTTCATGAACCTGTTTCGCGGAGAGCTGATCGACAAGAGCCTGCACTACTACCTGCTCGCGCCGATCCGCCGGGAAGTGCTGCTGGTGGGCAAATATCTGGCCGGTCTGATCGCGACCGTGGTGATTTTCACCACCAGCACGGCCCTCCAGTTCTGGATGCTACTGATCCCTTACGATTCGGCCACGACATCGCAATATCTGCAAAGCGGCGGCTGGAGCCACCTGGTGGCGTACATGGGCGTGACTGCGCTCGCGTGCCTGGGATACGGAAGCGTGTTCCTGGCCGCGGGATTGTTCTTCCGCAATCCGCTGATCCCGGCGGGCATTGTGCTGGTATGGGAGAGCGCGAACCTGTTCCTGCCGGCTGCGCTGAAAAAGATCAGCGTGATTTTCTACCTGCAGTCGCTGTGTCCGGTGGTCGCGCCTCCGGATCGCGACATGAACCAATTGCTCGCGCTGCTGATCTCCTCGGCGGAACCGACTCCGGCGGTCTGGGCGGTCACGGGATTGTTCGTGGTCACGGCGGTCATTCTAGTGCTGGCGGCGCGGCAGGCGCGAAAGCTCGAGATCAACTACGGCACCGATTAACGGACCGAATCCGGCCCCGTGTTATATTGAGAATTCCACTTGCAGCGAGGGCCCGTAGCTCAGTTGGTTAGAGCGCCTGCTTGACACGCACGGGGCGGAGCCAGTCTACCTCGGCTTTGAGAATAAAGCACTTCCGGCTCAAAAAGCAAGAATAAAAATCAACAGGCAGGCGCTCAAATGCGAAAAATCATTTGTCCCTGTGCTCGATTGCGCCAATGTCTTAACACCTCGCGCTAGCTCATTCGCGACGGCCTGACCTCCAACAGTGCAGCGGCCTCTAACGCCCCCATCTCTCCTCGCCGGAACCGTTGCAGTGTTGCAGGCAATTCGGAGGGGTGGGGGTAGGGCAAATCAAAGTAGGGGAGGTGCTTCGCCAGGGCACGGCGTTACCGGCGTGTGTTCAGTGCAGAAAAAAAATAAAAAAAGTGAAGTGATTATCTGCCGGGCTTCAACTCGGCCACGGCAGAGTGACTGAAGTCGAACAGCGCCATCACCGGAATCCGCAGCTTCTTTGCCATCCTCTCAATCGTCTCGAATGATGGCGCGTTGATCCCACGCTCGATAAGGCTGAGGAAATCCACCGAGATACCAACGTGCTCCGCGAAGCGCTCCTGACTGAGCTTCCGCTCAAGCCGGATAGTACGCAGCCGTTTTCCAAACTCCCTCCTGAGCGATGGCATTGTGGGGCGCTTGCACGCCTCCCCAACGATGCCGTAATGTCATTACGAGCACCACCGAATGAGATTACGGGTTCACTCAGTGCACCCTAGGCCGAATGCGAACCCACGTTGGAGGGCGATGATGCATCCAAGAACAGTCTTTGCCGTACTAACCGCTTGTGCTGGTGCGATCTGCCAAGGGCAGACCGGCAGCTCGCTTGAAGTCTGCGGGATACAGTTCCATCTCGGTATGACACGGGACGAGGTCAAACAGAAGGCAACCTTTCCTGAGGGAACGTGGAACGATGAAGCACGCGAGAAATGGCTCGGACTGTGGTTCGGAGGCGACACTGTTGCGCTAATGCCAATGTCCTTAGGACTGGAAAAGACCGCCAAGTGCTCGGGCGCTCTCATCTTTAAGAAGGATCGGGTGGTCGAAATCGACAAGGATCTCGCCTCCACCACCGACGCATTTCGTTTAGTGCGCAATTTGTACTTTGAAATCGAGAGGGCGATGCAGGCAAAAGGGCCGCTGGCAGTCGTTAAGACTGCGACACGCAAGGTAGGGGACACGGACTTCGTTCGCCAATTGATCTGGTTTGGTTTTGGCGACCATTTCGTAATGGTCAGCGCGGATGAAGCGGAGATCAGTGGTGAAACTTCCAAGGGGGGCACAATAGCCATTGGCATGGCACAACCGGGGCTGTGGTGATTGGTTTTCTCGCCTGAAGCTGTCAATCAGGAGGGTGACCAATGCCTGATGGTCAAAGACACGTGGTCGGCGTTGCTGACCCTTTGGCGGAAACCTGCTACTTCGGAGTATCCGCCTGTTCACCAGAAGTCCCTCCCACCCCTAGGCGGAATGTTCCTGTTTCCCTATCCCGACCGGGTGGGAGTTCCCGTGAACAGAACCCTCCGCGTGACGCGGGCACGAGCAGATCGGCGATCCCACCGTGGCCGATGGCATCCTCGACCGGCTCGTGCACAACGCCCATCGGATCGAGGTGCGGAGGGATTCGATACGCAAGAATCGGGGGAAGCCGGGGTAACGACTACCTTGACTGTCACTTTTTCCGAAGCTTGTAGCGGCTTGCGACGATTCCGAACAGACAAGCAAGAACGCCCGGCCAGGCGGTCCCGCTCCGCAACTAGCATGGCAACTATCTGTTCAGTTTGCATGACTGCGAGACTAACACTCTGGGCCAGTCTTGTTCAAGTGGAAGAATAAAGAGAGAAGGCGCGCTATGATCGGTTACCTCTCTCAGGGACTATCCAGTATCAACGTCCAGTGTAGCCAACCAAGCGGCAACGTATGGTTGGACAGCTTGCGAGAAGAGAATGGCGTGGCCCTCTGAGTGTCCGGCCTTATGGGTTGTGGTGGCGCTGGTGAAAGCGCGATGTGGGTAACCATGATATGTTGCCCCAATGCCCTCTCTTTCCTTTGAACACCTGAGCAACACGGAGTTTGAGGAGTTTGTTTTCGACCTGTTAGGAGCCTTGAAGTTCGTAAATGCCGACTGGCGCAAGGGAACGCCCAAGGCATCTAGTCCCGCCGATAGTGGCCGGGACATCGTAGCTCAGCAGATCAAGGAAGACGTTGACGGAAGTAAGCACTTTGAAACGTGGTTTGTGGACTGCAAGCACTACAAGAGTGGGGTTCCACCAACCGAGTTGCAGAATCTTCTCACCTGGGCAGAGGCAGAACGGCCAGACGTTGCACTGTTTGCCGTGTCCGGTTTTCTCTCGAACCCGGCCAAAGACTACCTGGAGGCTTACAAACGTAGCAATCGCCCACCTTTCAAAATTAAGTATTGGGAGAGACCCCAACTAGAACGTATGAGCAGCCACAAGATGACATTGCTAAGGAAGCATGACCTGACCGAGACTCCCATTCGTAGCGTACGGACTATTCTCAAAGCTGAGAAGGAATTCTTCGACCGCATCTGGTACGACCGTAGTTTGACGCTCGACGAGAGGGACAAGGAGCAGGGCAGGAAGATGGACCCTAAGTTGCGAAAAGTAGTGCTTGCCGCACGGGCGCGAGTTGAAGCGAAGTACGGAGGAAAGAAGGCTATGCGTGACTACTACAAGAATGATTTTGAATGGGGCATGATGAACGGTAAGTTATCAGCTCTTCGATGGGTCCTCGGTGACGAATGGGATTTTCTTGACACCTAAGGCTGGTGGCAGCTTGCCCAACGAAGAGTGACCCGAATGATTTCGGTATTCTGAGCTGGCCCAGTTCGGCGGTTTGATTTGGCCCACCCCCTAGACGAACGGGTAGTCTGATTCGGGCGTAGTCCAGAAGTCGGCGTTCTACTGCGCCTATCTGAACGCGACGCAGCAGGCATTTCTGGAAGCGCATGAGCTGGCGTTCACTTATTTCGGCGTGTGTTCCGCAAACTACGTTACGACAACCTCACCTCGGCGGTCGAGAAGATTCTGCGTGGGCACCCGCCGCGTTCCGATTCCCAGAAATAGCGTAAGCAGCAATCCAACTAGAACCGCCCAATATGAAGTTGGTTCTGGCAGCTCAACCAAAGATGCCCCAGAAATGAGCGCACCCGAACTATCCACTATCCCAAGAATGTCGATCTCCTCGTATACCCCTCCAGTGATCCCGATGCCTTCGTGGGCTAGGAAGACATTAGTGTTCGCGACGCTTGCCGTGCCGGTGACCGAAAATGGCTGATTGAAATCGAATGGCCCGATTAGCACGTGACAACCAAATTCGGCACAGGGCCCCTCAATCCTGTTGTAAGGTCCGACCTGCAAGTCGGCTTGGCCGCAGAAGTCATCGTGGTGGCAGTTCGCATCTAACTGAAACGCCTCCAAGTATCCGATCCCCGTTCCTCCAACTAACATGAAAGATTGGGTCTCGGAGCCTGAGTCAGAGAAACCGAACCGATACGGTCCTGTAACGCCCGGAGGACGGAAGTCGTAGCTGGCTTCGGCGTTTACGATAAACACAGAGGGTGTCAATTCGACAAACTGCACCGGAGAGCTACGGTACATCGTTACGCCATCTGGTGCCGTGCAGGTGTTGCTGACAACATTAATCGCGCTTTGATCGTAGACGGTGCAAGTCAATTGGCCCGCGTGACAGCGTAAGGCCAGGGACGCCGCAAGGACAAGCAGCGAGGTTGAGTTTCTCATGGAGGCACCTCCCGCCCGCCATGCTACCGAGGCCCTAGCTAAGTGTCAAGCGACAGAAGGTGCCAAAGGCAACGGAAGCCGCAGCCATAACCAGGTTGTTCACTAGGCAACGATTGGAAACGCGGGCAACACGAGAGCATCGCGGGATCAGTGCGACGAGCCGCAAGTTCAATGCCTGAAATGCTGCACGAGCCACGACCCGCCGACCACGCCCCAATACGTCAGTGCCACGAGAGCACCCGCCACGAGGCCGATTGCGGAGAGAGGCTTCTCCTCAATGTCGAACTTGCGGTTGAACCACTGGAATCCGATGTCGAAGCGGCGGACAGCCTTGAGAAGGAACCCGGAACCTGCGTAGAGCCAGAGCCAGATTGATGTGAAGAAGGCAGGAACTACCCACAAAACCCGATAGGCCCGAGCAAGTGGATCCGAAAGAAACATCAAGGCAGCGAGAGGGACGGTGATGACCTCGTCAAGTCTCGCCTGATGAAACGACGGAGCCGAAATAACGAACAAGACGCAGAGCGTCAATATGACGATTCCGCCAGTGATGAGTATGTCAAAGCATAGCCATGCAAGAGTATGGATGAATCGTCGGTTGTTGATCTTGCCAAGGATGACCCTAGTTTTCAATAGTGAGACATAGTCGGATAGAATGTTCATGAAGATCGCATAACCCCAGAATACCGCAAGTTCAACTACGAGTAAGAGTGTTTCGCGTCGACTTGTAATCACAGAAGTTAATATGGAAACTCCCAGTGCGGCGAGTGACGCAAGAGCCGAGCGGCTAAAACATTGCCATGACAGATGCTTTTCCCCGAACACGCGATCAAATACTCTTGCAAAGGTTTCCGGCCACGGCTCGACTTTTGGTCCGAGTAGCTTTTGCCCAATTAACCAGATGGCAATCTCAAGCTTCGTGTCATTGGACAAAACACTCTCGACGCCCTTAAAGAATCCCCACACTGCACCGAACAAAACGACGCCAGCCGCAAATCGAGAAGACGGCTTCACGATGAATTCAGAAATGGTCGTGAGAGCGTCGGCCATTTTACTCTTTCGGCTTGGGCGGGCGGCACGCGGTGATGAAACGATAACCCCAGAAAGTCAGAGAGCAGACATCCCCGCTACCGGGAGTAGTATCTAAGTGGATTAAACGCAGAACTTCGAGAGTACTTAAGCATTCCTCGCAAAATCCCGTGGAGTAAGGACTCCACCGCATAGTAACTGCTGCTGCAAACGCCTTGTAGTGAGAGTTGTGATGAGCGAACTGACAATAATACACATCTCTCATTTCGCCCAACTGTGTGTAGCAGCCATCGCTAAAATCGTTTTGATAGAGCCAGTTCAGCACGCCCGCTTCATCAGGTGCCATTTGTCTGAGGGTCGCGATGAAGGCCGGTCTAATTTCCGGTGCATCCTGCGGTGACGCCGCATTCGCCAGCAGAGCCGCCCACATGTTGTGGAGATTGTCGTCCTCCTCGAAAGAGGCACCTTCCAGAAGCGGGAACAGAATCTTCGGCGGAACCGCCTGCGGCGTAAACCCCGCTTCCTCAGCCATCCGTTCGGCCTTTTTGACGCATTTCAGTTGCCGCTCATACCGGTACATCCGAACTTGATCCCGCCACATTTCAGCCAGTTCATCAGCGGCAGGGCCGAGCATGCGCTTGACGATTGCGGTGAACGGGATAGCAGCACCTACGGCGGCTGCGCCCTTGGCAATTGCAGGGGCAGCCTTGATGAGTTCGTTTATTGCATCTGGGTCCACGGGATTTCTCCACAACTCGAACGATTTAGCGCATTATGTCACGGCTCGGGCCATGAGCGGGGGCCCCAGTTCACTAGAAGTCCCCCCTCCCCCACGGGGGCACTCCACCCTGTCTGTTTTTCTGCTTCTCGTTAGGGTGGGAGTTCGAGTGAACCAAAACGGCCCAGCGCGACACCGCACCTCAGGAAGCAACCCAATCTGGAAGCATAGATTGGTGGGCGTAAGATACTGCCAGGGCGGCCCGCCCATCGATTTGCAGGCCGATTTTGGAGTAGACTGGGTTGTCCTGATATGGTGCTAGGTGGGGCAGCGCGACATCAAGAAAACGCCAGAGTATCGAAAGTTCCGAAAGCTTCTTAAGCAGGTCATCAAAGCACCGCCGATGCGGGGACGACCGAAACCTGCATGAATGAACGTGATTTGCGAATCCTGCGCAGTATCGCAAACGAACTGCGAGCACTCCGCCAGGAGATACGTTCGATATATGATGAGCGCAAGACCGCCGATTCCACAGAGTCCAATAAGCCAGTCAGGCCAGTCCCAATTGAACTGCGGCAAGATTCGATCACCGAGAGCAGTGTACGCGAATACTATGCAGCCGAGAATAAAGAACGCAAGTCCAGATGGAGAAGGCTTAAACCTTGGATAGAGACATCGGGCATAATTGTCGCGCTTGCCCTCGCTGGATTCAGTCTCTGGACGGTTTTGGAAATTCGCAAGCAGACGCCAGCAGTTATTAAGAGTGCCAATGCCGCCAAGAACGCCGCGATGGCAGCGGGCGATCAAGTTAATTTGATGCGGCAACAATTGGAAACCCAAGCGGCGAATGTCATACCAAGAATCTACGTACAGCCTGATGGGCCACCAGACGGTGCCCAATGGCCGAAGGCGGTACTTGTAAATCCGGTCAATGCAGGCCCGACAGCAGCCTCCAATGTGCATTTTGTGTTGGCCGTTAATCTGATCCCGATGCATGGCGAGTCTGTCATCAAGACATTGCGCAAGATAGATCAGATCATTCCGAATCTTAGAGGGCAGTCCATGATCCCAGCGATTGACCAAGGCTTTCCTCCCGTGGGGCTGTCGTATCCGTTCAGTCTCTCGAGCCAGGAAAAGCTGTGGATCACTTCGGCCAATGCGCGAATAGTGATCGAAGGCACTATGAGTTACTACACGTTCGATCCCAAAAGTGTGGTTGAAAGACCCATCTGCATTACCTATTGGTCCTACTGGTTCAAAGATAGAAGAAGCCAGGGGCGTTACCGCAACGCTGGCGGTTCTATGGAATGTCCTCAATTTAATCTAGCCAGTGTTCTCGAAGACGTACAAACAGCCAAGCAAAACCAAGAGACGAAATAGCGATGAAGTGGTACGGAAACCGGCCCGTTCTCCCGATCCTAGCCTCGCAATCCCACGGGGAGCTACCTGCGACCTTGGATGCGGATTGCTTGCCTGCGGTGCCCGGCCCTGCCCAGGGCGTCCCAATACTCGGTATAAACCCCTCCCGCACCCGGTCAGACTGCAAGATTAGTATGAAAACGTGGTACAGGCGTGCCTAGACTTGCACCGAGTGGTACTGATTGGAGTAGGACTTGTCGATTTAATACTAAATAGTTGCCAGAAGTGGCGCAACAATTCGATTTAATCCACGCTTCGCCCGTCCGGTGGCCGATTTCAAATATCCAGCCCGCCGGTTTGCTCGTCGCCAGCAGCCTTGTAGAATGCCCGCCGCTGACCCAGAAACGAGGCAGGAGGCGTTTCTGGATGTCGGGCAACCACAAAGACGCACCCGTTTTGCGCCGCTTTAAATCGCGCCTATTCGCGTTTTCGACAGCGGCCAATTGCCCTCGCAAATATTTACGCAGATTTACGTCACGAAAAACGGTCGCCGCACATCCAGCAAGTAGCAGCCTCGCCCCGGGCCGTACCCAGAGTCGCCCTGGGCAGGCGTTGCAGTGTTGCACGAGATTTGGGGAGAGGGCAGCTCAAACCTCCTGCCCGAAGCGGAGTAACTCACCCATGCTGCCTATTGCGCTTGATAGCGTAGCCGACTTTTGCCTGTGAAAGAGACGACTCCCTGACTGGGCAGGGCTCCACTAAAGGCAGCTAGAGTCGGAGTCACTGCGTGAACCTCAGAGGTTGGTAACGGCTCCGAGTGAGTATGGGGCGGTTCATCAGCCACGTGGACAGTGTCCAAGGCGAGAACTACAGCTAGCGTGGAGGGGAGCAAAGGTAGTTTATTCATATACAATTATTGTATCTCGCTCTAATCGAGTCTAACCGTGTTTCTACACTACGTTAGTCAAGAAATCACTTGGCCCGTGTAATGGTAAACTGGATGTCGGAGTAAACGTATGCTAGATGCCTTCCTTGATTGGGTTACGGTGTTTCTTCCGACGCTGCTTTCCATTGGGAGTGTGATTGTGTCGATGAAAACTCCACACTCGAAGCACCACAGATGGTGGTATGGAGGTCTTATTCTCGCTGGCGTAGGTATCAGTGGCCTCACGTTCTTGCAGCAATCACGTTCGCGCTCGGCTCACGCGAATGAAGTCGGGAGCCTTAACACGAGACTCGGAACGTTGGGGATTAATCTGAAGACGGTCCAAGGGACAGTCGATACGCTTACACAACAGCAGCAGACCGAGGTGGCGCGACGGCAACAAGCCGAAAGGGACCTTGCTATAATCGTGCAGGCTACGGGGAAATCCACGCGGGAAGGCGTAGTTGGTGATATCAAGAAGTCCCCCATACAAGTCCAATTGAATGGTGCACCGGTTCCGCCCGCTATTCCCATACAGATCCCTAACATCAAGCTCATTTGGGAAGCGCAGGCGTCACTTCATGATGATGCTAAATTCTGTCAAAAGCTTATCTTCCAGTCGGATATATCGGTAAATCCAGTTGCCCTGGTGACAACCTTCTCTGCATCTGTTAGGTATGCAGATCTCGTTATTAAAACCGCTACTCTTGGCGGAGTTACAATCAACAAAGACAATAACAAACGTGTTGATATTGCTCTTCGTGGTCTTGGTGGCGATGCCTTATTGAGATCAGACGAGTCTCTGGTGGTCGTAGTGTGCTCTACTGAAGACTTCAAACCGCTGACGGTTCAAAAGGCAAATCTACGCTGATATGTCCATGCTGCGGCGCTTTTTCATCGGAGGTGCCTAGCGTGCGCACTGTCGGGATGAGGGCTGCACCCCCATCCCCCTGATTCTCACTGCAACACTGCAACACCTCAGGCAGCCAGGGCCTGTGGCTGCGGCAGCACCTCCTGTTCCTCTGGCAGTGGGTCGCCAAGTATCAGCCTTGCCGGGATCCCTGGTCGCTCTTCGAGATTGCGAAGATATCCTTTCTCGACGGCAACATCGGCTCTGCGACTGGCGGTACTCTTGTCGATGCCTAGAAGTTTCGCAAGGACTGTCACAGAGATGCCAGCGCTACCCATTCGCGATTGCGTCTCCACTGTTTTGACGGTGGCCCGAAGTGAGTCGCTAACAGTCTGCTCCGCCGCTTCCGCGATCAGATCCGCAACCAAGTCACGAACAACAGCGTAGTCCTGCAAGGTCGCCTGAACCGCGCCATCCTCCCCTCGTGGTCGGGACTGCTGGTGTACCAGCGCATGAGCTTTCACAAGCGAGATGACCTTGCGGAAGTCTCGCCTTAGACGCACTGCACCGCTGAATGTTGTGGCCGCCAGCCTCTCAGCGTAAGGAACACTTACACCATTCGTTCCCGCTGCCAGCCAATGCTGAAAGGCATGCCACGGAACATAGTCTATCTGAGGTCTGGCCTCGTCTAGAGCGATAGCCTTCATGATTTCGCTGGTTTGCTCAGGAGAATCGTTTACTGGCACTGATAGCAATCGCGTCTCATTTTCGGCGTGAAGCGACGGTAGCGTGGTGGTAGTGAGGAGGCCCGTCGGCCCTTCCACATAAAGGGTCTTAAGCTTCCATCCATCATCCCTTGTCTGGTTGAGTGTGCTGTGTTTGATGCACCCCTCACTCAGCAGGGAGCGAATGAAATAGCTCGCGGTGCGTCCGTTCATACCCTCGGCCTCATAGATGACGAGGAATCGGTTTTTGAGGGGCTCGTTCAGATAGGCTAAAGCCTTCTCGGACATCGAGGTCATGGCGTAGTAGGATTCCGTGGGAAAAAAATTCAACACCTGTTGAGTTGTGTGTGACTTTCCTGCCGAAGATGGGCCCTTGACAGCGATTGAAACCGGGTCCTTGAAGACGCGGGTCACCAGCGCGAGGAAGATGAGCCGAGACAGCCTCTCCTCACCAGCAAAGCCTGCGCGGTTCAATTCTTGAATGAATAAGCCCAGTATGTTCGGCTTGGTCGCGATGTGCTGGCAGGAAGTGAAAAGCTCGTCTCGGGAAGGGAGAGTGCTAACGGTTGTTTCTGATGTGGTCATATCTGATCTGGTCCTTCGTATTAGATTGGTGTTGCTTTACTTGCTGGATCAATGCGCGTAGTCCGCGATGAGCCTCGAAGAGGTCCCGCGCTGAGATCTGGTCGCCCGCAAGATAGGCGTCCACATCCGGCGCGACTGTATCGCCGAAAACGAAAGTCACTAAGTGGCCGTGTGGCAATACTTCCTGAAGCCGGTGCCCCCGAGCCTTCAGAAAGGCGGCCAGTTCTAGCTCGGTTGTCTGGTAGGTGGTCATTCCTGGACCTCCGATCTGCCCTGTTCAATCAGCCGCTCCAGCTCTGACGGCTCTATCAGCACCCGCCTGCCGATACGCACGGCTCGAATCCTCCCCTCACGGATATATTGCCGCAGGGTCCAATGACTGAGCCCCAGCATGGCTGCGGCGTCTTTGATTCCTATAGTCTTGATTTCATTCATAGTTACTCCTTCGAGGTGTTTTCTCTTGTCGTTCTGCTGCTAGTACGGTAGAATGGGTGCAAGAGAAGCATTACTGCACTTACAAGAACCATTATACCACATCAGGTGCACTTTGTCAAGCACTTTGAGGGCCAAACTATGCCAGACTTCCAAGTATTTGAACTGCCAGAGATTTCCAAGCTCCTAAAGGTCCCATTTGCCAAGCTGAAGAACTGGACCAATGGCCGAACGGGTCTTGTAATCGAGCCGTCTGTACGACGTGCAGCCGGTACGGGAACCCGAAACCTCTACAGCCTGGATGACGTTCTTCTGTTCGCACTGGCACGAGAGTTCAGCGGTGCTGGCTTCGCCGCGAAAGCTGTCGGGAAGTTCCTTGAGGCAATCCGCAAGAACCGCAACACGCTAGACCAGTTCGCTTGGATAACTGTCTGGAGGCCGAAGCCTGGGGGAGACTTCCGAATTGAGGAAGGCCACGGCAGGCCGGAGGGCGCGATGCTCGTTATAAACGTGAATGTCAGGGATCTCGTGAGAGGCGTCAACGCCAAGATAGAAGCCGCCCGGTAGCAGTGGTGGCTATCTCCTCGACAACAGACTCAGCCGATCATGCACGGCTTGGAGGTCGCCGATCTGAAGGCTTTGCAAGTAGCGCTCTGTGGTCTTCACACTTGTATGGCCGAGGATCTTCGAGAGGTAGAACAGGTTCCCGCCTGCCCGCAGGTAGCTCACCGCGAAGGTGTGGCGCAGCGTGTGAGGCGAGCAGCGTACATCGGTGATGCCCAACTTGACGCAGATCGCTTTAAAATCACGCTGGAAGTTCCTGACGGTCATCATTGTCCCTGAATGGGTACCGAAAACAAATTCCTTCGGGCAGCGCTGCATCCATCGGAACAGCAGCTTCCTCAGTTCGAGGCTGATCGGCACCATCCGCTGCTTGTTGCCCTTGCCGGTAACCCGCATCAGCATATTGTCAAGATCAATCGCATCGTGGCGAATGCCCAGAGCCTCGGCAATGCGTAGGCCGGTGTCGAGGAGAACCGAGCAGATGATATGCGCCCTCGCCTGATTCTTGCCTTTCGGTTTGAAGTTGAGCAGCGCCTTCACTTGCTCTTGCGAGAAGGTCGCGAGCACCTTCTGTTCTTCCTTCAGCCGGGAGATGTGGATATGCGTGCATTGCGGTGAGCACTTTTCGCCGTGCCCGTCACGCCAGTGCAGGAAGGCATTGATGCAGCGCAGGTAGGTGTTGATGGAAACCGGCTTCACGCCACGCTCCATCAGTTCACCGATGCGTTGTACAATAGCTGCCTTGGAGTCGGTTGCGCCTTGAAACGCCTTGAAAGAATCCCGATACCACAGCAAGGTGTGCGGAGAGACACCTTTCAGGTAGGTGCGTTCTCTGATAAACTGATCTGTCATAGAGCCTCCCGCGAGGCAGTGGCTCTACTTCAGTTCGTCCAGTTGTAAGTGTCTGAAAACAAGGGCCCGTAGCTCAGTTGGTTAGAGCGCCTGCTTGACACGCAGGAGGTCAGAGATTCGAGTTCTCTCGGGCCCACCATTCAATTCAAGCGCTTACAACCGAGGCAACGTCCCTCGCCGGTCTGCGTCCACATCGAGCGTCAAAGGCGACCTCGCAACGGCAGCACCCACGGGTATCGGATCAGAATCGATACCCTGCCGTTGAACGCGGAATCAATGACTTGTTGGACCTCCGGGGCCTTTGGGACCTGCTGGACCTGTGGGACCTTTGGGACCTTTGGGACCTGACGGACCTGTGGGGCCTGTGGGACCTGTGGGACCTGTTGGGCCTGTGGGACCGGTGGGACCGGTGGGACCTGTTGGGCCTGTGGGACCTTTGGCACCTGTGGGGCCTGTTGGGCCTGTGGGACCTGTTGGGCCTGTGGGGCCTGTTGGACCGGTGGGACCTGTCGGACCTGTTGGACCTGTGGGACCTGTGGGGCCCGTTGGACCTGTGGGACCTCCGGGACTTCCAGAATTTCCAGAATGGCTCAAGATGATTTGGGCCAGTGCGGCCCTGGCGGCTTCCCATTGGTCGGGGTCGGAGGACCAACTGACGCCTCCGCCTGTGTAGAAATTCGGGTTTGGTGCAGGGTACTCCCAGAGGACCTTGGGAACAACTCCGTTCACAATGGAGTTCACCGCGACGGGATCGTACCTGGCGGCGAGTGCCAGGTAGTCCGCATCCTGAATGCCTCGTCGCCACTCCTTGAGTCGCAAACTGGCGAAGGGGCCACTGACGTTGTACGAGTCGGCTAGATTGTAGACATTCGTCCCTGGATATACCAGCAGTCCATTTCCGTTCGACGTACCGTCGTAACCGGTCTGCCCTATGACGGGATCGTAGTAGGTAGCGGTTCCCCACGTGACCGCTTGCCTGAACCAATCGATCGGAGCAGGCGGGTTCGCATACCAATAGAACCATCGATCGATCTGCTTCTTGTGTTGGGCCCACGGAATTTGGCGCATGGCCACGCCATCGTCTTCCGTGTCAGCGGAACCGGCACCCGGATCTTGGCCGTTGTATGCCCACAGCTTGTCGCCGGGAGTCAGGCGATAGTGGTCGGCTGCCGTCTGATTGTAAAAAACATTGTCACAGGGTTCTTGATTGTATGGGCAGATTCCCCAGGCCGCCGGAAAGTTGGGGATATTCACGTGCGGCATCCCCTCTTGAGCGAACACTGGGTACATCGTCGTCATGCTCCGCAAATTGTGACCCGGCCCAGGATTTTCTTGGATCCATCGAGCCCAAGTGTCTACCTGCGGGTAATCCGAGGGCGGAGGCTCATCTTCAAGATAGATGAAGTAGTCCGTGCCCGGCGAGTTCTGCTGGAACCACCTGACCCAGTTATCGGTATGGCTCCACATCGCCGCTTCACCTTGACTCTTCCAGCTCCATGTGCCATAAGTACCGATCGAAAAAACGTTATTGGGAGTATTCGCTCCTGGCCCGTCATACCCGTTTGCCGCACTGAACAAGCTGCCGTTAAGTCTAGGAACAGAGCTGGCGCACGGCTGATCCAGGATCGGACAATCATTTTCGCCGATCAAAGATATCTTGTGGCGATGAAAGAGTTGGAAATACTTGTCAGTGATGGCGACGACCTGATGTCCTTGCGGGCTCAGCCAATTTACATAGTTACCGTAACCCGAGATATACCGGTACATGATATCCGTGGCGTCCAACGCAACCATCGTTTTCGCGGATGGCTCATCGGGCAGGGCGAAATCATAGACACTAAGAGTAACGGGAACACTTCTCGTTGAGACGCCATTCTCTTTTATCGTGACGGTGCCAGTATAGTTTCCTGCCAACGCGGTTTTTGGAATGTAAATGTCAGCCCAGATGCTTTGATTGGTTCCGGAAGCTATCGTGAACGGCGGCGTTAACTCCATGGGAACCATGATGTCCGGGTAGAACTTGTCATGATCGGGGCGATCCGTCCAAAGCCCGGTTCCCACGCCTTGCCCGGTCCAGGGGCGTCGAAATCGCGCGGGAATTTGCCGTTCGTCCCACTTATTGTAACCAAAATAACTAAGTCCCCGAATTTGCAGATAGCGCATATAGAACAATTCAATAGGGCGACTAACCCAGTCGAAGACCCCATTGCCCGTAGCCGGAGTGGAATGGATGCTCGTGCCTCTGGGTCCATTTAGTGAATCAAATGTGACGCTAACGCTACTCGCTGCCGGTCCTCCGGCTTCAAGTACGAGATTGAAACTAACAACCTCATTGCGAGCGCCGGAAAGCGTGATGTGACTTCCATCCCAAGCTCGATTGATCACATGGCCGGTCAGGTTCTCTCTGTGATTCGTTGCGCGTAATTCGTCCTGGGTGACCTTGTCTCCGCCTTCATTTGCCCAAACGGCAGTGATCTTTGTCGGGAGGTTGGCGCCATACCCTGTCGCGATAAGCAACGCGGATACGCCCGCCCTTCTCGCTCTATTCATTCGGTTCCTTTGTGACTCCTCACTGGATATGGACTACTGGTACTGAAGCGTACCATCGCTGAATTAAGGTATCCAATAAATGGAAGTACCGATAACTCGTCGGAACTATCCCTACGTGAGAACGCCGAGAAGCTCTGAACAGAAGGACTTGTTCATGTTTTTTAGGAATCCGGCTGCGAAATCGTACTAAGCTGGTGCGCTAAGGCTGGTCCGCCTGGCGCTGGCCGGAGTGTCCCATTGCGCCGAGTTCCTATCGAGTCATCAACGACCAGTTGTTGGGTATATAATCGGGGGATTCGCGAGGAAGAATGCCGACCAGATGGCAGACCGCTATTCGGTTTTATGCCGTCGCGAGTGTAGCGACGGCTCTGCTATTCGCGCAAAGCAGCTCGCCCCCGATTACGGCCTCGAGTGGCTCCAATCCGCCAGCTGGCCCTGGTCCAACGCCTACGGGCTCAGTGCTTTCGGGAAGATTCACGCTGGATGACGGTTCGGTTCCACCGGAGCGCGTACGGGTCGAACTAACCTGCAACTCGATCGCCCGGCCGCAGGGGTGGACCGACGCGAAAGGCAATTTTTCGGTTCAACTGGGCATCAACAATCCGGATGAGCTGGCCGATTTAAGCTACGCAAAGGCGGTGGAACAGCCGCCGTCGGGAATGGCGCAGGCGGTCGGGGCTCCGCCGTCGATCGACGTCATTCCTCGCGATCTGGCGGGTTGCGAGCTCAGCGGCGTCTTACCCGGGTACCGGTCTAAAGTGGTCTTGCTCACCGGGCATCGAAGGCTGGATTCGCCCGATGTCGGCACCATCGTCCTCCATCGGCTGGCGAACGTGGAAGGGCTCACTACCAGTGCAACCACCGCCTTGGCTCCCGCCACCGCGCGTAAGGCGCTTGATCGGGCCACACAGGCGATCAAGAAGCGGAATCCGGACGAGGCGCTAAAGGAGTTGAAAAAAGCCGTCGAGATGTATCCAAAATACGCGCTGGCCTGGTTCGATTTGGGCCGAGTGTATGAATCACGGAAACATTTCAAAGAGGCAGCCGAGGCCTATCGGCATTCGGTGGAGGCCGACGACAGATATCTATATCCGTACGAGCGGCTATACATCCTCACGGCCAGCCAGGAACAGTGGCCCCAGGTGCTCGAGCTCACCAGTCGCGTGATCCGGCTGGATCCGTATGATTTTCCACGGGCGTACTATTTCAGTGCGATCGCGAATCTGAACCTGAACGATCTGGACGCTGCGGAGAAGAGCGCGCGGGAGGCTGTGAAGCTCGACTCGGCGGCGAATCCCAGGGCAGGCTATGTGCTGGGAGTGATCCTGGCACGAAAACAGAATCTTACAGAAGCGAGCGACCTGCTTCGGGCATATTTAAAGGTCGCAAACGCGACCGAAGTGGACATGGTGAAACGACAACTCGCCGAGCTCGAGAAATACGTCCCACCGAAGTAATGCCGGATCGTTTCTAAGGATCGTTTCTAACGATCTTTCCACCCTTCATCACGAATTTGACGCGTTGAAGTTCGGTGATGTCGGCCAGCGGGTCGCCAGAGACGGCGATCAGATCGGCGAATTTACCCTTCTCGATAGATCCAATCTGATCCTGCCATCCCATCGCTTCCGCGTTGGTCATGGTCGCGGCTTGGATGACCCTGGCTGCGGTCAGCCCGCCATGCCTGGTCAGAGCTTCCAATTCGAGCGCCTGGGTCCCATGCGCAAAGGTCGCTCCGTCAACCCCACTGCCCACCATTAGTTTGATCCCCTTAGTGGCGGCGGCTACGGTCACAGCCTTTTCGAAAATCGGAATCATCCGGTACTTGCCGCCGGTGCTTTTGGAATCGTTATCGTCCATATACGGTTCGGTGTAGCGAGCCAGCGTTGGATCGTAGTACAGCCCCTTGGCGACCATCATGTTCACTTGTTCCTGATCCAGGCCGAATCCGTGCTCGATCGTGTCACAGCCCGCGATGATGGCGTTTCGGAGCCCTTCGCCTCCATAGTTGTGGCACCCTGTTTTCTTGCCGAGCCGATGGGCCTCATCGATCGCTGCCTGCAATACCGGCAACGGGTAGGTCACTTCGTACTCGACCTTGCCGGTGGAAGTGAAGGAATACGCACCCGCCGGGTACAGTTTGATCCAGTCCGCCCCATGACCAACCTGATCGCGCACGGCCGCTCGCGCTTCTTCGGCGGAACGCACCACGGTGCTGGCCAGCGGATTCTCCGGGACCGCCGGGTTCTTGGGCTTTGATCCCCATACAATACCCAGTGTCGACACCTGATATCGCGGACCGTCGATGCGACCTTCGTTAATGGCGTTTCGGATGGCAACGTCGCCGTATCCGTTGCCATGACTGGTCATATCCCGGGCAGACGTGAAGCCCGCTCGCAGGTCGAATTGCGCATTCTGCATGGCGATCAACATGTAGTCTTCCGTCGCGCCATTTGCCTTGCGCGTATTGAACATGTGTGTATGGGCGTCAATTAAGCCAGGCAGGACCGTCGCCTGGCGAAGGTCGATCACCAGCGCTCCCGCGGGAATTTTGATCTGACCTTCCGGTCCGATCTCCGCGATTCGCTCGCCCGAAAGAATCACGACTTGCCTGTTCAGCATTTGGCCGGTCTTGCTGTCAAACAAACGGCCGGCGCGGATGGCCTTCATTTGGGGACCTTGTGGGCACTGCAAAATTCCGCCGTCGGAGGCCGCGCAAGGCGTCGCCCCCGCTCCTCGCCACGGAGTCGTTAGCAGTTTTGGTTGTGCCCAAAGAGCGGTACTCATCGAGATCCCGAACACTGCACACATCACAAATTTGCGTTGCATCGCTGTGCTCCTAAATCCTGTAGTGGCTGAAAAATTCGGTTCAGAGTATCACACCAGACCGTCCCCGCGAGTCATTAGCGAGTCTTTACGAAAAGCAGTCGATGACAGAAGTGCTTGCGGTTCCTATGAGCATCACAATCGCTGTATAATGCGAAACGTCGGAGGCGTCGCCGTGAGAGATATTCTGCTGGCGGTTGCGTTCATCATTGCGCTGGTCGTTGGGATCTGGTACTTCCTGAGCGTTAGCGGGACCCGAGACGCCAATGCGAACCCTTCGAGCGGGAGCACCGTCACTGCACCCGTCCCGCCGCCCGCGGTGAAGAAAACGCCGGCCAACGTCCGGCGGATGCCGAAGCTTAAAGGTCCGGCTGAAGCGGCACCGATCTCAACGCCCGTGTACGTCGCAAAGCCGGCGCCCCCTATGACGCCGATTCAGACCGGCACTGTGAGCGACGTCAAGACTGGGATGGAGGCCTCCCAGGTTGTCGAGCTGCTGGGCGAGCCGAGACTGACCGCCCTGACTACCGAAAAGGGAAGCCTGGTGGAAACGTACGTCTATAGCCGCAAGCCGGGCGACCGCGTTTGGATGATCCGCCTCCGCGGCGGTCGCGTCGAATCGACGCCACCGAATCGGTGTGTCCGGTTGGGCCAAGGTGTGTCTAGCGTTTCCCGGCTTTCTTGCGGTTCACCTTTGCAAACGGAGAAGGCGCCTTGCCCGCCTTGATCGCCGCCCAACGTTTCCTGGCTGCATCCGCGATCGCCTTCCGGCCAGCCGCACTTAGAGTGCGCTTGCGCCGAACCGTTGGCTTTGCGGCAGCAGGCGCTGCGGACACTTTGGTGCCTGGAGGACGACCGCGACGCTTCGCGGAGCCTCCCAGGGCTTGGATCGCTGCGTCCAAACGATTCCGTTCTGCGATCAACAGGGCAACTATCTGCTCAGTTTGCATTCCCAGATCGTAACACTCGCACGGCTGCAGGTTCAATTCGAGACGGACGCGCGCGCTGACCGGCTTGGTCATGATAAGGATAGTTACATGGAAAACGGAGCTGAACTAGGCACGGTTGAAGGCGCCGCCGGCATTCTCACCATCCGCGGCAGCGGCGATGTGCGCGGATGGAACGGCATTCGTTACAAATCGGGTATGTCGGCGAAGAATGTCGGTTCAAAGAAGCTATCCATGAACGTCGCGACCATTCCGCCCGGTGGCATCGCGTATGCGCACATCCACGTGGACTTCGAGGTGATGCTCTACATCCTGGCCGGCCGCGTGAGGCATGAGTACGGCCCGGCGCTGGAAAACTCGTTAGAAAACAAAGCCGGCGATTTCATCTTCATCGAGCCCGGTGTCCCGCACGAAGTCTTTAACATGAGTGACACGGATCCCGTCGTCGCGGTCGTCGCGCGATCCGACGCCAACGAATGGGAGAATATCGTGAACTTCACGAGACCCGCGAGGCCGGCGCATTAGAGAAATTCACAGGAGTCAGTCATGAAAGCACTCTTACTTGCAGTTCTCTTGGCATTTGCGGCGTCGGCTCAAATCCCCGCAGTCGACTTTGGAGCGCAGAACGCCGAGATTCTCCAGCACTACCGCGCGCTGGTCCAGATCGACACCAGCCCACCTGGGAACGAAACCAAGGCCGTAGGTTACCTGAAGAAAGTTCTAGAGGCCGAAGGCATCGCGACGCAGACGTTCGCCCTCAATCCCGACCGCGCCAATCTGGTGGCCCGACTCAAAGGCAACGGAAGCAAACGCCCGCTGCTGATCCTGGCCCACACTGACGTCGTTGGCGTCCAGCGCGAGAAGTGGCCAGTCGATCCCTTCGCCGGGATCATGAAGGATGGCTACATCTGGGGCCGCGGCACACGCGACGACAAACCGAATCTTGCGGCTAATCTGATGACCATGCTCCTGCTCAAGCGCAGTGGCGTGGTGCTTGATCGCGATGTCATCTTCCTGGCCGAATCGGGAGAAGAGGCCGACATCACGGGCGTCGGCATCAACTTCATGGTCGCTCAGCACTTCGATGCGATCGACGCTGAATTCTCCATCACCGAAGGCGGCGGCGCCCGGCTCGAAAACGGCGCCGTGAAGACCGTCAACATCGGCACAGCCGAGAAGGTTCCGGCGCGCGTCCGGCTGGTGGCCACCGGACGATCCGGCCACGGCTCGGTACCGCGCCTGGACAATCCGCTGGTGCATCTCGGCGCTGCGGTCGAAAAGGTAGGCAGGTGGGAACCGCCCATGCGGCTGAACGACACCACCCGGAGCTACTTTGAGAAGCTGGCCACTATCAGCTCACCTGACAAAGCGGCGCGTTATCGCGATCTCACCAATCCCCAGCGCACTGAGGCGGTGCAGCGTTACCTTCGGGAAAATGAGCCGAGTCTCTATTCGATGCTCCGCACCTCGGTGGTCCCTACGCAGCTCAAAGCGGGCGTTGGCCCCAATGTTATTCCTTCCGAAGCCGAAGCCACACTCGACATCCGCGCTCTGCCCGACGAAGACATCGCGAAGTTTTACGCGGCGATGAGCGACGTCATCAACGACCCGGCCGTCAAAATCGTGCCGCTGCCCGCCACTCGTCCACCGTCTCCTGTCTCCCCGCTGACTACCGAAATGTACCGGGCTCTCGAGCAGGTGAGCAAACGCATGTATCCCGGCGTCACCGTTTTGCCCTCAATGAGCACCGGTGCGAGCGACATGGCGCAATTGCGGGCCAAAGGCATCCCCAGCTACGGTATTGGCCCTGCGGCGACGGAGGAGGACGCGAATTACGGCGCGCACAGCGATGTCGAACGCTTGGCCGAATCGTCGCTATACAGGTTTGTTGAGTTCACCTGGAATGCGGTCACGGCAGTGGCCGTCCACAAGTAATGCGCAAGGGGAAATGGCTGCTGGGGGCGGTGGGGCTGGGGATCGCGGTGTGGTGCGCGAGCTGGATTTGGGATTACTTCGATCACACCAGCGTTGCGCACTTGGCGATTCAGTATTGGTTGAAGGCGCTCGGATCAGGCGTGTACGAGTACCACGCGAAGACCGGGCGGTGGCCGGCGGCGATCGACGATCTCGCGGAGACTTCGCTGCCGGTGACGTTTCCACTGTGGCGAGAGACCGCGAAGAACGTCGTCTTCCTTTGGCGGAAAGATCTCAAAGACGACTCGAAGGACAACGGCGGGGTGTTGCTCGCGTATTACAACGCTGGACTCTTTGCGAAACTCGGGCGGGTTTGGGTTTGTTGGGGCGATTTGCGGACCGAATATATGCTGGAACGCGATCTGCGTGCCCGGATCGGCGAAGTGCCGGGTCCAAGTCATTAGCGCGTCGCGACGGAATCGGGCCTACCGCCCTCGTCGCGGGAAACGAACCCGGAAGGGCTATATCCTTAAGAAGAGTTCACTTATGATTTGTCAAAGTAGTCGTCAACATCTCCCGCTGCGATACGTCCAGAGTAAGGTGAGGATCTTCAAACCTGTTCTTATGCTTGTGGCGCTGGCGATCGGCGGGACCGCGCTGGCGCAATCGACCACCTACCCCTGGGACAACAGCGGCAACGGGCTGCTTAAGGGGGCCTACTATTTTCGCCAAGCGGTGTGGCTGACGGACAACAGCGGCACGGGTCAATTGGGCGAGGCGGTTGCCGTCTACGGCCAAATCACGTTCGACGGAAACGGAAACTACTCCACCGCGGCGGCGATTTTCGATACCTCGAGCGGCACGAGTGCGCAGCCGTTTAACATCACTGGCACCTATTCGATCGCCGCCAGCGGATACGGGTTTTTGAGCAGTCCGGTCTCGAACGGCGACGCGGTTTATGGTCTGGTGTCGCAAGGGATTTTCATCGGTAGCAGCACCGAAAATCAGATCGGGTACAACGATCTGTTCATTGCGGCGCCGCTCGCATCGCCAACGCCGACGCTTGCGAGCCTCAAGGGGAACTACAACCTGCTCGCGCTGGACATGCCGGCCACGGGTGCTCCCACGGAAGCGCGCGACATGCTGATCACGATGGCGGCGGATGGAAACGGCAACCTGACGGGAGTGACTGCGTCGGGATACGTAGGATTCAGTGGGAGCAACGCGGTCCGCCAATCGCTGGGCAGCTTGAAATACATCGCAAGCAACGGCGCATTCAATCTGCATTTCGGCGGGTCGTTTTCCCAGTCGAATCTGGATTCGACCCTGATCACCGGGGATCATTATTTATACATTTCACCGGACGGCAATTTTGTTTTCGGAGGGTCGCCGACCGGGTGGGACATGATCGTGGGGGTGAAGACCGGTTCGGGCGCTCCGAATTTCAGTGGTCTGTACTACCAGGCGGGAATGGACGAAGACGTCTCCGGCCTCGCCCAGGGATTTGGGAATACGGACAATTATTTCGGATCGCTGAAGTCGCTGGGAAGCAACTTGGTCCTGGGGCATCAGCGGATTATTTCCACCGCGCTGTTCACGACGACGGCGACCAACGTTTACGATTTGACGTATGCCGGGTCGATCACGATCAACGCGGACGGCACCGTCGATGACGGAGTCCAGCACTATTATTTCGGCAATGGCGGCGCGATCCGGATCGGGATCGGGAAGCCGCCGTTACTGGGTGTCAGTGTTGCGTTGGCTGGGCCGACTTTCAGCGCCCCATCATCGGCGCCGTATATCGATCCGACCAGCATTTCGAACACGGCGAGTTCGGCGTTGTTCACGGCCAGCATCACTGCAGGCGAACTAGTGACCATCTACGGCGCCAATCTCGCCGCGGATTCGCTGCAAGACGGTACCTTTCCAACCACGCTCGACAACGTGCAGGTGAAGGTGAACGGAACGCTCGCGCCGATCCTTTCGGTGAACAAGTGCGGACCGTATCCCTGCGTCACCTTTCTGGTTCCGTACGAGGTGGCTGGGACGACGACGAATCCGAACTACGTGGCCCAGATCCAGCTCTTCAATAAGAGTGTGGCGTCGAATATCGTGACGGCGTACGTCTCGCTCCTGGCCGATTTTACGGCGGGCACCGCGCCGGGCGTGTTCACTTTTCCGGCGGGCGGCCTCGGCTACGCAGCGGCGCAGCACACTACCGATTTTTCGTTGATCACGCCGCAGAATCCGGCCCAGCCAGGCGAAGTCATCGCGGTGTATCTGACGGGAATCGGTCCAGTGAATCCTGCCGTGGCCGACGGCGCGGCGGGTCCGGTTCCGGTGGCGAGTGCGGTAGCGTCGATCACTGTGGCGATTGCGGGAGTGGCTGCGACCACCTCGTTCGTCGGACTGACGCCGCAGGCGATCGGACTCGCGCAGATCAACCTGACCATCCCGACGGGGCTCACGGCCGGCGATCATGTGCTGGAAATCTCAGGACCTGATTCGGACACGTTCGAGGCGCTGATTTCGATCGGTTCGGGTACTGGCACGGTGGCTCCGCAGACTGCGCGGCCGGCGGCTCGCTCGCGCCGGTTGAGCGGCAAGCCGAGTAGCGGGCCTCCTTCGGCCGCCAAACGCCTGAGATCTCCGAGTGACCGCTGATCAGGTCTTAAAGAAGTTACGGAAGGCGTGTGCGGTTTTTCCGGACGTTACGGAGACTCTGACGTTTGGCCATCCCGCATTTCAGATCCAACGCAAGACCTTCGCGGTGCTGGAGGAATACAAAGGCGAGTTGTCGATCTGCATCAACGTCGGCAAGACGATGCACGCAGTATTTGTTTCGGATCCGCGATTCTATAGCACGCCCTACAGCGGCAAGCATGGATGGGTGTCGCTCAAAGTGCACGCGGCGCCGCTGGATTGGGATGAGATTTCGGAATTGCTCAGAGGCAGTTATGAACTCACCGTCAGCAAGCGGTCCAAGTGATTGCGTTTAGTACGACGCAGTTGCGGTTTGTGGCGCACGCACTCGTGCGTGCGCCACAAACCAAACTCGCTGCCGCTAGGAAGCTTTCAACAAAACGGCGGTAATGTTGTCGGGTCCGCCGTTGGCGCGAGCCGAAGCGATCAGAGCGTCACACTTGGCCTGCAGCGGCAGGTCGGTCGCCAGCGCCGACGCGATGTCGTTCTCGGCGGCGACACCGTGGAGACCATCGCTGCACAGTAGGATCTGGACTCCGCTCGCGGGCTTCAACAAATACGTGTGAACGCGAAGCTGTTCAGACACGCCGATCGCCATGGTCAGCACATGGCGCATGTTATGGGTTCTCAAGCTTTCTTCATCGAGTCCCAGCCGGCGGCCTACTTCGTTGACCCAGGTTTGATCCTCGGTGATCAATTTGAGCGCGCCGTTTTCGTAAATGTAGGCGCGGCTGTCGCCGACGCTGCCGATCAGCACGTCCGGTCCCATTTGCAGGGCTGCCACTAGCGTTGTGCCCATCCCTTCCATGCTGGGATCGCCGGCTGCTGTGGCCATCACGCGCCGGTTGGCTTCCTCGAACGCCTTGATCACCACTTGTGCCGTTACTTGATGATCGGCCTTGATGACGACGTCGCGAACGGTTTCGGCGGCGAGCCTGGAAGCATGTTCGCCGGCCTGAGCGCCCCCCATTCCATCGGCGACCACGTACAGTCCAATCGCCGGCGCGATGAGAAAGAAATCTTCGTTGTTAGGGCGGACGCAACCGGGGTCAGTGACCCCCACGGCCTCGATCATGAGCTTCTCGATTATAGCCGGTTCGGGTCGGGGTCCGGTTTTGAGTTCGGTTTTAAGTTCGGTGCCTCGCGGGCTCCAGCGGATCCGGACCTTCATTGCGGCTTAGACTCGAGCATGGACTTTAACTGCCAGTAGGCGCGCTCCTGGTATTCGCTCTTGATACGCTCCAGATTGGAAAGCCGCACATCGGCTGTAGCGTGGAACGCCTGCTTTTTGAGGCAACGCCCCAGCAGCAGGGTGGCGATCTGATCCTCGGGAGCTCGGCTGAGAACCGCGCGGAACTGATCTGCCCCGGCAGGGAAGTCGCCTCGTTTCCAAAGGGCGTATCCCAGGTTGAAGCGGTACACAGGATCATTGGGATCGCCTTCGGAGGCCTTGCGGAAATCGTCGATGGCCTGTGGGAGATTGCGCCGGCTCTCGGACGCGCCCAGATTATTGAAAACTTCGCCGAGCGGCACAGTGGCGGCGATCATCTGGAACGCTTTCTGCGCGCCGGGGTAATCGCCGGATTGAAAACGCGCCAGGCCGAGCAGGAAATTCGCTTCGCGATAATGTATGTCGCCCGAGCCAACTTTTTCCAGCCACTCTGCTGCTTGTCGATACTCCTTAAGCTGGTAATGCAACTGGCCGAGCTGGTAACAAGGATGGTTGAAGCGGGCGTCCAGGCGCGCCGCTTGAAGAAAAAACTTTTCTTTCTGCATCGGATCGCGGGCCAGAAGTCCACGCACGTAGTTTTCTTCGGCATCCAGCCGGATGGGCGTACTGATGCTGCGGAACTCGGACTCTGGTGGCGCGAGCTTGGGTTCGAGCAGTGCGAGCGCACGCCAGGCCAAGTGCGCCTGCAGCGTGGCCAAGTCCTCCAACGCTCCCGTTTCGGTGAACTCCGGGCCGACGCGCAAGCGGCGCAGGTCGATGATTCGAGCGATCAGTTTGAGGGATCCGCGGGCCCCTGCGCCAGGCGTGGATGGTTCGGGGGTAAATTCGAACCGTCCGAATACAGCCTGCTCTGCGTCGAGCTCCTGACCGATCTTGATCACGGACGCTTCCGAGAGTGGAGCGCGCTCACGCAGGTTGAGCCGATGGAACGCGTCATCAAGATTACTACGTTCCAGAGTAAGGATGCCGCGCGACCCAAGCGATTCGCGTACAGTCTCTGCGATGCTTTCCCCGATCCAGTCGAGATTGCGCTGATTCGCCGCAGCGCTGCCCGAGTTCCAGAAGGGCAGTACTGCCGCGGTTTCGGCGAGGGCCGGAAATGCGGCGCATGCCAGGATCAGGAAGAATCGCCGCACCATTCTCAAAGTAACCTCAAGTATAAACCTAAGCGAAAACTTCTCGTGTTGAGAGCGATACACTCGTGGCATGCTTCGAAGCGCCGTATTCTTGCTGTCCACCTGCGTATTTGCCGCGGATCGCGGTATCTTGCTGGAGGATCTGACCTGGCAGGAAGCCGAAAAAGTCCTGCGTCCGGAAACCATCGTGGTGATTCCGATCGGCGCCGAGTCGAAGGAACACGGTCCTCATCTCAAGCTCAAAAACGACTGGGTGATGGCGGAGTATTTCAAGCGACGTGTCATCGAGCGCGCCGACGTCGTCGTGGCGCCCACGGTGAACTATCATTTTTATCCGGCGTTTGTCGAATATCCAGGTTCCACCACGCTGCGGCTCGAAACCGCGCGCGATCTGATGGTGGATATCTGCCGGTCACTGGCGCGGTACGGGCCACGCCGTTTCTATGCGCTGAACACCGGTGTCTCCACGCTGAACGCTCTGCGGCCCGCGAAGGAGATTCTCTCGAAAGACGGCATTCTGCTGCGCTATACCGATATGGGGACCATCATGCAGCCGGTGGAGGACGACCTGAAGCAGGAAGAAGGCGGTACGCACGCAGATGAGATCGAGACGTCCATGATGCTGTTCATCGCGCCGCAGACGGTGGACATGAAGAAAGCCGTGAAGGACTACCGTCCCGGGCGCGGCGGCCTCACACGAAATCCGAACGGCGCGGGAGCTTATTCCGCGACGGGAATCTGGGGCGATCCAACACTTGCGACGCGTGAAAAAGGTGAGCGGCTGGTGCGCACGATGGAAGAAAATATTCTCAAAGAAATCGAACAATTCAAAAAAGAAAGGCCGTGAACCACCACTAATTCACGGCCTGGATTGTGACCTCCATGTGGACTGCTCCCTGATGCCGATACCAAACGGAGCCGGCGGCGCGTTAGTTGGTGCTCGCCTCGTTCGCGAACACCAGAGTCGTGGTCGTGCCGGCTAGACGGATTTCCTGCACTCGATACTTTCCGTCGCCGACCGAGTATTTCACCACCGTCTTTCCGAACTTTTCGTTCCCGCTTTCAACTTTCACGGCTGCCTCCACCGTGTTCTTTCCGGCCCTGATGACGGCCTTTTCTCCATTCACTTCCACCCGGTAATCTCCCGGTTTCAGCTCCTTGGAACCAATGATGGAAGGCTCGAACAGCGTCACATTGTAGTTCGATGCAGCACTGGCGACTGCCATCGCCAGCGCGCCAAAACACACGGCCAGTTTTGTAAAGGACATCGTCTCTATTACCTCTTCCTGAAAGTTTGCTGAGGTTTTGATCCCTCGGAGGTATATACGCTCCAAAGCGGCGAGGGTTCCGTGAAACGATGAAAATATAAATCGCTATTTCTTGCAAACGAATTTCACTGGCCAACGTAGGTGCGCACGAGATCGACACATTGTTCGATTGTGGACGGCGACTGTCCGAAACCGGGCAGCCAGAATATCTCCGCGTCGCGGCGGAACCAAGTCCATTGGCGTTTGGCGTACTGCCGCGTTTCGATTTGCGTAGAAACAACTGCTTCGCCCATAGTCATGCTTCCGCGAATGTGCGCGAGTGCTTGTTTGTAGCCCAGCGACTCGAATGGTTTTTCGTCGCCGCCACATCCTGCAGCGAGCAAACTGCGGACTTCTTCGACTAAACCACGGCGAAACATTTCCGCCGTTCGTGCATCCAAGGTTTGGTAGAGCTGTGCGCGATCGGGATTGAGTCCCAGCTTCAACGTTCTGTAACCGGCCAGGGGCTGAGAAGCGGAAGAGGGCGGCGAGGAGCGGTGAGTCAGGATTCGGATTTCAAGCGCGCGAATCACTTTTTGCGTATCGCGTGCGTGCATCCGCGCCGCAGCCGCGGGATCGAGACGGGAAAGCAGGCGGTGCAGATGTCCGGGACGCCGAGCTTCTTTCGCGGCAAGTTTCGATCGCAGTGTTTCATCGCGTCCGGGAAGTTGGGGAAGACCATTCAACAGCGCGCGCAGATAGAATCCAGTACCTCCGGCGATCACCGGGAGGCGTCCACGCGCCGAAATTCCTGCAATCGCAGTGCGGGCGTTCCGGGCATAGTCGCCCGCGGAGTAAACCTGGCACGCGTCCAGCACGTCGATCATGTGGTGGGGGATCGAGTGGCGTTCAGATTCCGAAATCTTTGCAGTGCCGATGTTGAAGCCCTTGTACAATTGCAGCGAATCGCAGTTGACCACTTCGCCGCCGAAGGTCTCGGCCACGCGCACTGCGAGCGTGCTCTTGCCGGAACCTGTAGGCCCGACGATCGTCACCAATGGTTTGAGCAAGCCGATATACTAAAGGTAGCGTGGGATTCTAGCGAAAGAAGGACGGAATGTATAAAGCAACAGTAGCCATCCTGGCTATGGGAGCCGCGGCGTGGGGCCAAACGCCGGCAGAGAACTCCAAGAAAGTCGACAAAGCATCGGCATACTATCACTACGCGTTGGCCCATATGTATGCGGAGCTCGCCGGCGCGTACGGCAATCGCAACGATTATCTCAGCAAGGCCATCGACAACTATAAGGAAGCGATCAAGGCGGATCCCACCACCGGTACGCTGACTGAGGAGCTTGCCGATTTGTACATCCAGTCCGGCCGGTTGTTGGAAGCGCAGAAGGACGCCGAAGAGGCGCTGCGCCAGAACTCCAACGACATCGCCGCACGGCGCCTTTTGGCGCGCGTGTTCACCAGCAGAATCGGCGACCGCCAGCAGAATCGCATCGACGAGGACATGCTGAAGAAGGCCATCGAGCAATATCAGAAGATCAGCGATCTCGATCCGAAGGACACTGAGTCGCTGGTGATGCTCGGACGGCTGCAAAAAGTCGCGCAGAATACGGTCGATTCGGAAAAGGCGTATAAGCGGGCGCTGGCGATCGATCCGGAAAATGAGGATGCACTGACTGGTCTGGCGATGGTCTACGCCGACCACGGAGAGACTTCGGAAGCCGCGGACATCCTGAAAAAGCTCGCCGATAAGAATCCGAGCCAGAAGAGTCTTCGCGCGCTCGCGACGACTTACGAGCAGATGAAGGAGTTCGCGCTGGCGGCGCAGACGCTTCGCCGGGCTTTGGAAATGGGTCCGGCCGACGCCGCCGAGCTCAAGCACGAAATGGCGCAGGATCTGATGTTCGCCAAAGACTACGACGGCGCATTGAGAACCTATCAGGAACTGACCGAGGAAGAGGCTGGCGATGCGGCGTCATATTTGCGAATGTCGCAGATCTATCGCGAAAAGCGCGATTTCGCCAAAGCACGCCAGATGTCGGAAAAGGCCAAGGCCATTGAGCCGGCCAACTTGGAAATTCGCTTCAACGAGGTTGGCATTCTGGAAGCCGAAGGCAAAATGCCCGAAGCGCTCCAGCTCATGAAAGACATTCTTTCGAGCACCGCGCGAAAGACCTACAGCCAGGCGGACAAACAGAATCGGATCACGCTGCTGGAGCGGCTGGCGACCATGTATCGTGCCGCCGACCAGACCGATCAGGCAGTGGACACGTTCCGGCAGATCGCGGACCTGGATCCCGAGACGGCGCCGGGCATGTCGGCTGAAATCGTCGACACGTACCGGACCGGTAAGGAATACGCCAAGGCCGAACAGGAGGCCGAATCTGCGCTGAAGAAATGGCCTAACGATCGCGCAGTACACGTGACGCATGCAATGATCCTGGCCGAGATGGGCAAGGTGGATCCGGCAGCCGCTGAAGTGAAGAAGCTGCTGGGCGGGAAAGACGATCGCCAGACGTATTTTTCGCTGGTCCAAATTTACGAAAAGGGCAAGAAGTTCGACGAAGAGGCCAAAGCGATCGATCAAATTGAGAAGCTTTCGCAGAGCAAAGAAGAGAAGGAAGCCGCTTGGTTCGCGCGCGGGGCGATGTATGAGAGGGCCAAGAAAGTCGAACTGGCCGAAGCCGAATTTCGCAAGATCCTGCAGGAGAATCCGGAACGTCCAGACGTGTTGAACTACCTGGGATACATGCTTGCGGATCACAACCTGCGCCTCAACGAAGCACTGGAAATGATCACCAAGGCCGTCCAGATGGACCCCAACAACGGCGCGTATCTGGATAGCCTCGGCTGGGTTTACTACAAGCTTGGCCGACTGCCGGAAGCGGAAGAGAACTTGCGCAGAGCGGTTGCGTCCACGCCGCGCGATGCCACGGTTCACGATCACCTGGGCGACGTTCTTCTGAAGGCGTCCAAGGTTCGCGAAGCGGTCACGCAGTGGGAGATTTCAGTCAAAGAGTGGAGCTTGACCTCGCCCGCGGACCTGGAACCAGCGGAAGTCGCGAAGGTGAAATCCAAGCTCGAAGGCGCCAAGGTGCGGCTGGCGAGAGAAGGCTCGCCGAAGCAGGAGTAACCGTGGAGCCAGTGGTCCGCAAGTTCAATACCTTCGAGGAAGCGGAAGCGGCTGAAAGAGAATACTATCGTGGGCTAACACCCGACGAGCGAATTGCAATCATGCTGGATCTGATCTTCCCAGAGGGGACCGATGCGGCTTCCGCCAGACTTGAAAGAGTTTGCAAGATCGTGCCGCTCGCTCAGCAATAATACGCCTCGTCCATCAAATCTTGCACCGGCGACAAATCAACGCGGACTCGGTATGCGCGTTTATTTGCGTTCATTCGCGGCAATCGTTCTTTCGCCGCTGACCGCTCACTGAACCAGTTCCGTCAACACATGCCCCACCGATCCACCAGGTTGGGCGACCCCCAGGATCGCTGATAGCGTCGGGGCGATATCGTTCGGTGCGATCGTGCGCGCGTAGGTCGCGGCCTTGATCCCCGATCCCATGAAGATCACTGGAATGTGGTTGTCGTAGTCATAGGGCGTCCCATGCGAGGTGCCGGTGGCATCGAACAGATAGTAGGGCTCCTGCAGCACGAATACGTCGCCGGAGCGCGGCCCAAAGAATCCGACGGTCATCGCGCGGCCAACCGCGTCCTGTTGAATACGTCCGCTGGCGAGATCGTGACGGGTCAACACGCGCGCGAGATGCGGCTCATTCGCGATCGAATCCGCCGCGACGCGCTCGACCTCAGCCGGATCGAGTTTCAGCTTGGCGATCTGCTCCAGGTTCAGATACAGGTTGGAGACCGGTCCAGGGATGAGCCATTTTCCGGGGCCAAACCGCTTGGTCAGCGCCGCGTTGATCTTCTGCGTGATGGTCACGTCGTTCAGACGGCCTCCCGGCAGCTTGCGCGCCTGATTCACTTCCGGGACCGGCGCGACTCCGTGATCCGCCGTCAGGACCACCAGCGTGTTTCCCTCACCCACCTGGCGATCGACGAAATCGAACAGCTTCCCCAGCAGACGGTCTGTGCGAATGGAGATATCGCGGACCGCGGGATCGTCCGGGCCGACAGCGTGGCCGACATAATCATTCGAGGAAAAACTCACCGCGAGAATGTCGGGCGAGTTATGACGGCCCAGATTTTCGCCCGCGATGGCGCGTTCGGCAAACTCTTCGATCATTTCATTTCCCCACGGCGTCGCTTCGATGGCCCCGCAGAATCGAATGTCGGACCCCGCCACCATGCTGCAGAACGGTTTGACCGAATCGTCCTTCGCATCGAAGGGAAGCCATTTCGCGCCGATGTACTGCTTGAATGGCTCCTCGGCGTTGAATTTCTGCGCCCACGCGGGTAGTTGTTCGCTATAGAAGGTGCTGGTCACCCAGGAGTTGGTGTCGTTGTCGTACCAGTAAGCTCCATCCGCCATGTGACCGGCGGGCAGAATCGCACTGCGATCTTTGATCGAGATGCCGATCACTTTGGAATCGCCACCCTGCGATTTCAATTCGTCGCCGACAGTGCTCACCAGCATGCGGCGTGGGGACGATCCCATGCGGCCGGGAATCGGATTGATCAGTTTCGTGTCCGCATCGGAGACGCTAGTGACTGTGGTTTTAGTCGCGCGGTCATACCATTCATTGGCGATGATGCCGCTGATGGATGGAGTTGCACCGGAGAGAAACGTGGAGTGTCCCACAGCGGTGACAGTAGCGGCATGAATGTAGTGGGCGTCCGTGTAGACCGCGCCGCGCTCGAGCAAACGAGCCAATCCCGAGTTGTAGTCCTTGCGAAACCGGAGCAAATAATCGTAACGGTACTGATCGATCACAATCGCCAGGACCAGTTTCGGCTTGGGAAGAGGAGCAGCCAGAAGCGCCGTAATCGAAACGAAACAAAGGGCAAGCAGGGTTTGGATGCGTCGCATGGAAGTTCCCATTATGCGGCATTTTTCACACCGGGGCACTTTTTTCACAACTTGTTTGTCTAAGCTAGGGGAGGCTAGAATAGGATTCAATAAAGGAGTCTCTTCAACCCATGTTTCGTTCGTCTATGCTTCCCGCGCTGGTGGTGTGTGTGGCCGCCCTGGTTTCTTCCACGACTGCCCTGGCGCAGGCGAAAATCGGCGTGGTGAATTTCCAGAAAGCGATTCTGGACACGTCCGAGATCAAGAAGGCCTCCAGCGACCTGCAAAACAAGTACAAGCCGCGCCAGGACGCGCTCGAAAAGGTGCAGCGCGAACTGAGCGACATCCAGACGCAGCTCCAGTCGGCCGGCGGCAAGCTGAGCGCCCAGGGCGAAGCGGATTTGCAGGCGCGCGGGCAGCGTAAGCAACGCGAAGCGGAGCGCTTGAGTCAGGATCTCCAGGACGACGTGACCAATGAGCGCAACGTGGTCCTTCAGCGCGCCGGCACGCGGATGCAGGAAGTGGTGAAGAAGATGATGGACGACAAGGCTCTGGACCTGATTATCGACATCGCCAACGCGGTCGCGTTTAAGCCCGCGCTCGATATGACCGCCGATGCCGTGGCAGCGTACGACAAAGCCTATCCCGTAAAGTAGGGCAAAGAAAAAATGGGCGGATACCTGGATGCCTACGGTGTGGCGGACGAGCGGCGGGAACGGCTCGTCAAGCGCACCATCGTCTGGGGCGCAGCAGCGGTTGTGCTCGCTGTGGTTTTGTACTTATGGTTCCGAAACTGGCAGCAGGAGCAAGTGGTGAAGCAGTTCATCGCGCTGCTTCAGGAAAAGAAGTATCAGGACGCCTACGCGATGTGGGGCTGCACTCCAGAGCATCCCTGCAAGTATTACTCGCCCGAACAGTTCACCCAGGAATGGGGACCTTCGAGTCCCTACTCGAATCCGTTGGCCATCAAGTTCGGCCACGAGGATAACTGTGGCAATGGCGTGGTTTTCGAGATTCTGGAACCGAAGTCAGAGCCCCCACAGGCTTTGTTCATCAACAAAGAGAACAACACCGTAGGCTATGCCCCGGCCTCCCGATGTCCCGGCAGGCATTTGCAAATCTGGGAATTCTTTAAGTCGCGATTTGGATAGTCACAACCACCGGATCTGTTTTAGTATTGCTCGCAGCCGCTGTCCTTTTGCCGGATTGATCATTTCGACGAACGACACTTACCTTGCAGGTGCGCATGATAGTCGGAATGCCCTTCGCGATTTTGGCTCTCAGGTCCCATCCGGACGCAATTGGTTAGTGTCGCTTTGAGACGATCGAAGTCGCTGCGGATGATATTTGCGTGTCGATTCGCAACCAGTCCGGCGAGATGCTGCCGCACTCCCTGGCGCATGATCCGCGTCTTGCGATGATGGACGGCAAGATTTTCTTCATGGAGAATCACGGCGGCATGCGTTGCGAACCGGCGAACACATCGCTCGAATGGTTCACCACCGGAAAATGCCAGATCGTCCGCATAGCGTGTGTACCGCGCTCCGGCGGCGTTGGCCAATCCCGCCAGACGGCAATCGACGCGGTACATGCATGCGTTCGCTAGTGCGGGCGACGTCGGCGCACCCTGGGGAAGGTGAGGCTGCGCATACAGGCTGCGCGTCTGTTGCGGAACGTCGGCGATCCATGTATCGCGCGGCGTCGCGTTGGTGCAAATGCCGCCAAGCAGATCCGCAACCGGTTCGGGGTAACCCAGCGTGCGAAAAAACGCCTGAATCCGTGCACCGCTGAAGGATGGAAAGAAGTCCTGCACGTCCATCCGCAGTACCACGCGTTGACCAGTATGCGGCGCGACGAATGATTTGATCGAGCGTCCTTGGACGAATCCATGCGCCGCTGGATGCGCGGGGATTCGATCGAGAAGGTGCGCCAGAATCTGCCGTTGCAGCGCCATGAGCCGCGACTTGGGAATTTCAATCAAGCGGACGCCGCCAGATTGCTTCGGCAGAAGGCGGTAATGATAATGACGAAGCGGGGCACGATTCGCCTTATACCCGAGTCCCTTCAGGTCAGCGAACCAATCCAAATCCGCGGGATCGAGTCGAAGCCATGCGGCCAGATCGCCAGGCGTCGCGATGACCGGCACGTTCCACGATTCGGCAACTCGAACCGGCTGCATTTGTGGCGGATCGGACAACCAATGCTCGATCGAGACTTCGTCCCCGTATTTCGACAAGGCGCGCTGAAATCCGGCGTCCGCGCGAAGAAACCGTACCGCGTCGCGATGACGTGGACGTGTCCGGCCATTGACGGCTTTAACATATCGTTCCGCCAGCGGACGAAGCCATCGCCAGGGCCGCCCTAGCGTACGTGCCGCGCGCTCGACGATTTTGTCGACACCTACCTCCCCATTGAGAAACGACCGGGCGAGGGCGCGCAGAAGGGAAGGGTTCGGCATCGCAAGCGGCGGCGGAATGCCCCAACGAGTCCGACTTTGCGTGAGCCGATCTGCGTTGTAGCGCAGGGGCGCTCACGCGACGAAATGCCAGTTCTACACGATCCCCCGGGGTAACCCCAGAGAGGCTGAACCGAACCGCAAGGCTCGATCACAGCCGGGCTTGAAGCATCCGCCGCCGAGAGGCATGATAGCAATCTTCGTAGCGGAGCGGCGGCGTAGTATAGTCTCTCTTTGGAGAATCCTTCGTGAAACGTTCCTTCGTTCTACTTCTGCTGTCGGTCGCGATTGCGTTTGCCGATCACTATGACCCGATCGTCTTCGGCGCGCTTCAATGGCGCAGCGTTGGACCGAACCGCGGAGGAAGGTCGATTACTTCGGCCGGCAGCGCGGCGCGTCCCAATGAATACTATTTCGGGGCCGTCGGCGGCGGTCTCTGGAAGACCACCGATGGCGGTTCTACATGGAAGCCCGTCACTGACGGCCAGATCAAGAGCTCGTCGGTCGGCGCAGTCGCGGTTTCGGAATCGAATCCCGACGTGGTCTATATCGGCATGGGCGAGACCGAGCTGCGCGGCAACATCATGCAAGGCGACGGAATCTATAAATCGACGGACGCGGGAAAGACATGGCAACATGTCGGCCTAAGTGATACGCAGGCGATCGCGCGGATTCGCATCGATCCCGCAAATCCCGACGTCGTTTATGTCGCCGCGCTGGGACATCCGTATGGACCGAACTCCGAGCGCGGCGTGTTCCGCTCGCGCGACGGCGGCAAGACCTGGCAGAAGATCCTGTATAAGAACGATCGCGCGGGCGCAGTCGACCTGGCCTTAGATCCGCATAATGCGCGTGTGATGTACGCGGCGATCTGGGATGCGTATCGGACGTCATGGACGCTTTCGAGCGGCGGACCGCTCACAGGATTTTATAAGTCCACCGACGGCGGCGATCACTGGACCGAGATCACCCGCAATCAGGGCCTGCCGCAAGGGATCGTCGGCAAGATCGGCGTCGCGGTTTCCGCCGATTCGAATCGCGTGTACGCGATGGTCGAGGCCTACGACGGCGGCCTATTCCGATCGGAAGACGCCGGTGCGACGTGGGCTCGCATCAGCGAAGATCGCCGCCTGCGCCAACGTGCGTTTTATTACACGCGCATCACGGCCGATCCGAAGGATAAAGACACCCTCTACATTCTCAATACGGGTCTCTATAAATCGACCGATGGCGGCAAGACCGTCAAGCAGCTTCGTCCGCCGCACGGCGATCAGCACGATCTGTGGATCGCTTCGAACGATCCGAATCGCATCATCAATTCGAACGACGGCGGCGCCAATGTTTCGGTAAACGGCGGCGAAACGTGGACGGGTCAGGCTTATCCGACCGCGCAGCTATATCACGTCGCGGTGACGAAGGATGTTCCCTATCACGTCTGCGGAGCGCAGCAGGATAACTCGACCATCTGCGTCACCAGCGCTCCGGCGGGCCGCGGCGGCGGGACCACGGGCAGCGAATATATGGGCCGCCCGGTGTATTCGCCCGGTGGCGGCGAGAGCGGCTACATCGCGCCTGATCCGAAGGATCCTAATATTCTTTATGCAGGCAGTCAGGGTGCGCTGCTGACGCGGTATGAGCGCGACACCGGTCACATGCGCGACGTACAGGTTTATCCGTTATTTTTCTCAGGGATGCCGTCCAGTGCGCTGAAAGAGCGCTGGCAGTGGACCTTCCCCATCGTCTTCAATGCTGTCGATCCGAAGATTCTGTACACGTCGTCCCAGCACCTGTGGAAGACCACGAATGAAGGACAGTCGTGGGAGATGATCAGTCCGGATCTGACGCGTCACGATCCGAAGACGCTGGGCGATTCGGGCGGGCCGATCACGAAAGATCAGAACGGTCCAGAGATTTACGCCACGATTTTCACCATCGCGCCGTCGCCCAAAGATGTGAACACGATCTGGACGGGCTCGGACGATGGACTAGTATATGTCACGCGCGACGGCGGCAAGAATTGGAAAAACGTCACGCCGAAGGGACTTCCGGACTTCAATCGCATCAGCATCATCGATGCGTCGCCGAACAAAGTGGGGACGGCGTATCTCGCGGCGAAGAATTATCAAGGCGACGATCGCAAACCGTACGCATATCGCACCGACGATTTCGGCGCTACGTGGACGAAGATCGTCAATGGCATTCCCGACGACGATTTCGTGCACGTAGTTCGGGAAGATCCGAAGCGCCCGGGGCTCCTCTTTGCCGGAACCGAGCACGGAATTTATATCTCGTTCGACAACGGCTCTGAATGGCAATCGATTCGTCTGAATCTTCCCGACACGCAGGTGCCGGATCTGCTGTTCGAGGGCGACGATCTGGTGATCGCGACGCATGGGCGCTCGATGTACGTGATGGACGACATCTCGCTATTGCGCGAGTTGAAGACGGCGCCGCAGACCACTCATCTATTCACGCCGAAGCCCGCGGCACGATCGCTCGATCGCGGGGCGACGCTCGATTATTTCCTGCCAAAGGCCGCCGACGAAGTGAAGATCGAGATTCTGGATTCGTCGGGCAAGGTGGTTCGTAGCATCGTCGGCTCGGATGACGAAGAGAAGAAGGCGAGAGCTCGACGTGAAGCTGCCGGCGACGATGGAGAAGGCGGCGGACGCGGCGGTGCTCCACTGCCAGCTCGCAAAGCCGGCGGGAATCGCTACACGTGGGATCTTCGCTATCCCGGCGCGACCACATTCGACGGCCTGATTTTCTGGGGTGCCAGCACGGACCAGGGTCCGCTTGCTGTGCCTGGACAATATCAAGTTCGCCTGACCGCCGCCGGCGCGACGGAGACGCGTCCGCTGCGCGTCGTTCGCGATCCGCGCGAGATCAAGATCACGCAGGCCGATCTGGAAGAGCAGTTCAAGCTCGCCAGCGCGGTTCGCGATAAGACTAGCGAAGCCAATGAAATGGTCATCCGGATTCGCGATTTGAAAAAGCAGATCGATGATCGGGTGAAGAAAGCTCCTACGTTGAACGCTCCGGGCGAGCGCCTGACTACGCGGCTGAGTGCGGTCGAAGAAGACGTGTATCAAGTCCGCAATCGCAGCAATCAGGACCCGTTGAATTTTCCGATCAAGATCAACAACCAGCTCGGGGCGTTGCTGCGGATCATCGAGACGGGTGACGCGAAGCCGACGGATCAGAGTTATGTGGTCTTCAAGGAATTGTCGTCTCAGTTGGACGCGATCAAGGCTCGGCTGGATGCGATTTTGAAGAATGAACTGGTGCAGTTCAACACAGCGGCGTCGGGGGCGGGGCAGGCGGTGATCAAGTGAGGGTCCTTCTATTTGCGATTTCTATCCCGATCTTCGCGCAGCAACCTTGCGAAACGTTGACAAAGCTCGCGCTGCCGAATGTCGCGATTACGACGGCCGCGTCCGTGGCATCAGGAAAATTCCCGCTACCGTCGGGTCGCGCCTCAGTGGACGTTCCGGCGTTCTGCCGGGTCGCTGGGACCGTCAAGCCCGAAGTGAATTTCGAAATCTGGATGCCTGCTCGATGGAACAAGAAATTACTGACGGTGGGCAACGGCGGGCTCGCAGGAACCATCAGTTACCCCGCGATGGTCGCGCCACTAAACAAGGGATACGCGACCAGCAGCACCGACACCGGGCACGCCGCCGATAACGACGGGCACTGGGCCGCGGGGCACATGGAGCGCGTCATCGATTTTGCGCATCGCGCAGTTCATGTCACAACCGAGGCCGACAAGGCAATCTTGCAGGCATTCTATGGCGGCGCGCCGGCGCATTCCTATTTCAGCGGATGCTCGCAGGGCGGGCAGGAGGCGATGACGGAGGCGCAGCGCTATCCGCGCGATTACGACGGGATCGTCGCGGGCGATCCGGCAAATTACTGGGTGCGTCACTACGTCGGCGCGCACCTGTGGATCACTATGGCGATGCAGAAGGATGGTTACCTGCCCGCGAACAAGATTCCCGTGCTGGCCGAAGCGGTGAACAATGCCTGCGATGCGCTCGACGGAGTGAAGGACGGCGTTCTCAATGACCCGCGGAAATGCCATTTCGATCCGGCGTCGCTGCTGTGCAAGAACGGCGATGCACCGACGTGTCTGACGGCTCCGCAAGTCGAGGCGGTCAGGAAGATCTATCAAGGCGGACGCACCTCCGATGGCGAGCAGCTCTTTCCCGGCATCGTTCCCGGCGGCGAAGCGGGACCCGGCGGATGGTCGCGATGGATCACGGGGTCGGGTCCAGGCGAATCGTCGCATGCGTCACTCGGGCTGCCGTTCCTGCGCTACGTTTTATTCGAAAATCCGGATTGGGATTATCACACCTTCCGCTTCGACCGAACGCAAGGATTCGACAGCGACGTCGATTTCGCGGATCAGAAACTCGGATCGATTTTCAACAACATGAATCCCGATCTGCGGGCTTTTCAAGCCAATGGCGGCAAGATGATTCACTATCACGGCTTCAGCGATCCCGACATTTCGCCGCTGAACAGCATCAACTACTACGAAAGCGTGGTGCAGTTCATGGATCGCAACGGTGGACACGGGTTGACGCAGACCAGGAATTTCTATCGGCTTTTCATGGTTCCGGGCATGCAGCATTGCACCGGCGGGCCCGGCCCATCGAGCTTCGATATGGTCGATGCGCTCGATCAATGGGCCGAACGCGGAACAGCGCCCGATCAAATCATCGTGTCGCACGTGACGAGTGGTACGGTTGACCGCGCACGCCCGCTGTGCGCCTATCCCCACGAAGCGCGCTACAAGGGAACCGGCAGTACGGACAAACCGGAGAACTTCGTTTGCATCCAGCCGTGAGTTCGATCAGCATCGAACGCCGCGGACGGATGCTGCTGATCGGGTTGGATCGGGCGGCAAAGCGCAACGCGTTCGATCCGCCGATGTTCCACGCCCTCGCGCGCGCTCTCGGTGAACTGGATCGCGATCCCGAATTGTGGTGCGGTGTCGTATTCGGCCACGGCGATCATTTCACGGGTGGCATCGATCTCGCTCAGTTTGCGCCGCTGTTTGAAAAGCCGGATCCGTTCGCGCTGGAGCCGGGCGCGGTCGACCCGTTCGGGCTGCGCAATCATCTTTCAAAGCCGCTGGTGATGGCCGTTCACGGTATCACTTTCACCATCGGCATCGAAATGCTGCTGGCCGCGGACGTTCGCATTGCAGCGTCAAACGCACGATTCGCGATGCTCGAAGTCTGTCGTGGTCTGTATCCACTCGGCGGCGCGACATTCCGCCTGGTGCGTGAAGCAGGTTGGGGAAACGCGATGCGCTATCTACTGACCGGCGAAGAGTTCGACGCGCAGGCCGCAGTGAGATTCGGCCTGGTGCAGGAAATCGTTGCGCCCAGGCAGCAACTCGATCGGGCAATTCAGATCGCCGAACGGATTTGCGCGCAGGCGCCGCTGGGGGTGCAGGCGACGTTGCGGTCGGCATGGATGGGTGTCGTCGATGGCGAGATCGCGGCGGCCGATCACTTGCGCGACGATATGCGGGCTGTCCTGGCGAGCGAGGATTTCAAGGAAGGCGTCGCGAGTTTTCGTGAACGGAGACCCGCCAAATTTCAGGGCAAATGATCGTCGTCAGTTACCGCCACCGCGGCCCTGCTGCGGCGGCGGCACGTTGTTCACGTCCACGGTGAAATAGGGCACTCCGGCGTCTGCCAGCATTTTGTTCAGCCTGGGCATTTCATCGAATAGCTGATTCACCTGTGTGATCGCGGGAGCCAGTTCGCCTTCGACCTGTTGAATATCCGCAAGCTGGCGCACAGTGGGCGTTGCAGAGTAGCCGTCGATGGCTCCCATCAGGCGACCGATCTTCTGGCTGATCGGCGGCGGGATGTAGCGAGGCGGCGGTCCGGCTGCGCCGAGCTGGCCTTGCGGGCGCTCCATCTCGAAACTCCCGATGACGGCTTTGATTTTCGCCAGCATATCATCCGTCGCTTTCTTGACGGCGTCGGGAACGGGACCGGCGCCGGGACGCGACCAGCTCTGCGTCAGGTTGGTCAGAGCGATATTCATCGCGACGATCTTCTTGCGGCCTCCGTCGGCGTCGCGAGTCAACGTCACCAGCTTGGTCAGCGCTGTTCGACGCTTGAGGCGATCGGCATCGGACATGGTGACACGGGGATCGTCCTCGATCGCGACCGTCTTCTGATCGGACTTGCCGGCGAGAGCGATGGTTATGGTGTATTCGCCGGCATCGACTAGCGGCCCTCGGTTTCCAAGACCCCCGCGGCCGCCCCCGCCCCCGGCGTTTTGCGGATTCTCCGCCGTGGGTTCGTTTGGTTGTACAGCAGCGGGCTCCGTGCCGCCGCCGCGACCGCCCCGTCCGCCTCCTCCCCGTCCGCCGCGACCGCCAACTTGAGCTGTCGCAGGGGTTTGCGTGCGCAGCGGCGCGTCTGCGCGCATGTCCCACACCACGCGATTGATGGTCCCTGCGTCGGCCCGGGCGCTCAAGTGACGAACTTCGTTCCCGGCTTTGTCTTTCACGGTGACCTCGACCGGTCCACCGGATTTCGCAAAGTAATCCAGCGTCACACCCGTGGGCGGATTCGGGGCGAGATAGGTATTGGCGCCGAGAAAACCCTTGTAGTTGGCGATCTTGTACTCGATTCCGAGGCTCGGACTGAACGCTTTGACGTCCGACGTTAGCACCGTATCGTCGAGTTCTTCAAGTGCGCGAATATTGTCCATGATCCAGATGGAGCGGCCATGCGTGGCGAGAATCAGGTCATGCTCCCGGGGATGGATTTGCAGATCGAACACGGGGACGGTGGGAAGTCCGTTGCCCAGATGCTCCCAATTTGCGCCTCCGTTGAACGTGACAAACAGGCCGAATTCGGTCCCTGCGAAAAGCAGTTTTGAATTGTAGGGATCTTCGCGAATCGCGTGAACCGTACCAGCTTCCTGCGGGATACCGTTGGTGATCTTGGTCCAAGAATCACCGTAATTGGTGGTCTTATAGATATAAATCGCGTAATCGGCGCTGCGATGATTGTCAAATGTCAGATACGCCGTACCTTCTTCTTTGTGCGATGGCTCGATGCGGCTGACGTAGGCGCCTTTCTGGACGCCGGGAACGTGGCTCATGACATTGGTCCATGTCTTCCCGCCGTCGCGCGAGATCTGGACGTTGCCATCATCGGTTCCCGTCCACAAAACGCCGGTTTTTACAGGGGATTCTGCGATTGCCGTGATGCACGGCCAAGCCTGCACGCCATCGTGGCGCGAAAGCGTGTTCGTGTCGACCGGCTTGCCCAAAATGGGCAGGGTGTTGCGGTCCGCGTTATTAGTGAGATCCGAGCCCAGCCGCTCCCATGTGTCACCCTGATCGGTCGATTTAAACAAATAATTACCGCCGTAGTAAATCGTCTTGGGGTTGTGGGGAGAAATAATCAACGGGGAATTCCATTGGAAGCGATACCGGGGAGCCTTATCGTTTTCTTCTTCCGGCCGGATATTGCGCGACTCGCTGGTCTTCAGATTGCGTCGTTGCAGGTTGCCGTCCTGCGATTCTGAGTAGACGATGTCGGAATTGGACGGATCGATGCGCGCGTGGAAACCGTCGCCGCCGCTGATTGTGATCCATTCATCGTTACTGATGCCGCGCTGCTGGGTGGTCGCGCTTGGACCGCACCACGTGTAGTTGTCTTGTAACCCGCCGCAAACGTGGTATGGCTTCTGATTGTCGAAAGTAACTTCGTAGAACTGGCCGATGGCGATGTTGTTGAGATAATCCCAGTTGCGTCCTGCGTCGAACGTCACGTGAACACCGCCGTCGCTGCCCGCGAGCAGGTGATCGGAATTGTTCGGATCGATCCAGATGGCGTGAAAATCGGTGTGAATCGCGCCGGCGCGGGATTCCGTGAAGGTTTTACCGCCGTCTTCCGACATATAGATAGGAACGCCGCCGAGCCACACTTTCTGTTCGTTGTTCGGATCGACGCGGAGCTGGCTGTAATACGACGGGCGCGGATTGGTCTCGCTCATGCGGGTCCAGGACTCGCCCTTATTTTCGGAACGATACACGCCCCCGAGCGTTCGGTGCTCGATCAGCGCATACACGACGTTGGTATTCTTTCGTGCGATGTCGAGCGCGCAGCGGCCGTAATCGCCAGTGGCGGGCAGGCCATTGGCGAGTTTGGCCCAGTGCGCGCCCGCGTCGATGGATCTGTAAATTCCGCCGTCGGGTCCTCCGCCGTTGTAGCCGAACACCGTGCGGCGACGCTCATAGGCGGCTGCAAAGATGATGTTCGGGCTTTGCGGATCGATCGCGATGTCTGAGACGCCGGTGTCGTCGTTGATGGACAGAGCTTGAGTCCACGTAGCGCCGCCGTCTGTGGATTTGAAAACACCGCGGTCTTTATTTGGCCCCCACAGATCGCCGAGTGCGGCCACGTACACGATGTTCTGGTCGGCGGGATGGACGACAATGCGTCCAATGTGGTGCGTGTCCTTCAGGCCGATGAAATTCCAGGTGTGGCCCGCATCCATGGATTTGAAGACTCCCGCGCCCCACGACGAACTCTGCCGATTGTTCGGCTCGCCGGTACCGACGTACAGGATGGCGGGGTTCGAAGGCGCCAGCGCGATATCGCCGATCGACGGATTGGGCTGCTGATCGAAGATCGGCTCCCAGGTCACGCCCGCATTGATGGTCTTGAAAATTCCGCCCGCGGCGGAGCCGACGTAGATCACACGAGGATCGGATTCGACCACGGCGAAATCGTCGACGCGTCCACCCATGATGGCGGGTCCGATATTTCGGAATTTGAGATTCTTCAACGCGGCTTCGTGCGACTGCGCGAAGGTCGCACTAGTGCACAAGAACAGAGCGAGTGTGGCTCGGATCATATTGGTATTCGATTATACTAGCGCCGCTAGTACTTGGTGGATCAGAGCCTCGGTCGGTTGAAAGGGGTCGCCTTCGGCATCATATTCGATCGAATAGTAGCCGTGGAATCCGGCCTGTCTGGAGATAGCGAGCAGGCGGGCCAAGTTGACCTGATGCATCTTCTGGCCTTCCTGTTCGGAGTCCTTGACGTGGCAGATTCCCCAGGCGTGTTGGAACAGCGCCGATACCGCTTTGGTGTTGTATTCTTCACCGCGGTTGAGAAGCATGGAGTTGCAAAAATCCGGAAGCGCGCGGAGCCACGGCGTGTTGGCGGCCTGGATCACGTCGATCAGGAAGAACGCCTCCTCACTTCGGGCGTCGTCATTTTCGAGATGAACGACCACGTTCTTCTTCTCACCGTACTCGGCAACTTGCTTCAAGCTGTCCGCGGCGATCGCCGCGTTGGGCGAGACATTCGCGGATGCGATGTGCGCTCGGATCGAGGGAGAACCAAGCGTGGAGGCGACATCGACCCATTTCTTCGCGGTCTCGATAGCGATACCGCGACGGGCAGGATAGTAGAAGCTGCCGCCTAGGCGGCCGACGGGGATATTCGCGACACGCACGCCAGCCTTGTCGAGCGCGATCCGGAATTGATCGACATATGCGGGAGTCGTCTCAGCGAAATGCTGATCCAGAGGTTCGATCGCGTGGACGCCGAAGCGATCGACGACCATCTTCGGGAATTCCAGCAACGGCAGCGTTCCTTTTTTCGGGTCGAACAGTTTGCGGAAGGGCCAAGACGCGATCGCGATCCGGTCGCGCGCGGCACTCGGAAAACTCGCGCGCGGCGAATCCGCACAAACCGGCAACGCTGCCGCCAGTGAGGCTTGCAGGAATCGCCGGCGATCGATCAAGGCAGTTCTCCAGCGTAGTCGCCCTGTTGAATGACGTTGCCTTTGTAGTCCTGGTCGTCGTGGATACCGATTTTCGACGAATAATAGCCGCGAATCGTGTCATGTTTCAACGCGACGAAGAAATGGTCGCCGGCACTGCTTGGCTGCTTTTCATTCGCGGCGAGCTTGGTGAGCAACGCCAGGCGCTGGTCTGGAGAAATCTTGAGAAACGGCCGGAGGCCGGCACGCCAGCGGTCGCGCTCATCCTGCTCGAATGCTTCAGCGAGACGCGCATCGATGTAATCGGCGACTTTGGCCGCCCGTGCTCCGCCGGATTTTTCGTCAGCGGGAATGATCGCTTCGGTCAATTCGTCGACGACGGCATGTTCTTCGGCGGTGAAGAAGCGATGTGATTGGGCGTTCGCCGTCACTGCCACCGCACCGGCGGAGATTTTGAACAGGTCGCGGCGGTTCATAATTCGCCTTTCTTCAAACGGTCGGCCAAATAGTCGCAGGAACGCCAGCACAGCGCCATGATGGTCCACGTGGGATTCTGATTCGCGGAGCTGACGTGCGTGCTGCCGTCGACGATGAAAAGGTTCTTCACGTCGTGCGATTGCTGGAACTGATTGGCGACAGACTTCTTGGGATCGGTCCCCATGCGCGCGGTGCCCAGCTCGTGGATGGACCAGCCCGGCGTCAACAGATCGCGAGACGTGCTGGTGACTTCAATGCCAGCGTCCTCGAACATTTCTCGTGCATTGTCGGTCATGTCAGCCGCCATTTTCTTTTCGTTGTCGCCGAACTGAATGTGGAAACGGAGCACCGGAACGCCCCAACGATCTTTCACGCTTGGATCGAGCTCGACGAAGTTTTCATAGCGCGCCAGTACTTCGCCAAATCCGCCCATATTGATGTAGGCGCCGGCGTGATCGCGCACACTTTTCTTGAAGCCCGCGCCGAAACCCGGCGTTCCGTAGGCGTGACCTGGAAAAATGGACGCACCGGCCTGACCTTCGTAGCCATAGCCGCGAATGAAATCGGAGCGCTTTTCCGTGAGGTTGCGGAACCGCGGAAGATAGAATCCTCCGGGACGTCCATCGTCGAGTGTTCGAGGCTTGCCCACCAGGTCTTTCACGATTCCAGTGACGCTGGGACCCATCAGGTGCTCGCAAAAATTGTGACCGACATGGCCGCTCGAATTGGCGACCTTCGAGAGCAGCAGCAACCGTGCGGTTTCGAGCGTCGACGCACCCAGTAGAACGGCTTTTCCTTTGGCCTGAAAATGTTTCTTCGTTTCCGTGTCGATGAAGGAAACTCCGCTAGCCTTGCCGGTGTTCTTGTCGACGGTCACTTCGTAGACAGTCGCGTTGGTGCGGACGGTCAGATTGCCGGTGTCCCAGGCGGGATAGATCAGGCCGGTGGGTGAATCGAAGGCGGCGTGGATATCGCATCCGCCGGCGCGGCGATTGCAGGCACCGCGACCGTAACACTTGCTTCGATATTTGTTTTTGACGCCATCAGTGGTAACACCCGCGCGATAAGGAGTGATCAGACGTCCACGCTTTTCGAGCGCGCGGCGGAACATTATCTCGGCCGGAGAGAAACGGCTGGGCCGCTGAAACAGGCTATCGGGCAGATACGGTAGATTCTCCTTCAGCCCGGAGATCCCTAGATACTGATCGACGCGATCATAGTAAGGTTCGATGTCGGCGTACGAAATCGGCCAGTTCTCGCCGTACCCATCGCGCGACGCGGCTTTGAAGTCGTGGTCGGAAAGTCGCAGCGCCAGGCGTCCCCAGATGTTGGTTTTGCCGCCGAATACGCGCGCGCGAACCCATGCGTAATTCGTGCCGGTATAAGGATGATCCTTTTCGTCAACGACGATGTTCTTGGAATAGTCCGATCCGCCCCAACCCTGCACGTACGAAAACACGTGCGAGTGCCGAGAGACCTTGGCGTAGGGAGGCTGGCGGATGGTATATTCGCGCGGCGTGAGTGCGTGATCGTCGGGCGGCATGTCACCACGGCGCGGATGATCGTAAGGCCACTCCATCGATTTGAGCTCTTTTTCAATCGGGAGCTTACGGCCGGCTTCGAGGAGAAGAACCTTCAGGCCATGCGACGTGAGGACGTAAGCAGCCATTCCTCCGGCGGCTCCGGAGCCGACAACGATGGCGTCGTAGGTCTGTTTCAGGTCGACGTTACTGGATGGTTCATGCGCGTCGTCGGGCATACATTACATCGTATGTCCGAATGCAGAAAGCCGTCAGGGCCCGGTCGCTGTCGACCGGTTCCGACTTATGCTAGCGAAGGCTCAGCGCGCTCTCTGCCAACAGCCGTTCCACCTGATCGGTGAAATCTTTTTTTGCTTTGGTGTACAGCTCGCCGGACGCTTGGCTGGGGAACCCGGCGTGCACTCCTCGAACACGTCCGTCGCGGCCGACGAAGAACGTGGTCGGCCACGCATCCCAGTTGGTCGCTTGCGAAAGCTTGTCCTTCGCCTCCGATGTGTCGCCGCACAGCAGCACCGTGTACTCGATTCCGTAGCGCTGGATGAACGCGCGAAGCCGCGTAGGGTCCTTTAACTGATCGGCTTCTTCAAACGACAGGCCCACTATCTCGAGCCCCTTGCCGCGATATTTCTTGTACAGCTCGGCCAGGAACGGAGCTTCGTCATGACAATTCGGGCACCAACTTCCGGTGATGTTCACCAGCACGACTTTCCCTGTGAAGCGCGGGTCCGAATCGGCTACGGTTTTGCCGTTCAGATCAGGGAAACGGAAATGGAACGGTTCAGATGCGTTCTTGACGCCGGTGTGTTGCGTGGGATCGGTGGGCTCCGGCAGTCCCTTCTCACGCGCGACGTCGGGCCGGAACGCGGTGGTTTCCTCCTTACCGTTCAGCACCAGCTTCAGCGTGCCATCGGAGTTGGGCGTTACTTCCAGCACCGCCGGCCGAAGGCCCGAAAAATGACTCAGGACGAACTTGCTGCCGTCATAGGATCCGCTCAGCGTGCCGGTATCGCCGTCGACGCGTAGAATCGCCGCGGATGCTTCGCCGCCCTTTTGCTTCACAATGAAGTGCCACGCCGATTCGCCCTTACTGCTTTTGACGCCTTCCAGCCACCATAGGCCGCCGATCGCCGGCACGTTCGAGCTCACAGTCGCCTTGCTGCTCTTCGTGGCGTGGAAATGCAGCGGAGCACTTCTCGCGCGCGAGTACGTTCCGTCGATCGCGCCGTTCTCGACTTTGGCGTCGAGCGTCGCCGCGAAGTATTCCCACTTCAGATTCAGCGAACCGCCTGCGAACTGGCCGCTGGTCGACGTGAATCGTTCATCGCCATTGAAAAAAGTCCCTTTGACGTCGGACCCGCTGCCTTCGATTTCGAAGCGAAACGGAATTTCCTGTCCGCCCGAAATAACGGTGCCGTGCCAAACTCCAGTCACAGACTGCGCCAACATCACGGGCGCGAGTAAAGCGATCCAACCGGCTGGGGTGCACATACCGGGTAATCTCCTTGTCCGTCAATTATATATCTCTAATTGGCCGCGTATCCGATAGGGTTAGATACAATCGCGGCCACCGCGGATTCAGCCGTTGATGGAACTTGCCCGCATCCGCGATGGGCGATAATCAATCAGAAGCGTATGGAATTCCAACAACTCGGCAATACCGGTGTTTTTGTTTCGCGGCTGTGTCTGGGCGCGATGACTTTCGGCGGCAAGGGCACAATGTTCGAGGCGATCGGCGCGTTGGGTCAGAAGGAGACTGACGACCTGGTCGGGCAGGCGCTCGACGGCGGCATCAATTTTATCGACACGGCGAATATCTACGCTGAGGGCCAGTCCGAAATCCAGGTCGGCAAGGCGCTCGGCGCGCGGCGCAAAGATGTGGTGATCGCGTCCAAAGTGTTCGGGCGCATGGGCGAGGGTCCGAACGAGGTGGGTCTTTCGCGACTGCACATCATGCAGCAGGCGGAAGCGAGCTTGAAGCGGCTCAACACGGATTACATTGACCTTTACCAGATCCACGGCTTCGATCCGCTGACGCCGCTCGAAGAAACACTGGGCGCGCTGAACGACCTGGTTCGCCAGGGAAAAGTCCTGTACATCGGATGCTCGAACCTTGCGGCGTGGCACATCATGAAAGCGCTGGCTATTTCAGGGACCGAGCATTTCGCGAAATTCGTGACTCTGCAGGCGTATTATTCGATCGCCGGGCGCGACATCGAGCGGGAGATCGTTCCGTTGCTGGAGGATCAGAAGCTGGGATTGCTGCCGTGGAGCCCGCTCGCCGGCGGATTCCTGACCGGAAAATTCACACGATCCGGCCCGGCCGATGCAGATGCGCGCCGCAACAAGTTCAACTTCCCACCGGTCAACGTGGAGAAAGCCTACGACATCGTGGACGCGATGCAGGCGGTCGCCTCGCGGCGCAAAGCCACGGTTCCGCAGGTAGCCCTGGCGTGGCTGCTGCACCAGCCATTCGTCACCAGCGTGATCATCGGTGCGAAGAAGGCCAGCCAGTTGAAAGACAACCTGGGCGCGGTAGGCGTGAAGCTCGATGCGGAAGACCTGAAGCAACTGGATGCGGTGAGCCGTTTGGCACCGGAGTATCCGGGTTGGATGATCAATCTGCCGTCGACTCGGCGTCCGGGCGAAAAGCGGGACTGGTCGCGAGTGGCGGCTGCGAAGCAATCCTGAAATCACGGGTTGGTCAAACCACTATCGGATCACCTGGAACAGGTTGTTGTAGTCGTCGGTCCACAAGCGCAGTCCGGCGCGGGGCCGAATCGGCCGGGCGGCATTGGCGATCGCTGGACGACCCAGAAAATCCGCGCTGCTGGTAACCAGCACCCAGGTAGCCGATAACAAATCTTGCGCCGGATCTTTTTCGCTTTGAACCAGGACCGCTCGTTTGCCGTAGAACCACGCAAGCCGCTCAACAGCGGGCGCCAGATCCAAATATTGATTCGAAACGTGAACGGCCAGCACGCCCGACGGCTTCAGATGACGGAAATAGACCGCAAACGCTTCCTTGGTGAGCAGATGAACCGGAATTGCGTCGCCGGAGAACGCATCTAGCGCCAGGACGTCGAAGCGCTGCGAAGGCTCGTGCTCCAGCATCAGCCGGGCGTCGCCGGGAACGATTTCCACGGCAGCGGCAGTGTCTCTTAGAAATGTGAATTGCGATCCGGCCAGTTCGATCACTTCAGGATCGATTTCATAAAACCGAAATTCGTCGCCGGCGCGGCCGTACGCCGCCAGGGTACCCGCTCCAAGTCCGACCACTCCTACGCGCTTGGGCCCATCGCAGCAATTTCGTAAGACCAGTCCGGCGCCGGACGGCGGCCCGTAGTACGTGGTCGGCAACCCGCGTTGGGATAGGAGCTGCGATCCATGCTGAATGGTTCCGTGATACAGCGTCCGCGTGGAGCCGGATTCGACCACGCGCAGCGCGCCGTAGAAATCGCGAGTGACAACTAGGGCGTTGAGGTGATACGCGCGAAACTGCGCGCCGACCACGATCGCCATGGTGAGCGCGACTGCGCTCCACAAAAGGCGCTGCGACCAGCCGGTCGTCCAGTTCAACCAGCCAGCAACCACCGCTACAAACAGCAGCGAAACCGGAAGTTCGTAGACTCCAGAAAAGACTGCGGGAGCGATCAATCCGACGAACACGGCTCCGGCGGCTCCACCCGCGGCGATCATCAGGTAAAACGCGGTCAGGTTTTCCTTCGACGGCTTCAACGCGCTCAATTCGCCGTGGCAGAACATGCACCCGGCGAACAAGCCGAACAGTAAGACCGGTAGCGAGACGAAAATCGCGGCGGTCAACTGGATGTCGTAGATGGTGTACGCGACGGCTGCGAGCCCCATCGCCAGTAGCCGGAGGTAAAGCCCACGCCGGTACCAGCGCGAGCTTTCGAAGCACAGAATAAACGTCACCAGATAGACGATCAGGGGGCCGATCCACAGGAATGGCACAGCCGCGATATTTTGCGTGATCTGATTGGTGGTGGAAAGCAGCAGCATCGATCCACCGGCGGCGAGCGCAAACCAGGTCAGCAGAGAGCCTCCCGGCGGTCGCGCCGCTCGCCGCGTGACCATTTCACCTCTGCGGCTGATCCACGCAGTAGCGGCGCACAGAATCGCGAATCCGGCGAACCCGAACGACCATACGACATCCTGCATTCGAGTGGCAACGTGGGGCTCGATCAGGATCGGATAGGCCAGCAGCGCGAGCAATGCCGCTGCGTTCGATACCGCGAACAATCGATACGTGTCGGCCTCGGGCCACTTGTGCGCGAACCAGGCTTGCGAGAGCGGCCCGGTGGTCGACAACAGGAAAAACGGCAGCCCCAGTACGACGGTGAGCAGCGAAAGAAGGCGCCACAGCGGATTGGATCCTGGCGCCGGCTGCCAATGCGAGGCGGGAATCGCCGGCAGAGTGAACAGCGCGCATGCGAGCAGCGCAACATGGAAGGCCGCTTGCCGCGAAGGCTTCATCCAGCGAACCAGGGCATACGCGTAGAGATACCCGCCGAGCAGCGCGAGCTGAAAGAAAACCAGACACGTGGTCCATACCGCGGCGGATCCGCCGAACCAGGGGAGAATCAGTTTGGCGAAGACCGGCTGGATCAGGAACAACAGGAAGGCACTCAGAAAAATGGTGCACCCATACAGTAGGGCCGCGAGGAATCCGGGGCGTCGCATCCGTGAATCCTCCATGGTACCTTCGGGTGCATGGAAGTAAATGACGAACTCAGCGAGCAAAGCGGGGAGGCCAAGGCGCCTTTCGACAAGAAAGTGGCTGCTTCCATGGCGGCGATTGCTGCGAGCCTTGCAATCGTGTCCGTAATGGGCCAGCTTCTGGCCAACGAGGAATTGCTGGCGCAGCAGAAGGCTTCCGATCAGTGGTCGTACTATCAGGCCAAGTCGATCCGGCGTTACGATTCCGAGATTGCGCGGGATCTTTTCAAGGCACAGGCGGGCGCTGCGTCCGCCGAGGCATCGGAAAAATACGCGGCCGCTGCGGAGAAGTATCGGAAAGACGACGAGGAGATTCAGGCTGAAGCGAAGAAGCTCGAAACGGAGAGCGCATCCAAAGGGCGGCAGGCGCTGAGGCTTCACTTTGGCGAGATTTTCCTCGAAATCGGAATCGTGTTTGCCTCTCTGGCGATTCTCACCAAGAGGAGCGCGATCTGGATGGCGTCGCTCGGCAGCTCCCTGATCGGAGTCGCGATCGCGCTGACTGCACTCACGATTTCCGGCTAATTCATCTCAAAGTCGGGTAGCGGCGGCCGTTAAGGAAAGTAAGGATTCCGTGACGACTACCCCCACTCACCCTTCATGGGATGCGGTTTTGGCTTTAGTTTCACCAGGCGTCAGGGGACGACTACGAGCGCTGGCGGATGGACTCGACTCCGTCCCTTTTCTATCGTTTGTCGTGGGGGCGCTCGAAGCTGACGCCGCGGCGGGAAAGGCCGGCGCAGTCTCCACAACTCTGCTCGACAGCGACGTTGTCGTTGTGGTGATTTCCAGGCCGGAAGTCAGTTCGTGGGAGGACGCGCTGCGCATCGCAACTGCGGCGGCACAACTGGACCGGAGGCTGGACAGCCGAATCCTCAATGCCCTCACGGCAGCGTCCAGTGACTGGCCCAGGGACGTCTCGCTCGTTCACGTCGAGCGCGCACTGGAACTGATCGACCGGATATCCGACTGCCGGCGTCTCTTGCCGTCGCTCATGAAGTTCGTCAGCGTCGGCGACCCGAAGGTGCGATCGAAGGCCGTGAAACTGATCGCCCGGGCTAGCCAGAACCACGGGTGGATCGAGTCAATTCTCAGCGATCCTGACCGGCGCGTACGCTCCAACCTGATCGAGGGACTGGTTGCTCAAATAGGCCGGCGTGCGGAGCCGCTGCTGCGTCGCGCCACATTGGACAGCGACCATCGAGTTGCGGTCACGGCGCTGGAGGCTCTGGCCAGCTTCGGTGACGCGGAAAGTCTGGAACGGATCCAGGCGCTGGCCAAGGATGAGCGGGAGATGTGGCGTCGTGCCGCACACTGGGCTCTTGGCAAGTTGGAGAAAACCAAGTTGGAAGTCACGCCGGACCAGGTTAGTCCTTCCACAACAGTTCCGCATCCGGACGCCTGACGTAGTTCGCGTCGATCACGGCCGGGTCTTGGGCTGATTCTATGTTCGCAGTCGCGATCCGTCCGATCGCCCCCGCCAGCGCGCGTGGAGCCTGAATCGACGGACCAGGAAACATGGCATTGAATCCGCCCGTGACGAATTCGAGGTCCCCTGGCGGCAGTGTCGCGAGCCAGGATTCGAAGGGCAAAACCATTTCGCCGCATACGATATGGAGCCGATGGTCGTAGACCGCTCCGAAGATTTCTCCGCGGCGAGCGTCCAGAACCACAGCGCGAAGCGGGCGCGTCCCGAACCAGGCCAAGGCTTGAAGGTTGGACACCGCGATCACTTTGCGTCCGGTCGCCTCCGCCAGTCCCTTCACTGCCGTAAGTCCGATACGCACACCAGTGAACGATCCGGGACCGGAAGCAGACGCGAACACGTCGATATCGCGCAAGCCCAGAGCATGTTTGGCTAGCAACTGCTCGATCGCGCCGAACAGAACGTGCGCGAATCCGTCGGGCGACGCGAGTTCTACCTCTTCGACAACGCGCCCGTCGTCAACGAGCGCGATGCTGCCCGATTCGCCGGTGGTATCCAGCGCAAGGATGCGGCCGCTCACGGCACCAGCCTGTAGACTTTGTCGACGAAGTACGCCTTGCCGTTCGCATTGAGCACGGCCACGCGTAGGCTCATCACGGCAGGATAATTCTTGGCGATGGTTTTCGGAATCTGCATGGTCCCATCGCGCCCCACGCCGACCACGCGATAACCTTCGCCATCGATAGGCACTTCGCCCATCCATTCCACCAGAAGCGATCGTGTGCCGCGCGTTTCGCGCTTCACCTTGAGCGCATAGTACGGCGGATGCGAAATCGAAATGTCGCCGTCCTTGGGCACGTCCACTTCAAACGGCGTCTTCGCCAGATTCTGTTCGATCTCCTGTACCGGGACGTGGCGCGATTCGAATTTCCACGACTTCAACATTCCTTCCTTGGTCCCTTCACGCGAAATGTGAAGAACCCAGGCGTGCGATTTATCTGGAGGCTCGCCCGTGAAGTGTTCTCCGTTGTAGCCTTTCTGCTTGGTGCTCTCGCCGTTCAGTGGATTGATCCAGGCGACGTCGTAGCCGTGCTTTTCAAGGGTCACTTCGACCAGGCCCGGCTTTTCCACGTAAACGATATACTCGACGCCTTCGAGCGCCAAGGCGCGTCCGCCATCGACGTCGAAGTACGGCTCCAGCTCCCAGTAGCGATTCCCGGACATGAAATCGAACCACGCCGTCATGTACGGCCCGGCGCCGGAGGCAGGATATTGGCCGTTCATGGTAGCGGTCCACAAATCGTTGACGTTCTGAATGCCGGTGTTGATTGCGGGTAATTGGTAGAGTTGATGCTCCACCGCGCCGATGTTCGGATCGGGCGTGCCGTAGGCGATCAGGTTCATCCAGTCGTCGCCCAACAGCGGAGCGGACGTGATCGACGCGAGTGTGGTGCGTGGATGATTGTACGCGTCGAGTTTCTTTAACAGCGCGCCAGCCTCCTTCAGCGCGACCCTGCCGCGCGCGTTTTCGAACGACGGCAATCCCACCCAGGTGATGTTCATGCCTGAAAATCTCGCGGCGATGTCGGTGATGTATTGCTCGCGCTCCTTCCAGTCCTCGGGAACCGAGGCGAGCACAATATCCGCGACTACTCCTCGGGCATTGATTGCGCGGATGCGTTCGGCGGCTTCACGCAGATCGATCCCGCGGTCGAGCGTCACCCGCAGGTGCGTGAATTCCTCCTTTACGCGCTGTTCCAGCGTACGATCGAAATCCGCGCGCGGTATGGTGACGAATTGGTCGATCGCGGTGGCCATCCACAGGTGCGCTTTATTGGTCCCTTCCCATGCAAAATGGTGTACATTGGCGACCCGAACGAATCCTGGCGATTCCGATTCCGCTACGTTGAACTGAACTTCTTTTCCATCCAGGCGCGGAAGATTGCTGGTGATGCGATAAATCCACGGCCCGGCTTCAGTAGGGGAAAATCTGATCACCAAGCGCCGGTCGGCGTCGTGGAACGCCTGCATCATGTAAGTCCGGTGGCGCGGCGAGCGAAATTCGGCGTGCAATTCCACGCGCGCAGGGTCGTCGTTCGGTTCCAGATCGAAGGCAAAATCGCAAGACGCCCAGGCAGCTGCGGAGAGACACACCGGCTGCGCGAACAGCGGAACCGCACTTGAGGCCAACCAGCACACGACCCACAGCCGAGCGAGCATCTCTGCTATCACTATAGACGATCGACTCGAAAATGATCGACGATTACACACCCAAGGAACTCCCGCGCGCCACCACGATTCCGGCGCGATGGTACCTCGATCCGCAGTTGCTCGAACTGGAGCGCGAAGCGATTTTCGCACGCACCTGGCAGCCGGTTGGATTCGCGAAAGCGGTCGCGGAGCAAGGGGCATATCTTGCCTGCGAAATCGTAGGCGAACCGGTAGTAGTGACGCGAGCCAAGGACGGCGTATTGCGCGCGTTTTCCAATGTATGCCGTCATCGCGCGTCGGTTATCGCACAAGGGAATGGTACCGCGGCATCGCTGCGCTGCCCATATCATGCATGGACGTACGGGCTCGACGGGCGGTTGCTGAGCTGTCCTGAATTCGAAGGCGTGCTGGACTTCGATAAAGCCTCGGTGTGTCTTCCCCAATTTCGAGTGGAAGCCTGGGGACCGTACGTTTTCGTGAATCAGGACCCGACCGCGGCGCCGCTGACGGAAGTCTTCGGCGATATTCCGTTGGAGGTGGAGAAGATCGGATGCGCGATCGATCAGCTCGAATTCTCCGAGCGGCGGGACTACGTGATCGATTGCAATTGGAAGGTCTACGTCGACAATTATCTGGAGGGCTACCATCTTCCGGCGGCGCATCCTGGACTTTTTCGTGAACTGGATTACGCGCAATACCGGGTCGAGCCGCATCGTTACTATTCATCGCAAATCGCGCCGATTCGTCCTCCGCGCGGAAATCAGGAAAATCGCCGGTACGAATCCGACGGACTAAGCGCGTTGTACTATTGGATTTTTCCGAACTTCATGCTCAACGTTTATCCTGACAATTTGAGCAGCAACATCATCGTTCCGCTCGGACCAGACAAGACGCTGACCATTTTCGAATGGTTCTCTTATCCGGGAGCCCGTGTGAAACCGGAAACGATCGCGTTCAGCGACGAGATCCAGCAGGAAGACATCAAGATCTGCGAATGGGTCCAGAAGGGCCTGCATTCGCGAACCTACAACACCGGACGCTTTTCGGTAAAGCGCGAAAACGGCGTCCACCACTTTCATCTTTTATTGAACGAGTTTCTTAAACATGAAAATCACTGATCAGGAAAGGCAAGCTGCGATCGATCGCCTGGAATCTTCACGAGACAAACTGCGCGCCGCGATCGCCGGAGTTTCAGATGAACAAGCCGTATTCAAGCCGTCGCCAGACCGCTGGTGCATTTTGCAACTGGTGGAGCATCTCGCCACCAGCGACCCGGGGTTGATGGCGCTGATCCAACGCGCGCTTGCGTCGCCGGCTCAGCCGGAGCTGATGGAGCAGGCGCGGAAACATGACCATCGTTTTCAGGGCGAATTGAAGCCGCTGCCGCGAGGCGTCAATAAAGCTCCGGAATTCCTGCAGCCGAAAGCGGTGTATCCGATGCTCGCCGATGCGATGGCGGCGTTCGAGAAAGCCCGCGCGACAACGATCGCGTTTGCGCGAACTACCGATGACGACTTGCGGAGCCATTTTGCTCCACACACGCTGCTCGGACCGATGGACGGCTACCAATGGCTGGTCGCTTGCGCGATTCACGTCGAGAGCCATACGCTGCAAATCGAGGAACTGAAGACCTTGTACCGCGTTTAGACCGGGGGCGGACCCCCTGGTCCGCGGCCGATCCCCTGATCGGCCTGGTCGCGTGCCAGCAAACCTGATTTGATCGGTGAGGAGCGCGATCAGGGGATCGCGCGCGGACCTGGGGTCCGCCCCCCTCTCTATCCGTGCATTTCAGGAAGAGGGAATCGGTACTTTCCCGCGAAGATTTCCGCGAACAATGCAAGAATCTCCGGATGCAATATGCCATTGTCGGCCAGGATGTTGGGACCGCGGAGATTCAGTGGAGCCCCGTGCATGTCCGAACACACCCCACCCGCTTCATTAATGAGCAGAACCCCTGCCGCGATGTCCCACGGATTCAGTGCAAACTCCCAAAACGCGTCCAGCCGGCCGCACGCGACGTACGCCAGGTCCAATGCGGCGGATCCGGCGCGCCGCACGCCGTGCGACAGCATCGCGAGCTGATAGTAGAAATGCACGTTCACATTTTCGTGGCGTTTACGCGACGGGAAGCCCGTGGCGACCAAGCTTGCCTCAACCAGCGCTGTCTTCGAAACGTGGATACGCCGGCCGTTTAGAAATGCGCCGGCGCCGCGCTCCGCGCTGAACATCTCATTGCGAAGAGGATCGAAGATCACTCCCGCGATCAGCTCGCCGGAGCGCTCCAGTGCCATGGTCACGTTGAAGGCTGGAAATCCGTGCGCGAAGTTCGTGGTGCCATCCAACGGATCCACATACCAGCGATACTCGGATGCGGTCTCCTGCCCTCCACCCTCTTCGGCGACGATCGCGTGATCGGGAAAATGCTTGAGCAGACGCTGCACGATGAGCCGTTCACTCGCGCGGTCCGCCTCCGTCACCAGGTCGAATTCGCCCTTCAGTTCGAATCCGATGCGGCGTTCTAGATATTCACGGATCAACGCACCCGCTTCACGGGCGATCTCGGCTGCGGTTTCAACGTAGGAGGGCACGTAGGTTCAACGCCGATCAGAGCTCGAAGAGGTACTTGATGTCGTGTTTGAACAGGAACAGGTTCGGCTCGCCCTTACGCGTCAGGCGAATGAAGTTGGCGTCGTAGAATTCGATGATTCCGTCGACTTCCTGGTTGTCGCTCAGGCGCACGCGCACCGTTTTTTGCTCTTCGATCAGCCGCTTCAGATATTTGATTTCCTCGAAGGTCTGTTCGGGAGCTTTGGTGTTGCTGATTTTTCCGGCCATTAGGGGAATGCGTCTCCATAATAGCCAGTCCGCGTCTGCGCCCGCAAATCCTTGCGCGCCAGATCGACGCGGACGGGATGGAATCCCTTGGATTGCTCCTTGGGGTAATAACCGAGCATGTACTGTGCGCGCAAGTCGCGCAGGATCTCTTCGAAGGTGCGATCCAGATCCGCGAGGGTCGGATCGAACCAGCGTCCACCGGTATCCGAAGCGAGTATCTGAAGCGCGTGCTCGCCGCCGATGTTGCGGCCCGCGTCGTTGCTGATGGGAACGATGACGATGGGATAGATCACCGCGTCGGCCCGCTGGGCGGCTTCGCGGGCGTCCTTGAATGTCTTGGAACTCGTCGTATTTCCGCCATCGCTCACGATCACCATGACGTGACGCCCGTCGCGAGGTTGAAGATCGCGCGCGGAATGAAATATCGCGTCGTACAGCGAAGTGCCGCCCTCGGGTTTTATGGCGCGCAACATGCCTTCCAGCGACTTCGAGTTGCGCGTGAAATCGTGCTGCAAAGTGGTGTCGTAGTTGAAGGTGTAGAGCGCCGCGGTGTCGCGTTCGTTGCCGCTCCCAAAAAGCGCCCGCAGGAACCGGCTGAGCGATTTCACTTCCAACGGCCAATCTTTCGCGGTCGATCCGCTGGTGTCCACCATCACGGAAACGGAGAGCGGCTTGGTGGTGTAGTGTTCGAAAACCGCCACGTCCTGCTTCACGCCGTTGTCGAAGACGGTGAACTCGTCCTTATTCAGAGTCCCGATCAGTTCCCCGGCTTGATTTTTTACGTTGACCAGCAGCCGTACCAGGCGCACTTCGGTACTGAAATTGGGTTGCTTCGGAGGTTGTGCGTGCGCGGCGGCGAAGGCGATGAGAGCGATGCTGAGTCTCATGTTTTCGCCGCGGCCTTGACCACTGAATCGTCCCACTCACCGTCGACCCATACTTCGCCGTCGACGAAGAATTCTTTCTTCCAGACCGGCACCAGCCGTTTGAGCCGGTTGATCCCTTCGAGCGCGGCATCGAACGCGGGCTTGCGATGCGGCGCTGTTACGACCACTGCTACACTGGTCTCGCCAATATTGATCCGTCCCAGCCGATGCACCATGGCGATGCGCCCAATGGGAAGGGAGCGCGCGATTTCGCTACCGATCTCGGCCATAACTTTCACGGCCATGGGCTCATAGCATTCATATTCGAGGTAAATCGTCGATCGTCCTTTCGAATTGTTGCGCGTCACGCCTTCGAAATTCACGAACGCTCCATCTTCGCCGCGCAGTAGCCGCCGCGCAATCGCTGCGCCATCAATGGGATCGCGAGTCAGGCCAAAAAAATGACCGGCCGTGTCGGCGATCTCGTGCGAGAACGATCCAGCCCCGCCGCTTACGGGCGGAAGGACCGCGACTTCATCTCCGTCGGTAATCGCTGCTGTGGGAGATGCAAACTGTTGATTCAGCGCCAGAACTACGCTCCCAGCCATTTCGCGAAGCCGCGGAAACCGGGCCCCGTAGTTTTCCAGCACGATCCCTAAACGAGCGCCATCCGGAACTTCGATGTGGTCCTCCTTCAGGCCCACAATTTCGCGAACCACGCCGAAAAAAAGTACACGAATCCGCACACGCTCATACTAACAGACTTGTTTTCCACGCCTTCGGTTTCAACAGGTTGCTATAATCCCGGTGCATGCCGAAGGTGGAGACTCGTGTGCGCGTACGCTACGCCGAAACCGACCAGATGGGCGTCGGCTATCGCGCCAATTACCTGGTCTGGATGGAAGTCGGCCGCGTCGAGTATTGCCGCGCGGCCGGCATCCGCTACCGCGATATGGAGCGCGAAGACGGAATCCTGCTCGCCGTGGTGGAGGTGAATTGCCGTTATCTTGCTCCTGCGTTGTACGACGAAGAAGTGATCGTCCGCACCTGGATCGCGCAGGCGCATCCCCGCCTGCTTCGCTTCGCCTACGAGATGATGGATGCGGCCACCCAGCGCGTGCTGGCTACCGGCGAGACCAAGCACATTTTCTGCGATCGCGAGCGGCGGCCGATGAAGCTTCCCGAAAAATATCGAACGGCGTTCGGGATCAGTTAGTGTGTTGGACGGTTAAGTACGCGCCTGGCGAACTCAAAATCCCGCCGACAGTGAGAACCAGCGATAGATCGCCATCCGGAGTGTCGTCCGGCAACTGGATATTCACTTGATACAGCCCAGGACTACCGGGCGTGAGTCCGACGTATTGTACGTTGGACGCCGGAAGGTCCCGCCCGCCAAGTGTCACCGTGAAGTTCGCAGTGACCTGCGCCAGCGTGGACCCGAAGGCTCCAGGCGCCACGGAAGGATTGGTCGCACCGAACGCGGTTCCGTAGATGGTCACAAACTGACTGGGATGCGCGGGGACGAATCCGGCTCCGGGATAGAGGGTCGCGGAGACGAGTAGGGCCCCTGTCAGCGAATCGGTTGCGGCCACCGGGTTGTGTCCGTCCGGATTGTTGGCAGCATAGAAAAATTCCGGCGTGGCGCTCTGCACGGGAACCGTCATCTTATTGCTTTCGAGCGCGTTGGCTGTGTCGCAACCGGCGATGACGGAGACCGCAGCGCTGGTTGACGTGAACACTGGCGATTGAAAATTCACTTGCGTATCGGAAGCTCCAAAGATCGGCGCGCGCGTCCCGCCTGCCACGACGCAGATCCCGTGGAAGTTCACCGGAACGTTGCCATTCACCAGATCGCCCTGTGCAACGCTAACGAACGTCGATCCGCCGCCGAAATTCTTGCCCTTGACGGTTGCGATTCCTCCGGTGGATAAGGCCACGACGGCGGGAGTGCTGAATCCGGAGCCTTGCACCGTATCGATCTGCGGTGTGGGCGTCTGGACCTGCTGAGGAATCACCGTCAAGCTAAACACTACCGGCGAGAGCTTCGAAGCGCTGACCGCAATCGTGACGGCGCCCACTGTCTGACCGAGGGTCACCTGGTTACCCGCCGCGCCATTTCCATCCGTGAGCACGGTCGAGGCTGCCAAGGTCGCCGTTCCTGCGGTGACGGAAAAGCTCACCTGAACATTGCCCACCGGGGTTCCCGACGCATCGAGCACCTTCACGACCACGGGCAGAACTTTCCCCGGAACTCCGGATTGATTGTTCCCGGACAGGATGTTCAGCGTCGCGCCTGTCTGAGGGACCAGCTTCCGGATGCGATCGTTGTTGCGATCGGCAATGTAGACCGTGCCGTCTTTGTCGATTGCCACGCGCGTCGGATCGATCGAGACACCCAGGGCTGTGCCCGTCTCGAGGTTGAATGCGGGCAGCCCGTTGCCGGCGATGGTAGTGATTTTGCTTCCGCTAACCACTCGTATCACCGAATTGCCGTTGTCGGCGATATACATATTTCCTGCCGCATCCATTGCGATGCTCGATGGGAAATTCAGTTGCGCGCTAAATGCCGGGCCACCATCGCCGGTATAACCGGGCGTCCCGATTCCCACGACGGTCGTGATGATCTTGGTCGAAAGATCGATCTTGCGGATACGGTGATTGAGCTGATCGGCGAAGTACAGGCTTCCGCCGGCGATGGCAAGATCGTTTACCGACAGCCCCGCGGTCTTGGCCGCGTTGTTATCGCCAGTAGCGCGGGGGTTTCCGGTGCCGGCAAAAGTCGAGATGTTTTGGTTCCCGTCCACCATGCGGATCACGAAATTGAGCGAATCCGCGATATAGACGTTTCCGGCGCCATCCACGGCGACTCCCGTGGGATGATCGAGCAAGGCGCGCGGCGCGAAACTGCCATCGCCTGCGTATCCCGTGCCGCTGCCGCCCGCCAGAACGCTCGGCGAACCGCCGGGGCTAAGCTTCAACACGCGGTCGTTGCGGGTATCGCAGATATACAGGGTTCCCTGCGCGTCCATGGTCATTCCCGACGGAAAGAAGAGTTCCCCAGGATCGCTGCCCCGAACGCCGTTTCCGAGAAAACTATTGATGGTGCCGCCCTGCGAGACGGTGCGCACCCGGCTGTCGCCGGTATCGGCAACGATCAAGCCGCCCTTTCCATCGGGAAGGACGCCGTCCGGGAAGCTGAGGAACGCGGTGCTCGCTGGGATATTGTCGAGAATCGTGGTCCCGGCGGCAGTATTGAGGATCCCATTGTGAATCCGCCGCACCCGCTGGTTCCCCACGTCGCACAAGAGAACATCCCCGTTGGGCGCGGACCCCACGTAAATCGGAACGGCGAACTTGGCGTTGATCGGCGCTCCGCCATCGCCGCTGAACCCGAGCGAATCGCTGCCGGCAATGAAGTGGATTTTCCCATCGCTCACGGTCAGTCTCCAGACCTCCAACACGCAAGTCAGCACAACGTTCCCGTTGGCTTCGACCGCCGTTGAAAATGGAATTGCCAGCAGCGCCTTAGTAGCCAGGCCACCGTCGCCGTCGAGGGCAGGCTCACCGTACCCAAAACCTCCAGCGCCAATCGCGGTCGTAATCTTGTTATTCGCCTGATCGATCCGTTTTACCCGATTATTGCCTTCATCGACGAAGTACACGATGCCGTTTGCGTCGACGGATATCCCTCGCGGGTTCGATAAGGCCGCCAGATTGGCGGGCCCATTGTCGCCGTCGCCGGGAATGCCAGTACCGGCAATGCTGGAAATTGTGCCGTCGCTCGCCGAAACTTTGCGGACTCGATTGTTCAGATAATCGGCGATATAAATATTTCCTGCGCCATCCACTGCCACATCGTACGGATCGATGCCGACAGCTGTTCCGCTCTGGCCGTCGCCGGAATACTGATAGTTTCCGTTCCCCGCTACGGTTGTGATGACTCCCGTGGAAAGGTTCACTTTGCGAACGCGATTGTTAAGGTAATCGGCGATGTAGAGGTTCCCCTTCCCGTCGATCTTAATCCCTTGAGGACCGTTTAGCTGGGCTTTGGTGGCTGGTCCCCCGTCTCCGGTGAATCCGGCTTGACCCGTGCCGGCGACGGTAGAAATTACGCCATTGGTGTCGACTTTTCGAACGCGATTATCGTCACGGTCGGCAAAATAGAGGTTTCCCGCCGAATCCTGCGCCGCGCCGTCCGGATACCGCAGCGGCACCGTTTTTGCGGGATTTCCGTCGAGGAGCCGGTTCCCGCCAGCGGCCGTTGTCATCAAATAAGATTGCGAAAAACAACACGGAGCCAGTACGATAGTGAACAATCGCAGATGAAAAGTAGTCATTGTAGGATGTTCTGAGTACTATACACAAAAACACTGTATTAAGACAAGATCTCTCTTGGGTTAGTTCCCGAAATCGCACTGTGGATTAGCTTCGAAGGAGTGAATTGTTCGATTGAGTCGCGTCCGGCGTGGGCGATGGCCCCTAAGGTAGGATTGAGCGAGCAACACGAAGCCGCCTAGGGATCATGAGCACACTTTCTATTCGCGATCTGGATCTGAACGGACAACGCGTTTTCATGCGCGTCGATTTCAATGTTCCTCTGGCCAACGGCGGGAAAGAAATTACCAGCGATAAGCGCATCAAGGCGTCGCTGCCCAGTATTCAATTCGCGTTATCGCACGGAGCGGCTTTGATCTTGGCCAGTCATCTGGGCAGGCCGAAGGGAAAACCGAACCCCGAAATGAGTCTCGCGCCCATTGCTGTGCGCCTTTCCGAGCTGCTGGGGAAGCCGGTCGCGATGGCTCCCGATTGCGTCGGACCCGCGGTCGAGGCGATGTTGCCGAAACCAGGCGACGTCCTGCTGCTCGAGAATCTGCGATTTCATCCGGAAGAGGAAGCCAACGACCCCGGGTTTTCGCGCAAGCTCGCCGCGCTGTGCGATGTGTACGTGAACGATGCGTTTGGATCCTCGCATCGCGCCCACGCATCCACCGTAGGGATGATCGCCTACGTCAAGCAGGCCGCTGCCGGGCTGCTCATGGAAAAGGAACTGGAATACCTGACCAAGGCGACCAAGAATCCCGCGCGGCCCTGCATCGCGATCCTGGGCGGAGCCAAAGTGTCCGACAAAATTGAGGTGATCCAGAACCTGATAACGATCGTCGATCGCATCCTGATCGGTGGGGCCATGGCGTATACATTCCTGCGCGCCCGCGGCGAATCGACCGGCAAATCCCTAGTGGAAGAAGACAAGCTCGAGCTTGCGCGCAATTTGATGGCGCAAGCGGGCGACAAGCTTCTGCTGCCGGTGGATCACGTGATTTCTACCGAAATCAAGCCGGGCGTTCCGGTGGTCGTAGCGGATCGCGTGCCGGATGGAATGATGGGCCTCGACATCGGTCCGCGCACCGTCGAAGCCTATGAGAAAGTGATCGCCGGAGCCAAGACGATTATCTGGAATGGACCGATGGGTGTCTTCGAAACCCCTCCCTTCCACTGTGGGACGGTGGCGCTGGCGAAGGCCGTAGCCGCGTCCGGGGCGGTGAGCGTTGTGGGCGGAGGCGATTCGGAAAAAGCGATCAAGTCCGCGGGCGTGGCCGACAAGATTTCTCATATCTCCACTGGCGGCGGCGCGTCGCTGGAATTCCTGGCAGGAATCGAATTGCCGGGCGTCGCTGCGCTTACCCAAATCCACTGATCAGCGTGCGGGCTGGGCCGCGATCAGCTCACGAACCTGCGTCGAAGAAAGAATGAACAGAAACGGAACCTCCGAGGACTTTAGCTTACTTGATCGACATGGTCAATCCGGCCTGACTCGGAACGCCGCCCACGGTCACGATCAGCGGAATCGCCGGTCCTGCCCGTGCAGTCGCGGGAACCGTCACGTTGAGCTGAATCAAGCCTGGAATCGATCCCGGCGGAGCTTGTGCCGCGAGGACCGTCGCGCCCAGTCCGCCGATCGACACCGTCGGCGTCAACACCGGCGTGATCGCGGGCGACAAGGGGATCAGTTGGTTGTCGACACCCGAAGTCGTGGTCCCGGCGCCGGTCATGTAAATCACCACGATGGAGCCTTTCGCTGCGGAATTCGCCGCGGAATTGATGGAAAAGTCGCTGGTGGACGCGTTGAAATTGAGAATCGCACCCTGGCCTTGTCCCGACGATGCCAGCGAGAACACTCCTGGATCCGCCGCGGCCACGGCGACTGTGAACGCCTGAGACGCAAGGCCCGCATTGGTGACGATCACCTGGGCGGTTGGGCCGACGATCGTGTAGGGTACGATTATGCCGGCGCTGGTTGCGCTGGTATACAGAATCGGCGCCGCGGTTCCGTTGATGGTCACCGAGGTGCCGGCGAGCGATGTTGCAATCGGCGGCGTGCTCGGATCGAAGATGGTGAGCGCCACGGGGCCGAGTCCCACGCCGAAGATGGAAGTAACATCGCCTGGCGCGAGCGTCCCTTGTAAGTAGGTGGCCGAATTTACGACCGCGGTGATCTGCGGATTCGGTCCATACACCTGGAACGCGATTTCGTTGGACGTGCCGCCTCCCGGGCCGGGCGTGGTCGCGGCCATCCGGATCAGACCGGCGGTAGTTAGATCCGCCGCCGGCAGAGTGACCAGGGCAGCCGTGTCGCTCACGATCGCGACGGTAAGCGGTCCCGCGGCGCCGTCGGTGGATGGAGTCCCGCTCAGCACTCCCGAGGCGCTCAGCGTCATGCCTGCCGGAAGATTCGACACGGACCACGTATAAGGTCCACCAGTGCCGCCTGCGGCAACCAGGGTGACCGGTCTATACAGGGCGCCAACGGCGCCGATGGGAAGCGGAGCCGCGTTGACCCGGATGCGGAGCGCGCTCGCTCCAGCCGGATCGATAGTCAGTTCGACCTGCGAGAAGGCTTGCGCCGGCGGGGTGGCGCTATCCCTGACGAGAATCGTGAAGAGATATGTTCCGGCGGTGGCCGGCGTTCCAGAGACGCTTCCAGCCGCAATCGCCAGCCCGCCAGGCAGCAATCCCGAAAGGAAAGCATAAGTGTATGGCCCGGTTCCACCCGCGGCGGCGAGGGGCTGCGAATACGCGACGGTCGCGGCTCCGGAGGGCAGCGGCGAACCGACGGCCAGCCGAAGCGCAGTCGTCGTTGTCTGATACACAGGTACCAGGAAGGCTCGGCTCACCGTGCTGGCGCCATCCGTTACCGTGACGGTTGCGGCCGGAGTGAACCCGGTGGACGCGAAGGTCGAGTTGGAAAAGAACGAACTGCCGTCGACCGTTGCGATGGTCACTGGCGATCCCTGAATCACGCCTGGAGGCCACGTATTCGCAGCCACTGGCACCGCTGCGTTCACGGTCAGTGTCACCACCATCGAAACCGTCTTATTGGTCGCCGACGGAGCACTGATCTTGATCGTCCCGGTATACACCTTGGGTGCCAGCCCGGTCGGATCCACCGTCACAGCGGCGGTGTTCAATAACCCGATCACGGAAATGTTCCCGCTGGGCGTCACCTTGAGCCACGTGGCGCCGGACACCGTGACTGTGGCCGACAGCGCCGAGCCGCTGCTGGAGACGATAAATGCGCTGGCAAGTGACGGGCTTGGGACGGGGCCGCCGGTGGTGTAGCTGAAGCTTAACGACGTCGGATTCACGCTGACCGACGCTGCCGCGCTCTGGACCACCAGCGTTACCACGGCGGCCTGTGTGTAGGCCGTCACACCCGAAGTCGCCGAGACAGTAATGGTCCCGGCGTAGGTGCCCGCGGCAAGTCCGGTGGGATTCGCTTCCACTTTCAGCGTCGCGGGACTGACGCCCGTCGATTGCGATACCAACAGCCACGCCGCATTAAACGGCGCGCCGGAGATCGCGACAGAAAAGTTGAGCCCTTTTGGTGTGGTCGCCACCTGCAGAGTTTGGGCTGCCGGGAGTGCCGCGGCGCCAATCTGATAGTTGATGGTCAGAGCCGAAGGGGTCAGGGCGACTCCATTGGTAGTCTGGGCATACACGACGGCCGATATCGCAAGCGTGAGAAAGAGTTTCGACACAAGCTTCTCCTGCCCTACATATCGCCAAAGCGAGGAGAGGTATTAACGATGGCTTGCGCTTAGAGGAGGCCCGCTACTTCGGTAGAAAACTCATCGTTGGTTTGACTTCAAACACCAGCCCGCGAAGGCCCATCAGCCGCGATTCATTCCTAGCCCGCTCTCGATCGTCGTTAGACGAGTATCGAGAGCGCCGAACCGGTGCAGCATTTCGCTGTGGTTCTTTTCCATTTCGGCCTGAAGAACCTCCCGAAGGCTCCCGACTCGCGTGCCTACGGCCCTGATTTCGGCACGCAGATTTTCCGTTACGTCGGTGAGCCGCACGTTATTGATGAAAATCCCGATGAGTACGACGATCATCATTGGTATTGTGGTCGACGCCACATTCAGGATTTGAACTTCGTTCACAATATCAGTTGATCAACGCGCATTGGCGATCTGCGCCAGCACTGCCTCGGCATCCGCTTCGGTAAAGGTTTGCGTCTTGACCGAATGATTCATCGAACAGAACTTCGGCCCGCACATCGAACAAAATGCCGCATCTTTGAACCCTTCCTCCGGAAGGGTCTCATCATGATAGGCGCGAGCCGTCTCGGGATCGAGCGACAACTCGAACTGTTTGTTCCAGTCGAACGCGAATCGCGCGCGCGACAGCTCATCGTCGCGATCGCGAGCGCCGGGGCGATGCCGCGCGATATCCGCGGCGTGCGCTGCGATCTTGTATGCAATGAGCCCCTGCTTTACGTCTTCGCGATTCGGCAATCCCAGATGCTCCTTGGGCGTCACGTAACACAGCATGGACGCACCGTGCCATCCGATCATGGCCGCGCCGATGGCCGACGTGATGTGATCGTAGCCCGGCGCAAAGTCGGTCACCAGCGGACCCAACGTATAGAACGGCGCTTCCTGGCAGATTTCGTTTTCCTTGTCGACCTGCATTTTGATCTGATCCATGGGGATATGCCCCGGACCTTCGATCATCACCTGCACGTCGTGTTTCCAGGCGATCTTGGTCAGCTCGCCCAGTGTTTCGAGCTCCGCGAACTGCGCGCGATCGCTCGCGTCGGCCAGCGAGCCGGGCCGCAATCCGTCGCCCAGCGAAAAAGTCACGTCGTGTTTCTGGAAGATCTTGCAGATGTCTTCAAAGTGTTCGTACAGGAAATTCTGGCGATGATTCTTGACCATCCATTCGGCCAAAATCGCACCGCCGCGGCTGACGATTCCGGTCACGCGGCCAGTGGTCAGCGGGACGTACTGCACCAGGACGCCGGCGTGGATAGTCATATAGTCGACGCCCTGCTCGGCCTGCTCCTCGATCACTTCCAGCATCACTTGGATGTTCAAATCCTCGACGCGTCGCACACGCGCGAGCGCTTCGTAAATGGGCACCGTTCCGATCGGCACCGGCGAGTTGTCGATGATCGCCTGGCGAATCCGCGGGATGTCGCCGCCGGTCGAAAGATCCATCACCGTGTCGGCGCCGAACTTTACCGCGTAGCGCAGTTTGTCCAGCTCTTCATCGATGTTCGAGGTGGTGGAAGAATTCCCGATATTCGCGTTCACCTTACATAGCGAATTCACGCCAATGCACATTGGCTCCAGATTCGAGTGATGGATGTTGGCGGGGATGATCATACGCCCGCGGGCGACCTCGTCGCGCACGGTCTCCGGCGCCAGTCGTTCGCGCTTGGCGACGTACTCCATTTCTTCGGTGATCCGGCCCTGGCGGGCGTAATGAATCTGCGTGCGGATGCGGTCGCCGGAGCGCCGCGCTACCCATTCGGTTCGCATACTGAGGTCATTATACTCTTCGAGAATTCATTGCACCGCTTTTCAACAAGTTGGAACCCGGTATTCGGCACATGCATCCCATAGAAAGTTTTGATTGGACCGGGAGCGTGTTCCGCCGTACGCTCAAACACATGATGTACACGGAATCGATCGAAGTAGATACGGACATTTCCGTTTTACGCCGCGTCAGCAGCATCGTCAGCTCGGAGCTTTCATTACAGGAAATGTTGGGCGAAATTCTTGGCTTGACCGCCCAGGTCACTGGTTGTGATGCCTGTCTGGTGTATCTGGTGGAAGAGGCCACCGGCGAATTCGTGCTGCGCGCATCGCTGGTGCCCCACTCGGCCGAGGTGGGCAGTTTGCGCGTACGAATGGGCGAAGGCCTTACCGGCTGGGTGGCTGAGCACCAGGCACCGGTCTCGCTCCCATCGAACGCCGCAGCAGATCCGCGATTCAAGGTCTTCCCGACGATTATTGAGGACACCTACGAGGCGCTTCTTTCCGTTCCCGTCATCAACAGAGGTAAAGCCATCGGCGTGGTTAACGTCCATCATCGCGACGAGCACGACCACACCAAGAGCGAGACTGAAACCATCTCGTTCATCGGCGAACAGATGGGCGGCGCGATCGTCAAGAGCTTGCTGGAAGAAGAAAACGCGCGCCTGTTTGCTGAAACCGAAGAGATGAAGCGGCAGCTCGAAACGCGCAAAGCGGTGGAGCGCGCCAAGGGAATCCTGCAGCGCCGCCAGAACCTCACCGAAGAAGAAGCTTATCTTCGCTTGCGAAACGAGAGCCGCCGACTGCGCCGTCCCATGAAGGATTTGGCGGATGCCATCATTCTGGCCGAAGACTTGAGCCGGAAAGAGTCGAAGGACTAAGTCGCTCGGCCTTTCTTTCGAATTTCCTGAAGCACTTTCGCGATGCGCCGAGCCCGGGATTCGGGATCGCGGTAATAATATATCGCGAACAGGTTTCCGCGTCGAGCCGACGGCGAAATCCGCTTCCAGGCCTCGTGGGCGATTGGGTCATTCGCGAACGCGATCTTCAACATGGGCGGCAGTTCCTGCTCCGCGTCCATCACCGACAGGATCCGCTCGACCATCTGGTCCGTTCGTCGCATGCGGGCTTCGCCGCTCTTGGCTTCGCAGATCCAGGCGCAAATTTGGCGGCGGAAATACTCGCTCAACTGGTCGAACCACTTCCGCAGTGCCCGATCTTCGGCGAACGCCTGTTGAAGTTCAGCTGGAATCACCGCAACCCGCACTTCAAGGTCGGGCTCCAGCCTGAATTGAGCCGTGCTGCCCAGCTTCACCTTCGCGGCAGCCTGAACTTTCTTATTGACCAGCAGGAAATGTCTCCCGTCCCCCGTCGGGAAAAGATTGCCCTTAAACGGGAAGCCGTTGATATCGCCCTTGACGCGCAGGTTCCCGCGAACGCCCCACAGCTTCACGGCATCGAACGGAATGCGAGCGATCACCCAATGGAGAGTTCCACCGCCGCGTTCGAGCGTGGCACGGAACGATTTCGCTTTTATTGGCATCAACGCGCTCCATAACCGTCGCGCCTAAACTGACGGCGCGCGGACGGTTCGGTCCGCTTCAAACTCGGAGGCGCGACAGCTATGGAGCGCGCTCCGCGCTGGATCGAGTTGCGAATATCACGAGCATGGCACATAAATACAGCGCCCCTCCAATGAGCAGCGTGGCGCGCAGGCCCAGATAAATCGCCAGCACGATCGCGCCCGCCGATCCCAGGACGCTGGCGGCGGCATTCAGGGACCAGGCCCATCGAACGGAGGGCGGGTGCCGTTGTTCGAGGCGGCGCAGGCCGCTCGGGAACGGCATGCCCATCAGGAACGCCGCGGGAGCGATAGCAGCCGCGGTCGCGGATATCTTCGCGGCCAGCGGCCAGGTCGCCGCACTCGAAATCAACGGCCCTACGCCGAGCGCCAGACACACAATCATCACCGCGACCGCCGCCAGCACCACCATAAGCCGGGAATCGCCGGCTGCCACGCGGCCACTGAAGTAGCTGCCCGCGCCGCTCGCCACCAGCATCGAAAACACGATCACCGTCAGCGCATACGTCGGATGCCCCAGCAGCAACACGAATTTCTGAATCAGCGCCACCTGGATCAAAATGTATCCCGCGCCCAGGCACAGAAAATATCCCAGAAACGGAAGCACTCCCTTTTGTTTGGGCAAGCGATGACGCAGCCACACGCGCGGCAGAACCAGGATCAGCAGGGTCGCCACAATACTCACACCCATCAGGCTGAACAGCAGCGGGACCGCGCGATTGATCTTATAGTCCGCGCTCGCCTGGTTTGCGCTGATCACAAACTTCTTCAAATCGCGCGCCTGAACGGTATAGAAAAAGAAGGGCCGGTCGTCCGGCACTGGCGATACGTCGTAAGCGTAGCGCGTGTAAAATTCCGCCGGATTTGGACTTCGCAACAGCTCGCCGAAGGGATTGGCGATGGGATCGCCGGGCATATAGATGGATTGCAGATGCGCCGCGGGCAGCTCGGTTCGCAGCCGCTGGATATCTTCCGCCGTAAACGGCTTGCGCGACATCAGCACGGTGTCCTGCGCTCCCCAGCCGCCCAGCTTTGCCGCATCCTCGCGCACCACCATGAAATGACGCCACGGTTCGCGCTCGCCCACGCGGTTGAGCGCGTCGATCCCTAGCGAAATCAGCCGCAACGATTCGCGGGGTGGATCGAATCCCCAGCGCGTGAACGCTAGGATTCCGTCGTCGGTCAGGTGCGTCAGATAGTCATAAAACGCGTCGGTGGTGTATAGATTGTTTTCCGAAAGCGCGAATGCGCCAGCCGCCGTGGACGCCCAGGTATCCACTAACGTGGCTTGCAGGACCTGATATTTTTCGTCGCTGCGCCGCACGAACGAACGTCCATCTTCGACAAAAACGCGGACTTCAGGGCGGAAATAAATCCCGTGATTTTGAGCGACGAATTTGTCGCGCATGATGGTGTTCGCGATGATCGGGTTGATCTCGACCGCCGTAATATCGCGGCTACCCGAGGCGAGTGCCCGCGCTACGTCGTATCCGCCGCCCGCGCCGATGATCAGCGTCTTTGCGCCCGGACGCACCAAGTAGGGGCTGCCGGGACCGCTGTGCGTAAGCTGATGCCGCAGCTCCGGCGTCGGATGGTCCCAATCGAAGGGCGCGATTCCGGTGGCCGCGTCGCCATCGATGACAATGCTCCATCCGCCCTCGAAATGCACGCCGACTCGTGAGAAACTATTCCACGCGACGAATCGCTCCTGCGGCAGACGCTGGCCCTTGGCATACCGGACGTCGACGATGTGGCTCTTGAAATTCAGGACGATCAGCGTCACCAGTACCAACGCCCCCAGCACTGCGGCCGCGCGCCTCCGCCCCGATCCCGCAAGATTAAACCAGATGGCCGCGGCGACGGCGTAAAAGACTCCCGCGGCGATCACCGTATTCGGTCCGCCAAACACGTCCAGGAACGGAATCAGCAGCAGGCAACCCGCAGCCGCGCCGGCCAGATCGAAAAAATAGGCGCGGTCCACGCGCTCGATCGCCTCTGAAACCACCAGCGACACGATAGCTCCGGCGAAGAAGAACGGAAGCGCGCTGGTGATGTAAACCGCTCCCAGCGTCACATAGCCCAAATTGTTCGAACGCGAAAGAATGAACCACAATGACGCGAGGACGCACAGCCCGTCAGCCGCGGCCAGTGTCCCGAGCTTTGCGAACAGGTTCCCCTGCCATCCGGCGACCACATAGGAGAACACGCCGCCCGCTCCGAGACCGAACAGCGCCACCGAAATCGCTAAAAATGCGAAATGGTAGTAGAAGACGACCGAAAAAATACGCGTCAGCGACAGCTCCAGCATCAGCGTAGCCAGAGTCGTGAAGGCGAGCCCGGTATAGAGCTGCGGCCATCGGAGTGTGCCGGCGGCAGGGGCGGCCGCATCCGGCGAAGAAATCACGCGCGACAATGTAACCACTTTAGCAGCCGGTCGATGCGAGTTGCTGTCTCAGCTCTATCGCGCTCTGGTGAATGTAGCGTGTTGGCGCACGCGCTCAGAGGTTGCCGAAAAACTCGTGTTTCGCGAATTTCGGGCGCTTGGGGGGCGGACCCCCTGGTCCGCGGCCGATCCCCTGATCGGCCTGCCGACGTCTTCGCAGACCTGAACCTATTGATCGAGAGCGCGATCGGGGGATCTCGCGCAGACCCGGGGGTCCGCCCCCCTTCCGGCTGGAGAATTCGCAGCACATGAGCTTCTCATCACCCTCACTCAGCGTGCCGCCGCGGCTTTGCGCTCGTTAGCCGCGATCTGAAAAATTCTGTGAAATTCACCCGCCAGTGATGCCCCGCAGAATGCCCAGGACCTGACCGCCGAGATTCAGGCTCAGCCGACTATCGACCATCGCGATCGGCAACAGCGCAAGCCACGGACGCCGCGTCAGATCGTGCAACATGGTCAACAGCAGGAACGGAGTCAGCACCCTCCCGAACGCATACACGTCTTCCCACACGGCGCGGCTTTTCAGGAACACCACGGCGAGGGCGCACCCGTAGATCGCCGCTGCGGTCGCGCTCCACTCCCTGCGCAGCGCGATGCGAAAAGCGAAGACCAGCGCCAATCCGACGCCCGCGAGAGCCAGGCCATCGAACCCGTGGGCGAGGGCGTTTTTTAACGGCGAAAACGAATACACGAACGGATGGATCGCGCGATCGAAAAATCCCGCGAGCGGCGTCCAGTTCACGTAACTCGGCACTTCTGAAGGCTCGCCGCGTGACACATATATTAACCACGCGGCCGCCGGCAGCACCGTCGCGACCACCAGGGCGGCGGATCGCCACTGTTTTCGCGTGAACAGGAACAGCGCGTATCCCGCGATGATCGGCAGGGCGGTCTCGCGCGTCAATGCCGCGCACGTCAGGATCGCGAGCATGCGCCATCGGGGAGCCTCTTCGCAATACAGCGCGAACCCCGCGGTGAATGCGGCTAGGGCGACGTCCGCCGTCATCCGGTCGATCGACGTGATCGCAGCGGGCGTCAATGCGAACGCCAGCCCCCACGCCGGTACGAGTCCCCGTCGCAAGGCGAACTTTGAGGTCCAATACACGCCCAGAAAAACAAATCCGAGGATTTCGGCGTAGTATGCCGTGTGCACCCACCGGTCCTGTCCTAACGCGAGTGCCCACGCCAGCGCCGGGACGAAAATCCTTTGATACCGGAACGCCGCGCCGGCAATCGCTTCGCGCGATCCTTTGCTCATCCACGGATCGTGCGCGATCAGATGGAACACCTGCCCGTCGTATCCCTGGCTGGTCTGAAAAATGTACAACTTCTCGGATTTCAGGAACGCCGGAACCGGCATTCCCGGCCGGATGCAGAAGAGTCCAGTCCAGTTTCCGCCGTAGTTGTAGTGGACCGTAAGGAATTGCCAGGTCCACAACACGGCCACCGCGGCCAACCCTAAAATGACAGGTTTTCGCGACAATTTCCTACCTTAACAGTCCGTGCCAAATTCCGCCGATTTGCCGGAAGAGCCAGACTGTGATGCGCCCGCCGACCAGCACCACCGGCGCGAACGCCAGCCAGCCAATCCGCGGAAGATACACGATCCCCGCTAACAAAAGCAGCGGCGTCAACAAGCGGCCGAACGAATAGGCATCGAACCATTCGCCTTCGCCACGCAAGAAAACCGTGGCCAGCGCGAAGGCATACACGGCAGCGGTCTGGGGAGTCCATTCACGCCGCAACGCCAGCCGCGCGGCCATTGCAAGAACGGCTCCTACCGCTGCCAGCGCCACATAATCCGCTACGATAGCGACCATCCGCCACACCGGCGGCAACGGATAGTCGAAAACATACAGCAGCCGAGCTGCGTAACCTTCGAACGGAATCCAGCCGACCACGGGAAAAGTTCGTGTCGATCCCAGTGAATGCGCCCAGACATACCATTCCCATCCCAAGAACGGTATCGCTGCGGCAGCGGCGCACGCCACATCGGCCCAGCGCCGGCGCGTCAACGAATAGAACCCGTATCCAACCACCAGGATCATGCCCGTTTCCCGCGTTAGCGCCGCACTGGCGAGCACCAGGAAAATCTTCCAGCGCGGCCCCGCATCCGCATACACCGCGAATCCTACACACAAGGCAGCCAGCACAATGTCGCACAACATCCGATCAGCGGACGTGATCGCCGCCGGAGTCGCCAGAAAAACCAGGCCCCACGCCGGGCGGAACCCCACGCGCATAGCCCAGCGCGCTGTCCAATAGGCGCCTAGAAATGCGAACGCCAAAATGACGCAGTAATACGCCGGATCCACCCACGGATCGCGCCCGAATGCCAGCAACCAGGCCAGCATCGGAACCAGGATTCGCACATACCGGAACGGCGCGATCTCCAGGTTTTCCGGTGGACCGTGCCGCATCCACGGATCGTGCGCCATGACATGGAACGTCTGCCCGTCGTAGCCGTGAGTGCCTTGCCAGATATAAGGATGTTCGCTAATGATCGCAGGAAGCTCCGGCGCGGTCGGTCCGATGAAGAAGAGGCCGGTCCATTGTCCGCCGTAGTTATAGCGGACCGTCAGAAACATCCAGCAGAATAAAACGGCTGCCGCCGCGATCCCAACCCACATGGCGCGAAGCCATTCTGAATTCTGACTCCTGACTCCTGACTCCTTCTTGCTCACATCATTGCCGCGGGAGGAGCGGGTTCATCCGCGCGGCCCGCTTTCGATAGTGGCAGCCGGACCATGATGATCGCCAGGGCGAGCATGAATCCAAATCCAGCCAGATACGACGGATCTTTGGCGATTTGCCACACCGCGATGTCTTTGAACTTGAAGTACGCAAACAGTAACCCGGTCAGCGCCTCGCCCGCGATCAAGCCGCTTGCGATCAGAATGCCGACATTTTCCACGCGCGTCCGCTGCGCCTCGTTGTTCCCTGCGCGCCGGCTCATCGTATCGGTCGCCCACCGCAGCATGCCTCCGACGAAAATCGCCGCCGTGGTCTGGAACGGCAGATACATCCCGATCGCCACCAGCATCGGGCTCTTTACTTTAATCATGATCAGGAAAATTCCGAAGAGCGCGCCCGCGATCACCAGGGGCCAGGCCATCTCCCCGCCTACGATCCCTTGCGCCAGCGCCGCCATCAATCCCGCCTGGGGAGCCGCCAGGCGCGGATCGCCGAATCCAGTGCCACCGCTCTTCACATTGCCGACCAGCAGAACGTAGAGCGGAAAGTACATCACCAGGCTGGCCACCACCACTGCGATCAGCTCCACAATCTGGATATAGCGCGGCGTGCCGCCTAGAATGTATCCGGCCTTGAAGTCCTGCATCAATTCGCCCGCGACCGACGACGATACGCACACTACCGCGGCGACTCCCAACACCACCGCGACGCCCCCCGGACCCGAGACTCCCAGTGCGACCATCAACAGCGCCGCGATAATCAGCGTCGAAAGCGTCAGCCCCGAAACCGGGTTGTTCGACGATCCGATCACACCGCACAGATTTCCTGAAACCGTGGCGAAGAAAAACCCGACCACCAGCATCACCAGCGCCGCCACCACTGACGCGATCATCATCCCGGAGATGTAAAAATACAGCGCGATCATGGCCAGGAACACCACAAAGATCAGCGACAGGACCACTTTCGAACTCATGTAGCGTTCGGTCCGCGCGACCGATTCCATGGGGGGCGCGCCGTGACGCACTTCGCCCATAGCGCGGCCCAGGCTCGAGGTCAGCTTGCTGCCCATCCGGAACAGCGTATACGCCGCGCCGACCATCATTCCACCCACTGCGATCGGCCTGACGATGAAGCGCCACACGGCGGCCGCGAGCGCGGTCCATCCGCCATCTCCCGATCCCGGCGGCAGGAAACTTTGCAGATTCGGCCCCAGGAAATACATCATCAGTGGAACCAGCACGCCCCACGCGAGAATACTTCCCGAAAAGTTCAGGGCGGCGAGTTCGGCTCCGATCACGTAGCCGACACCGATCAGAGCGGGGCTCACTGTCGGCGCGGCCACCGTTGAAACCGCACCGGTCTGTAGAACGTTTCTAGTCCCCGGCGTTCCCAACCGCACAAACGACTTACCGAGTTCCCCCACCCGGACGATGAATGTCTTATCCGCGGCGAACAGCGTAAGGCCGGCATCGCTCAGGGATTGGATCAGCGTCCCCAGCCCGATGCTCCAGAACAGGTATCGCGCCGCATCGGCACCGCGCTGGCCGGCTTTGTGAATCTCCGCCGCAGCCACCGATTCGGGGAAGGGAAGCGTCGGGTCTTCTACCAGCGCGCGCCGCACCAGCGAAACGAACAGCACACCCAGCACGCTTCCGGTGACCGTCAGCGCCGTCGATTTCCAGTACGCGTGCGCCGGATCGAAAGAGGTCCACACGCCCGACATCAGGAACGCCGGCAAGGTGAAGATGGCTCCAGCCGCGACGCCTTCTCCGATGGTCCCGGCCGTGCGCGCGATGTTTTCTTCGAGCACCGTTCCTTTGAACGCCTTCAACACCGCCATCCCGATCACCGCGGCCGGATACGTCGCCGCGATGGTCTGTCCCGCATGGAGTCCCAGATAGGCGTTGGCTGATCCGAGCACTACCGTCATCACCAGTCCCAACAGGACCGCACGCAGCGTGAACTCCTTCATGCTGACGCTTTCGGGTACAAACGGCTGATGTTTCATAAACTGCACGATCATAACATTCGGAAGCACATGTGAATCGGGCTGGCGGGTCTGTCTGCCCGCGCGCGTTAAACTGCTCCCTTCGGTCACGGCTCGCTGCCGGCGATGCACGTGATCAGCCGCTCCCCGAGCCGTGACCAAAGGGAGCGGTTAATACGACGTGTTACATGGACTCTCCGCGTGCCAGAATGAGGTCAGTGGACCTCAAAGAAATCCTGAGCCGCCGCCGGGCGTTAGTCATCACGCCATTCGCGTTCGCGGGACTATTCGCACTGACCACGCGGAAAGAGAAAACGCCTGAGCCCGCCGAAGACGTAACGGTGATTCCCTTTGGCGACGACGGCAAGCCTCGCTCCGCCGCTCGCATGAAGCGCGTCGTCCACACGGATGGCGAGTGGAAGAAGATGTTGACGTCCAATCAGTTTTATGTCACCCGCCACGAAAGCACGGACACGCCTTTTACAGGGACGTATTACAAGTCGCACGAACATGGCCTGTTCCGCTGCGTGTGCTGTGGAAACGCGGTTTTCAGCTCGGATGCGAAGTTCGACTCGGGAACTGGCTGGCCGAGTTTCTGGGCCCCCATCGCCGCCGAAAACATCGCCACGCGGCACGACACCAGCATGCTGATGGATCGTGTCGAGGTCCACTGTACGCTGTGCCTGGGCCATTTAGGCCACGTTTTCGACGACGGTCCTGCACCAACGGGCCTGCGCTATTGCATCAATGAATCCTCACTGCGATTCGTCGCGCATGCGAGCGTGACGGACTAGCTTGGGATGAGTGCGGCTGGGGGCTGAGGAAGGGGGAGAGCGGCCTGGGTAGGCCGCCCTCGTCAAGATTATCTGCGAGAACTTCTCTTACTTAGATTTGCGCCAGCGGGCGAGACCGATCCCAATCGCGCCGATCCCGATGAGAGCCAGCGACGACGGTTCCGGCACGGCAGCGGCGTTGTACTCGAAATTGGCTCCGAAGTACGAAGCATGGTCACCGTTTAGGTTCGTTGGGTCGGTAAGCGTACTTCCCGCGATAAATGCGCCCTGGCCGAACGTGATCGCTCCCCCGGTGGTAATGCTTCCGAGTTGGCCGGGGAAAATCATCGGGTCGTTACCAGTGGCCCACACCGCGCCTATCGTGTACGTCCCCGGTGTAAGGGTTACTGACGCCGCCTTGTCACGCCACGTTTGACCTAGTGAATCAGTTTCCAACGTGTCCACATTGCCGGCATCGATCGTTGTAGAGACCAGCAGAGCCCCGACAGAATTCCAAATTCCTACCGCATGGCTGTCGATAAGAGCAGCGCCACCGGAATCGAATACGGCGAGATCTGTAACGGTGATGGTCTGGTTAACCGTGAACGTCCATCCTTCCGTGAACGGTGGGTTACCTAATGTCAGCCCAGCGGTGTTGGCGAAATTGACGCCGAACGTGTCGGCCAAAAGGGGCGTACCTGCGAAACAACCGCAGACGCAAAGAAGAAGTAAAAATTTTCTCACTGATGTTCCTCCGTTCGGATGACTGTACAAACCTTTTGTGTGTTTGTCAATAGGTAAAGCCTCTGCTATCGACGTTTCGAAATCCTTAGGTTGCGTCTCGGCTAGTTCTTAGTAATCAGTGTTTTTTCTAGAACTTCTGATGTAGGACTTTGGTTTCCCAAACTCTTCTTTACTTAGTACTATTCTCCGTTGGTACTCTCCTACGTTCCATAGGTCTGAACGTTGCCAGCAATGCGAGTCCGCGAAAACAATGGCGCCATCAAAAGCCATTGGGCTGTATCCTTTCTGTAACTTCCGTTGTAGAATTGTTCCCATGATGAAGCTTCTGGTAGCTGCTCTTCTCACGGTGACGGCGTTTGCGCAGAACAAGCCGCAAGCTGATCTGTGCGTCCCGCCGCCAAGCGGAACCGCTCCCGCGCTCCCTGCCCATTTGATGACCGGACAGGGGACCGAATACGTCCACTTCGCGATTACTACGTCGAGTCCCGAAGCGCAGAAGTTTTTCGATCAGGGGCTAGCGCAGTTGCACTCATTCTGGGCGCTCGAGGCCGAGCGCAGCTTCCTGCAAGCCGCCCAGCTCGATCCGGACGCGCCCATGCCCTGGTGGGGTGTTGCGATGGTTGCAGCGGGCGACTATCGGCCGCGGCACCAGCTCGAATCGAACCGGTACGGTAACGATTCGCGTCCCGGCGGACGCGCCAAGGCAGCCGCCGAGAAAGCGGTCGAGCTTTCCAAGGTCCCCGGCAAAGCCACCGATCTGGAGAAGTTGTACATCGCCTCCATCGCTGCGCGGCGCATGCCCAACGGCAAGAATTCCGATGACGGCTACATCGAGGGCCTTCGCGCGATCAACGCGAAATATCCCAAGGAAGTGGAAGCGCCCTTGTTTCTATCGCTTCACTTGATGCGCGGATTCGAGCTGCCCGACCGCACCGCGCGTCCGGACTCGATGGAGTCGGTCGCCATTTTGCGGCAGCTTTTGAAAGACGCGCCGGATCATCCCGGTGTGCATCACTACGTGATCCATGCGTGGGAAGGATCCAGCTTCGCCAGCGACGCCTGGCCGAGTTGCAAGCGTTACGCCGAACTGGTGACCAACATCCCGCACGCCCTGCACATGCCCGGTCATATTTATTCGCAAACCGGCAAGTTCGACCTCGCTGAAAAATACTTCGGGATGGCCAACGTGAACGAACTCGGCTACATCAAGGCGGATTCGCTGTACGGCACCGGTCATCACGGGCACAACACGCACTATCTTTCGACCGCTTATGCGTTCGACGGCCAATACGGCAAGGCCAAGGAATACGCCCGCTCGCTGATGGAGTTCAAGGAGAATCCACGTGAGAAGGCTGCGGTGGACAACGCGTTCACGGCGTATCGCCAGGGCTGGTTCGCCCTAATGCGGGCCATGGTGCTTTCGGAAAACTGGGACGAACTGCTGGATGGAACGTCGCTTCCGGTTTACGATCGCCCGCGCGAGCAGGCATGGCGTCACTGGGCGCTGGGCGTCGCGCAGGCGGGCAAGGGCAACGCCGCCGCGGCCGCCGAAGAAGCCAAACAAATGGACGCGATGTTGAAGGATTACGAGGCGCAAGTGAAACACGCGCCGCCGGCTGAACTGACGGTCGCGCATCAGGAACTCGAAGGCCACGTGCTCGCGGCACAGGGCAAAACCGACGCGGCGATCAAGGCTCTTAAGACCGCATCAAAAGAACAACGCAAACTGCGCTACAGCGAGCCGCCGTATTATCCTCGTCCGGTGAACGAAGCTCTAGGCGAGATCGCGCTCAAGGCCGGAAAGACTGCGGAAGCACAGACCGCGTTCCGTACGGCGCTAGAGGATCTGCCAGCCAGCTCGCGATCGGTAAAAGGACTGGCCGCCACTGGCGAACACAAGTCCACCGGCGTGGCAGAGCGGTAACGCAGCTAGGGCTCGCAACGTGAATATGTGGCATGCCCACCATTGATCCCACTGCGGGAAGCGCAGGATTCAAAAAACTCTACCATTACGAAAAGTTCAACGCGGACTATCTTGCCACCACGCTAAAGGAGCAGAAGATCCATTGCTCCAATCCTGCAAATCTTAACGATCCTTGGGATTGCAAACCGTGGTTTGATTGCCGGTCGATGATTAGCGACCCGGTGAAACTAGAGGAAGTGCTCACGTTCCTAGCGAACGCAGCAGGACCGACGCTCGCTACCGACCCTAGGCGTCTGTTGCTCGAAGATCGGCTTCGGAAGAACCCTGAAGAGCTAAGAAAATACATCGGCCAGTTTTCCGTCGGCCTCACCGCGGAACTCACCAAGCGCAGGATCTACTGCCTCACGCCGATTCCAAATTCAACGCTAATGTGGTCTCACTACGCCGCCAATCATACCGGCATCTGCCTTGAATTTGGGGTTGAGAACACTCTGTTCCGGAAAGCACGTCCCGTCAGATACTGCACCACCTACCCGGAATGGACGGTGCATCAAATGGAGGACAAGGTCCTGGAGTTGGTGCTGACCAAATCAATGGATTGGTCGTATGAACGGGAATTTCGCCTGATAGGCTCACACCTCGACGGTCCATTGAAGCTGCACGGCGATTTCTTTCTTTTGCCCGCGGGCGCGTTGACGTCCGTCATCATAGGGTGCGGGTCCGAGCAAGCACCCGCCATCATCGACATCGTAAGAAATCAAGCGCCGGGACTCACGATCAAGCGCGCCGTCCGAGTCCCCGACCACTATAAGCTTCACATCGAAGGTTAAGACGATCCAACCGACCGAAGCCCCTAGCCCGCGGCCAACACCCCGAGCACGTTTAGAAAGGAAGCAACGAGAACGCGCAAAGCGCGTGCGCCACAAGCGTGTGCATTCAATGCAGTTTTCTGCCCCACGTCGATGAAGCTACAATGATCGGAGCCAAAGGAGCCGCTTCGATGCGTTTTCTTCCTCTTCTGTTTCTCGCTCCCGTCGCCTTCGCCGCGAATTGCGAAGGGCTCGCGAGCCTCGCCCTTCCGAATACCACGATCACGATTGCCAAGGCGATCCCCGCCGGTTCGTTCACTCCGACGGGCGGGCGCGGAATCGAAAATCTTCCGGCATTTTGTGAAGTCCACGGAGTGCTCAAACCGACTGATGTGTCTGTGATCCACTTCGAAGTGTGGATCCCCACGGACAATTGGAACGGGGCGCTGGAAGTGGCCGGCAATGGAGGACTCGCTGGGACCATCAGTTTCGCCGCGATGGCTGGCGCGCTCCGCAACGGATACGCCGCCGCCAGCACCGATACCGGACACACCACGCAGGAAGCTCGCACGTGGCTCGAGAATCGCGAGCGTCTGATCGATTACAGCCATCGTGGGCTGCATCTGACGACGGTCGCTGCCAAAGCGATCGTCAACGCGTATTATGTGAAGCCAGCCAAACATTCGTATTACATCGGCTGCTCCTACGGCGGCAAACAAGGTTTGATGGAGGCCCAGCGCTACCCCGCCGATTTTGACGGGATCGTCGCCGGCGATGCGGCCAATTACTGGACGCGCCAGATGGCCAGCGAGGTTTGGAATGGCGTTGTCACCAGCACACCCGAGACGAATCTCTCGCAGGAGAAACTGCAACTCATTCAGGATGCGGTGCTGTCCACGTGCGACGCTCTTGACGGAGCCACCGACGGCATCATCGGCGATCCAACTCGCTGCCACTTCGATCCGAAAAAACTCCTGTGCAAAGGAGCTGACGGCCCCAATTGTCTGACTGCGGCGCAGGTGAGCGCAGTAGAGAAGCTATATAGCGGGCCGATGAATCCGCGCACGGGCGAAAAGCTGTATCCCGGACTTTATCCCGGCGGCGAACTCGGTTGGGGAAAAGCCGGAGGGCAAATGGTGATCAATCGAACCACCAGCTCCGGCGTCAGCTCGTATGATTTCTTCCGCTACGCCTTATTCCGCAATCCCGATTGGGAATTCCGCACCTTCGATTTCGATCGCGACCTGAAGCGCGCCGAAGATTCGCTCGCCTCTATCACCAATGCCACCGATCCAAACCTGGACGAGTTTCGCCGCCTGGGCCACAAACTGATCTACTATCACGGCGCAGCCGATCCGCTGATTCCGGCGCAAAACGGAATCGATTATTACGAAACGGTGGTCGCCAAACAAAAAGGCGTCGAGAAGACGCAACAGTTCTATCGAGTATTTCTGGTTCCCGGTCTGTATCATTGCTCCGGCGGGCCGGGCGCGACGGCGTTCGGAGGATCGATTCCATCGCCCACTGTCGACGCCGATCATGACATGATGAGCGCCGCCGCGCGTTGGGTGGAAAAAGGCGTAGCTCCGGATAAAATTATCGCGACGAAGTATGTCGACAATCGCCCCGGGAACGGCGTGGCGTTGCAGCGTCCGCTGTGCGTGTATCCGCTAGTGTCCCGCTACAAAGGATCCGGCGATAGGAACGACGCCAACAGCTTCGCTTGCGTGAAGTGAACCTGCTGCATCGCAATTATAAGCACTGGCTCGCCCGTAGGCGCGCCAATTCTGGGCCGCGAAGCGATGTTATCGTAAGGGCATGGCGCTTGCCGGTCTTCTCTTGATTTTTTTCATCGCGATTGTTGCGATCGTGCTGTTCGCGTTCCCTCCACAGCGCATCGCGGAATGGCTCACCGGCAATAAAGACAAAAAGAAATAATCACTTCCACAGTTCCGGAAACTGCTTTTTGAGCTGCTTCAGCTTCGGTAAATCGTTGTACACGATATACGGGTTTGACGGATTTTTCTCCAAAAAATGCTGATGATAGCCTTCCGCTGGATAGAATCCCGGAAGCGCCGTAATCTGCGTCACAATCTTCTTTTTGAACACTCCGGCCGTGTTTAGCTGCTGGATGTACGCTTCCGCCACGCGCTTCTGTTCGTCATCCGCATAGAAAATCGCCGAACGGTATTGCGTCCCTGAATCCGGCCCTTGGCGATTGAGTTCGGTCGGATCGTGCGCCACCGAAAAATACACTTGCAGCAGCTTGCCGAACGAGATTTGCGATGGATCGTAGGTTACCTGTACCGATTCGGCGTGGCCGGTCCGCCCGGTCTCCACGGTTTCGTAGTTCGCGGTCGACTGCGCCCCGCCAGCGTATCCCGACACGGCCTGCTTCACGCCTTTGACATGATCGAAAACACCTTCGACGCCCCAAAAGCATCCACCGGCAAACACTGCGGTCGCCGTCTGACCCTTTGGAGAAATGTCGGTCGCGGGCGCCGGAAATTCGGCGGCCTCAAGTGCAAGAACCAACGCGAATGGGAGCAACATCGATTTGAGCATAAGATCCTCGCTTCTATTTTATGCCGAGCCGCGGGCAGCGTCGGCGGTCTAAGCCAGTTGAAATTCTTGGCCGAAATCGCGGATGCAGATCCGATCCGCGGCGCCGCCTGCAGCAGCCAGAATACGCTCGAGCGGCTCATGCAGCGGCTCCCGGCTCAGCTCGAAAGTCCGGTGGTGGACCGGCAGAATGAACTCCGCGCCCGCGTCGTTCGCCATCGCCAGGGCCTGCTCCGGGTTGCAATGGACCCGAATCCATGGATCGTAAGCGCCGATCGGCATGATGGCCAGATCGACCGGTTTCGAAGTCCGCACGCTGCGGAACGAATCGGTAAAGGCCGTGTCGCCCGCGAACAGCACGCGATAGCCGCCCGCTTCGATCAGGTATCCGTTATAGGAGCGGTGCGTGTCGCTGCGCATGCGCGCGCCCCAGTGGTTCACTTCCAGCGCGCGAATGGTCGCAGGACCGATGCGCGCGGATTCGTTCCAACGCAGCTCGCGAACCGAGCCATATCGATTCGGCCGGAGCAGGTCGCTGGTGTTGGTCGCAGTAATTACGGCCGTGCCGCGATTCTCCAAACGCCGCAGCGTGGGGATATCGAAATGGTCCATGTGCGCGTGCGAGAGCAGGATGAGATCCGGCGTCGGAAAGTCGCCCAGCGCCCCCGCCGGCTCCACCAGTCGCTTCAATCCAAGAGTGATCGGACCCAGGTTGATGCCGATGCGCGTGCTGAAAACGGGATCGGTCAGAATGGTGAATCCGTCGATGCTCAGCGCCACGGTGCTGTGTCCAATCCAGGCGGCATGCACGCCTCGCTTGGGCCACGACGCCATTAGCGGCGTTCGAGGCGCCGGTTCCACCGCGCGTTTCATATCCTGGCTCACGCGGCGAAAAAATGCCGGCGCCGCGCGATAGGCGAATGAAGCCAGCCCGCCGATTCCAGCCAGGGTCCTTCGATACAACATCTACTCTATTGACGCACACCAGCGCGGCGAAGATTCGGAAAAGGGGGCCGCCACGGACGCACATGAATGGAATCAATGGATTTATTCGTGTTCAGCCGTTTGCATTCGTGGCTCAAATGGTTCTCCCGGCGCACATGCTATAACCAACTGGTGGACGCGCCCAAATTCCGCGAGCGGAACAAAGTCACGTATCGTCTCGCGCATTGGCCCCTCTGGATTTTCGTGTTCTTCATCGCTCCGGGCCCGCTGACCTTCGACGTGCTGGAGCGTGGATTCGACGGCAGGAGCGCCGCCTGGCTCAGTGTGGTTCTACTCGCCACCGGTATCGCCGGCTTGCGAGGACGCCTGCCCGGAGTCGAACCGAAGCCGTACATTCTGCAGTTTACCGAAGACAAACTGAATCCGCTGTATCGACGCGTTTGCTATACATTTGCCTGGTCCGACCTGATCAGCTTCGCGACCTTGAACCTCGCGGGACTCGTTCATGCGGTCGCCACTGGCGCTTGGCGGCTGCGTCAGATTTACGATTACGCGTATTTTCCCTTGGCGATCGCGCTGTGGATCTGTGGAGCCCTCGGGATGCTTCCGCGAGTTCGGCCGTCTACAAAAGGCGAAGGCACCGAGCGCCGGTATTTTTATGGAACCGTGTGGGCGGTTTGTGCTGCTGAACCGGTGCTCGGGCTGCTTTGGAAAACGCTGCCGAGATCGCATGGCGCCGATATCGTGAAGCTCGCGGCATTTGTAACGATACTTGCCGTGGCCGGAATTCTTGCGCGCCTCGGAAAACTGCCGCGCACCAGAGCGATCGTGCCCGGCGAGTGGGCGGTTTCGGATTGATTCTTGTCCTCGCGGTGATCGCTGCCGTGTTGTTGGCGGGAGCGCTCTATCAACTCGTTGGCGCCGCGCGTGATGCTCGAAATCTTCCACCGCCTGGTCAACTGATCGACGGCTTGCGTGCAAACGTTCAAGGCGAAGGCGCGCCGCCCGTGATTTTTGAAGCCGGAATTGCAGCCACGTCGCTCAGTTGGGCGCTGGTGCAGCCTGAAGCGGCGAAAATCGCCAAGACCGTCAGCTACGATCGCGCCGGTCTTGGCTGGAGTGGCCCGCATCGTAGCCGCCGCATGGTGTGGACCGTAGTCGAGGAGCTTCGCGAGATGCTTCTTAGCGCCCACGTCGGGTCCCCACGCGTGTTAGTCGCGCATTCTTATGGAGGATTGATCGCCCTGGGCCACGCCGCGCGCTATCCCGCCGAAGTCGCGGCGCTGATTCTGTTGGATCCCGTTGGTGTCGGGGAATGGTCGGCGCCCACGGAATCGCACCTCCGCATGCTCCGTCGCGGGATATTTCTATCGCGCTGCGGCGAAATTCTCGCCTGGTTGGGAGTGGTCCGCTTCGCGCTGGCTTTGGTCGCCACAGGCTCGCGCCGCATTCCCAAGCTGATCGCGCACGCGACCAGCGGACGTGGCGGCGCCGCGTTCACCGAACGTATGGCAGGCGAGATAAGTAAGCTTCCGCGCGAGCTGTGGCCAGCCATCCAGTCGCATTGGTGCAATCCGAAAAGTTTCCGCGCCATGCGCGATTATCTCAAGGCCTTGCCGGAAAGCGCGCGCGCCGTCTATAACGAAGTGACCCATTTGGATATCCCGCTGGTGGTCCTCTCCGCGGGAAATTCAAGTCCCGCGCAACGTGCCGATCATGAACGCGTCGCGCGGCTGTCTTCTCGTGGGCGTCTTGAAATCGTCGCCGATAGCGGCCACTGGATCCTGCTCGACCGGCCCGACCTGGTGATTCGCGAAATCGAGCAAGCCGTCAGGGTTTGAAGAACTTGGCAGGTCGGGGACCTGCCCCACGTTGCATATCGATGTTTCACTAAACAGTGGGGCAGGTCCCGACCTGCCTTCTGCCTGTTATTTCCCCATCGCCTGTAGTGCCAATTCGCGATTCTTTTTCGCCACTTCGTTCGAGGGATCGATCGCAACGGCTGTATCGAACTGCTCCAACGCCTCGGAGTATTTCCGCTGCCCATACAGCAGCTCGCCCAATCCATTGCGCGCTTGCGAATCGTTGGGGTATGCCGCGACTACCTGGCGGAACAACTCCACGGCCTCGACCAGCTTGCCGGCTTTGATCAATGCACGACCCAGATTATAGCGGGCATTCTGATACTCTGGCCGGGCCTTCAACGCCAACCGGAATTGCGCGATCGCTTCAGCCGTGCGCCCCTGAGCCAGCATCGCCGACCCCAGCAGGTTCCGCGCTTCCGGATTCTGCGGCTGGTATCGCACCGCGCTCTGCAACTCGGCCGCCGCGCCCGAAGGATCGAGCCGGGCCAGCCGGATCGCCCCCAGGTGCATATGCGCGCTGAAATCCGCGGGATATTTTTCAAGCCGGTGCCGGATCCAGGCTTCTTCCAGTTCCACACGGCGGTCGCGTCCGCCCGACGGTAAGACTTGTAGCCATACATGACCCATCTCGTCTACGACGCGATTCCCGTTGCGGACGCGCTTCGGCGGATGGTTCGGATTACGTGGATTCGCTGCCGAGTTGTCGTAGTGAAACCGCATCGAGATGACAGTACCTTGCGGCAACTCGACCGCTTCGCGATAGCGATACACGGCTTCCCACGTCCGGTTCCAATCGGGAATGCGGATCAGCGATTTTCGTTCGCCACTGGGAAGCGTCACGTAGGCTTCGAGCACATGGCCGAGATCGTGGGCGTGCGGATAGATCGCGAGCACTGAAGCCGCCATGGGCAATTTGAAGTCGTCGGCAATGACGAAGTCGCGCGCGCCCGCCGGAATATCCAGCGCGCCATCGTGCTCCAGTTGGAGCAGCAAGGGGAAGCGCGTCTGCGGCTGATCGGTGAAGTACAGGCCAATGGACGGGCGCACCTGCTCCAGCTTGCCGCTGAGCTGCATATGCGCGTTGAGCAGCAAGTCGTTGCCGGGATCGAGCCGCCATGAGAATCCCGGCGGTTCCGAATACGGAATCCCGCCGGGCTTCCAGTACAGAAAATGGCCGTCGTCGGGTTCATAGACGCTGCGTTCGATCACCGGGTCCATGCCGGGAAATCCTTCGCCGGGAGCGATTTCCTGTGCGCGTGCCGAACGCGCCCGATCGACGTAGAGATTCGCGTGGTGCACCAGTCGCTTGTCGCCGGGCCGGATCTCGATGGCGCGAATCCACCGCGAGGTTTTTATATCGGGCGTGAAAATGAAATTCCAGTAGACGTCGGCGCCGGCGGCGGGAAGAGGGTGCGCAGTTTTCGCCTGGAGAATCAGGTCCGGGGTACCGAGCTGCCAGCCTTCGGTGAACTTCGGCGGGTCCGGAGGATTGGTCCCTTCTGGGGCGCCCGCCGCGGCCCAATTGGCGAACGTGTGGATTTGTTCGTCGCTAAGCCGCAGCTCGTCCGCGAAATTTCCCGGCTCGGGAAGCCAGGGCGGCATGAATTTGCGTTGTGTGACGTCGGCAATCTGGCGGGCATGCTTCTTGACGTCGTCGTAGGTGAGCAGCGGGAAGGGTCCCGCTTCGCCGGGACGATGGCATGGCGCGCACGATTTGTAGACGATCGGCGCGATGTCGTGGGAGAAGGTCGGTTGGGCATCCGCAGCGATTCCAATAACGAGAAAGAGAAAGATTTCACGCAAAGCCGCAAAGTGAAAACGAAAGGAACGCCAAGGGACTTTGCGTACTTTGCGTGAAATCTTGCTACTGCACATCTGCCAGCGAACACCCGATCGCGTGCGTCTCCGCCAGCTTTACGGGCTTGCCTTCGAGCACTGCAGCGATCGCTTCCTCCAGCTCGTGCGTCCGGGCGACGGCTCGGGAAATACCCGGATTCACCCACAAATCGTCGATCCGGCCGTGATATACCAGCCGGTTCTCCGCATCGAAAACCGCTGCTTCTGGCGCTGTGGTTACATGCGACCGCTTTACCAGCTCGTGGTGAGGATCGCGCAAAACGTGTCCTGGGAGGGAATAATCCATCATATGCCGCCGGATCTGGTCGGGCGTTTCGGACGCGTCTGGGTACACCATCCAGACCTCGACGCCCGAAAAGGCCGCAGCCAGACGCCTCAATTCGGGGGCGTAGGGATTGGTGATCGGACAGTCGGTTCGAACGAACACGAATACCCGGACCTGGGCCGGGGAGGCAAACGGATCCCGCGCGTTGCCGGAAAGATCCACTGTGGCGGGCCAAGCCACACCCGTCGCCAGCAGGAGTAATGCTAAATGCTTCACAACTAAGTAGACTACACTAATAGTACGGCTGGGTACAGCGTTGCAGACAAGAAACCAGATCATGCTTGCCGCCGTCTATAAACCGGCGTAAAATCAGGGGGTGAAGGTGTTCAAGTCTATGCGTTCTTTGCCGTTCATAACGCTTTGCTCGCTGTGCGGTGTGGTGGCGATGCCGGCCGCCCAAACCGACGACAAAAAGCAGGACAAGAAACAAGACACCGGGAAACGCGAAACCGTGGCCCGGCCGATGACCGAGAAGGAAAAGAAGCGGCAGGAAGCGAAGCTTAAAAAAGAGCTGGAAACGCCCTGGAAGAAGTGGCTGAACGAAGAAGTCGTCTACATCATTACCGACGAAGAGAAGAAAGCGTTCAAGCAGTTCGCAACGGATGAGGAACGCGAGCAGTTCGTCGAGAACTTCTGGCTGCGCCGCGATCCTACGCCGGACACCGAAGAGAACGAATACCGCGAGGAACACTACCGCCGTATCGCCTACGCCAATGAACGGTTCGCGTCGGGCATTCCGGGCTGGAAGACGGATCGCGGACGGATCTATATCCAGTACGGTCCAGCCGACGAGGTTGAATCGCATCCCTCGGGCGGCTCCTATCAGCGGCCCTACGAAGAAGGCGGCGGCACCACGTCGACGTATCCGTTCGAGAAGTGGCGCTATCGCTACATCGAAGGGATCGGCAACGACATAAACATCGAATTCGTGGACACCACCATGTCCGGCGAATATCACATGTCCATGGACCCGTCTGAAAAGGACGCGTTGCTGTATGTTCCCAACGCCGGTCTCACCCAGATGGAAGCCATGGGACTCGCCTGCAAGACCCAGCGCTTCACGCGCACGGACGGCACGCACCTGGGCGTCGGCGGAACTCCGCTGCCCGAAAGCATGAGCGAGTTCAACCGGCTGGAGCAGTTCGCCAAGCTCCAGAAGCCGCCGGCCATTAAATATAAGGACCTGGAAGCGGCCGTCAATTCGACCATCAAGTACAACCTGCTGCCGATGAAGGTGCGGGCGGATTATATCCCGATCACCGGCTCCTCGGTTCTGACCAACATAACCATTCAGTTCGATCGCAAGGATCTGCAATTCAAGCAGAAGGAAGGGTTGTCGACCGCGAGCGTGAACCTGTACGGCCGCATCACTACCATGTCGCGCCGTCCGGCCAACCAGTTCGAGGATCTGGTCCAAGTGGACGTGCCGTCGGAGATGCTCCAGCAGGCTTCGCAGGGGGTGAATCTGTATCAGAAGACCATCCCTCTGAAGCCCGGCCGCTACCGGCTGAACGTGGTTGCGAAAGATGTGGTCGGCGGGAATATGACCAATTACGAGATGGTCCTGGACGTTCCGCACATGGAAGACGATGTGCTGAGTTCCAGTTCGCTGATTCTGGCGGATCTGATCGAGAAGGTCCCCACCAAGAATATCGGTACGGGGCCGTTCGTCATCGGGACCTCGAAAGTCCGGCCACGCATGGACAATTCGTTCAAGCGTGACGAGAAGCTGGGGATCTACCTCCAGCTCTATAACTTCGAGATGGACGAGACCACTAAGAAGCCGGACGGCACCATCCAATACGAGATCACTAAGAACGGTTCGACCGACAAGATTTTCGAATACAGCGAGGAAGTGAAATCGATGGGCGGCGGTGCGTCGCAGGTGACCATCGAGAAGCTGCTGCCGCTGAAGGATCTGGTGCCCGGCCAGTATACGTTGAAGGTAAAGATCGTCGATAAGAAACGAAATCAGACAGTAAACCAGACCGCCGCGTTTACGATAGTATAGGAACAGAGCTTAGCTGTTCATGATACGGCTGCGTCCGATCACGCTCGGCTTGATGACAGGGTTGGCCTTCCTGGCAATCCTGCCTCCCATGGCAGGTGCAGGCTCGCCTCCAGTGCCCGCCGGTGGAATCTTCGGACAGGTAAAGAGTTCCGCGAACATCGTCCAGATGGGCGCAACGGTACTGCTTTACGATCGCTACGATCAGGTGGTCCGCAGGGCGCTCACCAACGGGGAAGGTAAATTCGTCTTCGACAACCTGGTTCCGGACACGTATTCGATCCGGGTTTCGCTGGCGAGCTTCGTACCGGCGATCCGCCGCAATATCGCCGTCGCGGCAGGATCCGAGAACCTGCTGCAAATCAACCTGGCGAACGTGTTCAGCAGCGTCGACCTGGTTTCTTCCGGTCCCTCCCGCGGAACTTTGATGAGCGACGAGTGGAAATGGGTCCTGCGGTCGTCGCAGGCGACCCGCCCCGTGTTGCGCCTGCTTCCGGTTTCGAGCAGCGCGTCCACGTCACCCCGTTCGATTTTTTCCAATACCACCGGCTTGTTGAAGGTTTCGGCCGGCGATGGCGAGTCCTTTAGCTCAGGCACGACGGAAGATCTGGGAACCGCGTTTTCGCTGGCCACCTCGATCTTCGGAACCAGCCGCGTGCAGCTCAGTGGAAACGTCGGCTATATCGGCAATTCGACCGTCCCAGCGGTAGGTTTCCGTACTACCTATACGCGTAGTCCGGACGGAGTAGCGGGGCCCCAGGTCACCTTGACCGTCCGGCAGGTTTCTTTGGCGAGTCGTGGCGAGAATTCACCGGTGCTGCGCACAGCATCGCTGGCGATGCGGGACCGAGTGGACCTTAGTGAAGATCTTCATGTGGAATACGGGCTGACCACCGAGTCGGTCGTCTTCCTGCATCGCGTCAACAGCTTTAGCCCGTTTGCCCGCGCGACCTACGACTTGGGCCGCAACGGTTCCGTGCGCTTCGCCTATTCCAGTGGAACGCAACCAGCCGAGTTCACGGCGCGCACCTCCGGACCGGAATCGAACGACGCTCTGAACCAGGACCTGGCCGCGCTGGCGTCGCTACCGCGTGTTTCGCGGCGGGATGGAGACTTGCAATTGCAGCGCGCGCAGAACTTCGAGCTGGGCTACCAGATCGCGGAGGGCTCACGAACGTTTTCGGTGGGAGCCTACAACGAGACCGTCACCAACGCGGCCTTCACTCTGGCTGGCGCAAACGGTGTGGTGCCCCTCAGCGACTCGCTTCCGGACTTGGGCACGAATGACCGGATTTTCGACGCGGGCAGCTACAATCGTACCGGAGTCTCGGCCGGAGTGAAGCAGCGGCTGGGTGAGCATCTGCAAGCGGGCTTTGCTACCGGACACACCGGCGCACTGGCCGCGGCTGCTAAAGAGGCGGTCCTCAACACGGGCGACAGCCTGCGCCGTCAGATTCACGAAGTCGACCGGCCCTGGCTCGCCGCGAATCTCTCCACCACGCTGCCGCGAACCGGAACCTACGTCCTGAGCAGCTATGGCTGGACCGATTCGCGCGTGCTCATGCCTGATCATGTCTACATGGCCCAGGACATCAGCCAGTCGACTGGCTGGAACATCCGGATCCGCCAGCCGCTGCCGATGTTCTCCGGGCTCAATGGGCGCCTGGAAGCCACGGCGGAGCTTCGCAACCTGCTCGCGCAGGGGTATCTTCCGCTGGACGCCGGGGGGCGCAGAGCGGTCCTGACTAGCTCGCCCCGCGCCGTGCGTGGCGGCCTGGCCTTCATTTTCTAGCAAGCTGAGAACTTCCCTTGGCAGGTCGGGGACCGGCCCCACCTATTCGTAAATCATTGACATGTGTTGTGGGGCAGGTCCCCGACCTGCCTTTTTGCTCGGAATAAGTCCCTGAAGCTTGCTCCGCCTCAAGTGCCGCTTGCAGTGTCGGCCTTTGCAGACATCGCTTCGAGCGCCTGCTCCAGCGCTTTCACGATTCCGTACGCGGCTTTCGTGTTGCTGCGATACTCCTCCAGCGCGCTTTGCAAGTTTGCGGCGTTGACGCCCGAGCGCGCGATCCGTGTGCGATCCACCAGGCGCGCTGCTACCAGCATCGTCACCGGATTATGCGGCGTGAGCACGCCCAGGTCGGTTAGCTTTCCGAGATTTTCCAGAAGTTCGCGGTACGTCATCGAGGGGATGGTCTCCTCGGCGCGGCCGGCTTGTGTATAGGGATAGATATGGTTTAAGGGCATCGTCTCCTCCGGATGCCAACTGCAAATGTGTTTAGGGTGGACTAACGAAGAGCCGAGCCTGCAATCAGGCAGCTCTGAAGAGCGTCTGCGGGTAATTCAATCGACACGATGGGCTGCCTCCTTTGCAAGATTAGTGGGAAAACTCATACTACCATAGACGCGGAAACAGAGCAAATGGTCGCGGATTACATTACGGTTAACGCGGCTGCTGCATGGTCATGCAATGCAGCGTTCCTAACCCCAGAACCAAATCCCGGCAAGGAATTCCAACGATCTCGCGATCCGGAAACAACCTTGCCAGGGTGTTTAGCGCCACGCGATCCTTCTTATCCCCAAATACAGGGGCGAGCACCATCCGGTTCGCGATATAAAAGTTCGCGTAGCTCGCCGGCAGGCGCTGCCTGTTGAAGTACACCGGCTCCGGCATGGGCAGCGTCGCGACGCGCAGATCCCCGCGCGCGCGCAGCCGCGCCAGATTCTCCCTCAACGGCTCATGGTTCGCGTCGGATTTGTCGGGCTCGACCACCGTCACCACGGTATCTTTCGACGTAAACCGCGCCAGATCGTCCACGTGCCCGTGCGTGTCGTCGCCTGCGATGCCGCGGTTCAGCCAGATCGTTTCCCTCACCCCCAGGTAGGTCCGAAATGCTTGCTCCAGTTCACGCCGTGACACGTCGGGATTGCGCGCCTGCACATCGGACAGCAGACATTCTTCCGTGGTCAGCATCTTTCCCGCGCCGTTCACGTCGATCGCGCCGCCTTCGAGCACCAGTCCGGGCTCGATCCGCCGCAACCCGAATTTTGCCGCGATTGCGCGCGGCACCCTGCCATCGCGCTCGAAGTTGTCATACTTGGCCCAGCCATTGAAACGCCAGTGCGTGATGGCGACTTCGTGGCCGGCCTTGACGAACAGCGGACAATAGTCGCGCGTCCAGCTCCGGTTCGTGGGATGAGGAAAAAACTCCACTGCATTCAAATCGACGTGACACTTGTGCAGAATCTTGCGGACGCGATTTTCATCCTCCGTGATGATGCAGACTCGTTCCACGCGGGCCAGGTGCCGCACGATTTCGCCGTACAGCCACGGAATCGGCTCGAATTTTCCCGGCCAGTCCGATTTTTCGTGCGGCCATGCGAGCCACGTTCTCGCATGCGGCTCCCACTCCGCCGGCATCCGCAACTTCATTTGCCGAGCCATCGATTGAGAATCGGACCATACGCGTCGATCCTCCGGTCGCGCAAAAAGGGCCAGTGCTGCCGGACCTCTTCCATCTTCTGCGGATCGCATTCGACGATCAGCGTCTCTTCATCCGTCTGCGATGCCTGGCCGATCACCTGCCCGAACGGATCCGCCACAAAGGATGATCCCCAGAACTCGATCCCCGACTCCGGCGAGCCTTCATAGCCCACACGATTCACCGCTGCAACGTAGATCCCGTTGGCGATCGCGTGCGAGCGCTGGATGGTCTGCCATGCGTCGAGCTGTGCCGCTCCATACTGCGCCTTCTCGCTGGGATGCCAGCCGATCGCCGTCGGATAAAACAGAATGTTCGCGCCGCCCAGCGCCGAAAGGCGCGCGCCTTCCGGATACCACTGGTCCCAACACACCAGCACTCCGAGCCGCCCGAACCGTGTATCGAAATTCACGAACCCGGTATCGCCGGGCGTGAAATAAAACTTTTCGTAATATAGCGGATCGTCCGGGATATGCATCTTGCGATAAATCCCAGTGACCTCGCCATGGGTATCGATCACGGCCGCCGTGTTGTGATAAATTCCCGCAGCACGCCGTTCAAATAGCGATGCGACGATCACGACGCCAAGCTCGCGCGCCAAGCGACCCAGCGTGTGCGTGGTCGGACCCGGAATCGGTTCCGCCAGAGCGAACAGATCGTGATTCTCTTCGCGGCAAAAATATTGCGAGCGGAACAATTCCTGAAGACATACCACCTGGGCGCCCCGCCCTGCGGCTTCGCGAATCTTCCACTCCGCCTTGGTCACATTCTCGTTGGGATCGAGCCCACAGCTCATCTGCACCAGCCCGACGCTGAATTTCTCGGCGAACATAAACTTCTATTATCGGGTAGAATCGCCTCATGTTGCGATTTTTTCTTGCACTCGTTCCTCTGACGCTGGCTGCCGCCGATTACGCACAGGAGGGCCAACGCTGGTGGTCGCACATTCAAGTCCTCGCCGACGACAAAATGGAGGGCCGCAACACCGGCAGCGAAGGTCATCGTAAAGCCGCGCAATACGTCGCCGGCGAATTCGAGCGCAACGGACTCAAGCCGGCCGGCACGTCCGGCTATATTCAGCCCGTGAAATTCAGCGTGACGCAGATCGACGAGCCCAATTCCAGCCTCGCCATCGTGCGCAAAGGCGTCGCCACGCCGCTGAACCTCGGTGAGGATGCGACGTTCTCCGTGCGCACCCGGCTCGCGCCGCAAGTGGACGCAGCAGCCGTATTTGTGGGCCACGGCTTAGTGATTCCCGAAATGCACATCGACGATTTCGCGGGCCTCGATCTGAAGGGCAAGATCATCGTGTACATCAACGGCGGCCCTGCATCCATTCCGAGCGCCCTCAAGGCGCACTACTCCTCTCGCGGCGAGCGCTGGAAAGCAATCCAGAAAACCGGCGCGATCGGCGTCGTCGAACTCCCCAACCCTAAATCGATGGACATCCCGTGGGAGCGCGCGACGCTCGCACGGCTCAGCGCGACCATGTCGCTTGCCGATCCGTCCTTGGACGAGATGCCTGGTCTGAAATTCAACGTCCGCATCAATCCCGCGCACGCTGACAAAGTCCTTGAAGGCTCGGGGCACACTTTCCCCGAGTTGCTGGCGCTGGTTGACGCGAGCAAGCCGCTTCCGAAGTTTTCGCTGAATCTCAATTTCCGCGCGCATCTGACGATGAAAACGTCGCAGGCGGAATCGCAGAACGTAGTCGGCCTGCTGCCCGGCTCCGATCCGAAACTGAAAGATGAGTACGTTGTCTACAGCGCCCATCTCGATCACGTCGGCGTGGGCGAACCCATCAACGGAGACAGGATTTATAACGGCGCCATGGACGATGCGTCGGGAATCGCCTCGCTTATCGAGATGGCGACCATCATGAAGCAGGAAAAAATCAAGCTGAAGCGCACGATCGTGTTCGTCGCGGTTACAGGCGAAGAAAAAGGATTGCAAGGCTCGCGCTTTTTTTCTCTGAACCCCACGGTCCCCAAGAAGAACATCGTCGCCGATCTGAATATGGATATGTTCCTGCCGCTCTTCCCGTTGAAATATCTGGAAGTGCAGGGACTCGGAGAGTCGACGCTGGGCGATCAGGTCCGCGCGGCTTGCCAGAAAGCTGGAGTCGCCGTGCAGGCGGACAAGGAACCCGATCGTAATCTTTTCATCCGCAGCGATCAGTACAGCTTCATCCGCCAGGGCGTTCCAGCGCTCGCGTTCAAGTTCGGTTATGTGCCGGGGTCGCCCGAAGAGAAAATCGCCAAGGACTGGCTGAAGAATCGCTACCATGCGCCTTCCGACGATTTGGATCAACCGGTGGACCGCGCCGCGGCCGCGCAATTCAATCGCATTCTGCTGGACCTGGGCGAGCGCGTCGCCAACGCTCCAGATCGTCCGCACTGGAACGCGGACAGCTTTTTCAAACGATTCGCTACCGAGTAGTTTGCAGTGTTTGGCGTTCTTTGCGGCGACACTTCGCGGCTTTGCGTGAAGCGTCTTATCGGGCGGCTTACCATATAGTTTGCGTACAGATCTCATCAAGCGCATCGCCCGCGAATGCGGTTTCGAGCTCGCAGGCATCGCCGCAGCCGATCCGCCGCAGGATTTCGCGCGATACGAAACCTGGGCAGGGCAGGGAATGGCCGGCGAGATGCGCTATCTGGTCGATCGCCGCGCAGAAGTTCGCCGCGATGTTCGCAATCTTCTACCCTCGGCGAGATCCGTGATCTGCGTCGGAAAACTGTACAACCAGCGCAGCGCGCCCGCCACACCCGGTCAGGCTGTGATTTCCCGCTACGCGTGGGGCCAGGATTATCACGACGTGATGCGCGAAGCACTGGAACAAATGGCGTCTCTGCTCAGCGTGCATCAACAATTCGAATGGAAAGCTTGCGTCGATACCGCCCCCGTTCTGGAGAGAACTTTCGCGCGTCTGGCCGGCCTCGGCTGGATCGGAAAGAACACTTGCCTGATCAATGAGCCCCTGGGATCGTGGTTTTTTCTGGGCGAGCTGATTACTTCGCTCGACATCGAACCCGACCTCCCGCCACCCGAACGCTGCGGTACCTGCACGCGGTGTATCGACGCATGTCCTACCGGCGCGTTCGTTCCCGCGGGCGATTGGTGGTCGATCGACGCACGCCGCTGCATCTCGTATTTCACCATCGAGCTGCGCCATCCGATCCCTGAAGAGTATCGCGCCGCGATGGGCGGTCACGTGTTCGGGTGCGATATCTGCCAGGATGTGTGTCCCTGGAATTCGCGCGCTCCTGTCACGGATTCGTTTGAAGATATCCATTCCGCGCCCGATCTCGAAGCGCTGGCCAATCTTTCCGAAGGCGAGTTTCACGAAGCATTTCGGAACAGCCCGCTCGCGCGTCCGAAGTATTCGGGATTTTTGCGAAACGTCGCAGTCGCCATGGGCAACAGCGGACTCGCCCGCTTGCGTGCTCCGCTCGAGCGGCTGTCGCGGCACTCCGACCCTCTGATTGCCGAGCACGCGCAATGGGCGCTCCAACGATTACCGCCGCATGACGTCTAAGGATTCATGGCAAGCTGTTGCCTTCCCTTTGCGCCTTAGCGTCTTTGCGTGAAATAAAGTGCTAGACCGGCGCCGCTCAATCGATCGCCGCCAGCAGCGTTTCCGGACTGGCATTGTCGCCGAACGTCCGGCTCAAATGCGCGAACTGGTCCACATTTCCCGGCCCGAACACGAAGCTTCCGCCCAGCTGGAACGGATTCTTCCCCAGCTTGTGTTGACGATGTCCCGCGCCGCTGGCCCGTTTTCGTGCGGTCGCATTTTCGGATTTCAGCAGATGAAAAATGTTCGCGCTCTTCAAATCGGCGATCTGATAGGCGCGCCGGTCCTCGTCGATCAGCAGCGGAAAGCCGATACCGGTATCTTCTCGAAACATGCGCGCGTAATTGCGATCGCCCAGCCCGATCGCCGCCAGGTTTATTCCTTTCGCCCGAAACCGGCCCTGATATTCGCGCAACTGCGCGACGTGCTCGCGGCAGAAAATTCAACCGTAATGGCGCAGAAACACGATCGCGGCCGGTTGTTTTTCCCACAGCGATCCGAGCCGGATCTCGAGCCCGTCCGCGTCCGGCAGTTCGATCGCGGCAAGAGACTCGCTGAGCGTGTGCGCCATTTGATAGAAAGTATATTGGATCTTACTACGCCCGTCATGTACGTGAAAGGCGTCGGGCCCGCCCGCGCCGCCATGCTCGAAGCCAAGGGGCTGAAGACCGTCGAAGATCTCCTGTTGTACGCGCCCTTCCGTTACGAGGATCGCTCCAACGTCAAAACCATTCGCGATCTGGCGCCCGGCGAAATGGCCACCGTCATCGCCGAAGTGCGATCGTCCCAGCTGTCCGGCTTTCGGCGCCGCAATCTGGGCCTGTTCACGGCGACATTTACCGACGCGTCGCACGCGCAGCTCAACGCGAAATGGTTCCATGGCGGCTACCTCGCCGACGTCTTCACGCCAGGACAGAAAGTCGCGCTGTACGGAAAAATTGAATTCGATAGCTACTCCGGCAACTTGGCCATGATGCATCCCGAATACGAAATTCTTTCAGGCGATGAGGACGGCGACGCATCCCTGCACACTGGCCGCGTCGTTCCCATCTACGAGGCGGCTGGAAAAATCACCACACGCCTTTTTCGTGCGCTGCTTTCCCGGATACTCGAAACGGTGACTCCGCTCGACGACGCGCTGCCCCACCGCCTCCGCGAGTCCTTGAAGCTTCCCGACCGCTGGACCGCCATCCGCGATCTGCATTTTCCTCCCGCCGATTCCGACCTGCGCCTGCTCAACGCCTTCCGCTCACCCGCCCAATTTCGTCTCATTCTGGAAGAATTCTTCTGGCTCGAATCCGGGCTCGAACTGAAGCGCGCCAAAGCCCGTCACTTTCCCGGCATCGCGTTCGCGCTCACCGACCGTGTGCGGGAGCAGATCAAGAAGATGCTGCCCTTTAAGCCGACCAACGCGCAGAAGCGCGTGCTGAAAGAAATCGCCGACGATATGTCCGCGCCGCATCCCATGTACCGGCTGCTGCAAGGCGACGTGGGCAGCGGCAAAACACTGGTGGCCGCGGAGGCCGCGATCATCGCTGTCGAAAACGGTTATCAGGCAGTGGTTCTCGCCCCTACGGAAATCCTGGCGACGCAGCACTACTTCTACTTCAAGAGGCTGTTTCAGAAGCTGGACTACGTGACGCTGTTACTCACGGGATCGAATACTTCTCGTGAAAAAGCCCAGCTCAAAAAGGTCGTCGCTGCGGGACTCGCGCATGTCGTCGTCGGCACCCATGCCCTGCTCGAAGAGGACGTCCAGTTTAAGAACCTGGGACTCGCTATCGTCGACGAGCAGCATCGCTTCGGCGTCGAGCAGCGCCAGGCGCTGATGGAAAAAGGGTCACATCCTGACGTCCTGGTGATGACCGCGACCCCCATCCCCCGCACGCTCGCGCTCACGGTGTACGGCGATCTCGACGTCAGCATCATCGACGAACTCCCGCCCGGCCGCAAACCGATCGTCACCAAACACGTCACTGAGGAGCGCATCGAGCAGGTTTACAGTTTTTTGAAGAAACAAATCGACGCTGGCCGTCAAGCGTACGTAGTCTATCCGGTAATCGAGGAATCGGAAACGCAGGCGATGAAAGCGGCCCAAAAGATGCACGATCAACTTTCGAAGATTGTGTTTCCGGGCACCACCGTGGGTCTTCTGCACGGCCGCCTTCCAACTGACGAAAAGGAATCCGCCATGGACCGTTTCCAGCGCGGCGAAACCAAAATTCTCGTTTCCACCACTGTGATTGAGGTCGGCGTGGATGTTCCCAACGCCACGGTCATGCTGATCGAACAGGCGGAGCGATTCGGCCTCGCGCAGCTCCACCAGCTACGCGGACGGGTCGGCCGTGGCGCGGAACAAAGTTATTGCATCCTGGTTACCGGCAAGCTGAATGACACTGGCCGCGAGCGCATCCGTACCCTGGTCGAATCGAATGACGGGTTCTACATCGCCGAAATGGATATGAAGCTGCGTGGTCCCGGCGAGTTTTTCGGCACGCGCCAATCCGGCCTGCCCGCCTTGCAAATCGGGAACATCATCCGCGACGCTGAAATCCTGGAGATCGCCCGCAACGAAGCCCGCGCTTTCATCGAGCATCCGCCTAGCGAAGAGGAACTGCGCCGCGTTGCCGCCTTCATTCGCGAACACTGGCAGCGCCGGTATGGTCTGGTACAAGTAGGATGATGCCTTCTGCGGCCCTCTGCGTCTCTGCGTGAATCGCGACAACATGCGCGTCATCGCAGGAGAATTTCGAAGCCGTGTGCTGAAGAGCCTTCCCGGGCTCGACGTCCGTCCTACGCCCGACCGTCTTCGCGAAGCGCTCTTCAACGTTCTCACACCGCGAATCCACGGAACTGTTTTCGCCGACGTTTACGCCGGCACCGGAGCGGTTGGAATCGAGGCGCTCAGCCGCGGCGCTGCTCGAGCTATTTTCGTCGAACAGAGCCACGCGGCCGCTGCCGTCATCCGCGAAAATCTTCGCTCGCTCGGCCTGGAAACTCGATCGACGCTGCGCCACAGTCGCGCCTCTGTTGTCCTCCCTCAGATGGAGGCCGATATTGTTTTCATCGACCCGCCGTACCAGTTGGAAAAGGAATATGAGCGCTCTTTGACCACGCTTGGCGAAAAGCCGCCGCGGCTCGCGATCGTCCAGCACGCGGCACGATTGCAGCTCGCGGAATCCTACGGAACCTTGCGCCGCACGCGGATTCTGAAACAGGGCGACAACTCGCTAACCTTCTACGAACCCGTCACTTCAGACTAAGTTGCGCAGCCACGTCCCGCGCCAGATCGTTCTTGAGAGCGGCGACGTTTTCATAGTCATGCGACCAGAGTTCGAATGCATCTGCGGCATTAATTAGCTTCACCGTGACGCGGCCGTTCGTCGCCAATCCATCCAGCACGGTCCGTACGTTCAGCTTCTCGCCGATCGCGCGCGTATCGCTTCTCTTGCCTGCAAAGATGGACGCATCCCGTACCTGAAACTTCGGAATAGCATTCAACGTTTCGATGATTTCTCCGGCAAGCTTGGGATCGCCCATCACCGGCAGCACCGCGATCGACGGCGGCGGCGCGATCTTTCCGCGCGGATGGCCGAACAGCATCACCGCTGCGATGCTCACCATGATCCCTGAGAATGCCAGGATGATCCACACCACCCATCGCCCTGGAACGGTTGGCATGATTACTGTGAGCTCGCGACGTTCGAGACACCCACGGCATTGGTGAGATCCACGGCGACGCGCACCACGTTGTTCGCGTTACCTTGCACGTTGAACGGAACCGTCAGCGTGAATTCGCTCCCGAACGCGCTCGAAGCGGTGTTTCCGAACCACGCCGCGAACGCTGAGCCAAGCTGCACGGTTACGTTTGCTTGCGCCAGCGTAGAGCCCGATCCGGCCGAGAAACTGAATACGCCGCTCGAAATCTCGCGCGTCGGCGTGTAACCCGTCACCACGACTGTCAATCCTCCCGAGGTTTGTGAAAGCGTCACTGTACTGATCACCGGCGCCACTGCTGCCGTAGTGATGGTTGCGGTGGTTGGCGGCGAATCCGCCGGCGATGTGACGGTCACCGTAATAGTGATCTTACCCGCTACCGTCCCGGTCAGCACCGCGACGCTGGACTTGCCCGCCAACACGGCTTGCGTGCTCCCCGCCGCGATCGTGAAATTCACCGTGCGTCCGCCCGTGCCGAACTGAATCATCTGGTCGTCGCCGCCCGAGGCGGATTGAAAAGTCAGCGTTGCAGTCCCGCTGATGTCGCTTGTAAACGCGCTGGCGATCGAAATCGTCATCGGAAGCTGCTGCGCGAACGTTGATGTTGCCGGCAATCCGCCGATGGTCAGCGCCGGAATCGTCGTCGCCGCGGCGGTGGGCGAGGTTGCCGATGGGGCCGCAGCCAATGGATCCGGGACGACCAGGATCGACGCAGAGCGCACGTCAAATAGCTTTACCAATCCACTCGCTGGACTCGTTAATCGGAACGCGGATCCGCTGAGCGGAAAAACGCCTTCCGGCGTGCAATCGCAATTTAAGATTGCCAGCGCGCCTTTCTCGAGGTCCATGCCGTAAACCACTCCGGCAGCGTCCGCGGCGGCAATGGCCTGGTTGTCCGCCGAAATTCCCAATCCTACCGGCGAGGTCGGTTGATTGGAGGTGTCGTATATCGTCGCTGTTTGACTGTTCCCAGCGATGCCGCGCAGCGAAAAGATTCGCGCCGGCGTCGCCATCCCGAGATCCGAGCCGCCGGCGAAAAACGAGAGCGCTGCAACCCCTTCGTCCACCTGCAACTGGGTGCCGGACCCATCAGGGTCGAATGCGTACATCCCCGCGTCCCAGACTCCGGCGATCCATCCGTCGTCGCTCACGGCGAAGGTCTTCGGACTTCCCAAAAATGTCGCGTCGATTTGGTGAACGACGGACGCTCCCGGCAGCCCGCTGACGACCTGGAAATGCGACGTCACCGCATACCACAGCGCCGCATGCGAGCCGCTCGGACTGATTGCAATTCGATCCGGCGCATCGGCGACGTCCCGAATATGCCGCACTCTGGCCCCGGGCGCGATCAGCAATACTTTGCCGTCATCTGCCACCGCCAACGCGTAATCCTGCCGCGGTGAAATCGAGATTGCAGCCAGGTCGCGCCCGATAGGCAATGCATCCCCAAGCGCGGCAGCACCGGCGATTCCGTACATCGGGCGGATGTGCGCACCATCCGGAACCAATCCCAGCCTCGGCCCGTCGATCTGCGCCCACATAAGCTGAGCCGTGCCGAACGCGATGAATATCAGCCGAGATCGCATCAATGGGGACCCCCCACAGTCGGAGTTCCCGCCGTGATCACGATCGGTCCGCTGGACGAGGACGAGTTCGATCCACCATGCTTCGCCGCGATCACGCCACCCGCAACGGCCGCCGCGCCGATGCCAAGAATGATCCAAACCTTGCTGGACGACCCGCCACCGGACGTCGATACTCCGGACACGTTCGTCTGCGTAATGACCGCGCTCGCCGTCTGTCCCTGATACGACGCCGTCACGCGGATCTCGAATTTCCCGGTTTGCCGGTTGAAGCGAATCCCGCGCGCCACCGCCCGTCCGTTGCGATCCGTGGTGGCGGTCAGCGTGGTGGTGCCGTTCGAAAACGTGCCGCCCGGTCCTTGTGAAGGGAGAGAAAACGCGATCGCCGCGCCTTCCACCGGCTCCTGCTTTTCATCCCGTACCTCCACCACCGGCTCACGTGTGACGGGTTGGCGCACGTTGTTGATCGCGTCCTGTCCCTCCACTACGACGATGCGGAGCTTGGGTTCCTGTCCCGGAGCGAGACTGGCGAGAAGTAAAACAGCGATGGCTGAGCGCACGACGATTCTAAAGTATCACGCACGCGGCTGTCTTTGAAAGTTTTTCGCGATACTAGCGATACTAAAAGATACATGCTCCGCTACGCCGCCGTCGACATTGGCAGCAATTCCACCCGGATGCTCGCGGCGGAGGTGCTTCCCGGCCAGCCAGTCAAAGTTCTGGCGTCCGAACGCGAAGTCACGCGACTGGGCGCCAGTGTGTTCCGCGATGGCCGCCTCAGCAATCAGGCCATCGAAGGGACCGTGCGCGTGCTGGCGCGCATGGCGGAGACCTACCGCAAGCTGGATCCCGTTGGTGTGCGCGCGGTAGCGACGAGTGCCGTCCGCGACGCCTCCAATCAAGGCGAATTCATCGCGCGCGCCTCGAATGTGCTCGGCACACAGGTCGAAATCATTACCGGACGCGAGGAAGCGCGCCTGATCCATCAGGGCGTGATGAGCCGCTGGCCGCAGCCTGATAAACGCGTGCTCATCGTCGATATCGGCGGCGGCAGTGGCGAGATTATTTCCAGTGAGGACGGGCACTTGATCGACGCGTTTTCGAAACCTGTCGGCGCGGTGCGGCTTCAGGAAATGTTCCTTCACGCTGATCCGCCCGAGCCGCGTGAGCTGCATCAACTGGCCGAATTCGTGGATGCGAAACTCGAAGCCGCAATCGCCCGCATGGGACTGCGCTGGGATCGCGTCATCGCCACCTCCGCCACCGCGGCCGCCGTGGTGTGTTCGGTGAACCGCGTCTCCCGTTCGCGCCGCGATCAGGCGGACCGCCTGCGCGCCTCTACCGCGCAGATCCGGAAACTTTACAAGGCGCTCTCCGCGCTCGACCTGGGGGGCCGGCAAAAGGTCGCGGGAATCGGTCCCCGTCGCGCGGAAATCATCGTGGCCGGTACCGGGTCGCTGTTGCGCATTCTGGAACGGTTCCACGCTCCCGCCGTATATTATTCCTCCGCCGGCGTCCGCGACGGAATTATCGCCGATATGGCCGCCCGCGGCGTGGGTGGCGAACGGACGCGCCTCAGCCGCGATCAGCGCAGCGAAGTGGAGCGCGTCGCCGCCCGCTTCGGTGCGATCCTCAGGCGTGCCCGCCGCGTCGCCCGTTTCACCCAGACCCTGTACACGCGGCTTCAATCGCTGCATCAGTTGCCGCTCAACTTCGGCCGCCTGCTCGAAGCCGCCGCGTATTTCTGCGAAACCGGCCATTACATCAACGATTCCGGTCATCACAAGCACGCCTACTACGTCGTCTCCCATGTCGATTTTTCGGGATTCGAAAATCGTGAACGCGAATTGATCGCGAACCTGTGCCGCTATCATCGCAAAGCGATGCCGTCCGCCGCGCATCCCGAATTTCAGGCGCTCTCGCCCGACGATCGCCGTCCGCTGTTGCTGCTGATTCCCATACTGCGTCTCGCCGTCAATCTCGCTCGCGGCCCGGAGGAAGAAGAAGTGGAGATCGTAAGCTGCGAGATCCAGCCCACCCGCGTACTGGTGAAACTGCAGGCGCCGCGCGAGCCCGATCTGGCCGAATGGGCCGCCTCACGCGTCTCGGATGTGTTCGATGAAGTGTATGGAAAATCCGTGGTCGTCACCCACGAGCGCGCTTAGAGGACCCGAGCTTGCAGCTGCGGCTTTAGCCGTAGTGTCTCAAACGGCTGACTAGGCTCGCGGCTCGGAAATGTTGGCACCGAGCCGCGAGCGGTAGCGACCGGGTCCCGATTTTTTCCGCAACCCCTTAGGCTGGTTTTGGACTCTGCAGGTGTGCCCGGTCAAAGGCCCACTACTCCGATTCCGCTGCCGCCTGAGCCCCCGGTAGCTGCGTCAGCCCCGTTGACAACGCGAGCTGAGTCAGCCCCGCCACGTTATTCACGCCCAGTTTTTTCATCATTGTCTTGCGGTAACTGCGCACTGTCTGTTCCCGCAAATCCAGGATCACGGCAATTTCTTTGCTGGTCTTGCCCTCCGCCACCAGCCGCAGCACCTGCAATTCTCGCGGCGAAAGCACGTCCAGCGCCGACGACGCCTGCTTCGATTCCAGGTCGCCCCGCTGAATCCGCGATAGCAGCCGGTCCGATACTTGCGGACTCAGATATGCTCCGCCGCGCGCCACCATCCGCAGCGCTTCCAGCAGGTCGGAATCCGATGCTTTCTTCAGAATGAATGCGCGCGCCCCCGCGCGAATCGCACTCACCACGTTGTTCTCGTCGTCGTACATGGAAAGAATGACGATCTTGCACTCGGCGTGATACCGCAGAATTTCCGAGGTGGTCTCGACTCCGTTCAGCCCGGGCAGGCCGATATCCATCAACACCACGTCGGGACGATGCCGCTTGACGAACTGCACCGCGTCCGGTCCGGTCTCCGCTTCGCCCACCACGCGGAACTCATCCCCGCGGCTCAGAATCGCCTTGATGCCGTCCCGCATGATCTTGTGATCGTCGACAAGAAGGACGTCGAAAGCCATAACCGACCAATTGTACAGCGTTTATCGCTCGTTCGCCGCCATCGCGTTACTCAGCTCCCGCACGCGGTCGATTGCCTGGTCCAGCACCTCGGTCACTTCGCGCACCAATTCGGCGGTCTGCGGAAAATCCATCTTGATGAGCTGCAGTTTCAGTCCGGCCGCCGAGAGCAGCGGACCAATCTCGTCATGCAGCACTTTCGATGGAGCTTTCGGCATCAGGGCTTGCGCTTCAGCGCGCGCCGCGCCGCTTCCGCGATGTTCTTCGCGCGCAGTCCATATTTGTCGAGCAGTTCATCTGGCGCGCCCGACTCGGCGTAGGTATTGTTGATCCCCACGAACTCCATCGCGGCTGGATGCGTCTCAGCCACCACCTGCGCCACGCGCACGCCCAGCCCCGAATCCACCAGATGCTCTTCGGCGACCACGATTGCGCCGGTTTCCTTGGCAGCTCGCGCAATCGCTTCGCGATCCAGCGGTTTGATTGTGTGCATGTCGATCGTTCGCGCCGCGATGCCTTCCGCTTCCAGCGTCTCTGCCGCGCGGATCGCTTCCGCCACCATCAATCCCGTGGCAATCAGCGTCACATCGTTGCCCTCGGTCAATTGCACCGCCTTGCCGATGGTGAACTGCTGTTCCGCCGGATAAATCACCGCGGCTTTCGCGCGGCCCGCTCGAATGAACAGCGGACCCTTGTGTGCTGCCGCCGCTTTGACCAGCGCCTTCATGGAAACCTCATCGGCCGGACACAGCACCACGAAACCCGCCAGGGAGCACGCAAGGCTCATATCCTCGATGCTCATTTGCGACGGCCCGTCTTCGCCGATCGAGATCCCGCTGTGCGTTCCCACCGCTTTCAGATTGACGTTGGGAAACGCGGCCGTCACCCGCAACTGTTCGAAGCCCTTATTCAACACGAACGCCGAGAAACTGGACACGAACGGAATCTTTCCGCTGGATGCGAGCCCGCTACCGATCGCCACCATGTTAGCTTCCGCGATGCCGCACTCGAAAAATCGTTCCGGAAATTTCTTGCCGAACTCCGCGGTATATGTGGATTTGGATAGATCCGCGTCCAGCACCACCACGTCCGGATTCGCTTCGCCCAATTCGACTAGCGCCTTGCCGAACGCTTCGCGCGTCGCCGGGCCGAGCTTCAATTCGTACTTGATTTTCGTCGCCACTATGCCAGCTCCTGTAGGGCCTTATCCGCTTCCTCGCGGGTGGGCGCCATGCCGTGAAACTTTGGATTGTTCTCCATGAACGAAACGCCTTTGCCTTTGATAGTGTGGGCGATCAACACCGTCGGCTTGTCCTTGGTGGCGCTGGCTTCGGCAAACGCTTTTTGCAGCGCTGCGATGTCGTGCCCGTTGACCCGCACTACATGCCATCCGAACGCCCGCCACTTGTCCTCGATCGGCTCCAGCGACATGATGTCCTTTACGAATCCATCCAGCTGAATCCCGTTGTAATCGACAATGGCGCAGACGTTGTCCAGGCCGTTGTTGCCGGCGAACATCGCCGCCTCCCAGATCTGCCCTTCCTGTATTTCGCCGTCGCCCAGGACGACGTAGGCGCGCGCCGGACTCTTGTCGAGCCGTGCCGCCAGCCCCATCCCGATCGCCAGCGACAATCCTTCCCCTAGCGATCCCGTGGACGCCTCCAGCGCCGGAATGTAGCGCACGTCCGGATGCCCCTGATACACCGACCCGAGCTTTCGCAGCGTGTTCAGCTGATCCTTTGGACAATACCCGAACTCCGCCATGACGGCGTAAAGAATCGGGCAGCAGTGGCCCTTCGAAAGAATAAACCGGTCGCGATCCTTCCATTTCGGATTCGCCGGATCGTGCCGCAAGACATCGAAAAACAGCGTGACCACAATCTCGGTCGCGGAAAGCGACCCGCCTGGATGTCCCGATTTCGCCTGAGTGATCATCTCGATCACCTCGCGCCGCATTTGTTTCGCGATCGCGGCGAGTTCCGCCGGATTGCTCGTTTTCGCCATAGTCTACTAATTTAACATCGCCGCCCCGTCTGCATGGCCCTGTGGCGTATTCGCACTCGTTGCGAACACCTTCGGCCCGCTACACTGTACAAAGTGCTCGCCGCCCTTGCCGAAATGAAGGGCCAATTTGGCCCCGACGCCGCTCGCCGCACTGCCGCTCTGCTCGAACGCGCCACACATGCGCGCTTGCGCGATCCCGCTGATCTCATCCGTCTGCACGAAGTGGTGCTCTACCTGCGCGCCTATCCGCAAAGCCCGCGCGTGCTCCGCCTAGCCGATAAAATTCTCTTCTCTTTCGCCGACCGTCTCCGCCGTGTCGATCGCGATCCTCTTGAAGATCCGGAAATCTCCGGTATTGCCGGCGCCGGCCTCTCCACCAACTTCAGTTACGACGTCGCGCAAAGCCTCGCCGCGCGCTATCCGCTCCACATCGATTGGGAAAACTACGAACACTCCGATCGCCTCGGACCCGTGCTCGCACGCCTGATCCCGCTGGCCGGGGAATACGCCGCTGTCGAGCCACATGTCGACTGGCGCTACTGGTTCGAACGCGCCCGCGGGACTGTGAAGTGGCTGCTCGCCCACGTCGACCGCCAGACCTACGACCTGCTCGAAGTACCGCTGCGCTGGGAACTCGGCGATTCCTTCGCAACGCGTTCCCGCACGCGCATCCTGCGCCGCCGGATTTACTATCATCGTAGTCCGTTCCTCAAGCGCAGCGAGATTTCTCTCGACCGCGAATTCGCCGCGCCCAAGACTACGATGACGCGAATCGCGCGGCCCCAAAAGATCCTCAACACCATCCTCGATACTTCCGCGGTCCGCTACCGCGAGCTGTGGGGATTCACGCATCCCGACGCCGCACACGTCTATCACGCCGACTTCGGCCGCGGCGTCGATTTCTATTTCTTCGGCGTTCCCCCGGAATGGCGTTTGCCGCTGCGCGCCTATCACGCCGGAATGTTTTTCAAGAACGGCGTGCCCATCGGTTACGTGGAGGGCCTGTCGCTGTTCGAGCGCATGGAAGTCGGTTTCAACCTGTATTACACTTTCCGCGAAGGCGAAACGGCCTGGCTCTACGCCCAGATTTTGAAGATTTTCCGCGAGCAGCTCGGCGTCACCTGCTACTCCGTCGACCCCTATCAGCTCGGTCACGAAAACGACGAAGCCATCGACTCCGGGGCATTTTGGTTCTATCGCAAGCTCGGTTTCCGCAGCACCTCGAATAAACTGGCCGCCCTGATCGAGCGCGAAGAGTCCCGCATCGCCGCGAATCGAGAATACCGCACTCCGCCCGCTACGTTGCGCCGCTTAGCCGAGGCCCCCCTGATCTACGGCGGCGGCAAGGAATGGGACCAGTTCGATCTACGCAAACTCCCGCTTAATCCGCGAGTCCCGCCCGGCAAACACGCTCCCGAAGAATCCCGTTATCTGCGCGGGATGCAGCAAGACCGGAAGCTGCGGCGTCAACTTCTGATGACGGGTGACAAATCCTGACCGAGTCTGTCTAATGTGGTAGCCTGTCGTGTCTATGTCCGCTTCCAATTCCTCACCTGCCATTTCTACTTCAGTGAAGTGGACCATCTGCGCCGTGGCGGCGCTCGGGTTCCTGGTCGACATTTACGCCATCCTGGTGGCGCCGCTGATCGTTCGCGACGCGCTTCTTGAACTCGGACACCTGCGTCCCGGTACGCCGGCGTATGCGGATTGGGCCGCGTATCTGTTCTGGATTCCACCGCTTGCCGGAGGATTCTTCGGCCTCATCGGCGGCTATCTCACCGACCGCATCGGCCGCAAACAAATCTTGGTGTGGACCATCCTGATCTACCTGGTGGCCGCCGTTGCCGCGGGATATTCCACTTCGCTCGGCTGGCTGCTGGTATGGCGCACGCTCAGCTTTATCGACGCTTGCGTGGAGTTCGTGGCGTCGGTCGCATGGCTCGCCGAAATTTTTCAGGAGCCGAAAGCCCGTGAGCGAGTCCTTGGGTGGACCCAGGCATTTTCTTCGCTGGGCGGCGTCGCCGTTTCGCAGGCCAGCTATCTCGCCAATCACTATGGAGCGTCTCTGCCACAGATCTACAACGGGCACTCCGCGTGGCGCTACACGCTAATTTCGGCGGTGATCCCGGCTATCCCCCTGGCGCTGGTGCGTCCCTTCCTTCCTGAATCTCCAGTCTGGAAACAGAAGCGCGATGCTGGCACTCTCAAGCGCCCGCGATTTTCGGAACTGTTCCAGCCTGCTTATCGTAGGACGACCATCGTCACGGCGCTCCTGTTCGCCTGCGCATACGGAGCCGCGTTCGGTGCGATTCAGCAAGCTCCGCAAATCACGCCGGGATTGCAGGAAGTCGCAAAACTCGCCCCTGCCGTTCGTGGTGAAACCGTCGCCAAGGTTCAGCAGATGCAGGAATGGGGTGGACTCGCGGGGCGCATCGCGCTGGCTCTGCTCGCCGTGGTGATTGTCAGCCGCCGGGCGCTGCTTCGTATATTTCTGGTTCCCGGATTATTTATCGTACCTTTTGTGTTTTATTATCCCGCTACACACAGTCTGGATATGCTACGCATCGGAATGTTTTTCGCGGGATTTTGCACCGTCGCGCAATTAAGTTTCTGGGGAAATTATTTGCCGCGAGCCTACCCCGTGCATTTGCGCGGCACCGGCGAAGGATTCGCCGCCAACGTCGGGGGTCGCATGCTGGGCACTTCGGCCGCCTACGTGACCAGTCATTTGCAAGCGATCATGCCCGGTACTGCCGCGCCAATGCGGCTCGCGTATGCAGCCTCGGCTGTAGCGCTGTTTGTGTATTTGCTTGCGATCGCGTTGAGTTTCTTCCTGCCCCAGCCGCCCCAAAAGCTGGACGACTAATCGATCAATAGTCGTATTCTAGAAAAAGAATGCAAAAACTATTTGCGCTTGTGCCCTTATTGTCTTTTTATGCAACGGCTCAGTTTCCCGCCACACCGCCGCTCATCATCAGCGTACTCAATCCCGGCTCCAACGATCAGCGCTTTTGCGCAGGCATGTTGGTTCAAATAGGTGGAAACAACTTTGTTCCATTGGGCGTCGCGCCCACAGTAACGGTGGGCAATCAAGCGGCATACATCCAGAGTGCCGTGAGTAATCTCATCGTGGCACAGTTGCCGCTCTCGCTTCTCAATGGTCCGACCACGTTGACCGTGAAAACTTCGGGGGGAAGCGCGTCGTTCGGTTTGACGATCTACCCGTTTGCACCCGCATTCGACTTCGTGCCAGCCATAGCCGACGCAAGCTCAAAAGAAATCTCGGTCTCCAACCCCGCGTTTCCTGGCGAGCCTGTGATTGCAACCATGGTGGGGCTGGGCCCAACGAATCCACTAGTCTCGATCACAACATCTCCGCCAACGACCGCTCCCACCACAACGCTTCCGACCGTCACTGTCGGGGGCCTACCGGCCCAGGTGACGGGATCCGTAATCGTCTCCGACCGCGCCATTTATCATGTGAGCTTCACGATACCCACGAACATTGCACTCCGCGATCAGGACGTCGTCGTCAGCATGGGAGGGATCACATCGCAAGCGTCTACGATTCCGATCGGCGCCGCGACTGGCACCACTCCTACGATCACCAACGTGTTCAACTTCGCCGACGATCGCGGCGGACTGTCACCCGGCGCGCTCGCCGCCATCGTAGGACAGAATCTGGGATCGACAACGGCCGTGAGTGTGGGAGGTAAACCGGCGTTCATCGGGAGTGCCTCGGCGACTCAGGTCAATATTGAACTGCCCATCGACCTCCCAGTTGGCGGCACGACACTGACCGTCACTTCGGGCAGTCAAACCTCGGAGCCAATCAATCTCACGATTGACACGGTGTCTCCAGCTTTTTTCGCGCATGGCCTTCCTACCTTTCGACTCCAAGAGGCGGGAGTGTTCTTAGCAGAGATCTCCGCGTTGAATCCCGCCTCGCCGGGCAACTCGGTCTTTGGTCGCCTGGTGGGCCTTGGACCAACGAATCCTCTGGTTCCGACGGGAAAGGCGCCTACAGGCCTCGCACCAACGGTCGCGCGGCCTATGATTACGGTGGGAGGTAGGACCGCGAATTTCTCTTCTTGCGGACTGATCGGGGTCGGCATTTACGAAATCGTTTTCACCTTGCCTATCGACACTCCGCTTGGCAATCAGGATGTCATCCTGACCATCGGTGACAAATCGTCACCTTCGGTGACACTGATCGTTGCGAATGCGCCGCAGAGTTTTCTCGGATTCCGCAATGCGGCAAGCGGACAACTCCGCGACAGTACGCATGGCATCGCTCCGAACACGTTCCTGAGTATCTACTCGACGAACATCGGATCGACAGACTCGCAGGGAAACTTGTTTCCTTCAACGAATTACTTGAACACCCAGGTTCTATTCAACGATAAGCCCGCGCCGCTCTACAACGTGTTGCCTTCCGCCAATCTGATTAATGTAGCGATCCCCAGTGAGCTTGCGGATGCCGGGACCAATATTGTCACCATTATGAGCTCGAATGGCATCACCGAGAATCTCATCCTCACCATGGCGTCGACCGATGTCGGCGTTTTCCGCATTCCCGATCCAACCAATCCAAGCCGGCAGATCGCGGCCGCAACTGTAGCCAACACGGCACAAGTCGTTCTTCCGCAAGCTACCGCCGCCGCCTACAAGTTTGCTCAATGCCCGGGCGCGTCTCCCACGACTTCATGCGCGGGGCCCGCACACGCCGGCGATTCGATAGTGATCTATTTTACGGGTGGCGGAAGGGCAACTCCCAACGGCGACCCGAATGGAAATCCAGTCCCGACCGGATCGGTGGCGCCCCCTGACGGCAGAATAATTTACAAGACCGTGCTCACACCGATACTCACCATCGGCGGAATCCCAGCGCCAGTTCTTTTTTCAGGAATCGCGCCGGGCACAGCGGCGGAATATCAGATCAACACCGTGATTCCAACCGGCGTGACACCCGGTGACGACGTTGCCGTGGTCCTGTTCTTTGAAGGCAATTCTGATACGGTCACGATCTCCGTGAAGAATCCGTGATCATGGAGTAGGCAGAGACCGCAGCCGAGCGCTCAGCGCCAGCGCATCCTCCATCGCCGCCCCGATGCGCAGCAGCTTATCTTCTTGCTGCGGCGCCGCGAGGATTTGTAATCCGATCGGCAATCCGCTCTTGGTGAATCCGCATGGAAGTGACAATGCCGGAATTCCCAGCGCATTGATCGCCCGCATGAATCGTGTCGACGCGAGCCTCGCGTCTTCGGGCGCGCCCCCGATCTCGACCGTGGTTTGTCCAATCTTCGGAGCAGGAATCGGCGAGATTGGTGTGAACACGCAATCCACTTGTGTCCAGAGTTTGGAGAATTCGCCAATGAACATGCGCCGCAACCGCTGCGCGTCCGCATAATCCGCGCCCGAAATCAGACGCCCTTGGTCCAGCAGCGCCAGCACGTCCGCTCCGAAATCCGCCCGCCGGGCGAGATACGGACCCAGGTTGGATACCGCTTCCACCAGGAGCAGCACGCGGGCGACTGTGTTTAATGCGTCGATATCGGGGACCCGTAAGTCGACGATCCGCGCGCCCAATGCAGCGGCAGTTTGCACCGCTCCGCGCACCGCGACGCCCACTTCCACGTCTAGACGGTCGAAATAATAATTCTGCGGAAGCCCGATGCGCATGCCGCGAATATCTGCGCCGGCGGGCGGCACAAAGCTGCTGGATTTTGCCGCCATCGCGTTGAAGGCGACCGCCGCATCGCGAACCGTCCGCGTGATGGGCCCCACGTGATCGAGGGTCAATCCCAGCGGGATCACTCCGCGGCGGCTCACACGCTCATAGGTCGGTTTCAATCCCACGACGCCGCAAAACGACGCCGGCAGGCGGATGGACGCGCCCGTGTCGGTCCCGGATGCTGCAAAAACCAGGTCTGCTGCGACAGCCGACGCCGATCCGCCGCTCGATCCGCCGGGAATGCGTTCGGTGTCCCAGGGATTCCGCACGGCGCCGAAATGCGGGTTGGTGGACGTGATCCCATAGGCGAGCTCGTGCAGCCCGGTCTTTCCCACCATCACCACGCCCGCGTCGTTCCATTTCTCGACTACCGCCGCATCTTCGGCGGGCACGAAATCGAAAAAGAGTTTCGATCCCGCGGTGGTGCGGACGCCGCGCGTTTTCATGAGGTCTTTGTGTGCGACGGGAAGGCCGTGCAGGGGACCGCGATCGACGCCGCGGGACAACTCGGCATCCATTGCGACAGCGCGCGCGCGCGCCGAATCGGCGATGACGGTGATAAAGGCATTCAGTTTCGGATTCGCGCGCTCGATCCGCTTCAGCGATTCGTCGGTGAGTTCCAGCGAGGAAACTTTCTTGGCGCGCAACGCGGCGGCTGCTTCCAGGATGGTCATGCCACGTCCTCCGGCCCGGTCCATACGTCGGCCCCGGCGGGAATTGTCTTTTGTAGCGGCCGAAACGCCTTTTCTAAAGCCTCCAGCGTGGGCACGATCTTCTCCACGTCAGGCCCCGGAATGGGCGGCTCCAGAGCGGCAGCGATCTTCTTCCAATCGGTCATACTGACTCCTGTCTCTCGACTCCTGGATTTCAATAATACAATTGAAGTAATGGTCGCCACAGAGAATCGCGTTACGCCGGCTCCCCTCACTCTTCTGACCGAAGAGGAAAAGATGTTCCAGTCCACCGTTCGCAAATTCGCGCGCGAGCGGATTGCGCCCTTTGTGCGCGAAATGGACGAGGCCGGCGTTTTCCGCAAAGACATTCTTAAAGAGATGTTCCAACTCGGCTTGATGGCCATCGACGTTGCGGAACAATACGAAGGCCAGGGCGGCTACTTCTTCCAGTCGATTCTCGCGATCGAGGAGCTGGCCAAAGTGGATCCCTCGGCTGCCGTGATCGTGGACGTGCAGAACACGCTGTTCAACAACGCGATCTCGCGTTGGGCGACTGAAGAACAGAAACGCCGCTTTTTTCCACGCCTCGCCAAAGATACGCTCGCGAGCTACGCGCTCTCCGAAGCCGGCTCCGGCTCGGATGCGTTCGCGCTGGCGACGCGGGCAGTGGAATCAGGCGACCATTACCGCCTCACCGGGCGCAAGTTGTGGATCACCAATGCGGGGGAAGCCGGCCTGTTTTTGTTGTTTGCCAATGTGAATCCGGAAGCGGGCTATAAGGGCATCACGGCGTTTCTGATCGAACGCGAATTCACGGGATTTCAGGTTGGCAAGAAAGAAGACAAGCTGGGCATTCGCGCTTCGTCCACTTGTGAGCTGATCCTGGACGATTGCCGCGTTCCGAAAGCCAACGTGCTCGGCGAAGTGGGCAAGGGTTACAAGATCGCGATCGAGACGCTTAACGAGGGGCGCATTGGTATCGGCGCGCAGATGGCCGGGCTCGCCCAGGGTGCGCTCGATCACGCGCTGGCGTATGCGCAGCAGCGCAAGCAGTTCGGAAAAGCGATCGCCGAGTTTCAAGGGGTCCAGTTCGACCTGGCCGAGATGGCTGTGGACGTGGAAGCCGCGCGGCTCATGGTTTATAACGCGGCTCGTTTGCGCGACGCGGGCATGCCCTTTGTCACCGAAGCCGCCATGTGCAAGTATTTCGCGTCGCAGGTGGCGGAGCGGACCGCGTCGCGGGCGGTCGAGGTGCTCGGCGGTGTCGGGTTCACCAAGGATTATCCGGTGGAGAAATTGTATCGTGATGCGAAGATCGGCCGGATTTATGAAGGCACCAGCAACATGCAGCGGGTGACCATCGCCAAGCAGATGTTGGGAAACCGAAGTTGATCGGATTTCGTCTGGTCTAGAGGAGTTCCTTATGCGCGTGTTGGCATTGACCCTGTTGGCCGCCGCGGCGGCCTTGGCTGCGGATACCAATCAGCAGCTCTCTCAGGCCCAGATCGACGAAATCGTCCAGAAGTTCTCGGCGAAAGAATCCGCATTCGCGCGGGCGCGGGAAAACTACACCTATCGTCAATCCGCCAAGATTCAGGAAGCCGACGATGCCGGCACGCCTGGAGGCAAGTGGGAAGAAGTCTCCGACATCGTCTTCACGGGCGAGGGCAAGCGCACCGAACACGTGGTTCGCGCTCCCGTCACCACGCTACGTTTGATCGTCATGGATCCCGGCGATCTCGAAGACATCCGCCATACGCAGCCGTTCGTGCTGACTTCCGAAGAACTCCCCAACTATTACGTTCGCTATCTGGGCCATCAGAACGTGGACGAAATCGGCTGCTATGTTTTCGCGGTGAAGCCGAAAAAGCTCGAGTCCAATAAGCGCTACTTCTCGGGCCAGGTGTGGGTGGACGACCGCGACTTGCAGATCGTTAAGTCATACGGCCGGGGCGTGGGCCTGCAGAAGAAGAGCGAAGATCACCAGTATCCGAAATTCGAGACCTATCGCGAGCAGATCGACGGGAAATACTGGTTCCCTACTTACACCATCGCCAACGATACCCTGCATTTCAAAGAAAACGACGTCCGGATCAAGCAGACCATCAAGTACGAGGACTACAAGCAGTTCCGGTCCGACGTGAAGATCACTTTCGGCGAGGAAGCCGACACCAAGCCCGAAGTTAAAGACGATAAGAAGGATGAAAAGCCTGCGGTAAAAAAGAAACCGTAGACAAACTCCTCAGCGAAAGACCCTAAACTTCCCCAAGGTGCCTGTCGATCAATCCATTGGAAATTTCCGATGGCTTCTTCGGAGACCGCGCAGGGAGAAAAGCCCGCGACCAACGACCTGGACCGTTTGAAAGGCGTGTTTCTCGCGAATCTGAATCACGAGATCCGCACGCCGCTCAGCGGGATCCTGGGTATGGTCGATCTTTTGCTCGAAACCGGGCTGGATGAGGAGCAGCGCGAATATGCCAACGCTACGCGCTTGTGCGCCGAGAATCTGTTCGAGATTCTCAACGGTGCGCTGCAATACTCGGCACTGGAGGCGGGTCAGCTCTCGCTGGACGAGGGCGAGTTCAGCCTGAAAGAAATGCTGGATGCCGCTGTCAACCAGCTCGCTCCGCGGGCACAAGCCAAAGGATTGAGACTGTTTTCGACGATCGAAGCGGGGCTGCCGGAAACCATGTATGGCGACGCGCCGCGATTGCGCGAACTGATCAGCCACCTGATCGCCAACGCGATCAAATTCACGCACTCCGGGACGGTCGAAGTGCGCGCGTTAGCCGATCGCGGGGCAGGCGAGATGGTCCTGGAAATTCACGACACCGGGATCGGAATCGAGCCGGCGAAACTCGAAATGATTTTCGATTCCTTCCACCAGGTGGAAGGCGGGCTGGCACGCAACTATCCGGGTCTGGGGCTGGGGTTGGCGCTCGCGCGCAAGCTGGCGGCTCTGATGAACGGCCGGATCGAGGTGGCCAGCACGCCGCGCGGCGGATCGACGTTCACCGTGCGGATCCCGCTGCGCATGGGCGCCGAAACACGCGAGAATCCGGCGCGCGAATCGGTGGGCACCCACACCGTGCTTCTGGTCGAGGACAATCCTATCGGGATGAGGGTTTTGCGTCGCGCGCTGGAGCGGAGAAACCTGGTGGTGGATGGCGCCGAGTCCGGCCGCGCTGCGCTCGACGCCGCTGCCAAGCGCCGCTACGACCTGGTTCTCATGGACCTGCAGATGCCCGAAATGGACGGGCTGGAGACCACCGAGGCCATGCGCCAACTGCCCGGTTACGAGACGGTTCCCATCCTCGCATTGACGGCGGATTCTTCCGATGAACTCCGCGCCCGATGCCGGCGTCAGGGGATGCAGGCGTTCCTGTCGAAGCCGGTCGAGCCCGCCGAGCTATGGTCGGTAGTTTCGAAATTCCTGAGTTAATCGAATAAGGCGGTGAGTGAAACGAAGATGTTCGGGTTTGATGTCCGCATCACACCGTCTTTTGCTTCCAGCATGCCTTCCGAGGTGTACCGGTAACCGCGGCGCGTTTCGGGATCGATCACCCACACATTGGGCACGCCCATCGTTAAGAAATCGTCAAGCCGGTGAACGACAGAATTGAGCGTATCGTCCTTGGAAAGGATCTCGACGCACAGGAACGGAGCGTGTCTGATGATCGGCGTGCGCTCCGCTCCAGCGAGCAACGCGCAAACATCAGGAATCCGGAAACGGCGCGGGTTCACTTGAACACACTGTTCGACCAGCGCGAAAATTCCCCATTCGGCTTCGCGGCTCCGAAGATAGAACGCCAGTTGAATCTGTAGCCTGCTGTGATCGATCTCGCCCAAATTGCGCTCCAGGATTTCGCCGTCCACATATTCGCAATCGGGCCGATAGGTGGTGGATAGATACTCGCTCACAGAGACTTGTGTCGCGGCCGGCATGTCTTTATTATAGTGCCCGCTCCTGCTAACCTTTAACTTCACACATGTCCGATAAGAAATTACAAATCATCCCCCTGGGTGGCCTGGGCGAGTTTGGGATGAACTCCATGGCCATCCGTTATGGCGATGACATCATCGTCGTCGACGCCGGGATGATGTTTCCCGACGCTGAGTTGCTCGGGGTGGACATCGTCACGCCCGATTTTACTTATCTCGAACAGAACGCCGCCATGGTTCGCGGCCTGGTGCTTACGCACGGCCACGAAGATCACATCGGCGGCATCCCGTTCTTACTCAGCCAACTGAACATCCCCGTGTATGGCACCGCGTTCACGCTGGCGCTGGTGGAGCGGCGTCTGGAAGAGCATCAGATGCTTGACGAAGCGCGTCTGAAGATCGTCAAGCCGGGCGAGAAGCTGGAACTGGGGCCGTTCGCGATCGAATTTATTCACGTGACGCATTCGATCGTGCAATGCGTCGCGCTTGCCATCACCACTCCACTGGGCGCGATCATTCACACCGGCGATTTCAAAGTGGATCCGACGCCGACCGATAACGAGCTGTTCGATCTGCATACGCTGGCCGCCTACGGAAAGCGGGGCGTGCTGCTGCTGATGTCGGATTCGACCAACGTCGACCGGCCGGGCTATACGGAAAGCGAGCGCGCCGTGGGGCCGCGCCTGGAAGACCTGTTTGTCCGCTCGCCGCGGCGGCTGGTGATCACCTGTTTCAGTTCGTCGATTCATCGCTTGCAACAGATTCTGGAGCTGGCGGATGAATACGGCCGCAAAGTCGCGTTCCTGGGGCGCAGTATGCTAGCCACCACCGAAATCGCGCACGACCTGGGCCTGCTCACCATTCCCAACGGGATTCTGCTGCGTCCGCAGGACATCATGCAGACTGCTCCGAACAAAGTGGTGACGGTGGTTTCGGGGACCCAAGGCGAGCCGATGTCGGCCATGTCGCGAGTGGCCGTGGATAATCACAAGTCGCTGTCGATTGAGCCAGGCGATACGGTGGCGCTGAGCGCGCGCATTATTCCGGGGAATGAAAAAGCGATTTACCGGATGATGAATCACCTGGCGCGGCGCGGCGCCGATGTGGTGTATGGCGCGATGAATCCGCCGATCCACGTTTCGGGTCACGGGAATTCGGAAGAGCTGCGGCTAGTGCTGAACCTGGTGCGGCCGCGATATTTCGTGCCGATTCATGGCGAATACCGGCAGCTCGCCAAACATGCTCAGCTTGCGCAGCACTTGAGTCATTGGGGACTCGAAGGAACCTTCATTCTGGAATCCGGAGAGACGCTGGAGATCGACAATGCGGGCGCGCGCAAGGGCGATCCGGTCACGGTAGGCCGCGTATGCATCGATTCGGGCACGCTGGATGAAGTGGTCGAGGACATGGTGATCCGCGACCGGCGCCATCTTTCCGAAGACGGGTTCGTGCTGCCCATCATCGCCATCAACAAACATACGGGCAAGCCCGAAGGACTGCCGGAAATCGTGAGCCGCGGATTCATGTCGATGGAAGACAGCTCGGCAGTGATGCTGGAAGCGCGGCAAGTAGTGCTGAAGACACTGGAATCGTCGACCGCGGAGGAGCGCGGCGATTGGGGCGTGATGCAGGAAAAAATCCGCGCAGACCTGAAGCGGTTCCTGACCAAACAGACATCGCGGCGTCCGTTGATTATGCCGGTGATTCTCGAAGTTTAGCCTCCAACATTATTCTTTGGCGCGCGCCGCAACCGTTTATTTCCCCGACGATCGGGCCGCTTCGTAACCCCAGGCGGAATGGGACCCATCGTCACCAAATGGCTTCACGTTGCGACGGCAGAGGTTCGAACACTTATCCGTCCCGCGGTGGGCTGGAGGCCGATGAGCGCGCCAACCACTCTGCCCGCAGTTTAGCGGAGTGGTGAAGGTTCGCAGGCGAACGGGACTAGTAAGTAATTCACAACAATTAAGATATAGGCCAAGAACGAAAGCGTAACCACGTTTTACGAGGGCGAGGCACGGATGGACTAGTCATTACTTCGCCGGTTCCACCCCGCCTCGGTTCGGCCCCATGCGTCAGCTTGAGGAATCGCTATGACCGCGCCAGCCCCACGCTGACGCATGGGGCTAATCCGGAGCGATGTACGCGGCATTTTTGGCGCGTACGGGAGAATCACGTACATTTGAATCCGACGCCAAGGACGTAGGGGCGCAACGCTTCTACGAACATTATGGATTCACGCTCTTGCCCGTCGTACCGCTTCACCTGTGCCCGTAATCCGTGAACACGTAGTCTCTTGTCTTCACGGTAGTGTGGCACGTGAACCCGCACTTGGCGTCGTTCCCCTGCGGCGGCTTGCCAGCCATGGTGCCGGGTGTGAACTTATCGGATGCAGCGTCATAGTCGAACACGGCATATCCCCACCCGCCGCTGTCGGCGAACCTCTTGCTGTCCTTCACCATGAAGTCCATATCATGCTGGGTGCCTGGCACCGTCGCTGCGGGGAACGTCTCCAACTTTTTCGGGTTCCAATGGATCTTCGCCAACTTGGAGCCATCGGGGAAAGGCTTGCCGTTGCCGGGAACGCCGCCCAGGTAGGCTTTGATCATCACAGGATTAGCGAGGATCGCAGCCATAAGGGGTCCGTCCTGACTGATGGAGACCACCTGCCAGGCTTCGTATCCTCTGAACTCAGAGAAGGAGAGCCCATTCGGTACTTTCGCGGTGTACTTGTCCTGCGCGGAAATGGCCAAGCCGCCCACTAAGGCGAGCACTCCCGTAATCATCGGAATTGTCAGCATCTCTTTGCCCTTCATCACCAGCACCTCCTTTTGTCAAGTTTAGCGCGGCCGCTGAAACAAGGGGTCAAGAGACATTGCAGGACTGGGGTCTGCTCCACGGATAATAACTTCAGTGGAGAAAATTACAGACGCGTCCCTTTATCCTGGCCAAGCTGAGCAGGTTTTCACGCCCTCATCCGAGGCGGAGCTCTTGGAGATTTTGGCTCGCGCTTCGGCGGAGCTGGTGCCGGTTACGTTGGCGGGGGCGCTGACGGGGGTCACGGGCGGAGCGGTGCCGCAGAGTGGATGGTCGGTTTCGCTGGCGCGGATGAATCGGGTGGAGATTCAGGACGATCGCGCGATTGTCGGGCCGGGGGCGCTGTTGCGGGATGTGCAAGCGGCGGCCACGCGGGCGGGGAAGTTCTATGCGCCGGATCCGACGGAGAACACTTCGTCGATTGGCGGAAATATCGCCGCGAATGCGAGCGGGTCGCGGAGTTTCAAATTCGGCGCGACGCGGGAACATGTGCTGGCTTTACGTGTGGCTCTGATGGACGGGCGCGTGATCGATGTTAAGCGCGGTCAGGCCGTGGATTTTGAGGTTCCAGCGATCCGGTTGCCGCGGACGACGAAGCATTCGGCGGGTTATCGGCTCGCTCCGGGGATGGATCTGATCGATCTGTTTATCGGGAGCGAGGGGACGCTCGGCGTCGTGACGCAAGCCGAGCTGCGGTTGCTGCCGGCTCCGGGGGAACTGACCGGCGGCGTGGTGTTTTTTCCGTCTGAAGAAATCGCCTTGGATGCGGTGGATGGATGGCGCACGGCGGGATTGCGGATGCTCGAATATCTGGATGAAGCGTCGCTGAAGACGATGGACGTGGCGCAGCGGGCGGCGTTGATCGTCGAGTGGGAAGGCGATTGCGATCTGGACATGACTGGCGCGCTGGAGGATGAATCGTGGTTCGCCGTCTCGGCGGCGGATCGCGAGCGATTCCGGAAATTCCGGCACACGCTGCCGGAGCGGGTGAATGATCGCATCCGGCGCAGCGGGTTCATGAAGCAGAGTACGGATTACGCGGTGCCGATTGAGAAGGGGCGGGAAATGCTCGCGATTTATCGCAAGGAGATTCATTCCGAACATGTGATTTTCGGGCATGTCGGGGACGCGCATTTGCACATCAATACTTTTTCCGGATCGGCGGAGGAGTTTGAGAGGAATAAGGCTCTGATGACGGAACTGGCTCGGGCGGCGGTAGCGTTGGGAGGGACGGTGGGGGCGGAGCATGGACTGGGGAAAAGAAAAGCGCATTTGTTGGGGATTCAGTATTCGGCGCAGGAGATCGACGCGATGAAGGCGGTGAAGCGGCGGTTCGATCCGCAATGGTTGTTAGGGCAGGGAACGTTGTTCGGGTGAATGAGCCGCGGGGATGAAACCGCTCCCTCTGGTCACAGCTCAGGGGCTAGTTGACCGGTTTGCCGAGGGAGCACAACGGATCGCCGATCACGATGTTTTGCCAGCTCAACGCGCGGATGGCGATGTAGTAGCTTTCGGCAAGATTGCGGCCTTTGTAGTATTCAGGCAGCAGATATTCGGGGCGCGGGGTCATCGCTAAATACGGCTCGTCGACGTGGCCGGAGGCTCCGGTTGCTCCTTCCATGATGTAATCCGCCGTCATCGTTTGCGGGCTGTTGGCGAACCAGAGCTTGGGCGAGTTCCAGTCGCTGAGGTTCCAGGAATCGGGTGGACGCTTGAAGGTGCGCGCATTGGTGGACACGAATTCGGTCATGATGGCGCCGGGTAACCATTGGAAATGCAGGAAACGTTCGTGGCGATTTTTGTCGTTGGAGCCCCAGCCGGCGTATCCGATCACGTCTTTTTCGTTGTACAGCACCTTGCTCGATTCATCCAGAACGACGCGCTCTTTGGGGAGCAGAACGGCGGCGGTGCGGAGCCACTCGTCACCGCTGGCTTCGCCGTGATCGCGCAGGTCGATGACGAATTTTCCGCGATTGGCGGCTTGCAGCGAACGGTCGATCATGGCTTTGACGTCCTTGAATTCGTAAGCGTCCAGGCGCGTGACCAAGTAGATGGGGAACTGTGGATGGGTGAATTTCGCGTCGCGTTTTCCGAAGAATGGATTGGGAATCGAGCCGGGCAGCGCATGCGGGCGGCCGCTGTGCATATCGGTGTACAGCAACGTTAGCTCGCTGTCCAGGGCGGCGGAACTGGTCGCCATCCCAGAGCCCGTGCCGGAGACGCGGAGCGGGACGCCGGATGTGGTGACGATGTAAAGAATCGATTCGGCCAGCCGTTTTTGGCGAAGAAATGTCGCGATGGGCGCGGCAATTTCACGATCGTAAACGGCGCGCGGGATGGTTTCTTCAGTAGAAGTCCGCACATGACACAGGTTGGCCATGGGGACGGCGCGGCGGCGCGTGTAGTATTCGCCGATTTCGCGGGAAACCGGGGAATTATCGTTGACCACGACCAGGACGTTTTCGGGTCCTTGGGCGGCAAGCACCGGCGGGAACGCGAACAGCAGCGCGACTCTGGAGATTTTCCGCTTCAACGCCGATGCTAAAATTGTAAGCTACCGCACGAATGGATCTGGATCAGCTCCACACGTTTCTCGAGATTGTGCGCCTGAAGAGTTTCTCCAAGGCCGCGCAGACGTGTTTCCGGACGCAGCCGGCCGTGAGCGCGCAAGTGCGGCAACTGGAGCAGGAACTGAATGCTCCACTGTTCGACCGGCTGGGGACCAAAATCGCGTTGACGCCGGCCGGGCGCATTTTCGCGGAGTATGCTGAGCAGATTCTGGATCTGCGCCGGCGTGCGCAGAATTCGATTAACGAACTGGAGCGGGTGCCGCGAGGCGAACTGGTCATCGCGGCCAATGAAGCGACCTGCATCTACGTGCTGCCGCGCGTGTTTTTCGAATACAAGAAACGATTCCCCAAGGTGCAGATTTTGATCGATCGCTCTTTCGGCAGCCGCGTGGTGGAAGCGATCGTCGATAACCAGGCGGATTTCGGAATCACGCAGCTTCCGGTGAAGGAAAAACGCGTCCAGGCGGTCAAGATTCATTCCGACGAAGTGAAGGCGATCGTGCCCGCGGGGCATCCTTTGGCTTCGAAAGAACGGATCACGCCGGAAGACCTGGTGGGTCAACCGTTGCTGCTGCCGAAGACCGGTGCGCGCCGAACGCGTCTGGCCGCCTGGCTGGAGCCGGTGGAAGACCAGATCCGCATTTCCATGGAATTGGATTCCACCGAAATGATCAAGCGCTTTGTGCTGGCGGAGCTTGGGATTGGATTCTCGGCGGGCGCGCATTGCCGTGAAGAAGTGGCTGCGGGACGGCTGGTGGCGATTCCGCTGGGACCGGATCCCATGGAGCGGCAGATTGGACTAATCTATAGGAAGGACAAAGCGCTGTCAAAAGCGGCGCTGGGGTTCATCGAGGTGACGTTGAGTCATGCCGGAAGCGATCCGGTGCGCGTGCCTCCGCGGCAGGCCGGTTCGATTGACAAGCCGGCGGTAAAGGGATCATGAATCGTCTTACAGTGAAGACCTCGACTATCTTCATCGCCAAGGGCGGCCGGACACAAGTGTTCCACTCGGTGAACGAAGTACCGCCGCGGTTGCGGAAGCAACTGGAAGAATCGACGAACAGCTTCAATTCGGCGACGATCCTGATCGCCGACCGGCGCGGGCGCGAAGAAATCGTTCGGGCGCTGAACGGATTGCCATCGACGTTGCGAACGCGGCTGGCGACATCGCTCGCTCCGAAACGCGACGCGGCGGCGGATGCAGTGAAAGATCGGGCGCCATGGAATCGATTCCTGCGCCGCAACTGGGTGGAGATTCTGCTGCCCGGCGCGGTGGGGCTGATCGTGTGGCTTGCGTTCAACTACCACTAAAGATTTCACGCCTTTGCGTGAAATCCGGAATTTAGCGGAACGGAACCGAAATTGTGATGTTGCGGTATTTCATGCCGCCGGTGTGATCGCCCTGAATGTAGAACGGGCCGGGTTCGGCCTCGTTGGCGTCTAGGGCGCCGCCGGTGATTCCTGGGATTTCGGCATTGTCGATAATGGTCTTGCCATCGCGGACCAGAGTGAGCCAGCGTCCGATCAGCGTCGCGTCGAAGCTTTCCCACTGTCCCGGTTTCCGCGGCATTTCGACGGACGGAGCGAGCATCCCATAGATGGAACCCATGCTATGGAAGTTGTCCGGCTCTTTCTCGTAGGCGATCTGAATCTCGTAGCGGCCGCGCAAATAAAACCCGCTATTGCCATCATCTGGACAATTTAATTCGAAGTGAAGCTTGAAGTCGTCGAACGCGCGAGTTGTCTTTAGATTTGCGCCGCGCGTGACGTTGACCAGCTCCCCACCTTTTGCTTCCCAATGGTTCTTGGTGGGATCCATCGGCTCCCAACCGGTCAGATCCTTGCCATTGAAAAGAGGCTCCGGATTAGTCCAGGCTTTCGGGGCGGGATGTTTTAGGGCTGGGGCGCGAACGCCGGCGATTTCGGCCGTGCCGCCTGGTTCGCTTTTCTGCGTCCCGGTAAGGCGATCGCCGCTGGCGGTCAGGTCCCAGGTTTGGACGCGGCGGCTCCAAGAGAAGACCACGGTCAGATGCGAGCCTTCGGCCTTCACGCTGGTCACGGGGTGGACGCTCCCGTCTTTCGGTTGGATGCGGGCATGCAGCGCGCCGCCGGTTTCGGTGACTTCCAGCCAGTCGGGGTAGGTTTCGGTGGAGGACTTGATGGTGACGTCCCAGCGCCCGGCGAACGGGCTGGCGGCGTTCAACACGTTGATGCAGGAAACGGCCGAGAGCAGGATTAGCGAAAGGCGAAGCATGTGGAATAGTGTAAACGAAGCGGGCGTCCAGATTTGGCCTGCGGAACTAACGAAATGTCGAGTACCGCGTCCCATGCTATAGTTAATCACTATATAGCTGGTGACGCCATATGATACAAGAGATCCGTTACGCGCTTCGGGTTCTGGCCAAGAATCCTGGTTACAGTCTGATCGCGATCCTGACACTCGCGCTGGGGATTGGCGCCAATGCCGCCATCTTCAGCGTCGTCTACGGGGTCCTGCTACGGCCGCTCCCTTATAAGGACGGCGACCGTCTGGTCATTCTCCATCAGAAATCCAGCCGCGGCGCCGCGAACGTGCCGTTTTCGGTTCACGAAATCACGGACTACCGCACCCTGAGCCACACGCTTGAATCGGTGGTTGAACACCACTCCATGAATTTCCTGCTGCTGGCCAACGACTCGGCGGAGCGGGTGAATACGGCCGTTGTATCGGCGAACTTTTTCGACGTGTTGGGGATCAAGCCGATCCTCGGCCGCAACTTCGTAGCGAGTGATGACTCGCCGAAAGCGGACGCGGTGCTGATCCTGAGCTACGAGTATTGGCGCGGGCGTCACGGGGCCGACCCGAACATCGTCGGCAAAGTATGGCAGATGAATAACCGGCCGCACACGGTGATCGGCGTGCTGCCGCCGATCCCGCAGTATCCGGTGGAAAACGACATTTACATGCCGACTTCGGGGTGCCCATTCCGGTCGTCGCCGGGATTCATCGCAAATCGCAAGGCTCGCATGATGACAGCATTCGCGCGAATCCGTCCGGGTACACCCGTGGAACAAGTGCAAGCCGACCTCTCCACGGTCGCGAGCCAGATGGAAAAAAGCAACCCGGACGTGTATCCGGCGAGCTACGGATATTCGATGCACGTCGCTCCGCTGCGCGAAGATCTAACCCGGCGCGCGCGCACCACGTTTCTGGTTCTGCTGGCCGCGTCCGGACTGGTGCTGTTGATTGCGTGCGCCAACGTTGCGAACCTGCTGCTGGCGCGGTTGCTGAAACTCGGACGCGAACTCGCCATCCGCTCAGCGCTGGGCGCCGGGAAGGGACGCCTGGTGCGGCAGGTTCTGATCGAAAGCGTGCTGTTGTCGCTGGGAGGCGCTGCGCTGGGACTGCTTCTGGCTCCGGCGGCGCTCTCGCTGCTCACGAAATTCGCCGAGCGTTTCACGACTCGTGCCGGCGAAATCCGGTTGGATACTCCGGTGTTATTGTTCACGCTACTGATCGCGCTCGCTACGGGAATCCTGTTCGGATTGGCCCCGGCGCTTTCGCTCAACAAGAATTCCGGGGAAGCGTTGAAGCAGGCGGGGGGACGCGCCACGGTCAGCCGCGGCGGCAACCGGTTGCGCGGGGCCCTGGTGGTAGCGCAAGTGGCGGTCTCGTTCACGTTGCTGATCGGGGCGGGCCTGATGATTCGCAGTTTCGCGCGACTGATGCAGGTGAACCCGGGCTTCAGCGCGGATCATTTGCTCACCATGCGATTGAGCCCGAATTTCTCGAGAATAAGAGGACGCGAACAGGGCATCGCGCTTTCGAAGAACATCCTGCAGCGCGTGAGTTCCATCAGTGGAGTTCAGTCCGCCGCGCTCGCCTCGAATTTTCCGTTTGGTCCGGGCGGGATCGCCAGTGGGCCCGGCAGCGTCGGCTTTGTGATCGAGGGCCGGCCAGTCTCCACCGGCGAACTGGCGCCGCTTGTGGATACCACGATCGTCAGCTCCGACTATTTTCAGGCCATACGCCAGCCGATCGCCGCGGGCCGTGGTTTTACAGACCATGACGACGCCAGCGGTGTACAAGTGGCCGTCATCAATCAGACCATGAAGAATCATCGTTGGCCGAATGAGGACCCGGTTGGCAGACGGATCAGTTTCGATCAGGGCCAGCACTGGGTGCAGATCGTCGGAATCGCAGGCGACGTTCGCGAATACGGGTTAGATCGTCCGCCGGGCGACGAAGTGTACCAGCCGGTGTTGCAGTCCGGATTCCCGGGCAGCCTGGTGATTCGTACGCAGGCCGATCCACTGTCGATGGCGGCCGGAGTTCGTGCGGTGCTCCACGATGTCGATTCACAGTTGGCCGTGGATCAGGTCCAAACGCTGGAACGGTGGGAGCAGGAATCCTTCGCGACTCCGCGCGTCACCACCATCCTTCTGGGCCTGTTCGCGGGACTGGCGCTATTGATCAGCGCGGCCGGGATCGCGGCAGTGATCGCACTTTCAGTCACGCAGCGGACCAGCGAACTGGGTCTCCGGATGGCCTTAGGCGCCTCACGCGAATCGGTGGTCGCCATGGTGTTGCGGCAAGGGCTGACCATGGTGGCGGTAGGAATTGCCGCCGGGATCGCCGGATCGATCGGGCTGACGCGTCTGCTCAGCTCGCTGCTGTATGCAACCAGCCCCACTGATTCGACTACGTTTGGGGCGGTCGCTCTCGCGTTCATGGCCGTCGCGGCGGCTGCGTGCTTTGTTCCGGCGTTGCAGGTCACTACCATCGATCCGCTGATCGCACTGCGACAAGAGTAGCGCCCGTCGTGCTAACTTGATCGCAGTGTGATAAAAGCGGCGATCATCCTGGCTCTGGCAGCGCTGGCGGCGCTGGCCCAGGAAAAACTACAGTCCGTGTGGGACGGCGTCTACACCGAACAGCAGGCCAGCCGCGGCCGGGTCCACTATGACGCGAAATGCGCCGAATGCCATGGCGACGAGCTGGAAGGCGACGTGGTGGAAGCGCCCGCGCTGTGCGGCGGCGAGTTCCTATGGAAATTCAACGGCGTGACGCTCGATCACATCTTCGAGCGAGTGCACCGCGACATGCCCCTGACTCGCTCAGGGACATTAAGCAAACAAGTGAGCGCTGACATTGTGGCCTACATGCTCAGCGCCAGTTCCTTGCCCGCGGGAAGGACCGAGCTTCCGCCGGATGAGCACCGGCTAAAGCTGATCCGGATCGACGCGGAGAAACCAAAGTAAGAATAGCTCTGCGTTCTCTCTGTGACTCTGCGTCTCTGCGTGAACTTTTTCCGGACTCACGCAGAGGACGCGGAGAGCCGCGGAAAGGAACACGCAACGCAGTTCCGTTAAGATGCGTCTAAAGGAGTGTCCTGTTTAACATCGGCATAGTTGGGGGAGGGATCGGCGGGGTCGCTGCGGGGTTGGCGCTGCATCGAGCGGGGATGGACGCAACGGTTTACGAACGCGCACCGGTTCTGCGCGAAGTCGGGGCCGGGATGATGCTGTGGCCGAACGCAACCCGTGTATTGAAAGAGTTGTGTGTCCTGGATCGCGTCGTATCCCATAGCGGGCCGAATGACTATTTCCTAGTTCGCGACAGCGGCGGCAAGACATTGATGAACATCGCGCTGGGACGATTCGACGTTCCGGCACTGTGCACCCGCCGGTCGGACCTGCTGGCGGCGCTGCTAGCAGGATTGCCGGCGGATCGCGTGCAATTGGGATACGAGCTCACTGGGTTCGAACAGACCCACGCCAAGGTTGTTCTCCACTTTGCCGACGGGAAGTCTGCGGAGCACGATGCGGTGATCGGTGCCGACGGCCTCCATTCACGGGTGCGGTCGCGGCTCTTCGGAGCGGTGAAACCGATTTATCGCGGATATGTCGTTTGGCGAGGCATCGCCGAATATACCGGCGACGCGCTTCCCACCGGATTCAACAGCGAGACATGGGGACATGGACATCGCTTCGGGATCCTCAACACGGGGCGTGGGCGGTTCACCTGGTATGCGACGGCGAATGTTCCGGAAAACCATCCCGACGATCCGGAAGGACGTAAAGCCCGCCTGCAGCACATGTTTGCGGATTGGCACGAGCCAATTCCGGAATTGATCGACGCGGCGGCGACGATTCTCCGCAACGATGCGTATGATCTTCCGTTTCTGCCGCGCTGGGGCGAAGGGCGCATCACTTTACTGGGGGACGCCGCGCATCCTTGCACGCCGAACCTGGGGCAGGGTGGATGTATGGCGCTGGAAGACGCTCTGGTGCTGTCGAAATGCGTGGCCAGCGGAGCATCGATTGAGCATGCGCTACGCCGCTACGAATCGCTGCGCCGGCCGCGGACCCGGCATATTCAGAATCGATCGCTGCTGATCGGGAATATCGGTCAGTGGCAAAATCGCGCCGCCGTGGCGGGACGGGGACTGGTCACGAGTCTGCTTCCGGCGCGTTTGTTCGAGCGCAATTTGAGGAGGCTGTATGCCTACGAGACGTAGTTTCGCGGCGCTGTTCGCAGTGGTCGCACCCGTTCTCGCGCAGGACGTTCCAATCGACGTGAGCCGCAGCACTATCACGATTCACGCCGGGAAAGCGGGGCTGCTCTCGGCCGCGGGCCACGATCACTGGATCAACGCGCCGATCTCGTCCGGTTCGATCAACGATTCGGCAACGCCGCGCGTCACGTTCACGGTCGAGACCGCGAAAATGACCGTGAAGCCGGATCCGAAAGTCGACAGCAAGACGCAGGCGACCATCCAAAAAGACATGGATGAGATGACGCTGGAGACCGCCAAGTATCACGAGATTGCGTTTCGGTCCACGCATGTCGAGAAAACCGGCGACGGGCAATGGAAGGTAGACGGCGACTTGTCCCTGCACGGCGTGACCAAGACAGTGAGCGTCGCGGTGAAGCGCAGCGGTGAAGCGTATTCGGGCCACACGACGCTGAAGCAGACCGACTATGGGATCAAACCAGTCAGCGTCGGCGGAGGCACGATCAAAGTGAAGAACGAGATCGAGATCGATTTTCAGATTTACCTACGCCCGGCGGTTTAAGAAAAATGTCACGCAAAGACGCCAAGACGCCAAGCTAAAACTCTTTGCGAACTTTGCGTCTTTGCGTGAAATGGTCTTAGATCGGTGAATTGTGGAGTGTGCTGATGCAGATGCCGCCGTCGACGGGAATCACGACTCCGTTGACGTACGACCCTGCCGGCGACGCCAGATAGATCGCAACACCCGCCATGTCGGACGGCTGACCGATTCGTTTCAACGGGCACTGCGCTACGATTTCCTTGCCATGCTCGGAAAGCAGCCATTCCGTCATCTTGCTTTCGAAGGGACCGGGAGCGATCGCGTTCACGGTGATGTTCCGCACTCCGAGCCGCACCGCCAGCACGCGGGTCATGTGGTGCACGGCGGCTTTGCTGGCCGAATAAGGATACGTCTCGATGTTCGGCACCTGGATTCCGTCGATCGATCCGATGTTGATCACGCGAGCCGGGTCGGCGTTGGTTGCCGCTTTTTCGAGGAGCGGCAACAAATCGCGCGTCAGAAAAAACATGGCTTTGACGTTGGTGTCCATCACCTTGTCGAAACCAGATTCGGGAAAGTCTGCGATGGTCCCGCCCCACGCCGCGCCGGCGTTGTTCACCAGGATGTCGAGCTTGGATTCGCGCTTCTTGATCTCTTCGACCAGTTTGGCGCGGCCTTCGGAAGTGGCCACATCGGCGGGAATCGAGATGCACGTCCCCAGCGCGGACAGTTCGGCCGCGGCCTTGTCGCACGCTTCTTTTTTGCGCGCCGAAATATAAACCTTGGCGCCGGATCGCAAAAATCCTTCGGCGATCATATAGCCGATTCCGCGCGAGCCTCCGGTGACCAGCGCGGTTTTGCTGGCAATCGAAAACAGATTCTGTACGTTCATGGATTTTTATAGTATCGATTCTTAAGTATCAACGCGCGGTTGCCGCTCTCGACCCCGCGACGCCGTCGGCCACCTGCTGAATTGCGTCCAGCGCTTGCGGAATCGCGCCCGATAGCGAAAAGAACGGATGGATCATCCCGGCGTATCTCGTGCAGGTCACGGGAACACCGGCCTGTTCCAGGCGTTTTGCATACGCCTCGCCTTCGTCGCGCAACGGATCGCATTCCGCGGTGATGATGAGCGCGGGCGGTAATCCGCGCAAATCGCGAGCGAGCAGTGGAGAGGCATGCGGATTGCGCGCGTCCTCTTTATGCCCGAGATAGCAGTCGCGAAACCATTCCATCTCAGTTTTGGTGAGCTGGTACCCGGCCGCGAACTCGCGATACGATCCGGTATCGAACGACGACAGATCGGTCACGGGATAAACCAGCGCCTGAAACGCGATCGCCGGGCCGTTTTCGTCGCGGCTCTTCAGGCACACAACGGTTGCAAGGTTTCCGCCCGCGCTGTCGCCGCCTACAGAAATCCACTTCGGATCGATTCCGAGACGCGGCGCATTGGACGCCACCCAAACGGTCGCCGCATAACAATCGATCACCGCTGCTGGAAACTTGTGCTCGGGCGCGAGCCGGTAGTCTACCGATACAACCACGGCTGCAGCACGCCGCGCGATCGCGCTGCACACAACGTCATGCGTATTCAGATCGCAGACGACCCAGCCTCCGCCGTGAAAATAGACCATCGCGGGGCAATGTGAGGGAGCGTCGGGAGTATAGACCCGAATGGGAATTTCGCCAGCGGGGCCGGGGATCGAAATATCTTCGATCGATCGCAGGGGTTCGAGGGTGCCTTCAACAGGTTTGAGGCTCTCCGCAGCTAAGCGGCGCGCCTCCGCGACGGGAAGAGTTTCGAACGGCGGATTGCCTTGCGCCTCGATCGCCTCCAGCAACTGCCGTACAGCAGGGTCCAATTTTTCGCTGAGTTCCATGATTCACTCCGCGAACGCTAGTGTACACGCAAATGGAGAAACATCCTGAGCGAGGCAAGCGTCTAATATCATAGAAACCCGTGGTCCTGCTTCTTACTATCGCCGTGCTTGCGCTGGCCGACCCTCCCGCCATACCTGAACCGACGCTGCTCGACACAGGATTCCGGCAGATGTACGACCTGCAGTTCGATCAGGCGCATAAGTCGTTTCACGATTTCAGCAGGCAATATCCGGAGGATCCGATGGGTCCCGCCTGTGATGCGGCTGCTTATCTGTTTTCCGAGCTGGACCGGCTGCACATTCTTCAATCCGAATTCTTCATGCACGACGATTCGTTCTTGAAGCGTGCGAAGCCAGTGGCGGATGCGAAACTCAAGCAGAACTTCGATGCGGCGCTGGGGTTGACTCAGCAGCTCGCCGACCGGGCCCTGGCGCGCGATCCGCAGAATCAGAACGCGCAGTTCGCGACACTGATGCGCCTCGGGTTGCGTTCGGATTATCTGGCGCTGATCGAAAAACGCTACCTTGCTTCGCTGAGCGACGTGAAAATGAGCCGCGGTTATGCGGAGAAGCTGATTGCGGCGAATCCTAACTATGCAGACGCTTATCTGGCGATCGGCGTCGAGAATTATCTGCTGAGCCTGAAACCCGCGCCGCTGCGATGGTTCCTGCGCGTCGGCGGAGCGCAAACGGACCGGGAGCGAGGCATCGAAAATCTTTCCGCAACAGCCGAACGTGGACACTTCCTGCAGCCTTACGCGCGCGTGTTGCTGGCGGTGGCGGCGCTTCGCGATAAGAACTTCGTGCGCGCAAAGGAACTGCTGAGTGGACTGGCTCGGGAGTTTCCACACAATCCACTGTACGCCCAGGAACTCGCGCGGCTTCACTAAGGCAAGCGCTAATTCGCCACCCGCCACGGCGACTGGCCGGGCCACTTTTTCAACTCTTCGGTGGCCCAGGATAGCGATTTGTCCGCGTGGCAAGTGGTGCAGGGGTTGGGAATCTTGGATTGCTCCGTGGCCACCGGAGAAATGAACTTGAAGGTATGGGCGCGAACGTTGACATCGGCGAGAGTCTGCTCGATCCGCGGCATGTGGCACGCGACGCACTCATTGCCGCTCGATCCCGATTTGTGATGGGTGTGCTGCTCGATGGACGCCGCGTGGGGGCCGTTGGGAGATTGGGGACCGTGACATTCCAGGCACAGAACGTTCGCGGGCTTCAGTAGATCCGCGTTGTTCCCTGTCCCGTGAACGTCGTGGCAGCTAAAACAAGTCACCCCGTGCGTGTACATCTGGCTGTTCACGAAATCGTTCCCCTGCATCCGGTTCTTGTGCGCGGTACCGTCGGCGAAATGGGTAAAGCTGGTCTCGCCCGGTTTGTGATCTTCCAGACGCCAGAAATTCTTCAGGTCCAGGCCGGCGTGGAATCCCACCGGCCAATCGTAGGCTTTCCCTTCGATCGGGTTCTGCAGCGGACGCCCTTGCGAATGGCACTGGATGCAGACGTCGTTGGCGTGGACGAAATCCAGCCGCGCCGGGTTGACGATGTTGGCGCGTGACGGCTGGCGTGCGTGCGCGGCACCCGGCCCATGACACTTCTCGCATCCCACGTTCCATTCGGTCACCGCATGCGTCCGGATGTTGTAGTTGACCGAGTGGCATCCGTCGCATAACGGACCGGTAGGGCGCTTGAAATTGTCGGCCGGATAGAAAGCGGTCCACCAGTCGGTTCCTTCGCGAACCATATAGGCCCGCCATATTTTGTTGGTCACGTCCCACTGTGCCGGCAGCGGATAATAATCGTCGCCGATGCGCTTGAAGTAGCGCTGCTTCCACTTACTGCCATAGATAAACGCGACGTCGTCCTTGGTAAAGGTGAGCAGCGGATCGGGTTTGGAAAAATCAGGCAGGTAGGCGTCGGGATGTTCCTTGGGATCGCGCACCACGTTCGCCATCCGGGTTTTCTTCCAGCGCTCATAGATTGCGGGGTGGCACTTCTGGCATGCTGCGGAACCTACATAATCCTGACCGCTTGCTACCGTTGCCACCGCGGTCCAGAGAAGAAAAGCAACAGGACGCATAAAGCTCTATTATCGCGAATACGCGGCCCTGCCGTTACCGGGAAATATTTCCCGGTTTGAAGCCTTCGCCGAGCTTGAATTCCGCGCCCACGGCCGCGACGGCTGCGGTTTTTCGCGAAAGTCCGGCGAGCTCACGGATCCGGTAGGTCGCTTCAATGCCAGTGCAATGCGCGCCCAGAAAATTCTGCACGCCGAATTCGCGCAGTTTGCCGGCGGTCCATTGAAGCTTTTCGTCGTCGAGCGCGAACAAATGAAATCCGCCGATCGCGGCATGCACGGGCGCGGTCCGAACCTTGGCGCGCGCATACTCCAGCGTATTGATGACGCCCGCGTGCCCGCAGCCCGAAATCACCACCAGCCCGCGATCGGTATCGATCACCAGGGACATGTCCTCGGGAATGTTGTCCTCCTGTTTCGATCCGTCGGGCATCTGGATGGTGCCGGTGCCGCTCCAGTTCCGCTCGGGGTATTTGCGCGGCACTGGGCCGGTGAGCCAGACACCGGGAAAGAGTTCAGCCGGTGCATCATGGATCACGAATTTTCCGCCAGCGGCTTGGAAATCGGACCGTAGTTTTTCAATCCGGTCATTGCCGCGATTCAGAAAGATTCCCTGGCCGGCATGCGCCGTGGTAAGCGCGTTCGCGCCCGCGGATCGCTTGAGCGTCATCAATCCGCCGGTGTGATCGGCATGATTGTGGGTCAGGATGACATCCGGAACATTGCTTAGATCGACCTTCAAGGCCCGCGCATTGATCAGCACCGTATCGGGGCGCGCGCCGGTGTCGAACAGAATGCGATGGCCGTCCACCACGACCAGCGCTGAAAATCCCCACTCGCCGATGCTATCGTCATCGGCCAGCATGGTGGAGAGCACTTTCACGTCGATCGACTGCGCGCGATGACTTTGCGCCGAGACCAGCGCGGAGGCTGCTAAGAATACAATGAGAGTTCGCACAACTGATATTGTCCCAAGGAAACATGCGCTACATCGGGTTCCTGTCGCTCACGCTCACCGCTCATGCTCAGGTTCAGGCGCCGCCATTTCATTTCAACGCGGCGGGCGCTTATGAAGCCTTGCTGCGATTGCGAACCACGGCGACGGTTCTGCACACCACCGCGCATCCCGACGACGAAGACGGACCATTGATCACATGGCTGGCGCGATCCCAGGGCGTGCGCACAGGTTTGTTCACGCTGACGCGCGGGGAAGGTGGAGCGAACCTGATCGGTCCCGAGCTGTTCGATGCGCTGGGCCTCGTGCGGACCGAGGAACTGCTGGCGTCCGACCGCTACTACGGCGTCGACCAGTTTTTCTCGCGTGCCGCCGATTTCGGTTTTTCGAAGCGCCTGGATGAGACGCTGGAGCATTGGGGGAAAGAGAATCTGCTGCGCGATGCGGTCCGCGTAGTCCGTCTGTACCGGCCTGACATCGTCGTTTCACGATTCCACGGTGCGCCTCGCGACGGCCATGGCCAGCACCAAGCCGCGGGATTGATCAGCACCGAGGTTTTTAGCGCCGCAGCCGATCCCAATCAATTCCCGGAGCAACTTCGGGAAGGACTGCGTCCGTGGAAAGTCAAGAAACTGTATCGCAGCGTTCGCGAAAACGAGCCGGGAGCATTCAAAATCGATATCGGGGCTTACGATCCCCTGATCGGGATGTCTTACCGCCAGGTGGCGGCGGCCGGTTTAAGTTTCCAACGCTCTCAAGGGCATGCGGGACGGCGGGCCGATCCCGGGCCGGCAATTTCCGCAGTGGCGTTGATTGAACCGGCTGTTTCCGAGAGGCAGGAAACCAGCCTGTTCGATGGTCTGGACACGACGCTGACAGGACTCGCGCAGCTCGCGCCGTCGCTGAATCTGGATATTCCGCTGGGGGAACTCGAAAAGGATGTCGCACGGGCGATTGCGGAGTTCGATGCTCGCGAACCTTCTCGAGTGCTGGAACCGCACATCGTTCCCGCGCTCCGGAATCTTCGCGCGGTGATCCGCAACGTCAGCGACGCGTCCATCGATCCTGATGCGAAGTACGATCTGCTGTTCCGGTTGCGTAATAAAGAGGACGAGTTCATGCACGCAGGAGCGCTGCTGGCCGGCGTGGCGTTCGAGGTGGCGGCGGGGGACACGGCAATTCCCGGCGAAAAACTCAAAGTGACGGCTGCGTTCACCAATCGCGGCAATACGAAAATGGAGAACGTCGAAATAGGGCTGAATGTCCGCGGCCGAATTCAGTTCTCCTCGACGCCGTCGCAGCGCGACGTGCTCGCATACAACGAGCAGGTGAAGCAGGAGTTTGAAGTCGCCGCTGGCGATGACGCCGAGTACACCCGCTCGTACTGGTCGCGCAAGGATGAATATCGCGACGCCCGCGTCAATGTAGATCAGCCGCAGTTCGTGAACCTGCCGTATGCACCGCCGGAAATGGTCGCGACGGCGACGTTCCGGATCGGCGGAGTGCGATTCGGCGTAATGCAGCCCGCTCCGGTAAGGATCGTCCCGCCCGTGAGCGTCGCCGTCGAGCCGCGGCTGGGAGTGATCCCGGTTGCCCGCCGCGAGTCTTCGGTCGACGTTAAGGTGCATGTGTTGAGCAATGTGAAAGGCGAAGCCGATATGAACGTCGCGCTCGATCTTCCCGCGGCTTGGGTCGCGACGCCGGCGAAGTTGCCGATGCACTTTTCGCACCAAGGCGAAGTTATCACCGCGAGCTTCCGGGTGACCGCTCCACAGATCGCATCGGGCAAGACATATGCCGTGCACGCGATCGCCGAGTATGCGGGCAAGCTGTATCGCGAAGGATATCAGGAGATAGTCCACGCCGATCTCGAACCGCGTCCGCTGTATCGTCCGGCACACATGGCGTTGACCGGCGTCGACGTCAAGGTCGCCCCGCGGCTGAAGGTCGGCTATGTGATGGGCGCTGGAGATGAAGTGCCCGCATCGATGGAGCACATCGGAGTGAAACCTCAGTTGCTCGGCCCCGCGGATCTCGCGGGAGGGAATCTCGCGCAGTTCGATACGATCGTCGTTGGGATTCGCGCTTCCGCGGTGCGGCCCGATTATCGCGCATCCAGCAGCCGGCTGCTCGAATATGTCCGCAACGGAGGCAACCTGATCGTGCAGTATCAGGACTCGGAATTCGATGGCATCCAATTTGGGCCGTTCCCCTTCCAGATCGGGCGACGTCCCGAAGAGGTGGTGGAGGAAGACGCGAAAATCACGATTCTCGAACCATCGAATCCCGTCTTCAATGCGCCGAACAAAATCGTTGCATCCGATTTCGAAGGATGGGCGGAGGAGCGGGGATCGAAATTCATGACGGAGTGGGACCCGCAATACAAGGCGCTGCTCGAATGTCACGATCGCGGCCAGAATCCGCAGAAAGGCGGTCTGTTGCAGGCTCGTTATGGAAAGGGCACTTTCACGTATGCGGCCTACGCATTCTATCGCCAGCTACCGGCGGGCGTTCCGGGCGCGTACCGTTTGTTCGCGAATCTGATCTCTCTTGGCGCAAACACAAAATAATCGAATTTCGCCCGCCCGCGACGCGGCTTTTCTCGTCCTGGAGCGGGTTCATAGCGGCGGATATGCGTCCGATGTGTTGCGGCGCGAGACGCGGCAGTTGGATCCTCGTGACGCGGCGCTCGCCGAATCCATCGTCTTCGGATGCTTGCGGTACCAAAGCCAGCTCGACTTTCTGATCGACCATTTTTCGGGACGCCCGCAGCCCAAGCTCGACCAGGAGGTTCGCGTCGCGCTACGCATGGGGATTTATCAGCTTCGCTATCTAGATCGCGTGCCGGCGCACGCGGCCGTTACTGAAAGTGTCGAGTTGGTGAAGCGCGCTCAAAAGCGGTCGGCTGCTCCGTTCGTCAATGCAGTGCTGCGCAAAGTGAATCGACGGCCGGTGAAATGGCCGGATCGGGCGATTGAGCTGAGTATTCCACTGTGGATGCTGGAACGTTGGGAGCAGAAGTTCGGCGTCGAAGCGGCCAGAAACATCGCGCTGGCCGCGCTCGAAGAGCCTGCCGCGGACATAAATCCGCAGACGGGACGCCAGCAGGACATCGGAGCCCAGTCGATTGTTCCGTTACTAGCGATCGAGGCGGGCATGACGGTTCTCGATCTGTGCGCCGCGCCCGGAAACAAAACGGCGCAGGCGCTGGCGGCGGGCGCCCGAGTGATCGCGTCCGACCGGATTCTGCGCCGAATCCGCGACGTTCCGCCCGAGGCCGCCCGTGTAGTGCTCGATGCGACGGAGCCGCTGCCTTTTTCAACGAAGTTCGATCGGATTCTGATCGACGCTCCGTGTTCCGGCACAGGAACATTGGCGCACAACCCCGAAATCAAGTGGCGATTGAAGCTCGAAGACCTACCTGCGTTCCAGCTCCGGCAGCGAAAAATGCTCGAACGCGGCCTGGAATACCTTAAGCCGGGCGGCCGGCTGGTGTATTCCACGTGCTCTTTAGAATACGAAGAAAATGAACAAGTTACGGCTGGATTTCCGGTAGTCCAGACCCATCTTCGACTACCCGGGCGCGATCCTGGCGATGGGTTCTACGCTGCTATCGTGATAGCCTGAGGGTTGGTCGAAATTCTCCCATCCATCCTCGCCGCCGATTTCGCCCGCCTGGGTGAACAGATCGTGGCGCTGGAGGCGGCTGGTTGCCGGATGATCCACCTGGACGTGATGGATGGCCATTTTGTGCCCAATTTGACCATCGGACCGCCGGTTATCGAATCGCTTCGCAAGATCACCAAGATGACGTTCGACGTTCACCTGATGATCGAGGATCCGGACCGTTACGCGCCGATGTTCATTCAGGCCGGCGCCAACCAGGTTTTGGTGCACCAGGAAACCTGCCCGCACCTGGATCGCACGCTGCGCATGATCCAGAGCGAGGGAGCCCTGGCGGGCGTGGTGATCAATCCGTCGACGCCGGTGTTCCTGCTGGATGAAGTTCTCGATGTCGCCGATTATGTGCTGATCATGAGCGTCAACCCCGGATTCGGCGGGCAGCGATTCATCCCCAATGCGCTCGATAAGGTCCGGCGGCTGACTCAGAAGAAAAGGGAACTAGGATTGCAGTTCCCCATCGAGATCGATGGCGGCGTTACCAAAGAAAACGTTGCGGATGTAGTGAATGCAGGCGTCGAGTGGGTCGTGGCGGGGTCGTCCATTTTTCACAGTGTGAATCCGGCGGCCGCCTTTGAAGAAATGCGGCAGATCGCTCGCGAAGCCGCTTCGGTTCGGGTATAGTCATAAGGATATTCTCTGTATGCTTCTTAAACAGAAACAGACTGCCCTCTTGCTGGTCTCACTGACATTGCTCGCTTCGGGATGCGGGTTTAAACGCAAGAAGTACGACAACCCCATCACCAAAGACACGCAGCAGCCGGATAAGGTCCTGTTCGACCGTTCGGTGAACGATATCGAGCACGGCCGTTACGAGGTGGCGCGGCTGACGCTGAACACGCTGATCAACACTTACGACACCAGCGAATTCCTGGCTAAGGCGAAGCTGGCGATCGCCGATAGCTGGTATCGCGAAGGTGGACCGCATGGCATGGCGCAGGCCGAGGCGGAATACAAGGATTTCATCCTGTTCTATCCGGCAATGGAAGAAGCCGCTGAATCGCAGGAAAAAATCTGCATGATCCACTACCGGCAAATGGATAAAGCGGATCGCGACCCCAACAATGCACTTCGCGCCGAGCAGGAATGCCGGACGCTGATCACGCAGTTCCCCAACTCGAAGTTCGCTCCGTTGGCCGAGCAGCGTTTACGCGAGATCCAGGAAGTGCTGGCGGAAGCCGAATTTCGCGCCGGACTGTTCTACGTCACCAAGAAGGCAAACGCCGCGGCGGCGAACCGGCTGGGAGGGGTGGTCGATCAGTATCCGTTGTACAGCAAGGCTGACGAATCCCTGTGGGAAGAGGCTGGCGCGTACGGCCGCATGGGACCGCGATTCCGCCAGAAAGAGGGCGATGCGCTCGCGAAACTGGTGAAGGACTATCCACTGAGCCCGCGCGCCGACGCGGCGAAAAGGAGACTCCAGTCGCTCGAAATGCCGGTTCCCGAAGCCGATCCGGCGGCGGTTGCTCGCATGACATACGAGCGGGAGAATCGCACCAAGGCTGGAGTGCGCGATCGAGTCACGGGGTTGCTCAAGAGCGGTCCGGATGTGCAACGCGCCGCAAAGTCGGGCTCTCCGACCATGGAGAATCCCAAGCCGTCGATTCCGGCGAGCGTTCCGACTGTGGCGGCCTCCACTGGATTCAGCGGCGAAGTGACGGTGGCGCCGGTGACCGATCCGACCGCGCTCGACACAAAACCGGATGCTCGTTTGAATCCGCCGGGCGCAGCGAAGGAAGCAACTCCCAAGGGATCCACAGCGGCTCCGGCGGCATCAACTGCGCCCGCAGCGGAGTCGACTCCCGCGGCGGCTCCAGCCGCTACGCAGACCCCGGACCCGAAGGCGGGCTCGAAGAAGAACGATAAGAAAAAGAAAAAGAAGAACGACGATAAATCCAAGAGCACCACGCCATCGCCGGATAAACAGCTTTAATCGATCCTCGCCCGCTCGCGACCGTGAGTCACTGAAAAAAGTTTGGTAGATTAAGCACTGACGCGTTTTTCCGCGTCGAGTCGCGTTCATTCGCGGGCCAACAAAATATGCCAGAAAACACCTTCGACATCGTCTCGAAAATCGAGCTTCCGGAAGTCGGCAACGCCATCCAGCAAGCCATCAAGGAAATCCAGCAGCGTTACGACCTGAAGGATTCACACTCCTCCATCGAGCTACAGGAGAAAGAAAACAAGATCCAGCTCGCCAGCGCCGACGAGTTCAAGCTGAAAGCCGTGGTCGAGATCTTGGAACAGAAAATGGTCAAGCGCAAAGTCCCGTTGAAAGGACTCACTTTCGGGACAGTGACGCCAGCCGCCGGTTCGAGCGTCCGTCAGGAGATCACACTGCAGCAGGGCATCGCCACCGAAAAGGCGCGTGAAATTGTCAAGGCCATCAAGGACAGTAAGAAGAAAGTGCAGGCATCGATTCAGGGCGATTTCGTGCGGGTGTCGGGTAAGGATCGCGACACGCTGCAGGAGGTGATGGCGCTCTTGCGCAGCAGCGATTTCGGGATCGACATGCAGTTCACCAACTATCGGTCGAACTAGTGACCAGTCGCAGACATAGAATTAGTACGCGCTCCATCACTGTCGCGCCTCAAACCATCAGGAATCGTCAAATGCTTGAGGCGCGACAGTCATAGAGCGCGTTGCTGACGGAATGAATGCCACGACGCATTGAATCGCTATTCGTCGCCGGACCGGCCGGACGACTGGAAGCGCTGCTCGAAGAACCCGAGGACCTTGCGCCGCGCGAGATCGCGCTGGTGTGCCATCCACATCCGCAGCACGGCGGGACCATGCACAACAAAGTGGTGTACCGCATCGCACGCGGCCTGCGTCGCGCCGGAGCCGTAGTGCTGCGCTTCAACTATCGCGGCGTGAACCTGAGCGAAGGCACGTACGACCATGGCGAAGGCGAGCTGGACGACGCACGCGCATGTCTTGCGTATTTACGCGAGCGCTACCCGGCGCTTCCGGTGACGCTGGCCGGATTCTCGTTTGGCTCGCGAATCGTGTTGCGGCTGGGATGCGGCAGTGGCGAGGCGCGCCGGATCATCGCCGCGGGATTTCCCAGCATCTTCAAGGATCGCAGCTACCTGGACAACTGCACCGTTCCACGGATATTCGTGCAGAGCACTCACGATCAGTATGGTCCGTTAGCGGAAATCGAACCGATCGTCGCCACACTCCCCGAGCCGAAGCGGCTGATCCTGATCGAGGCGCAGGACCATTTCTTCGCGGGCGGTCTGGAACAGTTAGAGGAAGCGATTGCGGGGCTGCATTAGATTCAAGCGGCGCTTAGACGCCGGCGACTCGAAGTTCGCGTTCCAGGCGGCGCGTAGCCCGCAGGCTGATCAGATCGGCGACCTTACCCAGCAGTTCAGGGATGTCTTCGGGCTTAATCAGCATCGAGCTTTTCTGTTGCTTGGTCAGCGGAGGGCGCGCTTTCTGATAGGTGGTGATCAGAGCCGTGGCGGGCTTATAGTCCATCATCCGGGCATGAGCGATGACTTTCAAACCTGAATCTGGAGATTCCATTTGTAAGTCACTCAAAACAAGCTCATACTCGCCGTCATCCAGCTTGCCGACCGCTTCCGCGGCGCTAGCCGCCGCGTCCACGTTGTAGCCGCCGGCCTCGAGCACCGTCTTGAGCGTCAAGCGCGAGGTAGGATCGTCGTCCACGACCAGAACCCTAGCCAGATCGAACTCGGTACGAGATGAACTCATTTTTCCTTAACGGCCCGTTCGGTTTCCACCCCAAAGTGGGGTAAGACCACGCAAGATCAGTTTAACCCAGAAGACCGGAATTCGGACCCTGAGATTTCTGAGAACGGCTCTGTGAGAGCTATATCCTTGAGTTTATTGGGCTATAAGGAAAAGACACGATCAAAGATGCGATCCACGTATTGCAGGTGGCGATCCAGCGAAAACGCCTGTTGAATCTTTTCAAACGACAGATAGGAAAGGATTTCCTGGTCCCGCTCCACTGCTTTCCGGAAATCGCCTTCGGTTTCCCAGGCGCGCATGGCATGCGATTGAACCAGCCGGTACGCCTGTTCCCTGAGCATTCCTGCTGCCGTCAGATCGAGCAGGAGCTGGCCTGAGAAGATCAGGCCGCGAGTACTATCCAGATTGCGCAGCATGCGCTCTGGATACACGCGCATGCCGTCAACTAGCCAGCGCGTGCGGGCGAGCATGTAGTCCACCAGAATCGCCGAATCTGCCAGGATGATCCGTTCCGCGGAGGAATGCGAGATATCGCGTTCGTGCCACAGCGCGATATTCTCAAACGCGGGCTGGGTGTTTCCGCGAACCACGCGGGCGAGGCCGCAAATCTGTTCGGCGGTCACCGGATTGCGTTTGTGGGGCATCGCGGACGATCCTTTTTGGCCTTCCGAGAAGGGCTCCTCGGCTTCACGAACCTCGGTGCGCTGAAGATGACGGATTTCAAGGGCGATCTTTTCGAGTGTCGCGGCGATCAGCGCCAGCGAAGAGATCCACGCCGCATGCCGGTCGCGAGCGATCACTTGAGAAGCGATGGGCGCTGGTTTGAGGTCGAGGCGCGCGCAGATCTTCTCTTCCGCTTCCGGGCCGATGTGCCCGAAGGTTCCTACGGCGCCGGAAATCTTTCCGACGCGCAAATCTTCCGCCGCGGCTCGAAGACGAGTGACGTTGCGAAGCACCTCGTCATACCAGAGAGCGATCTTTAGACCGAACGTGATCGGCTCGGCATGGATCCCATGCGTGCGCCCGATCTGCGGCGTATGTTTGAACTCAAAAGCGCGGCGCTTCAGGATTTCGCACAATTCTTCCGCGCCGTTGATCAGCAATGCGGACGCCTGCTTGAGCACCAACGCCTGCGCGGTATCGACGATATCGTTCGAAGTGAGGCCATAGTGCAGCCAACGCGATGCGTCGGCTTTCCCGGCCGCCGCCATTCTTTCGGCGACGGCGGTGGCGAAGGCAATCACGTCGTGCTTCACTTCGCGCTCGATAGCGTGGATACGATCGACGTCGAAGGCGGCATGGACGCGCAGGGCCTGGGCGGCGTCCATGGGAACGTCGCCGATTTCGGCCAGGGCTTCGGTGGTGGCCAGCTCGACTTCGAGCCACTGCGCGAAGCGGTTTTCGTCGGAAAAGATGCGGCCCATTTCGGGGCGTGTGTATCGAGGAATCAAGACAACAGAATACAGGAGTCAGGAGGGAAAGATTTTAGCCACGAATGAACACGAATACACACGAATGGAAAACAATGCTATTCAGTACACGATCGATTCGGTGGCTTGCTTCGGGTCGGCGATGATCACGCGCGTAAATAAGCTGCGGCCATGCAGGGCCTGGTCGGCGCATTGCTGCACGATCGCGGGGTGATTGTTGTGCTCGCTCAAATGGCCCAGGATGATGGTCGACGTGGAGGTATCCAGGTGCTCGCGGATGAAGCGGCATGCGACTTCATTCGATAAATGGCCCATGCGGCCCATCACGCGCTGCTTCACGGACCAGGGATAGGGGCCGACTTTCAACATTTCGAGATCGTGATTGGCCTCAAGCAAAAGGACGTCCGATCCGCACAGATGGAAGCGAATCGAGTCGGGCAGATACCCCAGATCGGTCGCGATGGACACTTTGATTCCGTGCGCGCGAAAGGAGAAGCCGACGGGATCCTGGGCGTCATGCGGAACGGTGAAGCTGGTGACGTCGATGTCGCCGATGGTGAAGCTCGACCCAGCCTGGAAGAGTTCTAGCTTTGGAGTGTACTCGCTCCAGACAATCGCGGGAGCGGTCAGAAGCGAAAGGAACACCGGCACGTCCAGCTTTTTCGCGATGACAGGCAAGCCGGAGACGTGATCGGAGTGCTCGTGGGTGATCAGGATCGCGTCGATCGATTCGGGATCGATTCCGGCGGCGGCCAGGCGCTCGAAGGTTTCCTTACGGCTGAGTCCAGCGTCCACCAGGAGACGAGTTCGTTCCGTGGCAATCAAGGTACAGTTGCCGGCGCTCGACGACGCGAGGACTGAGATCTGGACGATAGTCGTCTCCTTCTCATCCATCATACCTGTGCTTGCATCTTCGACGCGCTCCTCAGCAAGCATCTGTGTCGGTTCAGCCGCCGCGCGTGAGCGAGTGTCCCGTGCAGATGGATTTCCGTCCGTTCGGGAAAAACGTCAGCGCCAACATGTTCGAGGTGCATATCGTGAAGCTGCCCGTGGACGAAAGGCTGTTGGTGGAGAATGGCACAAGGCCGCACATCGATGCAGCACGCTGGCGTCCGCTGATCATGAGCTTTTGCCGCTTCTTCGGACTGGGCGGCGAGGTGCATCCGTCGCGATTGGCCGAATCGGATTTCATGAAATTCGTGCTTCAGGGGAGCGCGCCCCAGCCTCCCCGTGAGACTCTCCGCACCTCACAGGCGGATCTAAATGGAATTGTTCTAAGAATCGATCATCACTGAGGGCGGATCAGCCGTGATAGATGCTGGGGTGATGGTATAGGCACTCGACCCGTTGGGGGCGTCGCTTTTGATGGTATAGATCCCGGACGGAGTACCCTTGACGACGCTAAACGTAAGCGACCCGCCAGTGGGAGGGGTCCATGCGTTGCTGGGAAGCGTGACCGTGTAGGTTACGTCCTGGTCGCCCGTCGACCATTGCGCCTGATTGTTGTGGCTGGCGGTGCAAGTGATATACATAGTGGCGCTGGCGGCGTTGGGATTGGGAGTCCCGTTGACAATGTTGATTGAGCGGACACAACTGGGCATGCTTTGCTCTCCTGCGGTTGAATTGAAATTCTGAGTCGCTATATTAAAACATAATCTGGAACAATGGCAAGGTTATCTTTGGATTGCCTTAAATGCAGGATCGTTCTGGAGCTTTCGCAGTTCCGGGTTGCGAGTCACGCGGACGATCGGATAACCACGTTGGAGAGCGGCGCCCAGCCAGCGGAGCGCGTCGGGACGCCGGCCAAGAACTTCGTACGCCTCGCCAGCTTCGGCCAGGACTTCAAAATCCTCCGGCGCTCGGACCAGCGCTTGCTGCAGCCGTTCAACGGATTTATCCGGTAGCCCGAGCCGGGCGTAATAATAGCCGAGCAGCGCGAGCGCCATTGCGTCGCCAGGCTGGGTCTTGACGAGCTGTTCAGCCATGCGTGCAGCGGCTTGGAACGCCGCAGTCGCGCGCTGGTCAGAAGGGTCCGCCCAGTATCGGGCTTCGGCGAGACTACCCCACACGCGATAATCCTTGTCGTTTATTTTTAATGCCTTTTCCTGCGTATCGGCTGCCAGCGCGTAGCGACCATCGGCGAAATGAAGGTTGGCCAGGTTGGTATAGGCGGCATACGTCGGATTCAGCGCAATCGATTTTTCGAACATCTGGCGCGCGCCCGCCCGATCGTCGGTTCTGCGCAGAACCTCGCCCAGATTGCTGTATACGGCGGAATTGTCGGGTGTCAGCTCCAAAACGCGGCGGAACTGGAGTTCGGCGTCGTGATAACGCGCCTGGCGAAAATAATAGTTGCCGAGCTTGTTGTATCCGTCCCAATAGTCGGGACGAAGCGCGATGGCTTTCTTGAAGGCTGCTTCAGCCTCCTTCTGCCGTCCCAATCCTTCAGAGGCGGTTGCCATTCCCACGATGGCAGCGGCGTTGCGCGGGTCGAGTTCGATCGCCCGCTGGAACTCCGCTACGGCGAGGTCGCGCTGGCCGGTATCATCCTCGATTCGGCCGAGCGTGACGTGCGCCGGCGCCAGTTTGGCGTTGATCTCCAGAGCGCGTCGGCAGTTTTCCGAAGCTTTCTGAACCCAGCCCGGATCCTTGTCGAGGCGATAGTGCAGGCGGTAAGCCTCGCCGAGCGCGGCGAAAGCCAGAGCGAATCGAGGATCGGTTTGAATCGCGCCCTGGAACAACGTGGCAGCGGCATCCAGGTTTCCGCTCTTATCGAAGCGCTGCATGTATCCCAATCCTTTCAGATAGGATTCGTAGGCGGCGGGCGCGATTTCGCTTTCCGGATTGATTCCTCGCAGCTCGGGAGCTTTCAATTCGAGATCGAGCAACTTGGCGAGCTGCGCGATCGCCCCTTCCTCCAGCGCCGAGAAGCTGCCGCCGGGGTCCTCGATCACACCGGCTCCGATCTGCCGCATGCTGGCGGCGTCGACCAGATTCACCAGGAGCCGTACCGCGTTTCCGTCACGCCGCATGCTTCCGGTGACCACCAGATTGACGCCAAACTGTTTCACGGCATCGGGAGCAGCCAGGATGTTGCGACGCCGTACTTCACCGGCAGGAACGATCCACAGTGAATCCTTATACTGCTCCAGCATGGTCAGCTTGCTGGTGAGCGTGTCCATCAAGCCATCCCGGACCGCGGCGGTATCGGGATCCCCACTGGGAACTTCAAACGGAAGCACCGCGATATGTTTCACCGCGGCAGATCCACCCATCCAGTGCGGAAGCCGCGATCGAAGCGGGGAAAGGACCAGCGCGAGAGCCAGGATCACGGCGACGGCAAGCCCGGACAAGATTACCACTGCGCGACGGGTCATCTTGACGGGGGCCCCGGCGACAGCGCTCTTCGGGATTTCAACGTCCACGGCGGCCATGGTGCTGGTCGGCGAAAAATCGGCAACCGCCGCCGAGGAGGGTTGCAATCGTCGCAGGTCGGCAATCATCGCTTCGGCGCTCTGATAGCGCATCGCTGGATCCTTAGCGAGCGCTTTGAAGACGATGCGTTGCAAATCGGGAGCGGCGCCGGGGATCGGCTTCGGCTCCATATGAACGACGGCGTAGAGAACGCTGGGGATGCTTTCGGCGCGGAATGGGGGCTCCCCACCCAGCATTTCGTAGATGACGACTCCCAGCGACCAGAGATCGCAGCGCCCGTCTACTTCGCGGCCTGTCGCCTGCTCGGGCGCCATGTAGGAGGCAGTGCCAACCGTCGCCCCGGTGTTGGTGAGCTGCACCGAATCGGCTAGCTTGGCGAGCCCGAAATCGACAATCTTGACCACACCCTGAGTCGTGAGGATGATATTGGACGGCTTGATATCGCGGTGCACGAAGCCGCGCGAATGGGCGGCTGCCAGGCCTTGAGCCACCTGTGTCGCGATGTCGACCACCTGCGGCGCCGGCAGCGGTGCGCGCCGTATCCGCTGCGCCAGCGTCTCGCCCTCGTAGTAAGCCATGACGATGAACATCTGGCCGTCGGGGGCTTCTTCGATTCCGTGAATAGTGCCGATATTGTTGTGGTCCAGGGCCGAAGCCACTTTCGCTTCGCGTAGAAACCGCTCTCTTTCATTCGCGGTGAGACCAAGGTGCGCTCCCAGAAATTTGAGAGCGACCGGCCGATCGAGGCGCAAATCGATGGCCTTGTACACCACACCCATCCCGCCTGCGCCGAGTTTCGCAACGATCTCATAGTTGGCGATACGGCGTCCGACGAAAGGTCCCGCTTCTTGAGATCCTTCCATAGACTTATTGTTCGGAGTCTAACAACTCTAACTGAATCAAGGGCAGACGTAAAGGAGCCGGGATCGCGGGCATGCCGGTACAATGGATAGGTATGAAGGCTCGCGTTTTCGTCTCATTCAAGAGCACGGTGCTTGACCCGCAAGGGCAGACCATTCGCAACGCGTTGAACGGGTTGGGTCACAAATCGATCGCCGATGTGCGCCAGGGCAAGTTTTTCGATGTCGAAATCACTGCAGGTGCACAACGGGCCGAGGTTGAACGTGAGATGAACCAAATTGCCCAGGACGTACTAGCCAATCCGGTGATCGAAGACTATCGCGTCGAGTTCCTAGAATAGATTATGTGCGGCATTGTCGGATACATCGGACCGCGTAAAGCGGTCCCCATCATTATCGATGGATTGAAGCGCCTGGAGTATCGCGGATACGATTCGGCGGGCATCGCGGTGCTGGGCGACGGCGACGTGCTCTCGGTGCGCCGGGCGCAGGGAAAACTGCGCAATCTGGAAGACGCGCTACGGCTGAGTCCGATCGAGGGAGACTACGGAATCGGCCACACGCGCTGGGCGACGCACGGGCGGCCGACCGAGGAAAACGCGCATCCGCATCGTGATTGCCACGGCGATATCGTGGTGGTGCATAACGGCATCGTCGAGAATTATCTGGCGTTGAAGCAACAGCTCGCCGCGGAAGGGCATCGCTTCTGTACGGAGACGGACACCGAAGTGATTGCGCACCTGGTGGAAAAATATTTCGACGGCAACCTCGAGAATGCGGTTCGGGATGCCGTGCGCCAGTTGACCGGAGTTTTCGCGCTGAGTGTCATTTCCAGAAAAGATCCGCACAAGATCGTGGCGGCGCGTCTGGGTCCGCCGGTGGTGGTCGGGCTGGGCGATAAGGAATACTTCGTTGCGTCCGACGTGCCGGCGATCCTGAGCCACACCCGCGACATGTTCTTTCTGGCCGACGGCGACGTCGCGGTGCTCACCGATAGCGGCGTACATCTGACCGATTTCAACGGACGGCCAGTAAAGCGCCAGGTCTCGCACATTCTGTGGGACCCGATCATGGCCGAAAAGGGCGGCTACAAGCATTTCATGCTCAAAGAAATTTTTGAGCAGCCGCGAGCGGTGCGCGACACCACGCTGGGCCGGGTCGGTCAGGAATCGGGGCGGATATTTCTCGACGAGATGGATATCTCGCAGCGCGAGTTCAAGAGCTTCAACCAGGTGCGCATTGTAGCCTGCGGCACCAGTTGGCATGCGGCGCTCGCCGGGAAATTCATGATCGAGCGGCTGGCGCGCATTCCGGTGGAAGTCGATTATGGAAGCGAGTTCCGCTATCGCGATCCGATCGTCGGCAAAGAGACGCTGACGGTGGTGATTTCGCAATCCGGCGAAACGGCGGATACGCTGGCGGCGCAGCGCGAAGCCAAACTGAAGGGATCGAAGACGCTGGCCATCTGCAACGTGGTCGGATCGATGATCACACGTGAGGCGGCAGGGACGATCATCACTCATGCGGGTCCGGAGATTGGCGTCGCGTCGACCAAGGCGTTCACCGGGCAGTTGACCGCGCTGTTTCTGCTCGCCATGTATCTGGGGCAGACACGCGAGACGCTGAGCGCGGAAACGTCGCACAAGCTCGTGGATCAGCTGCTCCATATTCCGAGCCAGTTGGAAGATATTCTTCGCCGCGATTCGATTTACGAGGATCTGACCAAGATTCTGTTCCGCGCGTCGGACTTTTTGTACCTGGGGCGCGGCGTGCATTTCCCGATTGCGCTCGAAGGTGCGCTGAAGCTGAAAGAGATTTCCTACATTCACGCTGAAGGCTATCCGGCGGGCGAGATGAAGCACGGACCGAATGCTCTTATCGACGAGAATCTGCCAACGGTGGTGCTGGCTACGCGCGATCCAGCCGATGAAATGAGCCGCGTACTGTACGAGAAGACTCTTTCGAACATCCAGGAAGTGAAGGCTCGCGAAGGCAGGGTAGTCGCGGTGGCGTGCGAGGGCGATGAAGACGTCGCCAAGATGGCCGACCATGTCATCACGATCGGATCGACCAATGAGTTGCTGCTTCCCATTCTTGAAGTGGTGCCGCTGCAACTGCTCGCGTATCATATTGCGGTCCGGCGCGGCTGCGACGTCGATCAGCCGCGAAATCTCGCGAAGAGCGTCACCGTTGAGTAGCGTTCGCGGATGAAGCAATTGACGGAGGTCGTGCGCGTCTCCACGCGAAGCAAGGGGCTGTACCCGATTACGCGCGAAATCGATCGATGGGTTTCCTCCAGCGCGGTTCGGACTGGTTTGCTTACTGTTTTCTGTCAGCACACGTCGGCATCGCTGTTGATTCAGGAAAATGCGGATCCCGATGTAGTGTTGGATCTTGCGGATTATTTCGAGCGCGCCGTTCCGGAAAACGACCCGCACTATCGGCATACCTCCGAAGGTCTGGATGACATGCCGGCGCACATCCGGACGGCGTTAACGCAGACCAGCTTGACGATTCCGGTCATCGGCGGACGCATGGCGCTCGGGATCTGGCAGGGGATTTATCTCTTTGAGCACCGGAGTTCACCACACAAAAGAAGCGTCGCGCTGCATTTGATCGGCGAGTAGGGGGGCGGGTTTCAACCCGCGCGTGGCTTTAGCCGCGCATGCTCGTAGCGGAGCTAAAGCTCCACGCGGGCTGAAGCCCGCCCCCCAATCAGCGTGCGAATATTTTGCGCGCGGCAGCGACCAGCGAGCCGAAGTCTTTTTGACCTGCTAGATCGGGTCGCAGCGACGCGAGACCCGGGTACGGCAGGCGATGGCCTTCGGGAATTTCATAGATGGTCCACAGTCCAACCGCGCCGATGGCTTTTCGATCGGCCAGGAATCTGAGGGCAGGGCTTTGATTCGGCGTGACGACGTAGTGAATCCCATAGCCACTCAAGAAGGCATCGGCTTCTCGGTCAGTTAGTTTTCCGGAATAGAAATCGCCGGCGAGTTTGGATTGCTGATCGTAGGTGATCCCAAAGAGATCGTGGCTGGCGAGGCTCGGCATGGGTACCGTGGCGAGCCATGGAGCGATTTCGCCGGGTCCCAGGATGAGTTGATCGCGCCCGACGTTTTGGCGCAGCCAATTGATTAGCGCGGGTTCTTCTTTCGGACGCACCGCGCTGAGCAGAAGGTTCGGCTCGGCGCTGCGGCCGTCGATCCAGATCTGGTGATACAGCGCGACATATCCAGGCAGGCAGATCAGGATTCCAGCGGCGAGAGTTGTGGGGATCAGGCGAGGGCGGCGCGCGACCAGCGATCGGATTTGCGCGTTGCCGGCGAACAGCCTGACCAGTAGTATGGCGGCGACGTACGAGAATCCGTCGAACATGTGCAGTTTTAGCGGCAGTCCGGGGACGAACAGCAGCGCGACGGTAACCATGAACCAAGTGCGCAGAACTTCATCGCCTGGAGTTGAAAGACGGAAGCGAAGCAGCAGTAAATAGACGACCAGAATCGTAGGAATCCCGAAGACCAGCGGCACCCATAAGACCGAATTCGTATTCCATTGATACAGACGCGAAACGTCGCGCACCCATTCGCTGGTCGAGGTCAGCACGGCATAGGGGAGCACACCGAGAAATGCCGCGCTGCCAATCACCGCGCCGTTGCTAAAAAACACAGAGGTACGGGCTTCACGCCACGCTAGAATTCCAAACGTCGCGAACGAAGCTGCGGTGATGACGAATACTTCCACTGGATGGAAAAATCCGGAGAGAAATGTCACCAGCGCCAGCAGCATGAGATCGCGGCGTTGGCGATTCCGCACGAATCGAGTGAGAAGCGCGATCGCGAAAAGACTCACTGCGGTACCGAAGGAGAGCGTGAAGCTGTTCGAGCCTCCGCCGCGGAACAGGCCGTCGGCGGTTTCATAGGAATACTCGATCAGTCCAATCCAGAAAAGGGGCAAATCTTTCCCAAAGAGCCGAGTCCAGCCCAGCGCGAGCAAAGGGAGGGGAAGGGCGGCGAAGATCGCGACGGCGGCACAGATCCTTTGGCGGCTGGTGCAGAAGGTCCACAGCACAGTGCCAAGTGCGAAGGCGGCGGCGAAATAGAACAGGAGATGAAACACCTGAAATCCCTGAACGGGAGTCATGCCGAGCAGCGCGGATAGCTTGCCGACCAGCAGGACCAATGGAGAGAGCAGGGAATCGCTAGTCGTCCATGGTGCATGGAGATTCGGGAGCAGCCAGTGCTGCGGCGCGAGTTGCATCCAGGTGAGGTAGATAGGCACGTCGAGATTGGCGACCACATAACGCGGAATGTAGCCGGCGGGGGGATGGAGCATTCCGCTCACTACGGCGGTATTGTTCAGCACAAAGCAGAACATGCCGACGATCGCTGCGAAGATTAGGAGCTTACGGATCGGGAGCACGGAGAGACTCTTTCTTTCCATCGGCGGGCGGGGAAGGATTCTTTATCGATCGCCAAGCCAAAGAGTTTCACGCAAAGGGCGCAAAGATGACGCAAAGGACGCTAAATTGTCGCGGCAACGGCGGCGGCGACAGCGAGTGTGCCGATTACGTAACTGTTCACATCGCGCAACGCGAAGACGATCGGATCGTGGTGCATCTCGCCGCGGTTGGCAAGAAACCAGATTCGTGTGATCCAATACGCGAGAAGCGCGCAAATCAGCCATAAGAACCGGGGATGAGGGTACAGCGTCAAGGTCGCCGGGCTGTTGATATAGAGCGCAATGACCAGGACGGCGATGTAGCCGCTGACGGGTCCGATCACGCGGACCATCTCCAGGTCCTTGTGTTGATATGCGCGTCCGCTGAGTTGCGCGTCGGAGGTGGTCAAGGTTTCCTTTAGCTCGATAAATCGCTTGGCGAAGGCCAGGCTGGTGAACAGGAACATGGAGAAGGCCAGCAGCCACTCGGACAGCTCGATGCCAGTGATGTCGCCTCCCGCCATGATGCGGATGGTGTAGAGCGAGGATAGAATCATGACGTCGAGCAGCAGCATTTGCTTCAGGCGAATCGAATACAGGTTGGTCAGCGCGAAATATCCCGCCAACCAGAGCCAGAACCGGGGAGGAGCAAACGCCGCCGTCAGCGCGGCCGCGGTGGCGAGCATTGCTATCGCCACGCACAACGCCGCCGGGATCGAAATCGCGCCGGATGCCAGCGCCCGGCCTCGTTTCCAGGGGTGAAGCCGGTCGGAGGACAAGTCCAGTAAGTCGTTCAGCAGGTAGTTGCCGGAAGCCAGCAGCGAGAAGAGCACGAAACTCAGGAGCCCCAATCCGAGCAGGTGTAAATTGAAGACTTGGTGCGAGGCCAGCAGCGGCAGAAGCAGCAGAACATTTTTCACCCACTGATGGACCCGGATCGCCTTAAGCCAGGTAACCAGCGGCGAACTTCGACGATCGATGATGTGAACGGAGGGAGCGATGTCTAGCGCGCGTCGGCGCAGTCTGGTCGAGGGGCGAACAACTGTAGCCGAAGCTGCCGCGGCAAACAGCGGGAGGTCGGACACCGAATCTCCCCAATACTCGAAGTCGTCACCGCGTGCGTCAGCCTGAATCGCGGAGAGTTTTCCCAGGCCCTTCAGATTGGTTGCTCTAGTAGCTAATACCGCGTCGAACAGTCCGAGATGCGCGGCGATTCGCCGGGCAAGAGGCTCGGCCGCCGCAGTTGCCAGGACCACGCGTTTTCCGCTGGCCTTCGCCCTGCGGATTCCTGTCAGGACTTCTTCGCAATACGGAAGTGTAGCCACGTCGATTTTCGCTCGCATCGCCAATTCGTGCTTCAACCGGGCTTTACCGTTGGCGAGCCACAGCGGCACCATCCACAGAACCCAGGGAGTTTGCCGTGCGACGGCGAGCAGGGATTCCCACAGCAGGTCGGTGCGGATCAGCGTATGATCCAGATCGACATACACCGAGGTTCGCAGGGTTTCAACGGCAGGTTGAGTTGCGGCGATCCGGCGCAGCAATTCGGCGACGTCTTCGTGCGTGGCTGCATGAAGAGCCGTCAGGTCTTCGGCGAGTGGATCTTTCCGAGGGATGCGGATGCTCCTCGGGTAGAAGATCGGTGTAAAGACAACAATACTTTACCGCGCCGAGGCAGAGCGACCGCACCAGCGCGAACCGTAAAGCGTTTTTTGTTTGAAAGTTACCAGCGTGGCTCGCGACGCCGCGAGGGTCCACCGCCGCCGCCACGGAAGTTGCCGCCACCACCGCGATGTCCACCGCCCCCACCGCCCTCGCCCTTGGGACGAGCTTCATTCACGTTCAAGGGACGTCCGCCGAAGTTCGTGGCGTTCAAAGCATTGATGGCGCGATCCGCCTCGTCCGCATTGGTCATTTCCACAAAGCCAAAACCGCGCGAGCGTCCGGTGTCACGATCCTTCATGACGCTGACGCGTTCTACGGCTCCATATTCTTCAAACAGGGCGCGCACCGATTCTTCGGTAGCACCGAAATCGAGATTTCCGACGAAAATATTCTTCACACGACTCCTTATTGGGTTGAAAAGGCGCTGCGGGCGAGTTTGCTCGGGCGGGACATTTCAATCGGCCAAAAACAGTGTATCACGAGCGATACCCCCTTCTCAGCCCTCTAGTTGCAACTGGTTACAGGCGTAGGCCTCGAAGAATTTGGGGATAGCGGTACTCATTTCTTGCCGATACGGTAGAGATTCGACGCGGTCCGGATGACCAGACTGCCCTGGACGATCGCTGGCGTGGCCATGATCATTTCGTCCAGGCTGTTTTTTCCGAGAAGCTTGTATTCCGCGCCCGCCTGGACGATGAACGTATCACCATCTTCGCTCGACAGATATAATTTTCCGTTGGCTGCGATCGGCGATGAAGTGAATGCGCCGGCGGCGGGATCGACGCGCTGCTTGCCGTAAATTTCTTTACCGGTTTTGGCGTCGTGGCAGGTGAGGAATCCCTGATCGAACAGCGTGTAATAGTAGTCGCCATACACGACCGGCGTGGGATTGTAGGGGCCGCCCCGTTCCAGATACCAGGCGATGGAATCGTTGCTGGTCTGCCCAGGTTTCAACGTGATATCGCCGCTGGCGCCGGTGCGAACCGCGTAGGTGGGACGGATCTGGTCGCCGACATAGCCGGAGCTGAGATACAGCAGGTCGAACTTCGAAAACGGCGTGGGGATGACGATGGAAGACATACCGCCGAACTCCCACAGCAGTTTGCCGTCCAGGTCGTAGGAGCGGACGCGCTTGGTCCCAGTCGTGATGATTTCCGTCCGCTTCGAGTTTTCCCAGATATAGGGAGTAGACCAGTTGGTGCCTTCACCGGCGCGGTCGATGGTGTTGATCACAGTGCCCGTTTTTCGGTCGAGCACGTCGAGAAAGGAATGCTCGTCGTTGTCATTGACGATGTAGACGCGGCCCTTATAGACGATTGGCGACGCGGCGGTGCCCCATCCGTAGCGCGTGTTGTGCGGCTCGTACGGGCGCGACCACTTGAGGTTGCCGTTCAGGTCGAAACAATACAGGCCGACGTTACCGAAGTAGGCATAGACCTGTTCCCCATCGGTCGCGGCCGTTTCCGACGCGTAGGTGTTCTTGAGATGATGTGGCGTCTTGGGGATGCCTTTGTAGACTTCTTTCTCCCACAGAATCTTTCCGGTTTTGAAATCGACAGCGTAGACCATCCAGCGATGTTCATCGGTGGGCGCTTTGCGTTCGCCGCCGAAATACAGGCCCTTCTTGGGCTTCTCTTCGTCGTTGGAGGAGACCACTGCGGTGACGAAAATGCGATCGTTCGCGACCACTGGCGACGACCATCCGTTGCCGGGGATTGCGGTCTTCCAGACGATGTTTTCCGTGGCGGACCATTTGTCCGGCAGCGCGGGATCGTCGGCGACGCCCATGGATTGCGGGCCTCGGAACTGCGGCCAGGTATCGCCTGCGAACAGCGACGCGGCGGTCACAACCAGAAGGATCGATTTCATTGCCTTCCAGTATAATGGCGTGCAATGAAACGATCGAGGCGGTCGAGGTTGGGGGGTGAGTTTCCGGGTTTCACGCAAAGGCGCAAAGCTTCGCCGCAAAGACCGCAAAGTTTTATCGCGATGTTGGGAGGGCGTTCCTGTACAGAGTCACTTCCGGTGGGTCGCGCAGGATGACGGTAACGACGTCGAAGCGGACGCGCTCCCAGGGGAGATCGATTTTGCGCGCGTAGGCGCGGGCCACGCGTATCACGTGCTGGCGTTTTTCCTCGCCGATGGCGCGTTCCGGCGGACCGTATTCGCCCGTTTCGCGCGATTTCACTTCGACAATCACGAGAGTGTCGCCATCCCAGGCGATCAGGTCGGCTTCGGCGTCGCCGGTGGCGAGCCTGTAGTTGCGGGCGACGATGATGTAGCTTTTTCGCCGGAGAAAACGATGTGCGAGATCCTCGCCGCGGCGGCCGGCATTGTTCAATTTCGCGTGCCGCAGACTGTCTAGTACGGCTCCAATCATTCTTTTATGACACGCAGGCGCCACTCGATGAATTTTCCGCGCACCACGTAACACAGGTAGTATTCCCAAAACCGGCGGTAACGCGGAAACGCGTTTACGAGTAGCTCGAACCCCAGCCACCTCCATAAGGCTAGTAGCTTCACATGCACAGAAATCTCTTCAAATCTTGCGCCGGAATAGTATCCGAACCCGGCATGGTCCTCGCCGAAGTAGCGAAGAGAAAAACTGTTCAAGTGCCAACGATGGGTCGGGTCGCAAAAGGAGCTAAAGTCGGTATAGTGTGGCGTGACGATGATCACTTCGCCTCCGGAACGCACCAGGCGATGAAACTCTTCCATGGTGCGGATGACGTCGGAAACATGCTCAATGACGTGCACGGCCTGCAGCGCATCAAATGATGAATCGCGAAACGGGTAGGGGAAACGGTCCAGGTCGCCCAACACGTCGGCACGGCTGGACGGGTTGCGATCGATACCGATCGCGCCTGGTTTCTTGTTGATACCGCAGCCGACGTCGAGAATGCGCATGGCAAACTCCCGATTTTACGTTATACTGCTAACCGGACCATCCCATAGACGTCTAGGAGAATGGCATGCGATTCTTACGTCGGCTTTGGACCACTCTTTTCGGGCGGAATGAAAATCTGCTCGATCAGGAATTGCAGTTCCACGTCGAGATGCGCGCGCGAGAGATGGAGCGATCCGGCAAGACTCCTGAAGAAGCGTTGCGAGAGGCTCGATTACTTTTCGGAAATCCCGTGGCGCAGAGAGAGCGCACGCGCGAGGCGATCCGGTTGGTTCCGCTCGAAAGTGTGGTGCAGGACCTTCGCTACGGTTTGCGAATGATGCGTCGGACTCCGGTGTTCACGGCGGTAGCCGTGCTGTCCCTGGCATTGGGCATTGGAGCGAATACCGCGATCTTCTCGGTGTTGGATGCTGTGCTGCTGAAATCGCTGCCGGTGAAGGACCCGCGGCAGATTGTGACGTTGTCGTGGGTCGCGCCGAACACCCTTTCGATGAAGCTGATGCGGAACCTTTCTACATTCAGCAGCAATGCGGCGAACGGGACGGACTCCAGCACGTCGTTCTCCTACCCGGTGTTCGAACGATTCCGGCGCGCTTCCAGCATTTCTCAATTACTCGGCTTTGTGGATCTCGAAAACGCGAGCGTTACGGTGGACGGATACGCGGAAATCGCGCAAGCCGAATTGGTGTCGGGGAACTTCTATGCCGCGTTGGGAATTTCCCCCGCGATCGGGCGCGCGCTCAGCGACGATGACGATCACGAATCGGAGCCGCCGGTGTGCACCATCAGCTATCGCTACTGGCAAAGCCGCTTCGGCCTCGATCCATCGGTAGTCGGAAAAAAGATCGCGATCAATAACGCGCCGTTTACGGTTGTGGGCGTCGAGCCGAGAGGATTCCTGGGAATGACGACGGGCACGGCGCCCGATGTCGTGATTCCGATTCGCCAAGTGGGCGCGGTTTCTCCAGGCGGCGCGGCGGCGCGATTCGACGACGAAGGAAATTGGTGGGTGCAGATGGCCGCTCGCCTGAAGCCGGATATGGATCCGCAGAGTGCGCGGGCCGAATTCGGCGTCCTGTTGCAACAGGCTGTCGGGCCAGGGCCCAGTATGGTTCTCAGCCGCCGGGGAGAGGGAGTGAATTTCGCGCGTGATCAATATCGCGATCCATTGCTGGTGTTGATGGCCGTGGTGGGCGTGGTGCTGCTGATCGCGTGCGCGAATGTTGCCAATCTGCTGCTGGCGCGCGCGAAAATGCGTGAAAAAGAGACGGCTGTGCGCCTGGCGCTCGGCGCGAGCCGCGGAAGACTGGCGCGTCAATTCCTTACCGAAAGCATTTTGTTAGCCGCGTTCAGCGCGGCGGTCGGCGTCGCCATCGCATACTGGGCGGGCGGAGTGCTCGCGACGTTCAACGGGCTGGTGCTCGATGTTCATCCGGATGCTCGCGTGTTGGGATTTACGGTGGGGATCACGATCTTGACCGGCGTTCTGTTCGGACTCGCGCCGGCGCTCCGTACGGCTAGCGCAGAGTTGCAGCCCAACCTGCAACGCAACGAACGAACGTCTCGATTCGGTATGGCGCGAGGGTTGGTGGTCGCTCAGTTGGCATTGTCGCTCGTGGTCCTGGTGGGCGCGGGACTCTATTTACGGACGCTGCATAATCTCCGCAGCGTCGATCTGGGGCTGGATCCAAGACGGCTGTTGGTGTTCCGGTTATTGCCTGATCGCGCGGGATACACCAGCCAACGTGCACAGGAATTCGACGGGCGCGTAGTCGCGGCACTGGAGCGGCTTCCAGGCGTAGAATCGGCGTCGCTTTCGCGACACATTCCATTCTCCGGTTCAGGCCGGACTTTTTCGGGCCGGGGTTTTACCGTGCCTGGAAGCCCAATTCCCAGCGAACCGCGGCTACGCGTCCTATTCGCCAATGTGGTGAGCGCGAGGTTTTTCGAAACGCTCCACATCCCGATTCTGGTGGGCCGCGATATTGAGGAGCAGGATCGAGCCGGAGCGCCGCTGGCGGCGGTGATTAACGAAACCTTTGCGAAAGCCTACTTTCCTGGGGCATCTCCTATCGGCAGACATTTTCAAGCGGGTGCCATGAGCAAACAGGATTATGGAGTGGTGGGCGTGGTTGCGGACAGTAAGTACAATGCGATCCGCGAGCAGTCGCCGCCGACGTTTTTCGTGAGCTATCGGCAGAGCCCCAACGACGGCGGCAACATGGCGTTCGAGGTGCGCTCGGTGGGGGATCCGATTTCGATTGCAGCTTCAGTCCGGCGCGCGATTGCGGAGATCGATTCGAACGTGCCTGTTTTCGAGATGACTACAGAAGAGCACACTATCGATAATTTGATCCGCCAGGATCGCCTGTTCGCAGCGTTGTCGAGCATTTTCGGCGCACTGGCGTTGCTGCTTGCCTCGATTGGATTGTACGGAGTGCGCGCATACTCTGTCGCGCGCAGAACTGGGGAGATCGGGATTCGGATGGCGCTCGGGGCGAGGCGTGGGGAGATCGCGAAGCTGGTCCTAAGGGAGACGGCGTGGATGGTGACGGTCGGCCTGATCATTGGCATGGGTAGTGCTCTAGCGGCGGCGCGGCTGATCCGAAGCATGCTGTTCGGCCTGGCACCGAACGATCCAGCGACGCTTGCGGGTGCGGCGATCGTACTAGTGGTGGTCGCGGCCGTGGCGGGCTATTTCCCGGCGCGAAGAGCGGCACGCGTCGATCCAATGGTCGCGCTGCGGCACGAATGAATTAAGCCGTTAATTCACGTGCATCAACGTTAATTAATGGCCTTCAAACAATCTTCGATGGTATCGACAGCATGATCCGCCTGATCTTTAGTGATTACCAGCGGCGGAGACAGGCGGATCGTGTTCGGACCCGCACCGAGCAGCAAGAGCCCGCGCTCGAAACACATCTGGACGACTTGATCGCGTAAGTCCGGGGCGCGCTCTTTGGTGGCCTGATCACGCACCATCTCGATCCCGATCATCAGTCCGAGACCGCGAACGTCGCCGACGGTCGGGTACTTCTTAGGAAATTCATCGAGGCGTGCCCTCATGTACGCACCAATATGCTCAGCGTTAGCGACGAGTTCGCGCTCGAGTAATTCGATGGTTGCGAGCGCCGCGGAAATGCACACCGGGTTACCACCGAACGTGGACGCGTGCGCGCCCGGGGTCCAGTTCATGACATCGGCGCGCGCGACCATCGCGCTCAGCGGCATGCCGCTGGCGATCCCTTTCGCCACAGCGATGATATCCGGCACCAGATCGAAGTGTTCCGAGGCGAACATTTTTCCAGTACGGCCCATTCCGCATTGGACTTCGTCGGCGGCGATCAGAATTTCGTACTTGTCGGCGATGCGATGCAATTCGTCGAAGAACTTTTTGGGTGGGACGACGTAACCGCCTTCACCTTGTACTGGTTCGACGAAAATCGCGGCAACTTCTTCGGCGGGAACGGTGTGCCGGAAAAGCTGATCCTCGATCACCTTCACGCATTCCACCGCGCAGGAATCCGGGGTTTTTCCGTAGGCGCAGCGATAGCAATTGGCATAAGGCACGTGATGGACGCCTTGCATCACAGGAAAGAAATTCTTCTGCTGAACGGTCTTGCTGGCGGTGAGTGCGAGCGATCCCATGGTGCGTCCGTGGAATGAGCCGAAAAACGCAATAAAGCGCCCGCGGCCGGTGTGATAACGCGCGAGCTTGATGGCCGCCTCAATCGCCTCGGTCCCGGAATTGCCGAAGTAGACGCGGCGCGGAACATCACCCGGCGCGAGCTTCGCGAGCTTTTCGGCCAGATCCACCATGTTCTCGTAATAAAAATCGGTGCCAGACATGTGGATCAATTGCGCGACCTGCCTTTGGATCGCTTCGACCACCTGGGGATGGCAATGGCCGGTAGAGACGACGGCAATTCCGGCGCTGAAATCGAGGAAACGGTTTCCGTCGACGTCCTGGATCATCGCGCCTTCGCCTCGCGCGGCGACCAGCGGGTAGCTTCGCGTATAAGACGGCGACAGCACCGCGTCGTCACGTTGAATCACCGCTTGCGCCTTGGGGCCGGGCAGGCGGGTGATCAGATTCGGAAGGTCCTGGCGGACTACGTCCGTGGCATTCATGATGGAGCTCCTTTGAAGAATCAGGTGGAGGGCGAGGGCCGCAACGGAACCTGACTAGTCGGAGCCAAAAAGAGATGGCCGGGCCGCGGAAGGACGAGATGCGGACAGCCTGTTCATGCCTATATTATCGGCTAAAAGATGGTGTAAATGAAGGGTGCCAGGGCAGAAGTTTGCGCCAGGACCAGCAGGACGCCGAGGATCAGGAGCAGAATAATGATCGGCGCCAGCCACAGTTTGCGGTGCTGGCGCAGCAACATCCACAATTCTTTGAATAGGTTAAGCCGGTTCATTTAAAAAAGCCGGTCGAACTGGTCCTTAGTTTGCCGGGTTGCCGATCGCTTCATCCAGTACGAATCGCGTGGCGGGCTCCGACGATTCAGAATATCGCGGCCGAACAACCGCGCGACGAGTCCATACGGCGTGAACACGGCGAAATACAAAATCGACAACAAGACGCGGTTGTTGATGTACGCGATCGCCGTGGCGAATCGCATCCAGACACGGTGAAACGCGCTCGACAGTTTCAGTGAAAACAATCCGATAAAGAGGAGCGCGCAGGACAATCCTCCGGCGATCGCGGCGAGCGGCCATCGCGAACGATAGCTGAGCCAGGCACACAGAACAGCTAGGACTCCGGCGACGAGCAGTGCCGTCTTAGGCTGGCGCTCAGTCAAGTTGAAACTCCTCCTGCCGATTCGGGGCCGGTGCGATCTGAGCTCGTTTATCCAGAATAAAGTTCCCGATCGCCAGATAGTCGATGCCGGTTCGCATGAAACAGGCGTACGCGTCTTGGGGTGAGCATACCATCGGCTCGCCGCGGACGTTGAATGAGGTATTGATCAGCACAGGACTGCCGGTCAGGTCGCCAAAAGCCGCGATGAGATCGTAGTACAGCGGATGGTCTGCACGGCGAACCGTTTGAACCCGTGCGGAGCCGTCCACGTGCGTGATCGCCGGAAGCGACGAATCACGCACAGTCGCGGTCAGGAGCATGTACGGCGAAGGCCGGTCGAGCTCGAAGAACTCCGAGACGCGTTCTTCCACAACCGAGGGCGCGAACGGACGGAAGCTTTCGCGGAATTTGATCTTCAGGTTCATCTGGGATTGCATGTCAGGCGATCGCGGATCGCCCAGGATGCTGCGCGCGCCCAAGGCTCGCGGCCCGAATTCCATCCGGTTCTGAAACCAGCCGACGACTTTTCCATCGGCGAGAAGCCGGGCGACCCGTCGGGTCAACTCGTGCTCTGAGCCTTCCTCGTCGTACACCGCTTTTTTCTCATCAAGCGCATTCCGGATCTCGCTCGCGGAAAACTCGGGGCCGAGCAGGGCGCCTTTCATTCGGTCACCCGCCGTGACGCGTGGTTGGTCCAGGTACTGATGCCACACGGAGAGCGCCGCGCCTAGCGCTCCACCCGCGTCCCCGGCCGCAGGCTGGATCCATAGATCGTCGAGCGGACCTTCTCGAAGAATTCTTCCGTTCGCCACGCAATTGAGCGCGACGCCTCCTGCCAGGCACAGATTCTTTTCGCCGGTCTGTTGGTGGACGTGACGCGTCATCCGCAGCATGGCGATTTCGGTCACTTCCTGAATCGAGCGAGCCAGGTCTTTGTCACGCTGCGTGATGGCGCTCTCCGGCATTCGCGTCGGACCGTCGAACAGCTTCTCGAACGCCGCGCTGGTCATGGTGAGGCCGTGGCAGTAATCGAAGTATTTCATGTTCAGCCGGAACGAGCCGTCGGCGCGCAGGTCGATCAACTCATCCAAAATGCGTTGCACGTATTTGGGCTGGCCACACGGCGCAAGTCCCATGACTTTGTACTCGCCGGAATTGACTTTGAATCCGACGTAGTAAGTGAATGCCGAATACAGCAAACCCAGTGAGTGCGGGAAATGTAGTTCGCCGGTGAGGTGAATCTCGTTCCCGCGTCCGAATCCGTAGCTGGTCGTAGCCCATTCGCCGACGCCGTCGATGGTGAGAATGGCCGCTGATTCGAACGGCGATGGAAAGAACGCGCTGGCGGCGTGCGATTCATGATGTTCGGTGAATAGCACGCGACCCTTGAACCCGCACTCGGCTGCGACCTTTTCACGAATCCACAATTTGTCGCTCAGCCAGAGCGGAAGCGCCTGCAGGAAAGATCGGAGACCGCGAGGAGCGTAATCGAGATAGGTTTCAAGGAGCCGCTCGAATTTCAGCAATGGTTTGTCGTAGAACGCCACATGATCCAGATCCTCCGGCCCGATTCCGCCTTGTTTCAGGCAGAACGCGACCGCATGGGCAGGGAACTGGGGATCGTGTTTCTTGCGGCTGAAGCGCTCCTCCTGCGCGGCCGCGACGATTTCTCCATCGCGGAGAAGGCATGCTGCGGAATCGTGGTAGTAAGCCGAAATCCCGAGAATATGAACGGGCTTGGTCAACGCGACTCTTTAGTTCAATAACGGTTTGACCGCGCGGAATACCGTTCCCGCGATGATCTCGCTGCCTGGCGCCGTGGGGTGGATTCCATCGGGCTGAAGGTAGCGCATATCTTTCGTCACGATGTCCGAAAGCAAAAATGGGATCAGGGTGAGCTTGTGCTCGGCAGCCAAATCCTTGTAAATGTTCTCGAATCCGTGAATATATTCGGCGCCGTAATTCGGCGGCAGCGTCATTCCGGCGAGCACCACCTGCGCGCCTGCCTTCCGGAACGCCGCGATCATTTGCTCGAGATTCGACCGTGTGGAAGCGAGCGGCAGACCGCGCAGCCCGTCGTTCCCGCCGAGCTCCAGAATCACAATCGCAGGTTTCAGCGATGTGGCCGACTCGATTCGCGACACGCCACCTTCCGTTGTATCGCCACTGATGCCGAGGTTGACCACGTGCCATGAATATCCTTCGGCATCCAGTTTCTTCTGCAAATAATCCGGATAACTTTGACCGTTCGCAAGCCCAAAACCAGCGCTGATGCTGTCGCCGAACACGGCCAGGATCTTTCGCGAATCGCTTACCGCCAATGGCGGAGCCGAAGACGCGGTCCGTGATTCGTCATTTGATTCGTGCGAATGAGAGCATGCGCCGGTCGAGAGCGCCAGCCCGAGAAGCAAGAAATACCGCATCTGCTGCCATCATAATAGATGTAGGCGAATGATCATTGAAGCGCGCGGTCTTACTAAGATCATTGATACGGGGACGCATCGAGTCGAAATTCTCCGCGGGGTCGATTTTGGCGTGCCCGCCGGGCAGTTCGTGGCGATCATGGGAGCTTCGGGCAGCGGAAAAAGCACACTGCTCGGACTGCTGGCGGGGTTGGATACGCCATCCTCGGGGGAGATCGTCATTGACGGTGTCGAAATCAGCGGCCTCAGTGAAGACAAACTGGCCGTGGTTCGCGGACGCAAAATCGGATTCGTGTTCCAGTCCTACCAGCTCATCCCGACCTTGACCGCGGAAGAGAACGTTTTGCTTCCGCACGAACTCGCGGGCGGTGACGTTTCCTCGGGCTTGTCGCGGGCGCGTGAACTGTTGGCGAGCGTCGGTCTGAACGATCGCCTGGATCACTATCCGGTGCAGCTTTCCGGTGGCGAACAGCAGCGCGTCGCATTGGCGCGCGCATTCATGGTGAAGCCGCCGATCCTGATGGCGGACGAGCCAACCGGAAACCTGGACAGCGTCAACGGCGCACACGTGCTGGAACTCCTGATCGCCTTGAACCGGCGCGAGGGAACTACGTTGGTGCTGGTTACGCATGACCGCTCGCTCACCGCGCACGCGGACCGGATCGTGACGCTGCGTGACGGCATGATTGTCGCCGACGAGATTCAGGAAACGCTCGCGCGGACGTCATGAATCTTTCTCTCCGCACCGCTGCCCGCATAGCCTGGCGGGAAACACGCTCGTCGCTTGCGAAATTCCTGTTCGTTGTGTTGGCTGTGGCCGCCGGTGTCGGCGCGCTCAGCGGAGTCCGTGGATTCAGCCAGAGTTTTCATTCGATGTTGAGCAAAGAAGCTCGCACGGTAATGGCCGCGGATCTGGCCGCGCGGCAGTTCCAGCTTCCGACCGATTCGCAACGGGCGATGCTCGACGCGCTGGCCGCAGAACACGTGGAGTATACGTGGATCACGGAGACGGTTTCGATGACCGCGCCCGCCGCGGGTGGGGCGACTCCCGTGTTGGCGGCGCTGAAGGCCGTGGATCCTTCGAAGTATCCCTACTACGGCGAAATGAAACTCCAACCAGCGATTACGCTGGCAGCGGCGTTGACGCCGGAGACGGTGGTCGCCGGCGAAGATCTTCTGATTCGACTCAATCTGCACGCCGGCGATTCGGTGAAAATCGGCGAGAATGATTTCCGGATCATCGCCTCAATTGTTTCCGAGCCGGACCGCATGTCGGCGAGCCTCAACATCGGCCTGCGCCTGATGATGTCGCGCGAGGCGTTTGCGCGCACTGGCCTGATGCAACTGGGCAGCCGCGCTTCGCAACGCTATCTGTTCAAGCTGAATCCGGGATCGCCGCAGGTGGAGCAGGTGCGCCGCAGCATCCGGCGCGCGCTGCCGGACGCCGTGATTGCGGATTTCCGCCAATCGCACCCCATCATTACCAATGGCCTGGATCAGGCGACTACGTTTCTCAGTCTGATCAGCCTGATTGCGATGATCGTCGGGGCGATCGGCGTCGGAATGGCGATGCACGCGCACTTGCAGCAGAAGATGGATCACATCGCGGTAATGAAGTCGCTGGGGGCGACCTCGGGCGAGATCATCCGGATCTTTTCGATTCAGACTTTAATGCTCGGTCTGGCCGGTGGGCTCGCCGGGGTCGCGGTGGGGCGCGCGGTCGAACAGGTGTTTCCTCTGCTGATTAAGAAATATTTCGACCTCAGCGCTGCGATGGGATGGCATTTCGAGGCCGCGGCGCAGGGGATCGGCGTGGGCGTGCTCACGACATTGCTGTTTACATTGCCACCGCTGCTGGCGATTCGAAAGATCCGGCCGGCGATGATCATGCGCCGCAATATGCCGGAAGCGAAGCTGCCTTGGAGGCGGCGCATCATAGAAGCACGCGCGGCGCTGGTGGCAGGTCTCCTCATCCTGACCGGCATCGGCGGCATCGCGGCATGGCTTGCTGGATCGGCGCGGGTCGGTGGATATTTCGCGGGTGGTCTGAGCACCAGCCTCATTGCTTTGGCATTGGTCTCATGGGCGCTGCTCAGGTTGGTGCGCGGATTCCTCAATGGATCGCCGTGGCGAATTCCGTCATTAATACGTCAGGGCATGGCGAATCTTTACCGGCAGGGGAATCAGGCGCAGGCGATCCTGATCGCGCTCGGGCTGGGCGTGATGTTCACGCTGACGGTGTATCTGGTGCAGGAATCCCTTGTGTCGCAAATCATCGAAACGGCGCCGCCCGGCGCGCCCAACGTGTTCCTGGTCGGCGTCACGCAGGCGCAGGTCGAGCCGTTGAAAGAGTTGATCGCGCATCAGGAAGGCGTCGAGGGCGCTCCCGAATTCGTTCCGCGTATCGGAACGCGGCTCATCTCGATCAATGGGGAAGCCGTTCCGCCACGGGCGCGGTTTTCGCCTACAGTCTTGTGGGAAGGATTGCAGCCGGACTACATCCGCGTGGTCGAAGGATCGTGGTGGAAGGAGGACGCGCTTCGTCCCGGTGCACCGGCCGTGGTTTCCATCCAGGTGGAGACGGCCAAACGAATTGGCATTAAGATGGGCGATTGGATCGAAATGCAATCCAGCGGCCGCACCATTCAGGCTCACGTCGTGGCGCTGCATGAATGGGAACAGAAACGATTTCTGCCCACTAGCTCCTTCGTCTTCAATCCACCGGCGCTGGCGGGATTGCCAGTCGCCTTCGATGGAGGCGTACGAATCAAACCGCCGCTGGTAGCGAAATTCCAGCGCGCCGCGTTTGAGAAAATGCCGACGGTGACCGTGGTCAACATCGCCGATGCGCTCGAGATCGTGCAACAGGTGATCGATCAGATCGCGCTGGTGATCCGATTCCTGTCGGGTTTTGCGATTCTGGCGGGTGCGATTATCCTGGCCGCGAGCGTCGCTGGGACTCGTTTCCGGCGCGTCCGGGAAGTTGTGATTCTGAAAACGCTGGGTGCGACGCGGAGACAGGTCGGGCGGATTTTCTCGGTCGAGTTTCTGGCCCTGGGGCTGGTGGCGGGTGTGATGGGCGGAATCATGGCGGCCGTGTTTTCGAGTCTGCTTCTAAAACGTCTGCTCAATGCTCACTTCCAATTCGAAATGAAGCCGATCCTGTTCGCGATCGTGTTGACAGCCCTGCTCGCCAATGCTTCGGGCTGGCTGGCGAGCGTTCGAATCCTGCGCCAGAAGCCGCTCGAAGTATTGCGCGAGGAATGAAACTGGTCCCGCGCTAGTGGCGTGTCCCGGTGATTTCGACAGCGGATCCCGGGTCGCTTGCGAATCGCGCCGGTTTTCGCCAAGGTTCACGGAATCAACTTCTTGCGACTTCGATAGACCAAAATCGACGGGCTCAACAGGCACTCGCCATACCAAGGGTGCGGAAATCTCGTAAAACGCGTCTGCGAGCGTCCCAGGCCCCGCTAAACGGATTCTTGGCAAAATCGCTGTCCGAATCACCGGACAGTTCACTAGTTGGTCGCGCCCATGCTTTGAGCGGGGGCGGTGGCGGTGACGGGAGGAGCGGTATATTGGCCCGCCATTCCCGGAATCCAGCTGAACACGGGGATGCCGCTGACTTTGACTTGGAG